>Ga0208626_1000004_pt1 | contig 379091 bp, 375 predicted proteins | sample LakWasMet10_HOW4_2_FD_183860 | JGI IMG/M metagenome (GOLD analysis project Ga0208626, IMG submission 183860) | Freshwater sediment methanotrophic microbial communities from Lake Washington under simulated oxygen tension - Sediment Metagenome... | ecosystem: Environmental > Aquatic > Freshwater... | reverse complement strand
CATCAATTAGCTGCGGTAGTTGAGTTTATTCATACCGCCACGTTACTGCATGACGATGTAGTGGATGAATCATCAAAGCGACGCGGACAAAATACGGCCAATGCTATTTTTGGTAATGCTGCCAGCGTACTCGTCGGTGACTTTGTATATTCGCGTGCTTTCCAGATGATGGTTGCCGTACAGAATATGCGCGTAATGGAAGTATTAAGTAACGCAACTAATATTATTGCCGAAGGCGAAGTGCTGCAACTATTAAATATACACAATGCTGATGTGACGGATGAAGCATACCTACAGGTTATTCATTACAAAACTGCTAAATTATTTGAAGCTGCAACACGTTTAGGCGCAATTATTAGCAATGCCTCAGCTGCTGATGAGGAAGCATTGAGTCAATATGGCATGCATATTGGCACCGCATTTCAGCTGATTGACGATGTGCTTGACTTAAGTGGCGATGCTTTAGAGATAGGCAAAAACTTAGGTGATGACTTAAGCGAAGGCAAGCCTACACTCCCCCTATTATATGCTATGCGCAATGGTACTGCCGCTGAAACTGAAACAATAAAGCGTGCTATTGAGCATGGTGGCTTAGAGGAATTAACCACTGTGTTAAGCGCTGTGAAACGAACTGGCGCCTTAAATCATGTGCGTAATATTGCCACTAAAGAATCTGAATTAGCCTGCGCTGCGATTGCTCATATTGCAGACTCACCATACAAGCAGGCCATGCTAACCTTAGCCGAGTTTGCAGTAGCTAGAAACTATTAATATGAAAACTTATCTCGTATAATGAGACATCGTTAATTCAACGTAATTTTCTCACCACTGCCTGCATGATAATAGCTTAGGTGAGCACACTCATTGGCCCCTGCGGTTAACGACCCGTCAAACAAAGACTTACCATCAACGTCCACAATAGCATAGCCATTATGATACAAAGTGACCTCTGCTAATTTGGGCGCACGTTTAGTATCGTGCATTGAGCCTTGACGCATTCCAAAGCTAATACAGCTTTCCTCTACCTCTTCAGAGTAAACCTCCCAGTCACAGCCACCGGCTAACTGAGAGAGCCATGTTGGCAAATCCACCTCTACACGGCAAACAATAGGCTCATCCCATTCAGGATGATTGAATTCGGCTTGCAATAACTCGATAGTGTTTTGTTGATTTGTGTCTGTCATTTAGTTTCCTTCTTAGCCATTAGGCTAATATATCTATCAAATAAATCTTGATGCGAACGTTATAATATGACCTCTATATTTGTGACGGCTTGTTGTAATTTCAAGTGCCCACAGTTTACGCATAAAATTTTTATGAATTCCATCTAGTTTGATTGCCACAAGTATTTAACGGTGCGATGATGCAATAAGTTTACAGTGAAAATTATGTATTTTATCTTTAAGGATTGTTATGTTCAGCGGATTTTCTGATATCTCTAGCTTGCTTCAAGAAAACACCACTGCTTTTATTTCCATATCGGTTATTTTCGGCTTAATGGTTGGTAGTTTTTTGAATGTAGTCATTCATAGATTACCTAAGATGATGGAGCGTGAGTGGCATAATAATTGTCTTGAATTGCAAGGCAAAGAGATATCAGAAACAACTAAATACACCCTGGCTCACCCTCGTTCAGCTTGCCCTAGCTGTGGGCATAGAATTACCGCACTAGAGAATATTCCAGTCATTAGTTATCTACTCCTACTAAGGGGACGGTGTAGTAACTGCAAAACCGCAATCAGTATACGCTACCCTTTAATTGAAGCGTTAGCTGGTATATTAATTGGCTTGGTCAGTTGGAAGTTCGGTTATACCAGCCTCACGCTATTTGCTTGGGTATTTACATTCTCACTGATTACGCTGACATTTATTGACTTTGACACACAATTATTGCCCGATGACATCACGTTGCCACTATTATGGCTAGGCCTACTATTTAATCTTAACCATGGTTTTGTTGACTTAAAGTCTGCAGTGATTGGCGCGATGGCGGGCTATCTTATTCTATGGTCTGTTTATTGGGCATTCAAACTAGTCACGGGCAAGGAGGGCATGGGCTATGGCGACTTTAAATTACTTGCGGCAATCGGCGCGTGGTTTGGCTGGCAACTATTACCTGCAGTGATTTTACTATCCTCAGTATTAGGCGCAGTGATTGGCATTAGCTTAATTGTGTTTACAAAACGTGGTCGTGAAATACCGATGCCATTTGGTCCATTTTTAGCCATAGGCGGCATTGCAGCACTTTTTTTAGGGCCACAACTTGCTAATTATTATTTAGCTTAACTATATGATAGTTGCACTCACAGGCGGTATAGGTTCCGGAAAAAGTGAAGCTGCTAAACAATTTGAAGCGCTAGGCGTACCCATTGTCGATGTTGATGTGATAGCACACGCTCTCACATCAGTTAATCAGCCTATTCTAAAAGAAATCAGTCGGCTCTTTGGCACAGACTTCATCAATACTGATGGCACGTTAAACCGCTCCAAATTACGCGAACATGTATTTAATAACCCTGCTGAACGCCTAAAACTAGAGGCGACAATTCATCCGGCCATTCATACACAAGCTTTAAAGCAGCTTGCAGATAATGAGCAACGACTATCTCCCACATATCAAATACTAGTCGTACCCCTATTATTTGAAACTAATCGCTACGATGGCGTGGTTGATATGACTCTTGTGATTGATTGTGATGAAGGCTTACAAATTAAACGCGCTATGGCTAGAAGCAGTATCAATGAGTCCGATGTAAAAGAGATTATGAAGGCTCAGGTAACTAGAAATGTGCGGTTAAACTTTGCAGATGAAGTTATCGTAAACGACGGTACGCTGGCTGAATTACAGGAAAAGATAATGCTAACTCATAAAAAACTCATTAAAACTTGCATAGTTAGCAAATAAATTTGATAATTAAGTTCAACTTTTACTTATGTGCAATTTCATGACTAACACGGTGTTATTTTGCTAGTAATTGAATAAGCGATTAGTTAAATTATTTATGCCTAGCTACGACTATCCTTTTAATGAGCGCATACGCACATTTTTACGTGTAGAGGATTTATTTGCCAAAGTTTTACACAATATCGAAGGCAGTCATGAGTATCAACATCACTGCGCTCTACTCACACTTCTACAAGTATTAGATATTATAGACCGGTCTGAATTCAGATCAGACCTAATGCAAGAGCTAGGTCGCCAAAGAGTGGTTATGGATGCACTACAAGGCAACCCTGCGATAGCGCCACAGAAACTAGCAGAAATTCTAAACGAAATTGATTTGGCAACAGATGCATTACGCTCTGAAAACAGTAAGTTAGGACAAACATTACGGACTAACGAATGGTTGATGAGTATCAAGCAACGAGCAGGCATCCCAGGCGGCGTTTGCGAGTTTGATGTTCCCTCTTATCATTATTGGCTCAGTCTTGGCGAAGATAGACGTAAACAAGATTTAAAAATCTGGCTCAACCCATTAGTACCTATGCATAATGCCATTGTAATTATTTTGCGTATACTTCGCGGTAGCGGATCAACGACAAAATTAGTAGCTGCTAACGGTACATACTTACAAATGCTTGGTGGCAGTAAGCCTGCTCAGATGTTAAAAATTGATATTCCAGCTCACCTCACTTGCTTCCCTGAGGTCAGTGCAAACAAATATGCTATCAATATCCGCTTTAATATCTTAGACTTCACACAAAAACCACAAAAGTATGATGAAGATGTAAGTTTTACTTTAACACTGTGCAACTTATAACCTCCTTAAGAGACTAATGATAACTGTAGTATCTAAGGCAAGTAGTATGTCCCATTACACTTAACTTAGAAACACGGCTCACTTAATATGGAAACTACAAAGAAACGTTTAGTGACTTGTCCAAACTGTAAAGAGGTCTCTGAGTACTCGCTTAGCAATACCTTTAGACCTTTCTGTAGTGAGCGTTGCAAAATGCTAGATTTAGGACTTTGGGCAAGCGAGCAATACGCAATTCCGGTAGAGATTAAAGAGGAGTATCTCGAACAAGAATTTGCCAACATTAACCGTTTTAGGCAGTAAAACTCATATGCAAAATACTTTCTACAAATACTTTGGTCACCTATCCCTATCGTTACTGCTGACTTTTATTGGCACACAATTACATGCTAAAGAAATCACAGAGTCAAAAAATATTGTATCAATAAGCGATGCATGGATACGCCCAACTAATCCTGGGCAAGAGGTAGGCGCGGCTTATATGACGCTCTTAAGCAAGCAAGATATGACGCTTGTGAGTTTAGAAAGTAGCGTGACTGATAGTGTAGAAATTCACAATATGTCCATGGAAAATGGCGTGATGAAAATGCGTATGCTTAAAAACTTAACATTAAAAGCTGGCGAACCTTATAAGCTCGCACCAGGTGGCTTTCACTTAATGTTATTTGATTTAAAAAAACCACTAACTGTGGGTGAACAAGTAAATTTTACGCTTCACTTCAAATCTAACGTCAATACTAAAGATCATAAAAAAAGCTCATCTGATTACAAACAAACCATCAACGTGATGGTGCAGGCTCCGCCGGAGTCTGCTACTCACTAAACCAAGCACTACGTAGCATAGCAATACCATGTGCTCCATGCAGTTTTGCTTTATGCAAATCTGTCGGCTGCATGCCGCCAAGTGCATAAACGGGCAAAGCATAATCCGCAATTAAATCGGCAAACTTACTCCATCCCATAGACTCTTCATCAGGATGACTATGTGTCGCTTTTACTGGCGACAACATTACATAATCAAGCCCTAGTGCTGCTGCATGCGCTAACTCTTTGTCATTATGGCAAGAGGCGCCGCACAAGATTGCTGTTGGTTTTGTCTGCAGCCGCATTAAATCAATAGAGTTAAAATGTACGCCAGCTGCATCTAATGCTGCTAAGGCAGACTGGTGGCTGGAGTTAACCAGTACTTTGGCGCCATATAGCGCTGCCAGCTTAATTACACGTTCCGCAAATATCAGGAACGCTTGAGTTGAGAGCTGCTTTTCACGCAGCTGTAGCATTTTGAGCCCATTATCCAACGACATTCTCAGGCTCTCAAAAAACAGATCTTCACCTAACTCACTTAAGTTTGTAATAGCATAACTTGACGGTAGTCTCAGCGCAGCAAATATAGGCGCATTAGCTGGTAACATCGGCGAAACCTCAATGCTTTCGGGTGACTGCCAAACTAGCCTCTGACTTTCCAAACCACGTGGCTCGCCATGCCACTTTGCCACAATAAAAAAATGCAGCTTGACGGTTTTGGCTGGTGAGTCCAATTGTCCTTCCGCATCATATTTTGCAGCATAATCAAAGCTACGTGTCAGCCATGGATGGAGGGAGATCACCTCGATTCCGAGCTCTTCTTGCAGTTCGCGTTTGAGTGCTTGTTGAGGCGTTTCACCCTCCTCTACTTTGCCCCCAGGAAACTCCCAGTAACCTGCCCAAGGCTTACCAACAGGCCGCTCTGCCAGCAACACCCAGCCATCTTCGCGCTGGATAACACCAACCGCCGCGTGCGTAACTTTGCATTTTGTTTTACTCATACGCTTAATGTTTCAAACAGAGTGCTTGGCGGCAAGTTGTTTTCTACCCGCGTAATCTCGTGCGAATTGATAGGCGATTCGACCACTGCGCGAGCCGCGTGTATGTGACCACTGTATGGCTTCGGTGCGAACGGTATCATCAAATATTGTGACTCCGTAGTGGCGCAACCACTGTGCAGCTACAACAAGGTATTCATCTTGATCAAACGAGTAAAAAGCTAACCACATGCCAAATCTGTCTGACAGGGAGGTTTTCTCTTCAATGGTATCCCCTGGCCTAATCTCACCGCCTAAATGCTGCGTTTCTAAGCTTTCCGTCATAAATTCAGGAAGTAAATGACGTCGATTAGACGTAGCATAAACTAGAATATTATCTGAAGTCGCTGCTATAGAGCCATCTAATACGACTTTGAGTGCTTTATAGCCAGCATCTCCAACTTCAAAAGATAAGTCATCACAAAATACTATAAATCGCTCTAATCGATTACGCAGTAAAGCGGTAATTTGTGGTAAGTCCGTTAAGTCTTGCTTATCTATCTCAACAATACGTAGCCCATCTTGCGAGAATTGGCTTAATAAAGCTTTCACGATAGACGATTTACCTGTACCTCGTGCACCTGTCAGCAATACATTGTTTGCGGTATAACCCTGAACAAACTGCGCGGTGTTACGGACGATTTCCGTTTTTTGTTGGTCGATATTATGCAAGTCTTCTAGCTGAATAAGATGTGGATGAGGAATCACCTCTAAATAACCATGACCTTTATTATGCTGCCAGCGCCATGCGATTGCTGACCAATCTGGCTCACTTAGCACACTTGGAATAAAGACTTCTAGCCGTGCTAGTAAGTCTTCTGCACGTTGAGTTAACGACGAAATCGACTGGCTAAGGTCACTCATTTAATATCCCTCATTTAAGACCTCGCACTTAGGACCTATAGTCCGCATTGATTTTAACGTAATCATAGCTAAAGTCACATGTCCAAACCGTGCATGCAGCATTACCACGCGCCAAATCTACACGTACTAAAATTTCAGGCTCTATCATCACAGCTGCACCTTGTTCCTCTATATAAGCTGCAGCTCTACCGCCATTTTCAGCCACTAACACATCGCCTAAATAAAGCTTCAGTAAATTTACATCGAGATTATCGACACCTGCATAGCCAATTGCAGCCAAGATACGGCCTAAATTAGGGTCAGATGCGAAAAACGCGGTTTTAATCAATGGCGAATGGGCAATGGCATAAGCCACTTTACGGCACTCAGCTTCATCATAACCACCTTCGACTTTAACGGTCATGAATTTAGTCGCACCTTCGCCATCACGCACAATGGCTTGTGCTAACTCAATAGCCACGTCAGTCATTGCATCGCGCAAAGCAATAAAATCAGGACTAGAGCGTTTAACATCGTCTTCGCTGACTTCAATATTTCCAGCAAGATTTGTGGCCATTAAAATCAAACTGTCATTAGTTGATGTGTCACCATCCACAGTGATGCAATTGAATGATTTATTCACGGCGTATTGAATAATGCTTTCAAGTGCAGATTGACTTACGGTTGCATCGGTCGCAATATAACCCAACATAGTTGCCATATTAGGGTGAATCATGCCAGAACCCTTACTGATACCTGTGATGGTGATGGTTTTGCCGTCAAGCTGAATTTGACGCGATGTGCCTTTTGCTACAATATCCGTCGTCATAATCGCTTCAGCGGCATTCAACCAATTATCTTCTTTTAGATTTGCTATCGCCGCAGGCAAGCCTGCAATGACCTTATCGACCGGCAATGGTTCTAAAATCACGCCTGTTGAGAATGGTAATATTTGGTTAGCTTGTAAACCCAGCAAATCACTTAATGCTGTACAAGTTTGTTTTGCACGATTCAAGCCATCTTCACCAGTACCCGCATTGGCGTTACCAGTATTGACTAAAAGAGCACGTATACTTGACTTTTGGGCAAGGAAGTCTTTACATAAAATCACCGGTGCCGCGCAAAATTGATTTAAGGTAAAAACACCAGCCACATTGCTGCCTTCAGCCAAAGTCATGACTAGCACATCTTTACGGTTTGGTTTACGAACATGTGCTTCAGCAAAACCTAATTGAATCCCTTTAACAGGTAGTAATGATGCGGCTTGCGGAGGGTTTAATTTAACTGGCATAGCAACTTTCTATAATATTTAATGTGATTATTTTAACGTATTAGTTAAATTGTACTGAATATATCAAGCTTAGAGCAGCGGTCCGCACAACGCCTAAATAACCAGAAATTTAGCCTAGACCAGAAGTGTTATAAGTGAACAGCAAAAGCCTTGGCTTGCTTACCAGCACACCAGCGTTTCCACATTTGTCGAAATGCGATATTTAAGGCATTGGCTACTATGTCAGGTTGGCTGAATAGCGACTGTTTAAAGCGAGATCTTAATTGCCTCCTAGTGTCTGCGAGTACGGCTAGGTTTTCGGCAAAATAACAAGCTTTTGCAAGGTAAGCAGCAGTATCAGCAGCGACAAAGTCATCTAAACTCAAATGACGCATCACTGCCTGAGCACCTCGACTGATCATTCGATCACCCATCATACACAGAGTAGGCACGCCCATCCATGCCGCATGGCATGTGGTTGTGACTCCGTTGGCCGGTATGGTATCTAAACAAATATCTACTTGATGATGCAGTGCTAAATAGTCCTGCATCGAAGTTCTAGCTATCAAGATCAAGCGAGAGGCATCAACACCATATTGCTCAAACCAATTGAGTATCTGTTGATAGCTACCACTTTTCGCATCGCCAATCAATAAACATTTGGAGCTAGGTAGTTGCGCTAACACTGAGCTCCATAACCGTACTGTACTTTGCGTTATTTTGTTCGTACGGTTAAAACACGCGAATGTGATATATCCATTATTTAAAGCAGGGAGTGAGTTAACATCTGGCGCTTCTGCTATAGATAAGAATGGCGCATTAATTGGTAATTGCACTAATTTTTCAGTAAACTGCTTATCAAGCAGTCCTTGTGGAAGTAAGTACTCATCGCCTAAGTAATAATCCATATTACTTAATCCTGTGGTGGCTAAATAGCCCAACCAACTTATTTGAATCGGTGCTGGTTTAAGCGCAAACAAGGTAAGTCGATTACCAGAGGTATGTCCATCTAAATCCACCAAAATATCAATTGCATCACGACGAATCTTATTGGCCAAATCTTCATCATTGATCTGATCAACCACTAGCCACTGCTTAAAATAAATTTTCAGCCGCGCGCTAGTTGCGTCCTCTATAGCAGTCGCAGCGTAGGCATACAAGTTAAGCTCAGGACTTTTCTGTAAATACGGCAGCAATGGCTCAAAAAAACTAGCCAGTGAATGCTCACGTAAGTCTGCTGATACAAATCCAACATTAAGAGGTCGTCCTGCAGCCCTTAAATTAGTGTGTTTTTTAATATCGGCCTTAATAGCTTGCTCATAATACTGAGCAAATTGGCCATGCCTTTGCCGCAAAACTTCAGGCGTACTTACCTCATCATGGCTTAAGCAAAACAATAAGTTACTAAAGCAGCTGGCAAAAGATGGCTGTAATTGTAAAGCTTTCTGAAAACATACGATACCTTGCTCAATATATCCCAAGTCCTTTTTAACTATACCCAAGTTATTAATAGCGGCCACATAATCTGACTTTAGCTCAATCGCTTGCTCAAAAGCTTGAGCTGCCCTTATTAAGTCATTTTGGCTCTTTAATGCTAAACCGTAGTAGCAGTGCTCTTGTGGATCGAGTTTGTTTAACTGCAAGGCTTGGTATGCGGCGTGAGTAGCATCTTTTTTTTGCACCATGTAGGTGTCACTCAGCATTTTCCAACCAATTAACCATTGCGGATGAGCATTCAACAGCTCGAGCAACTGTTGCTCGAGCGTTACGTATTGCCCAGTCATAAACAATTGAATCAGTGCCATCACAACATTGTCGTGTGGCAACTGCGTTAATGCTTGATGATCGGACAATCGGCGCTCACCCCTTCCGCCATGTTGTACCTAAAGCGGTATCTTCTAGCACAATTCCAGCATCGGCAAGCTCTTGGCGGATTCGGTCAGCTTCTGTAAAGTTTTTAACTTTTTTGGCTTCATTGCGGGCAATAATTTTTATTTCAATACTCGCCTTATCAATAGCATGATTGTTAACCTGATTAACTTCAATCGCAACACCATCTAACTGCAAAGCTATATGCTGAGTATGTGACACATCTTGTAAAAAATCATTTGCATCGCGTTGGAGCAAGCCTAAAATGCAAGCCAAGCCTTTTAGCAAAGAGGCTACGTCTGATGATTTAGTTCTATTGAGTTCATTCGCCAAATCAAACAATACGGCCATTGCTTCGGGAGTGTTGAAATCATCATCCAGAGCTTGTTTAAAACGTGTTGCATGAGGACTCTGCCAGTCAATCGTAGCGCCACTAATCATGTGCCCACGTAAAGAGGTATACAAACGAGTAAGTGCTAGCTTAGCATCATCTAAATGTTGGTCAGAATAATTTAACGGGCTACGATAATGGGCGCGCAGAATAAAGAGTCTAACCACTTCAGCGTCATACTTTTCTAGCACCGTGCGAATAGTAAAGAAGTTACCCAATGACTTAGACATCTTCTCATCATCTACCCGCACAAAGCCATTATGCATCCAATAATTGACCATTTGGCAAGGCTTGCCATCGTGGCTATGCGCTGCTTCAGATTGAGCAATTTCATTTTCATGATGCGGAAATTGCAGATCCTGTCCGCCGCCATGAATATCAAAACGCTCCCCAAGATGATGTGAACTCATCGCTGAGCATTCGATATGCCAACCTGGGCGACCTTTTCCACCGTTAGGGCCGCCAAAAGGTGAGTCCCAGCTTGGTTCGTTTGGCTTAACAGATTTCCACAACACAAAGTCCATTGGGTCTTTTTTATGCGTATCGACCTCTACGCGTTCGCCTGCACGTAAATCTTCAAGTGACTTGCCCGATAGCTTGCCATAACCTGCAAAGTTATTCACTGAGTAGAACACATCACCATTCGTCGCTATATAAGCAAAGCCTTTTTCTATCAAGGCTGAAATCATTTGAATCATGCCATCAATAAACTCCGTGGCTTTTGGTTCGATATCAGGACGAATAATGCCCAACTTTGCTGAGTCTTCATCCATTGCATCGATAAATCGCTGAGTTAACTGACCTATGGTTTCGCCATTGTCATTTGCGCGCTTAATAATTTTGTCATCAATATCTGTAATATTACGTACGTAAGTAACAGCATAGCCTGAACTGCGTAACCAACGACTCACCATGTCAAAAACCACCATGACGCGTGCATGACCCAAATGACAATAATCATAAACGGTCATGCCACAGACATACATACTCACTTTTCCAGCGACTATTGGCGTGAATGTTTGCTTTTCACGAGCGAGTGTATTATAAATTTTTAGCATAATCTGATGGTTAAACGAGACTTAAAATAAATTGTTAATGAATGGTAGCTAAGTAAATGAATGATTTAGGAGTTTTTACTAAATATATGGCAATAATCTCAAATGAGCTATTGGATGTTAGCTAGGCTATTGATAGAATTACGCTTTGTCATTTAACTAGAAAAAGTATATCACAATGAATAAATATATTGCTTTGCTAAACGCTTTAATCACACGGTCTGCCTTGGTAGCCGCCGTGAGTTTACTAGCGCCTGTGGCACACGCAGACGAGCTTAAAGACATTTCACAACTCGCAGATCAAGGTCAAGCTGCTGTTGCCATCGATCGCTTGAATACCTACATTCTTGCTAATCCAAAAAATGCACAGGCCATTTTCATGAAAGGTGTTTTACTTGCCGAGCAAGGCCGTCGCGATGAGGCTATTCGCACATTTACTGATGTGACTGAAAAATTCCCTAACTTACCCGAGCCATATAACAACTTAGCCGTGCTTTATGCTGATCAAGGTCAATTTGACAAAGCTAGAAAAGCACTTGAAACTGCGATAAAAACCCACCCAAGCTATGCCACAGCACATGAAAATTTAGGCGATATTTATGCACGTATGGCTTCTGAAGCTTACGACAAAGCACTACAACTAGATACCAGTAATACCCGCGCTGAAGGTAAGTTATCCATGATCAAAGATTTATTTGGTACAGGTAACAAAATCACGCTTGCGTCTAAAGAGCCAGCAAAAGCAGATGTTAAAGCTGCAAACTCTATGCGCCCTGCTGACACAAAAACTGTAGCTACGAATAAAGTAGAACCTAGTAAAAATGTTGATCAAGCCAAAAATAACGATGCAGACATTACCTCTGCAGTGAATAACTGGGCGCAAGCATGGTCAGCGAAAAACCTTGACCAATATTTTGCAAGCTATGGCGCGAGCTTCCAACCAGCAAAAGGTGAAAGCCGCAAAGCTTGGGAGCAACAACGTCGTGAGCGCATTACGAGACCGTCTAAAATCAATGTTGATATAACTAATATCAACATCACTTCTACAGAGGCTAACAGTGCTAAAGTGCGCTTTAAACAATCATATCGTGCTGACTCTAAACCGATTTACACTACCAAAACACTGGTAATGAAAAAAGAGGGTAATAACTGGTTCATTGAGCAGGAGATTGCTAGCAACTAAAAACTACTAACGCATTAGCTCGAATAATAAAGTTGCATGTCATTGTTGACAGCAGCTTTACTATAGCTTCTGCAGATGTTACTTCATTGTAGTTTTATAAGGTAGTTTATTAAGAAATGGCTCTAAATAAAGGTTTAACATACGCACTATTGGCGGCTATTACTCTTGTGCCATGGAATGCAACGGCGGTCAATAGTTACAGTTTAAGCAATCTATTGCATAAACCTGAGTTACGCTCACTAACTGACGTAGCTGAAAATCTACTAGTAAAAAGCTTGTTAGAAATTACACAGGGTAAAAACCGGCAAGCACTTAACACCGTAGATGAGCTCATTCAGAAAACTCCTAACTTCAAACTTGCTTATCTCGTACGTGGCGACTTACTAATGGCTCAAGCACGGCATTTACAGGCTTTTGGTAATGCCAATGCGAATCAAGCTGACGCAGTTAAAGATCTACAGGCTGAAGCGCGAGTGAGGATAGAGCGTTATTTATCAAATGAAAGTTTAGATAAACTACCTAATCTGTTACTCGCACCCAATGACCAGCAAAGTCATTTAATTGTAGTTGATACAGATAAATCACGCTTATATTTGTATAAGAATAACGGTGGAAATTTAAGCTACGTTGCTGACTATTATGTGACCGTCGGTAAAAATGGCGTAGGCAAAAAAAATGAAGGCGATAAACGTACTCCGATTGGCGTTTACTTTGCCAGCCAAAAATTAACTAAGCCATTAGCTGATATGTATGGCAATGGTGCTTACCCACTTAACTATCCTAACGAATGGGATGTGCAGCACAATAGAAGCGGCTCTGGCATCTGGTTACACGGTACACCTAGCATCACCTACAGCAGACCACCTAACGCAAGCGATGGCTGTATAGTTTTGACCAATCAAGACTTAAATACTCTTGCTCCAATACTACAAAAAGGTAAAACACCAGTAATTATTGCGAATCATTTAAAATGGATTAAAGCAGATAACACAAGTGCCGACAAAGACACTTTACAAGTCGCGATAAATAGCTGGTTGAGCGATTGGAAATCTCAGAATACGCCCAAATACCTTTCGCATTACTCACGAGAGTTCTCTACTGATGGCATCAATTTCCAGCAATGGTCTGACCATAAATTTACTGTGCAAGCGAGTAAGCCAAAAGTTGAGATTAGATTATCTAACATCAGCATGTTTGCCTACCCTGATGCGGGGAAGAAATTAGTCGTAGTCGATTTTATACAGGACTTTAAGAGCCCTACTCTAAGTAATAAAATGCAAAAACGCCAATACTGGATTCAAGAAAATAATACGTGGAAAATTATCTACGAAGGTTCAGCTTAAGTCGCCGCATTAACCACCATAACGTTTGATTTAACCCTAAGGAAGTCTATGCGTAAATTTTATGCTGTTGCCATACTTGTAGTCTCTTCAGCTCTGACGTTGCTTAGCACGTCAGCAGTAGCAGCGAACCCCCAAGTGACATTTGAAACAAATCGTGGTAATTTTGTAGTTGAGCTATATCCTGAGAAAGCACCAAAAACAGTGGCTAACTTCTTAAAGTATGTAAACTCTGGTTTCTACAAAGAAACTATCTTTCACCGTGTCATTAATCACTTTATGATACAGGGTGGTGGATTTAATGCCGACATGTCTGAAAAGCAAACACATGCTGCTATTAGCAATGAAGCCGCTAATGGGTTAAAAAATGAAGTTGGTACGATTGCAATGGCTAGAACCAGCGATCCAGATTCGGCAACGGCTCAATTTTTCATCAACCTCGAAAACAATGTACCGCTCAACTACCAAGGCCCGGAGCCAGAGCTTATTGGATATTGCGTATTTGGTCGTGTATTAAAAGGAATGGATGTCGTGCGTGAAATTGGTATTACTCCTACGATAAATGTCGGGCCATATTATGATGTTCCAAAATCAGCAGTATTGATACACCAAGTTAAACTCAACACCAGCGCAGCTAACAACTAGGCCTTCAGGCGCTTTATTTACAATCTTAACATTAAGGATATTTTGTGGTTAAACTACTTACAAACTTTGGCGAAATTACTTTAGAGCTCAACGCAGAAAAAGCACCTATTACCGTAGCAAATTTTTTGCAATATGTAGACAACGGTTTTTATGACAACACGATTTTTCACCGTGTAATTGATGGCTTTATGATTCAAGGCGGTGGTTTTGATACATCGATGAATCAAAAAGAATCCTCAGATGAAATTAAAAATGAAGCAGACAATGGCCTAGCTAATGATCAATATACCATTGCGATGGCCCGTACTTCTGCGCCACATTCAGCTAGTAATCAGTTCTTTATTAACGTTAGCAGTAATGACTTTCTAAATCACTCAGCACCGACAAGTAGTGGCTGGGGTTACTGTGTTTTTGGTAAAGTGACGGCAGGCATGGATGTCGTTGATAAAATAAAGAAAGTTAAAACAGGCAACAAAAAAGGTCATCAAGATGTACCTGTAGAAAATGTTATCATCGAAAAAGCTACACGCTGCTAATGCCTGTAGCGTTAAACTGTAATCTAGTAGCCATATAGAATTACATCGTTTAACATGAAGAGTCTCGGAGATAAATCAGACAATCTATTAAGCCAAAGCTTAGTGGATTACAGCTTATTTATCTCCGATCTACATTTATGCGCTAGTCGGCCACATATTACTGCAGCTTTTTTAGAGTTTCTAAAAAATACTGCATCAAAAGCGGTTGCACTCTACATACTGGGTGATTTGTTTGAGTACTGGGCGGGTGACGATGATATTCGAGACGCTCATCATCAGCCTATCATCTCAGCGCTTAAGAGCCTCGCCGAAACCGGCATTAAGCTTTATTTAATGCATGGCAATCGTGATTTTCTAATTTCTAATGCATTTTGCGATGCTGCTGGAATGACCTTATTGCCAGATCCAAGCCTTATCAAGCTACACGACAAAACTGTTTTACTTAGTCACGGCGATGACTTATGTACCGATGATGTGGAATACCAGAAATTTAGGTTACAAGTGCGCGCGACTAAATGGCAGGAAGACTTTTTGAAGCAACCTCTAGAAATGAGAAAAGACCAGATTGAAGCCATTCGTACGCATAGTGAGCATGAAAAATCACAAAAATCCATGCAGATCATGGATGTGAATCAGGTTGCTGTTGATTGCGTATTAAAGAAGTACGACTACCCTGAACTGTTAATTCACGGTCATACACACCGACCCAATCAACACCATATTCAGTTAGATGGTCACAACATTACAAGATGGGTATTAGGCGATTGGTACGAACAAGGTAGCTATCTAGAATGCGACCATATTGGCTGCAAGGCAATATCACTACTATAAGCACAAGTTTATAAGCAACAACCGTAGTTAGGGTTGATAGCCAGGTATCTTAGACTCATCCACGTCATCAATCTGCTCAGACTCCAAGAACAGTTGCGCGTATCTCAGATATACTTTTTCACGTACAAAAATATCAAATAAATCAGGGTCTATATGATGATCTACTTTCATCTTGCCTAAGATATATAATGACTCTGATAGTGTTTTAGCCTTCTTGTATGGCCTATCTTTGGAAGTAAGCGCTTCAAAAATGTCAGCAATCCCCATTACACGTGCAGGAACCGACATTTGCTCACGCGCTAATCCCCTAGGGTAACCTCGACCATCCATACGCTCATGGTGACCACATGCGTATTCTGGTACGCGTTTTAAGCTATTTGGATAAGGTAAAGAATCTAGCATGTGTATAGTAACAACAATATGATTGTTAATAACCTCTCGTTCCTCTTTGGTCAGCGTACCACGTGTAATATTTAGGTTATAGACCTCATTTTCACTAAGAAGTGGCCTTGAGTTACCATTTGCATCGAGTAACTGATTTGCCGCTATGTCAATGACCCGCTGCTGGTCTTCATTCGTCATAGACTCACTGCCAAAATTAGATTTTCTTAAAAACTGCAGATCTTCATCGCATCGTTGATTAAATGCGGCTAATTGCAAATCTAACTTAGCAAGATCATGAGCCTGACCACTTTTCAATGCTTCTAATTGCTGCTTCAGAATATCGCACTCAGCTTGCTTTTTAAGCAACTCAAATCGCTGTTCAACCAAATCAATACGGTCGAATATTCCAGACAGCTTCGTCGGTTTATCCATAACGGATTCTGGTGTGGTGACTTTACCACAATCGTGCAACCACCCAGCAATCTTCAACTCATAAAACTCTTTTTCATTGAGCGTAAAGTCTTTAAGTGGGCCTTCTTTAGTATCAATTGCAGCCTGCGCTAACATCAAGGTAAGCTCTGGCACCCGCCGGCAATGCCCACCGGTATAGGGTGACTTTTGGTCAATAGCTTCTGCCATTAACTCAATAAAAGCTTCAAATAGGCCTTTCAAACCCTCAATCAAATTCTGGTTAGTCATCGCAACCGCTGCTTGCGAAGCTAATGATTCGACTAAGCTTTGATTAGCCTGCGAGAAAGGAATAATTTCATGCGTATCAATATCAATTGCATTAATGAGCTGAAGTACGCCTATGACTTCTGACTCGTGATTTTTCATCGGAATCGTTAAAAATGATTGCGAGTGATAGCCAGTTTTTTCATCAAATTTACGTGTACCAGTAAAGTCAAAATTTTGAGCACTGTAGACATTTTCAATATTAACGGTTTTATCGTTCACAGTCGCATATGCTGCCACCGTGGTTAAATTCGGTCTACCATCATCTAAATACAGGGGGATAGGTAAAAAAGGAATTTCTTTACCCGTTGTACCACCCATTGCAAGATCTAGCGTTTTATTGCGCATGATCTCAAACTTAAGATGCTTGTCATCAGTAATGGTATACAGCGTGCCACCATCTGCGTTGGTAATTTCCTGTGCGCCTAATAATATAGTTTCTAATAACCGTTTATTGTCTCGCTCAGAAGAGAGAGCAACACCGATATCATTCAAGCGCTCAAGTCGTTTTAATAAATAGGGGTGCTGTTGATCCATCATGCGACTAAATTAACTATGTGACTTAAGATAAAAGTGATTTGCATATGACTGACTCAGACTGAACCTTATCCAAATAAAACTCCATTTTAACACCAGCCACATTATGATCACTCAGTTCAAACACCTTTGAATCTATTAAGTTACCATTGGCAATAGAAAACACTCTACCTTTAACGTGCGTAACGAAGTAACCCGGTGGACGCATAGTAGTGACCACTACTTGTACACCAATTTTACCTAATGTAGTAAGCACTTTATTGAAAACCAATTCACAACAAATATTAGCACCATTTAATACTTGTACCCTACTAGCCATTACTATAGGTGCGTGATTTTCACGCTATAAATGATAACGCTGATCTCCTTGAGTTGGTTGTATCTCGTACTGTAGATCTAGGCTTGGGCCGAGTCAGTGCTTGCATCATTTTGGTTAACTCTAGTGAGCAAAGAGGCGGGGCTTTCTCAAAACTGAATCACTGCTACTTTGACTTTGTAACGGGTCTTCGTTGATAAGCTTCAATTAATGCTTAATAAATGAAGTCAAGTCTCCTTGCTGCAACAAATGATATTTAACTAGCAAAGTATTAACTTCGGTGCCATTAGTATTATCCCTTATCTTCAAGATAAAAGTCATTCAAGACCATACCATCTAAACAGAAAATTAGTTTGGTCATTATCCATCTAGTTACTTTAACCAACTAAGAAGTTATTACGCTAGGTCTTAGTAGCCCTAAGAGACTTTTTACCTTAAATTAAGTATGACGGAAATATTATCTATACTGCCATTTTCTATGGCTAACTGCACTAACGTATGAACTGCGATTGATGTCTAGTATAAGCCTATTAAGAGCAGGCTCGATGACATTCGAGTCAACTAAATCGCTTAGCTTATCCGAATAAACCAAGTAAACATCACCCATTTCAACATCGCGCTCATTAAACTCTAACTCAAACTGTGGATTAACGCCTAAAGCTCTTGTGATTAAATTTTTATTGATGGAGCACTTTACTTCTTCAAGCGGAATAAAACCGGTTTTACCTAATCTTGCAATACTAGCGAGATGCTTTAATGTAGGGGTATATCAACTTTTATTATTTATAACTTCTGAAGCACGCACATCCGCAGCTAGTCTATCTAACACGCCATTGATGTATTTATGACCGTCAATTCCGCCGTATATCTTAGCTAGCTCTACACCTTCATTAATCACTACTCGGTATGGAATACTCATATCAAACATCAGTTCGCAGCTAGAGATTTGTAAGATAGCATGCTCTATTGGGCTTAACTCGCTCACCTGACGATCGATAAATGCTGCCATTTTTTCATCAAGCTCAACAACATGCTCACCAACAGCCTCAAGCAATTGTTTAAAATAAGCTTCATCAGCCTTAGCATAATCTGGATCTTCTGCCATATCGCGGTACACTGCGCTCATTTCAGACTGATTCAACATACCGCGATAAACTGCCTTTAAAACCAACTCCCGTGATTTCCTACGGTTTTGACCTGATTTCTTTTTTGTCGGTGATTTTTTTGCTATATTCTTTGGATCAGTCGTCTTTTCTATAATTAGACCTGTTAATGAGATATCATTCTCGGCCATCATAGCGATCTAACTAAATTAGCCATTTCAATGGCTACTTGCGCAGCTTCAGTACCTTTAACATGCATACGGGCAATAGCTTGGTCATCATCTTCAGTTGTTAACACAGCATTAGCTACAGGAATACCTGTATTAAACTGCACTTCAGAAATACCGCGCGCTGATTCATTGGAAACCACTTCAAAATGGTAAGTCTCGCCACGAATAATTGAACCTAATGCAATCAAAGCATCAAACTTTTCACTAATTGCCATGTGTTGTAAAACTAAGGGTGTTTCTAATGCGCCCGGTACACTTGCAATGGTAATGTCGTCACTCGCAACACCTAGTTTTAGCAATTCAGTCGTACATGCGCTGAGCAGGCCATCACCAATATCACTGTTAAACCTTGAAAGCACCACACCAATTTGCAGCCCGGTCCCATCTAAGTTTTTTTCAATTTCTCTCACAATTTATCCTTAAGCGCTACCGCACAATTCACAAAACCATATTTTACCGCATATCATGATAATAATTTAGTAAAATGGTTATATCGACGCTATACAACTGATTTAATGAAATAAACCCCAAGCCTTTTGAATAGTACTCCAAATACCATAGCTAATAGGGATTAATACCAAGGCCCATGCTAACATGACCAATATCGGATGACTAGCTGATTGCGAGGTACTATTTACTACACCGTCTATATCAGTAACCTCAGACTTTTCATGCGCCAATTTTCTGACCGCTTCAAGCTCTATATCTGTCATATAGTATTTTTCAGCTACTGGTTTTACTAGATAGTTTGCTATAAAACCAACTACAAGCAAACCCGCCAATACCAGAAATATCGGTGCATATATTTGATCAAATGGCACTTTAGCCTCTAAGCGTGTGTCATGCATATAGTTCACTACGACCGGTCCTAAAATACCTGCTGTAGACCATGCGGTTAGTAGGCGCCCGTGAATCGCACCAACAAACTGTGTACCAAACATATCTGCCAAGTATGCGGGTATCGTAGCAAAGCCACCACCGTACATAGAGGCTATTACGCAGAAAGCACCCACAAATAAGGCTAGTAATTTAAGGCCTGCTACATAAGTTGCTGAACAATACATTAAAGTGCCTAATATAAAGAAAATATAGTAAGTACGTTTACGCCCTAGCTTATCTGATGAAGTTGCCCAAGCAAAACGACCGAAAATATTAAATAATGAGATTAAGCCAACGAAACCCGCCCCTACAGCGGCAGCAGCAGCGGTAAGTACCTCATCTTTTTTTATATCAACAAAACTAATATTAGGCTGAGCTATCAATGCTCCACCAAAAGTTTCTTGTAACATAGGTGCGGCAGCTCCAATAATACCAATACCTGCGGACACGTTCATGCACAATACTAACCACAATAACCAAAACTGTGGTGTTTTATGTGCATTTTTAAGATGTACGTGTTTACTAGAAATCATCGCATTATTTTGTGCTGGCGGCGGTACCCAATTGGCTGGCTTCCAGCCAATTGGGGGTACACGATAACTCAGCGAACCCCATAACATAAATACAAAGTAAATAGCAGCTAAAACAACAAATGTTTGCCAAACACCCGGTGCAGTCGGCGTTGCGAAGTGGCTCATCAACTTAGTCGCAAGTGGCGAACCTATCATAGCGCCACCACCAAAGCCCATAATCGCCATACCTGTAGCCATACCACGACGATCAGGAAACCATTTAATGAGTGTTGATACAGGTGAAATATAACCTAATCCGAGACCTATACCACCGATAACACCGCTACCAAGCCACATCAGCCACAATTGATGTGCATAAATTCCATAAGCTGAAATAAGCAAACCACCACACCACAAGACCATAGAAACTAAGCCTGCTTTACGTGGACCTTCACGTTCTAGCCAGCCACCCCAAAGCGCAGCCGAGCATCCAAGCAGCACAAAAAACAAAGTAAACATCCAGCCTAAATCAAACTGCGTCCAATTACAGTCCGTTGCAAATAAAGCCTTTGCTGTACCCGAAAGCTTTTCAGATAAATTAGTCGCTCCAACCGCACAAGCAGCTAGTGGCTTATCCCCCACGCCTAGGAGCACGTTACCTAATGGTTTCCAGAACACACTAAAGCCATAGGCCATACCGATAGATAAATGTACTGCCAATGCGGCTGGAGGTACCAACCAGCGATTAAAGTTAGCATTTGCGGTAATATGCTCTTTGGATAAAAAATTAGCCATGCCACCCTCTTATATATGAGAACCATTATTGCTTAATTGCGTTATGTTAGATAGTGTAACAAATTAAAAAAAATGGCAATTTAAAAAACGGTAGCTTAAGAGAGACACAGTTATAGAATTCACGTTTATTATTTGTCATAAACATGTCACATTAAAATCATAAACTGGCAAAAATAGAGTCATAAAAAGTACATTCAAGAGGAAACTATGCCTGCCAATATATTAGTTGTAGAAGATGAACCTGCAATTCAAGAGCTGCTTGCGCTAAACATCACCCAAGCAGGACACAATGCTATGCGGGCACTAAGCGTAGAGATTGCACAAAACTTAATGCGCGAAACTACGCCTGATTTGATTCTGTTAGACTGGATGCTGCCAGGTATGAATGGTTTAGAGTTTGCGCGCTTACTGAAATCAGACAGCTTAACAAAGACTATTCCTATTATCATGCTAACTGCTCGCGGAGATGAGTACGATAAAGTACGCGGTTTAGAAGTTGGTGCAGATGACTACGTCACTAAACCATTCAGCCCACGCGAATTAAATGCCCGCATTAAAGCAGTCTTGCGTCGCCGCGCACCACAAATGACAGACGACCCCATAGAAATGGCTGGTCTTCGCTTAGACCCTACCACTCACCGTGTTACAGGCAACAATAAAACGATAGATTTAGGCCCAACTGAATTTAGACTGTTACACTTCTTTATGACGAATGCTGAACGTGTACATACTCGCAGTCAGCTTTTAGATAAAGTGTGGGGCGACCGCGTTTTTGTTGAAGATCGCACAGTAGACGTACATATACGACGCCTGCGAAACGCACTCACAATTTCAGGTCATGAAGACTTGATTCAAACCGTGCGCGGAGCAGGTTATCGACTCTCAGAAAAAAACGATTAAAGTTAGATTAAAACAGTCATTAAATATATACTTTATAGCTCCGTACTCCGTTAAAAAGCTCGCTATAATTAAATATATCTATTTATTAAAAAAGTTAATCTGTGTTAGATATTCGTTGGAAAACTAGTCTATTCATCTGTGCACTCAGTGTCATCAGCCTATTCTTCTGGCTAATCACCAACATTAATACAGCACTAATCGTATTTATTACTGGCCTATTGATCTATATAGCTAGCCATGTCTATTGGCTACACGCGCTGCAGAACTGGTTTAAAAGTCCGGCTATTAAGGAGATTCCTGAAGGCTCAGGTGTATGGGAAGATATTTTCATCGCTTTACTTAAATATGAGCGTAATAATAACCAAAATCAAAATCAGCTAAACTCTGCACTTGAGCGCTTTAATCTCGCCACGAGCGCCATGCCTGACGGTTTAGTAATACTCAGCGCCAGCAATGAAATTGAGTGGTGTACGCCCAATGCTGAACATCAGCTCGGCTTAAATCTAGCCACAGATAGAAAGCTTCCTGTGGTTAACTTAATTCGTAATAGTCACTTTATTGCTTATTTGTATAATGAGAAATATGATGAGCCTTTTAAACTTAGATCTTGGCGCAACTCTGAAGTCATCCTAGAAATTCAACTTATACCATTCGCTAATAATCAAAAGCTACTAATCAGTCGTGACATGACGCAACATGAAAAAGTAGACATCATGCGCAGAGACTTTATTGCTAATGTTTCACATGAATTACGCACGCCGCTTACCGTGGTAGGTGGTTTTTTAGAAACGCTGACTGATATGGAAGGCGCAGTGCCGGATAATTTAAAAAGTTATTTTGCTATGATGGAAGATCAAACCATACGCATGCGGCGCATTATCGAGGACTTGCTCACACTATCTACCATAGAGAGCAATACAGAAGAGCCTGATGATAGTGAGATTGATATGTTAAATTTATTGAAATCTGTGCAAAGTGATGGTCTTGGATTAAGTCAAAGCTTGAATAAAGTTAAGCATATCATTCATCTTGAGATTGATCCGGCACTTAACCTGAATGGTGCAGTAGATGAGCTACATAGCGTGTTTAGCAACTTAGTCAGCAATGCCATACGCTACACTCCTGCTGGTGATAAGAAATCAGGTAAAACTGGCGAGATATTTATCCGTTGGGCATTACAGAATGGTGAACCTGTGTTTTCTGTACGCGATACAGGGATTGGAATTGAGCAGCAACATATAGACAGATTAACTGAGCGATTTTATCGAGTAGACCGTAGTCGAAGTCGCGAAACTGGCGGTACAGGACTCGGATTATCAATCGTGAAGCATATTTTGATTCGTCATCAAGCCAAGCTGGAAATCACTAGCGAATTAGGTGTAGGCAGCACATTCAGCGCGATATTTCCTAAAGCAAGAGTTGTGTTAAAAGGGTAATCGCTTAAAAATGCGTACGCTGACTATTGTTCTGCTTATGATTATGTTGCCAGCCTGTGCAAACATTTCAAACAATACAGCCACCCAAGCCGCCAAACCAATTCCTGAGCAAGAAGACCGCAGCTCCATTAATCAACTTGGCAAGGGCGACGCTGACCGCATGGCAGATGTTGAAGTGCGTGAAAACACTGAAAGCCTGCGTTCACTTATGCTAAAGCTGTACAAGCGCAACCCTCACGAATTACAAAAAAGCACACCTGATGTCGCAGAAAAAATGGTGGACTGGGTCTTCAACGGTGAAACGCAGCATCACTACCAATTTGAATCAATCCATAATAAACAGGGTACTGAAGCTATATTCTTAGCGTTTAAATCAGACTTTACAGGCGACCGTGTATTGGCCTTTATCATTGGGCTGCAAACTATGCTACTTAAAGCACATGGTAACAAAACTGACTTCTACCTAAATGACAGTATAGATCCGCAACATATGTATAACGTGTCGAGAAATATTGAGATTGCAGCTTGGAAACTCTCAAACGCAAGGAATGAAACCGGCGCACTGTATTTATTCAGTAATGAAATTAACGATAAGGATAAAAACTTATCATTCGAGCGCGAGTTTGGAAAAATGATAGGTCGCACAGATTTATTTGCCATCACCTTGGCTGAAAAATCAGAGCGGCTTATTTCACACGTAGTGCAAAGCCTTGCAACCGCTGTATTCTTGCCTTTCTAGTAGCTCTAAGCAAACAATAAAAGGAGCTTAAGCTCCTTTTTATTAAGTATATCTAAAGCAGATACGTGAAAATTACTTAGCCGCGGAGTCTTTTGCAGTAGCATCTTTTGCAGCTTGCACCGCATCTACTGCTGCATCTTTAACCTCACCGGCAGCAGCTTGCGTAGCTGCAGCTGCCTTTTTAGCAGCCTCCTCAGTTTTAGCCGCTGCATCTTTCGCAGCATCAACGGTTGTTGCTTTCATTTCTGTCACCGCTTCTTTCGCTTTTTCAGCAGATGCTGTTGCTGCATCTTCTGCTTTTTTGCTACATGCGGTAAAACCTATAGTCACCACCAGACTTAACAACAGCACTTTTAGTAGTTTATTCATCTCTAAATCCTTTATAAATAGTAGATTTACGGGTAGAAAAGTTTATTACTTATTACTTGTCGGCGCAACTACAGGCGCAGGTTCTGCTACAAAAATCTCTACACGACGGTTTTTAGCTTTATTTGCTGCGCTATCATTAACTACCAGTGGCTCACGTGAACCACGACCATCAATCGTAATACGGCTACTTGCGACCTTTCTGCTTGTTAAGTAATCACGAACACTAGCAGCACGATGCAGTGACAGTGGGTTATTCACTGCATCGCTACCTGTACTGTCAGTATGACCGATAATTGTCACATTACTGTTTGGATTAGTTACCAAACCACTCGCAAAAGTATTTAGTATTGTTCTGAAGTTAGGCTGTATATCTGCACGACCGACTGCAAACGAAATATCACTTGGAATATCTAACTTTAAACGATTATCAGCAGTTTGCGTAACCGCAACACCTGTACCAGCTGTAGCCTCTTCCATTTGTCTTTTCTGCTCTTCTTGGCGCTTAGTCCAGACGTTACCAGCTACGCCGCCGGCGGCGGCACCGACTGCGGCACCAATCACAGCACCTCTTGTATTACCTGCAATTGCGCCTACTACGGCACCCACGCCAGCGCCAATTCCCGCGCCTTTAGCTGTGCCTTTTTGGGTTTCTGTCATATTGGCACAACCACCCAATGTAAACGCAACCAGAATAGAACTTACAATAATTTTATTGTGCATATCAACTTCCTTTACTAATGAAATGACTATTGATTAACCATCTAAATTAACTACTCATTCACTCTAATATACTACTCGGGAGAAGAATAAGAGCTTAGAAAATAAGTTTAACTTGAACTATATTAAAAAATATTTATGTTAGCTAACACACATAAGAAAATCAGTTTAACAATATTAGCGCAGTTAAAGATGTAAATTAAACGTAAAGAATCTTAATTAATTTTAGATAGCATGAATATCTAAACAAGAGTGAAGCCCAAAGGCATTACATCTCATCCTACCCTACATACTTGGCAATACTTACCTTTCATCGCGCATTTAAGCTCACTTTTAATAATGTCATAATAAATTAGCGGAAAGTCCAGAATACCTTAAACATAGTTAAACTCTTTGAGCAGCCTTTTGCGATGCCTACTAAACAAACCCTCTACGCGTATTTCGATAAAAATGCTGCTGATTACCTCTAGCTAGAAACTTATAATCAGTAACTCTGCAGTAAAGAGGGGTGTATCTTAGTAAGTGATGGTCATTATAGTCCTCTCTAAAAATTAGTGCTTTTAGACTATAGCAATAAGATTTGCATTTATAGCAATACCTTCTCAATCCCGCCACTATTCACTCGTGCCACATATTCTTGCATCCAATTCTCACCTAAAATATGCTTCGCCATCTCAACCACAATATAATCAGCCTCAATTCCAGTATCTTCACCGTAACGTGCTAGGCCTTGTAGGCAGCTAGGACATGAGGTCAGAATCTTCACGTTTTCTTCAGGACTACCTACTGTTAAGCCCATTTTATCCATGCCTTTTGCCAACTCTTCTTGTTTACGCATTTTAACTTGCGTGGCAATATCAGGTCTAGCAACAGCGAAAGTACCGCTCTCACCACAGCAACGGTCACTAAGTTGCACCTCAGTGCCCATTAGTTTGTTAGTCACCGCTAGCGGCTTATAAGTTTTCATTGGCGTATGGCATGGGTCGTGGTACATATACTTTGTTCCAGTAATGCCAGCTAGCTTCATGTCTTTTTCCATCAGATACTCATGGATATCTAATAATCTGCAACCTGGGAATATTTTCTCAAACTCGTACTTTTGCAGTTGATCCATACATGTACCGCAAGATACGATAACGGTTTTAATATCCAAGTAATTAAGCGTATTGGCCACACGATGGAACAGCACACGATTATCCGTAGTGATTTCCTGACCTTTATCGTGATTGCCGCTTGCCGTTTGTGGATAGCCGCAACATAAATAGCCTGGAGGCAATACGGTAATTGCACCTACCTCATACAACATCGCTTGCGTAGCTAATCCTACGTTTGAGAACAAACGCTCTGAGCCACAACCTGGAAAATAGAATACCGCCTCTGAGTCTTCAGTTACGATTTTAGGATTACGAATAACTGGAATCATCGTATCATCTTCAATACCCAAAAGCGCGCGTGACGTTTTAGTTGGCATTTTTTTCGGCATTGGGCGATTGATAAAATGAATCACCTGCGCCTTGATTTCTGGCTTGCCAACAGTTGCTGGCGGTCTAACTTTATCTTTTAACAGATGAAATTTCTTCGCTAGCCCATGCGCAAAACTTTGCGCTCTATAGCCAATGCTGACCATAAAGGTACGCATCAGCTTAACTGTTGCGGGGTCTTTAGCATTCAAGAATGCCATACCCAACGCGGTGCCAGGATTAAATCGTTTTTTGCCTTGCTCACGCAAAAAGTTACGCATGGCGACCGAAACATCGCCAAAATCAATATCCACTGGGCATGGGTTGAGGCACTTATGACAAACCGTACAATGGTCTGCTACATCATTAAATTCATCAAAGTGTTTAAGTGAAATACCGCGTCGCGTTTGCTCCTCGTACAGGAAGGCCTCAATCAATAAAGACGTACCTAAGATCTTGTTTCGTGGACTATATAGTAAATTTGCTCGTGGTACGTGTGTGGTACATACAGGTTTACATTTACCACAACGCAAACAGTCGCTGATTGAGTCGGCAATCTCGCCTATGGCAGATTGCTCCATAATAATAGACTCTTGTTCAAGCAAGCCGAAGCTAGGCGTATAAGCATTCTCAAGACCTGAGCCTGCCATGAGTTTACCTTTGTTAAAGTGACCATTCGGGTCTACTTTATTTTTGTATTTAGTAAAAGCATCAACGGTTGAAGCTTCCAAAAACTCCATTTTAGTGATGCCTATACCATGCTCACCTGAGATTACACCATCTAGGCCCTTAGCTAGTGCCATTACTCGTGCTACAGCATCATGCGCTATACGCATCATTTCGTAATCATCTGAGTTCACTGGAATGTTGGTGTGAACATTACCGTCACCCGCATGCATGTGCAAGGCAATGAATACGCGACCTTTAAGCACGGTTTTGTGAGTCTCATCACATCGATTTAATATTTTTTGATATTCTCGACCTGCAAAAATATCCGCCATGGGGCGTTTAAGTTCACGCTTCCATGAAATACGTAAATCGTAAGACTGCACGGCGCGGAACACACTTTCGTATTGACCGAGTGAGTCGCCCAGCTGACCGAGTACACTCACTGGCTCATCCAGTGCATTCAGAATCATGCGCCATTTAACACGTAAATCGCGTAGTAGTTGTAAAGCAATCAGTTGTTTTGACTGCACCATTTGTGCATCGGCGTTGCCATCTTCATCGGCTTGCAACGGTAAGTCGCCCTCCATAAAGACCTCTAAAGCATCCAGCAATTGCAATTTATTTTTAATAGAAAGTTCAATGTTGATACGCTCGATACCATCAGAGTAATCACCCAAGCGCGGCAAAGGAATCACCACATCCTCATTGATTTTGAATGCGTTAGTATGCTTAGCAATAGCGGCAGTACGAGCCCTATCTAGCCAGAATTTTTTACGCGCCTCTGCTGAAACAGCAATAAAACCTTCGCCGTCGCGTGCATTACACAAGCGAACAATATGTGATGCAGCTTCACCCACTGCATTTTCATCGTCAGAAGCAATGTCAGCAATCAACACCATTTTTGGACGCTGTTGTCGCGCAGCTTTAGTCGCATAACCAACTGCCTTGATATAGCGCTCATCCATGTGCTCTAGACCAGCCATTAACACTAGCGGGTCCTTTTTTGCGGTCGCATCTAAATAATCTTTAATTTCGACAATAGCAGGTACCGCGTGTGATACATTGCCAAAGAACTCCAAAGCCAAAGTACGCACATACTTAGGCATACGATGCAAAATAAATGTCGCAGAGGTAATTAAACCATCGCAACCTTCTTTTTGTATACCTGGTAGGCCGCTTAGAAATTTATCAGTAACATCTTTACCTAAACCAACTTTACGGAAGCTAGGCCCGGCGATTTCTAAAACCTCTGGTTTCGCTAGCAAAGTTTTCATGTCTTCTGCATAACGGCTCACTTTAAAGCGTGCGATTGCAATATCATGAATTTTGCCTAAATTATGGTCTAAGCGCTCCACCTCTAGCCATTCGGCATCAGGCGTCACCATACGCCATGACGCAAGATTATCTAAGGCCGTACCCCAAAGTACTGCTTTTTTGCCGCCCGCATTCATCGCAACATTACCGCCTATACATGAGGCATCAGCTGAGGTGGGATCGCAAGCAAACTCTAAGCCTGCGTCAGTTGCTGCTTCCATCGCGCGACGTGTCACTACACCTGCGCCACACTCAATAGTTGCCACTTGCCTTGCCACTCCTGGCAAGGTCCGCATTTGCACACCAGTATGCTGGTCTAACTTTTCTGTATTAATCACGGCAGACATGGGCGTTAATGGAATCGCCCCGCCTGTGTAGCCTGTACCGCCACCGCGTGGAATGACTGTAAGCCCTAACTCAATACAAGCGCGCACTAAGTAGGCAATTTCTTTTTCTGTATCTGGATTAAGCACTACAAACGGGTACTCAACCCGCCAGTCAGTAGCATCCGTTACGTGTGAAACTCTGGCTAAACCATCAAACTGAACGTTATCTTTACGCGTGATTTTTGTAAATTTAACTAAAGCTTTTCTACGTAAATCATAAGTTTGGCGGAAATCATCAGCAAATTTATCTACAGCTTTTTTTGCAGCATTAACCATTTTTTGCACTTTATCACTGGCTGTGCTGCCAGTATTACGCTCATCAATCGCAGCAATGCGGTGATGTAAGGCATCAATCAAAGCCTTGCGACGCTTAGGATTTTCTAATAAATCATCTTGCAAGTACGGGTTACGGGTCACTACCCACAAGTCGCCTAACACTTCAAATAACATGCGTGCAGAACGACCTGTTTTACGCTCACTGCGTAACTCGTTTAATATTTCCCATATCCCTTCGCCTAAGAACCGTATGACAATTTCGCGGTCTGAGAATGAGGTGTAGTTATATGGGATTTCACGTAAGCGAGCTGCAGGCGGCGCTTCTGCATGATGAGTGTTGCTATGTAGAGGTGCGTTCATTGTTTTTTGATCAACGTCTTTATTTGATAAGTGTTTGGATAAATAGCTTTGCTATTAGGATACGTGATTATAACATGTTGAATCACTGCAAATAAGCGCGACTGTTTTGTGGTTATTGAAGTTTTTTATGGCCTATTTTAAATCATTAAGCTGTATACCGACTGATAGCTAACTACCACTATAAGTAACATAAACTATTTATATGAATAATTTACTTAAAAAATCATTAATTACCGCCGCAATATTAGTATTACCTGTTTATTTAACAGTGCTTACTCACAATAGAAACATCGCACCAGATGTTACTTTCACTACGATTGAAGGTAAGAAAATCAGCATAGCAGATTTGAAGGGAAAAGTAGTATTAGTCAATTTTTGGGCAACTGACTGCCTAGCTTGCGTAACAGAGATGCCAGCATTAGTGAGCTTATACCAGCAGTACAAACAAAAAGACTTTGAAATTATTGCCGTTGCTATGACTGACGACCCTCCTGCACAGGTGCTAAATTTTGTCACGCAAAAGAAGCTACCCTTTCCTGTGATGCATGATGGACTTGCAGAAGTAACACAAAAGTTTGGTAACATTAACTTAACGCCTACAACCTTTATTTTTGATCAGCAAGGCAAGCTGTTACAACGTACAATTGGTATGTTAGATTTTATTAAGTTGAATCAACTATTAAGTACAAAGCTCACCGAAAAAATGGAAAATAATTAAAGGACTTTATTGATGTTATGGGTTAAGGCATTTCACATTATTTTTGTCACTAGCTGGTTTGCTGGACTATTTTACCTACCTAGGCTTTTAGTCAACCACGCCACTGTGACAGATGTCGCGACATCCGAGCGACTTAAGCTTATGGAACGTAAGTTGTATCGATTCATGTTTCCACTCGCTTTACTAGCATTGAGCTTTGGTCTTTGGTTGTGGATAGGCTACGGTGTGACTGGAAAATGGATACACCCAAAATTGACGCTAGTTGCCATGCTTGTTGCCTACCACTTTTATTGCGGTAAGCTTGTGAACGACTTTAAACATGATAGAAATACACGCAGTCATATTTGGTATCGTTGGTTTAATGAGCTTCCTGTTATTGCGCTCACTATCATTGTCATATTGGTTGTTGTTAAACCATTCTGATAAGTTAAGAAATTATTTAGCTGATGGATATTTTTAATTCACAGCAGCTGCTTAATAGGCTTGCTAAGTCTAGCAAAACGCCACAAGGTCGCATGCTCAGCCTGTTTGACATCTTGAGTGACTGGCTGGCTGCCCCCGACACACAGATAACAATCACTCAAGCACCATTGATTAACAGTCAACTCATCGAGTTTTTAGTACTACAAGCTAAAAGTCTAGGCGCTGCCAATCCATCAGTTCTCGCTGAACATATCGCTCTAATTGCGCATAGCGCGACACAACAAGAAATTAATCAACCTGGCTGCGGTAGTTTAATGCAGGCAAAAAAAGCTGCTAATGCCCTTATTTTGGCACAAACACAAAACGAGTGGGCTGTGTTAGAAAACCTACGCGACAAGCTCCTGACTTTTAAACTAAATACACCTAAACCAGCCATTTATGGAATCGCAATAAGCTCACTCCTGATGATCAGTATTAGCTCAATTTGGCTGCCTACGCTTTTACATAGCCAAGTTAAACCTTTGGTTGCTATATCAACTCACGATAAAACAGCAAAGGTGAAGGACTTAACATTAAACCCGACTACCACGAGATTAAGCGCACAAGAAGCTGCGACGATGTATGCTAAGTATGAGCAAATGCGTAATGGCACTTGTCAATTCCCTGAAGTAATTCAGATTCCAGATAAAGATAAAGCGGTTTACTTAGAAAATGTCGTTGGTGGAAAAATACCAATCAACCTCAAGGACTTAGCCATTGCCAATTCATACTTAGAAAAAGTACGCTGTAACTTCACACCAATGTTAATGGCAAACTCTAGGTAATAATTTTTTAGATAAGCAGTAACTAAGCGGTAGTAGTTAGAATACCAATATCGACTGACTTAACCAGATAAAGCGCTACTGTTGATGCTGCATTTACCTATGTCGTAAACCAATTGTTGCTAAAAATAACTATGTTAGTAGTTTACTGGTGATAACTATCTTAAAAAGTATACATATTTGTATATACATTTAACTTCACACTACTGCAGCATGAACATTTTTAATATTCTTTTAAATCAATAATTAAATATAACAAAAATATAAAATAATAAATATTTATTATTTTATATACAGGTATGTATATGAATTTTTTATTTATTTTGATATAGAATTAAAACTTAAGTGTTTATTGGAGGCAACACACATGTCTTCGTTGAAAAGTAAAATTTTAATAGTAGCGACAGACCTTTTTCAAACTAGAGGTATTAACTCGACGGGGGTGGATACTATCGTCGCTGTGGCAGGCACAACCAAAATGACGCTCTATAAATATTTTACGAGCAAAGAAAATTTGATTCTTGAGGTACTAGAAAAAGGCCATCAAGACTTTCAGAGCTGGCTGAGCGAACAACTGAATTCCAGCGCAAAAAAACCAAGTGATAAATTACAAAAATTATTTGAATTTATTGAGGAATGGGTAACATCGCCCGGTTTTCGTGGCATGGGCTTCATTAAGGCTTCTGCAGAGTTTCCTAGCGAAGAAAGTGCAGTACACCGACTTTCTTCAGAGCAGTCACGCCAGTTTAGACAATATATTAGCAGTCTAGCTTCAGAAGCCAATATCCAAGATGCAGATAGTTTAGCGCTACAACTATCACTCATATTCGAAGGTGCAGTGCAGGCCGAGCAAATGAAGCGTGGCTCTGGCGCAATGAAATATGCTAAAAAAGCCGCAAAAATATTAATCGATAGCGCACTCATAAACTAGCCTTAACATTAATTTGGCTTGCCTGTGCAAGCCAATACCTTAGATAATGGCGTCTTTAATTTAATCTATAACTTTCATGAATACTCTTATTTGCGGCTCGCTGGCCTTCGATACCATTATGGTGTTTCAAGATCAATTCAAAAACCATATCTTGCCCGATAAAATTCATGCCTTAAGCGTGGCATTTTATGTACCCGAAATGCGCCGTGAGTTCGGCGGCACCGCGGGCAATATTGCATACAACTTACAATTACTTGAGGGTAACCCGCTCATCATGGCGACCGTAGGTGAAGATTTTTCTACCTATACTCAATGGTTGAGCCAAAACAAGCTCAACTCTTCACACATTAAAGTCATTCAAGGTAGCTTTACAGCGCAAGCATTTATCACTACCGATACCGATGACAACCAGATTACAGCTTTTCACCCTGGAGCAATGGTCGAATCACACCAAAATAGCGTTAACGATGCCAAAAATGTTACCCTTGCAGTCATTGCTCCTGATGGTCGCGATGGTATGTTTCAACATGCACGTGAGTGCTTTGAGGCTGGCATTCCATTTTTGTTTGACCCAGGCCAAGGCTTACCAATGTTTGACGGTAAAGAACTTTTAGAGTTTATTGAAATGGCCGACTACTTAGCAGTAAACGACTATGAGTCGCAAATCATTCAAGATAAAACTGGACTAGATTTAGACCAATTAGCGCTTAAGGTAAAAGCCTTAATCGTAACACTCGGCGGTGCTGGCTCACGAATTTATGCAGACGGTCAATGTTTTGACATTCCATGCGTCAAAGCCATGAAGATTGTCGACCCAACAGGCTGTGGTGATGCATACCGTGCCGGTTTGCTATATGGCATAGCAAAAGGTTGGGATTGGCCCACTTGTGGCAGATTAGCTTCTACCATGGGCGCGATTAAAATTGAAAGCCGTGGCGGACAAAATCACAAACCTAGCCGTGCGGATATTGAAGCAATTTACACCCAAGCACTAGTGGATGAAACTGCACTTGCTGAAAACATAGCTTAAGTATACGCAACTATAGAGGCTCGTAAATAGTCTGAGTTAAAGTTACAGCACTAACAAATATTAGTTAACAACATTTTAGGAGGCACCATATGAAAACAACAAGATTATTAGCCGTTGGTATACTGAGTGTATTTCTTGCGGCATGCGCTAGCTCAAATTCCGGCAGCGTTTATAGCCGTGACGATGCACGCAAAGTTCAAACTGTTAGAACTGGCATAGTAGAAAGCGTACGCTCAGTAAAACTAGAGGGTACTAAATCCCCAGTTGGCACAATTGCAGGTGGCGCGGTTGGCGGCATCGCCGGTAGTTCAGTTGGTGGCGGTCGAGGTAGCGCCATTGCCGCTGTAATTGGTGCAGTAGCTGGCGGACTTGCAGGTTCAGCCGTTGAAGAAGGCGTAACACGTAAAAACGCCTATGAAATCACAGTAAAGCTTGATGGCGGTGCACTAATCGCAGTCGTACAAGAGGCAGATGAAGAGTTTAAAGCTGGCGATAAAGTGCGCTTAGTTGAAAATGGTGGTACTTCGCGCGTTACACACTAGCTAGAGTTTTATAACATATCAAGAGATGCAAGCTCCTTGTATCTCTTTTTTAATATTCTAAACCTTAAACTGTAACCTTTGCTAAAAAACAGCTTAAATAAGTTGTCAATAAAAGGTCATATCTCTGTCATCTACTTTTCACTTTTACTCATTAAAGTCACCCTAAATTTAAAAGGAGACATTTAATGATAAATAAAGAGCTTTCAGCGCTTAATACCTCTCTCTGCAGCACGCTCGTAGCCAATCAAAAACTTACGTACTCAGGAACTCACGATCAAAAGCGCCTTAGCATCAGTCTTGCACACAGCCAGCTAGAGATTGAAGAAGCACAACGCCTACGTTACAAAGTATTTGCTAAAGAAATGGGGGCCCAACTCTTGGGTACTGGTGGGCTTGATGTAGATGGTTTTGACCAGTATTGCGATCACTTAATTGCAAGAGATACCAGCACGAATCAAGTGATTGGCACGTATAGAATGTTAAGTCCGTCAAAAGCTAATGAAGCGGGAGGTTACTACTCTGCTGCTGAGTTTGATTTAAGCAGACTGTCACACTTATTTGACCGCACAGTTGAAGTTGGACGTGCGTGCGTACATCAGAATTATCGTAACGGCGGAACAATCACAATGCTATGGGCTGGCCTTGCTAAATATATGCAGACACACAATTATGAATACATGATTGGTTGCGGCAGTGTAAGCATGGCTGATGGCGGTCACGCAGCAGCAAGTCTGTATCACAGACTGCAAGACGACTATTTATGCCCACTCGAATATCGCGTGTTCCCACGCAATCCACTATTGAATGATTCTTTACGTACGGATATGCAAGCAGCTTGTCCTCCTTTAATTAAAGGTTACCTACGACTTGGGGCTTACATTTGCGGCGAACCAGCATGGGATCCTTATTTCAATACGGCAGATATGCTAGTAATGTTACCGCTGAGTAGAATGAATACTAGGTACGCAACACATTTTTTAAAATAAACTACCTATAAAAACCACCTGGAATAAATAATTAGTTTTGCAAGTGCGTTCCGTATAAAATATGGCGCATTAAAGTTAACTAAAACAATATCATTAATACGCCCACTATCACATCTACTAGAACTAGTCGACTCATTCGCTACTTTAGAATCAGCCGCATTGTTTTGCATACTTCGCTAGGGGTAGCAGTAGCAGCTTTGGTGTTTCCGCTATCTAGTAAATTGTTTAAATTACGGCTAATTAAGTGGTGGTGTAAACATTTACTAAGTATTCTTAACATACGGCTTGTCAGTCACGGACATTTACCACCGCCATACCAAACTGCAAGCAACATCATGTTTGTAGCCAACCATATTTCTTGGATTGATATTCATGCACTTAATAGCATTATTCCAACAAGATTTATCGCAAAGTCAGACATCCAAAATTGGCCTGTATTCGGCTACCTAGCGAAAAAATCAAATGTGCTGTTTATTTCCAGAGAGAGGCGCCAAGATGCCGCACTCATCGTGCATACGACTAATAACAGCCTGTTAAATGGTGATACTGTTTGTTTGTTTCCAGAAGGCACAACGACAGATGGTACTAAAATTAAACCGTTTAAGAGCAGTCTTATCCAAGGAGCGATTCATGCTAATGCTACAATTTGGCCGATTGCGTGCCGTTACCCACACAAAGACGGAAGCATAAATACAGAGATTGCATATGCTGACGAAACCACCTTAATAGAATCGATACAACAGGTATTACAGCAAAAAGAAGTTGTAGTTGAACTACATTTCTTAGGACCTATTTCTACATCTGAGTTAACTGAAGTAGATAAGGATCGCCGAAAACTCACCTCACATATAGAGCATTTAATTAGAGAAAAGTTAAGCTTGAATTAAGACCTTAACTTAAGTTTGATTGGTTTATCCAGTGGGTCTGATGGCACTTGTGTAATTACCTTAGTTTCCAGGTTCATAGCTGTAAGCTGACCACCCCATAAACAGCCTGTATCCAAAGCATATACACTCTGCCATTGCTGCAAACCAAGCGCAGACCAATGTCCAAAAATTACATGCTTATCTTGACTCGCGCGATTTTTCACATCAAACCAAGGCACAAATCCCGTCGGGATATCGCTTAGTTCACCCTTAAAGCTAAACTCCATCACTCCCTGCTCTGTGCATACTCTTAGCCGCGTCATGGCATTAGTTATCACACGCAACCTGTCCAAACCTTGCAACTCATCATTCCAACTATCAGGTTGGTTACCATACATATGTGCTAGAAAACTTAAATGGTCATCGCTGCGTAATGCCAACTCAACTTCTGCAGCATATTTAACAGCTTGGTCACCTGTCCATTGTGGCAACAAGCCCGCATGAACCATTAAATATGACTCATTTTGGTAGACCAGATGCTGGTGTCGCAGCCATGTTAGCAAAATATCACGATCGGGCGCCTGCAGTATTGCATCTAGCGTATCGCCTTTATGTGCGTTAACAAAACCAGCCGCAACAACCAAGGCATGTAAATCATGATTACCTAACACCACTTTCAGACTATTTCGATGCTCATAACACCAACGTAGCACCTCCAGAGAACCACTGCCCCGATTGACTAAGTCTCCAACTAGCCAGAGCTCATCGACTTCTTGATTAAAACCAATACGTCCTAGCAATGCTTGAAAAGTATAGTAGCAACCTTGAATATCACCTATTGCATATGTTGCCATTGATTCGTTATCCGTAATAAAAAAGCCACTTAACTGAGTAAGTGGCTTTTTTTACTTTTCATGAATTTACCATTTAGACTAATTTCAATTAAAGTTAAATCGATATCAGTAAAATTAAAACCCTGCCCCAGCTTCATTCGCCATATACTTCACTGCACCTGCAACTTCACCATCGCTCAGATCAGCATTGCCTCCCTTAGCTGGCATCATGCGAATACCCTTAAGCGCATGAGCTACTAATGTGTCGTGACCCTGTGAAATACGTGGTGCCCACTGCGCTTTATCACCAAATTTAGGCGCATTCATCAAACCACTGGCGTGGCACGTACTACAAACAGCTTTGTACACCTCTTGACCGCTTTTACCCTTACTTACGGCAGGTGCTGTGGCTGACGATGCGGTTTTTGCCGCTGGTGGAGTAAAATTAGCACCACCTTGATTTGCCATATACGCAACTGCATTTGCTATTTCACCATCAGTCAACGCACTATTACCGCCGCGAGCAGGCATACTGCGTATGCCATTAATTGCATGGCTAATCAGCGTATTGTAGCCTTGTGCAATACGAGGTCCCCATTGACCCTTATCGCCAATTTTAGGCGAATTCATTAAGCCTGCTGCATGGCACGCACTACATACGCCCTTAACAACCTCCTCACCGCTTTTATCTACATGCGGGCCAGTTTCTAGTACTGCAACCTCAACCGTTGCCACCGGCTTAATATTTTCTTCGATCTGAGCAACTACAGCTTGTGGCGCTTCGGCTGCAGGTGTACCTACAACACTGGAAGTTTTTGCAATCAATGAAATCAGTAAGGTAAGCGCTAGAATAGCACCTGGAATCACCAAAATTAATTGCTTTATTGTGGAGCCTTTATATTCATTATCGTTATTGCTCATAACAGTACATTCCCTAGTTTAATTAACAGATACTTATTACTAAGATTATACCTACACTTTAACTTATGGCAAAAGGTCATACTCACTCAGGTAAAACACCTGAAAATCTATGGTTTGCTATAATGTGCGTATTATTTGCGCCCGTAGCTCAGCTGGATAGAGTGTTGGTTTCCGAAGCCAAAGGTCGTGGGTTCGACTCCCGCCGGGCGCGCCAAGAAAATATAGTAGTGATACTTAATTAAAAAGAAGTCAGAAAGTATAGCTTTTAGGATAACGTCCATCCGATAGTCTAACCGACCATCACTATTAACTCACTTTACTAAGCATACTGCTAGCACTCAATTTCGCGCCTTTCTGGCTTCTGATAGTTTTGTAGCTACCTTTATCGATATTGGGCTGCTAACAGATCTAGTTAGACTAAAGCCCTCTAGCCTAAATTCGTTCACCCTACCCATCAAATTATTCGCTTGCTCTACTAGTGACTCAGCCGAAGCAGCAGATTGTTCAACTAAGGCAGCATTTTGCTGAGTAACCTCCTCCATTTGAGTAATTGCATTATTCACTTGATTGATACCTAAACTTTGCTCTGCTGAAGCGGATGCAATTTCACCCATGATGTCAGTGACGTGCTGCACGGAGGCAACAATTTCCTGCATGGTTGCACCTGCATCTTCGACAAGCTTAGCGCCATCTTCAATTTTAGTAACTGAATCAGTAATTAGTTGCTTAATATCTTTGGCTGCAGATGCGGATCGCTGTGCGAGATTGCGCACTTCACCGGCAACTACGGCAAAACCTCGTCCATGATCACCTGCTCTTGCAGCTTCCACTGCAGCGTTGAGAGCAAGAATGTTAGTTTGAAAGGCAATACCATCAATCACACTGATAATGTCTGCAATTCTTCGTGAACTTTCGTCTATAGACTCCATGGTTGAGACCACTGCACCGACCACGTTACCACCTTTCTGTGCGATTTTTGACGCAGCTACGGCTAACTTGCTGCCTTGTATTGCGTTGTCTGCATTCTGTTTCACAGTAGAGGCCAACTCTTCCATGCTAGAAGCTGTTTCTTCTAGAGTAGAAGCTTGCTCTTCTGTGCGACTTGAAAGGTCGTTATTACCTGTAGATATCTCATTTGCTGTGGTGTTAATCGTTTCACCTGCTTCGCGAACCTGAATAATAATATCTGATATTTTATCTACCAATGAGTTGACGCCTTCACACAACTCAGCAATTTGACCTAATTTGCCATTCATCGCAATTCGGGTAGATAAGTCACCTTCTTTAGCGAGATTTACTATGGCCTTGGTTTCTTCAACCGCCATATTTAATGCTTCTGCAGCTACCTGTTGAAGAGTAATATCAATTGCAAACTTTACTACTTTAAAAGGCTTTCCGTTTTCATCTAGAATAGGGTTATAGCTCGCCTGTAGCCAAATTATCTTCCCATTCTTACCTAGGCGCTTATAGATTGCACTGTCAAACTCGCCTCTATTCAATTTTTCCCAGAACAATTTATACGCATGGCTAGCTCGATAAGCATGATCGACAAACATACTATGATGTTGACCTATAATTTCTGCTTGCGAGTATCCAGTTAAATTTGCAAAATTGTCATTCACTTTACTAATGTTACCATTCATATCAAACTCAATAGAACCAAGTGCTCTATTGATAGACATAAGTTGACCCTCATTATCCAGATCACGTACATGAGCCTCAGTTACATTGGTAGCGTACTTCACTACTTTTAAGATATTATGATTCATATCAAAGATTGGGTTATAGCTAGCTTGCAACCAGACCTCTTGCCCTGATTTATTGAGTCGTTTATACATCCCCGATTGAGCAACACCTTTACTAATGTCTTGCCAAAACTTTTTATACTCTTGAGTATCACTATATTTTTTTCAACAAACATACTATGATGATTACCCACAACCTCGTATGCTTGATAACCAACAGCATTTAGAAAGTTTTCGTTTGCATTCAAAATATTTCCACTCACATCGAACTCAATCACTGCTTGAATTTTATTAATGGCTTTTAGCTGGCCCTCAAAATTGTAGTTTTTAATTTTTTCAGCGGTAATATCTGTAGCGTATTTAACAACTTTATACGGTTTACCTTCTTTATTCAGAATAGGATTATACGAAGCTTGCAACCAGATCTCTTTCGCGCCCCTTCCACAGCGTTGGAACTCTCCATCCACAGCCTCCCCTCGTACGAGTCTCGCCCAGAATGCGCTATATTCGGAAGATGCTGCGTAGGATTCGCTAACAAGAATACGATGATGGTGGCCGACTAGGTCATGAGATGTATAACCAACTACATTTAGAAAGTTTTGATTGACTGCTAAAATCGTGCCATCTAAAGAAAACTCAATAACTCCAAAAATCTTATTAATAGCATTCATCTGACTTTCGTAGTTTGAATTCTGAACCACATCTTGAGTAATATCAGTCGCTAATTTAACGATCTTTGATAACTTGCCGTTCTCGTCAAACACTGGATTGTAAGTGGCCTGCAACCAAATTTCTTTATTGGCTTTACCAAACCGCTTATATTGACCTTCATCATAAAGGCCTCCTCCTAGCTTCTTCCAGAAAGCTTGATAATTGGCAGTATTCGCATAGTCTTTATCTACAAACATACGATGATGTTGACCAATAATTTCAGCTTTAGTATATCCAGTTATCTGCGCGAAATTATCATTTACTTCAAGTACAATTCCCTTGCTGTTAAATTCAATGACTCCCATTGATTTTTTGATTGCGTTAACTTGACTGCTATACTCATTCAACAGTTTAAGACTATTCTTATTGGAAAGTTGATCTATCATACATCTTAATTTGTTGATCATATTTTCTCCTCCTTATTCAATAGCAACTCCAAGAGTACATTAATGACTTAGCTTGAAAATGATATTCATTAAGGCATGCTCTAAGCTGATTACACCATAATTACGAGCTTTAAACTGCTCTATTCTGATATGACTACTACAGGTTATTCTCATAATCCTGACCGTACGGAATATCAATGATAACCAAATCTATAAATACCATATGAATGATGTTGACAGTAATACCGTGTCAGTTCTGCAAATGACCAAAATTAACGACTTGCTGGCTAGCAAGATTTAACTAAATTTTGCACCTACATTTAGGGTCATGTTCTAGGGTAAGACCGAGAGGTTTAACGTTAAGCTTTTAACAATGGTTAATGTGGGTATTTAATAGCAATTAGGGGTAACGTAGAGTTACAGTATAAGCAAGCTATCCATTCAAGCATTAGTTCTGGCGAAAAGTTTAATCCAAAAACTTCACAAAAGCTGCTGATGCTTGCACAAAGTAGAGACTTATCATTCCATTATAAAGGTGATTTATCAGCGTCCTGACCTAGTGGTGAGTGTCCAAGTCGTACTGGCCAACCCTATTTTGATACTTTGCTGCCCTTCATCATATGACCCTAGCGGCTACAGACTCCAAAGCTGTGATCGAGCAAGCATGGAAACCAAATGAATAGTGAGAACTTTTGATTATGAATAATCAGCACATCGTTTTAAACAGGCCAGCTTAGCTTATAAGAGCACTGAGAGTCAAAAACAGACAAAACTAAAGATTAAAGCAATATTATCGTTATCTATCAATGTTCAATTGCACTATTTCAAGCGTATTATGGAATAACATAGTTAGCTCTAATAAACTTTAACCCTCACAGCTCATCATCTAGTGACTCTTAAGTAAGGTTTCAAATAAACATTTAAAGAGCTGCAATAACACTTCACCATCACCACAAGTTACCTAGCAACACAGTCACGCCAGAGAAAATAGACCAATCTTGTGAGGCTGCAGCGAGTCCCACAGTCAAACCTGCATCAAAAACTATGCGACTACTGTAGTTGTAACTTGCACCTGTCATCCATTGTGATTGTGCTGAGGCATTATGTTGATAAACTCCACTCAACTCACCAAACACTCCCCACTTTTCATTTAGGTTATGTGACACAGATACCGCCCAATTATATTGTAAGCGCCCTTCACTATCATCTATTGCACCTAAACGTGTTGCACCAAGATTCAAATCAAGATGGCTAGCTGAAAAATCAGTACTATAGATTCCATTAAGAATAAAATCTCCTTTGCCACTCCCTATCGTATCTTTAGCAGTAGGCAATTTATAACCGGCTTCTATACCCCAGTCCGTACCCTCAACTCCGCTAGAAATACGATGCTTGACTATGAGTGTTGTGTCCCCAACTCCCTCATAGTTTGCATCATCAAAATCTGTTCTTCTAACAGCTAACTCATTGCCAACCAAAATACCCCAATCATCGGTCAATGCTAACTTAGCTAAAAATGGAAGACTGCTACGCCACTTGTCACCACCACCATGGATTGTTTGCCATCCCAGCTCCATTTCTAACCAGCCTGGTGCTGACAATGTAGCTGGATTGGAAACTGTAGGTCGGTAAGGAGTTGCTGTAGGCGTAGAATCTTCAGCCTGGGTAATTAATGGTGAACTAATTAGAGTGCAAAAAGATAGAACGCTGAGGTATTTTGCCGATTGTTGAATATACATATTTCTCATTTCGTATGGGTTAATGTGTCGATAGGCACAAATACATAAGCCTTTCCATATAACTCCCCTCACTTAGAGATTAACTTGATTGAGCCAACAAAACTAAATTACTCTAGATAGCCTTCAATATTCGCACCTAGCCATTTAAGCTTTTACTTACAACCTCAAACACATCATTTGATAGATTGGGTGTGTTCATAATCGCTTGCAGTGCATTTTTCATATGCACCTGCAAAGCTGGTGTGTAGCGCTGCCATTCGCGAAATGGTGTTACTTGGCGTGATGCGATTTGTGGGTTGATGTCATTTAACTCAATAATGACATCTCTCAAAATAGCATAGCCTTGACCACTAGGATCATGAAACTTCACTGGGTTATTGATTGAAAATGCTGAGTAAAGTGAGCGCACCCGATTAGGGTTTTTAATATTAAAGTCTGGGTGTTTGAGTAGTTTTGCAAAGTCATCAAATATAGCCGCTCTATTTGCAATCGCTTGAAGAGAGAACCATTTATCCACTACTAGCGGATAGCCCTTAAATCGACGGTAGAAATCCGCTAAAACCTCTTCTCTTTGAACATGCACGCTGTCAGACAAACATGATGCCGCAGCAATAATATCGGTCATATTATCAGCCGCATCATAATGCGCCTTTGCCAAGACGGCACATCCAGTCCCATTAGTCACAGTTAACAGCTCTAGTACGGTATTTTGTAGTGCTCTGCGACCCATTGATTCTGGCGAGAGTGAGAATACACCCGTACTGCTATTAGCTTTATACAAACGTTGCAATGCTTCCTTGTGTGTCTGTTTAATGGTTTTAAGTATCTGCGTGCGAGCATTGTCTATGGCTGCAGGGTCGATTGTTTTCTGTGTTTGTGCAATGACCGCTATCGCGGGTAGCGTAAGCGCGCGTGCAAGTAATGCTTTATCGCCTTTATTGGCAAGGCCTTGCTCAATCATTGAGCCAAAATCATCGATAAACTGAGTAATATCGGCTTCACTATCTGCCATCACTCGTTCGATGTTACGCAAAGCTAGTGTTTGTCCAGCTTCCCAACGGTTGAATCCATCTGTATCTTTAAGCTGTAATAAGCGAAGATCATCATCGCTCAAGTCTGTAATTAATTTTACAGGTGCAGAAAAGCCACGCAAGATTGACGGTACTGGCGGAGTATGCACGTTGTTAAACGTAAAGCTTTGCTCTCGCTCAGTCACTTCAAGTACTTGCGTGTCATGCGTTTGCACGCCCGCTCTATCAAGCAAGCCGATTGCCACTGGTATATGCAGTGGTTTTTTATCTATCTGCCCAGGTGTTACAGACTGAGATTGCTGAAATGTAAGGGTATATGTACGCAGTGCAGCATTATATTGGCTGGAAGCTTTTAAAGTTGGCGTCCCAGCTTGCTTGTACCATAAGAAGAATTGCGACATATCACGGCCTGACGCATCTGCCATGCATTGTACAAAATCATCACAGGTGACAGCATGCCCATCATACCTATCAAAATATAGATCAGTCGCTTTGCGAAATGTTTCCTGGCCTAGCAGGGTGTGCTGCATACGAATAATTTCAGCGCCTTTTTCATACACAGTTTTTGTGTAGAAATTACTAATCTCGATAAATTGATCAGGCTGCACAGCATGTGCTAGCGGGCCTGCATCTTCTGAAAATTGCAAGCGACGCAAAGAGTTAACATCATCAATTCGTTGCACGGCTTGAGAGTTCATATCCGCACTAAACTCTTGGTCTCTAAAAACAGTAAAGCCTTCTTTGAGTGATAATTGAAACCAATCCCTACAGGTCACACGGTTGCCAGTCCAATTATGAAAATACTCATGCCCTATCACACCTTCAACACTCATAAAATCACTATCAGTCGCGGTATCTTGATGAGCGAGAACTAACGAGGTATTAAAAATATTAAGTGAGGTATTTTCCATGGCTCCCATATTGAAATCACTCACCGCGACGATATTGAACAAGTCCAGTTCGTATTCGCGACCGTACTTCTCTTCATCCCATTTCATGGCTTTAAGCAGCGATTGCATGGCGTGGTCACATTGCTTCTCATCACCTGAACGAACATAAATATGCAAGTCGACATTACGCCCAGACATCGTTCTAAATGTATCGGCAATTCGTACAAGGTTGCCAGCGACCAAAGCAAAAAGGTAGCAAGGTTTGGGAAATGGATCATGCCAAACGGTGAAGTGACGGTCGTCACCGCATTCTCCAAAATCGACGAGATTACCGTTAGAAAGCAGCACTGGATATCTACTTTTATCACCCTCAACACGTACAGTAAATGTGCTGAGCACATCCGGCCGATCTTGAAAATATGTGATACGGCGAAAACCCTCGGCTTCACATTGCGTGCAATAGCTGCCTTGAGATTTATATAAACCCTCAAGCAGTGTGTTAGATGCAGGGTCAATTTCTGAAGTAATCGTCAGTGTAAACTTTTCACCTGCATCGTTGATGGTTAGCGTATCGTCAGTAATAATGTAACGATCAAATGGCTTATTATTAAGCTCAATCGAGGTAATTGTTTGACCCTCACCATTTAAAATTAAAGCATTTAAAGCACTATCAGGATTTTTAACGTACAACACTTCAGACTTCACAATTGTTTTGTCTTCAAACAATGTAAAGCTGAGGTTTACATGCGCTACGTTATAAGGCGCTGGCTGATAGTCTTTTAAGTAAATGGTCTTAGGTGTCAGGTTTTTTTCTATCGGCATATCATAATCTTTGTTGGTTATGTTTCTTCATTACTCATTAAAAGGCAATGCGCAAGCACTTACCATCTGCGCGAAATGAGTAGTCACTTACTTTAGCAACTCATTGATTTCAATATCGACTTTTCCACCGTTAGGTTTAACTGCTGCTGACGCACCCTGCAAGTCACCCGCTTGCGGCTTAGCATCGCCTGTTTTAGAGACTCGCGCCACAATGATCACTTCATCCGCTTGTGACAGTTTGTGTGCTGGCATTAAACCCTTGCTGTCATCTAAGTGATAAGTGTAAGGCAAATCTTTCACTGTTGTACGTTCAATAGCAAGCGGCATAGCAGCGCCATTAGCAGCGTGTGCATATACAAACACTGTGGCAGCAGGGTTAATGTTGGCAGCCAGCGCTGGCGTTAACTTGACTACGCCGCTGACACCTTGAGCGGCTGGCACTGCTGTTGCGTTACTAGCTACAGGCGCTTTAATGCCAGCCAATCGATACACTTCATCTAGCGAGGCTTTTACTTTAGGCGCGATGTCAGAGCCAGCGGGTAATTCTTTTTGCAGATTCTGCCAATAAATAATCGCCTGTTTGTAATCTTTACGGTTAGTTGCAGCAGCCGCAGCCAGAATGAGGGACTTAATATGATGTGGATCTAGCTTTAACGCCTGATTCACTAGCTCAGTTGGTTTACCAACTAAGTTATAACCATTCGAAACCGCTAAAGCATCCGCATAATCGGCCAATAGTTGCGCATCATTCGGAATTATTTTTACTGCTTTTTCATAAGCTGGAATAGCATCAGTAGTACGCCCAAGCTCCACATAGGTTCTTGCCAATAGCGCCCAACCTTTACCATTGGTTGGGTTCTGTGCTAACTTAGCATTCATCGCAGCCAAGAGCGGCTCTACATTACCCGCCCTTGCACTTTGCTCCTCAATAGTTTGAGCTTCATTTTGCGTATTAATAGCTGCAGGGTTGCCAATTTTGTAGTAAATCAACAGTGACGCTAATGGCAATACTACGAATAGAACCAGTGCCAATGTACGGTCTGGTTTGCTGTTAGCTGCTAGCACATTACTAGTGCCAATCTCATCAAGCATACGTCGCTCAAGCTCAGTTTTAGCAGTCTCATACTGGGCAGCATCTAGTATGCCATTGATTTTATCTTGCGCTATTTCATCAAACTGCTGACGAAAAATTGCACGCTTCTCTACATTAGCATTTGTGATGACAGCCCTACTTGGCTTTAACAAAGCTGGCAAAATAAACGCCAGCGTAGCGACTATCATTGCAATTACTACTACCCAAAATAACAACATCATGCTTCCTTTTTTATGAGCTACTTATTGAGCAACTCGCGTACTTTACGGGCTTCCTCATCGGTCAATGGCGCATCCACGGCCATTGCTTGGCGCCTACGCAATTGAAGAAATAAACTAAAACCACCAATCAATAGCAAAGCAAATGGTCCTAACCACAATAAAGCAGTGCTAGCTTTAAGGGGTGGACGATAGCGAACAAAATCACCATAACGCGCAACTAAATAATCAATAATCTCCTGATCACTCATACCTTTAGCGGCCATTTCTCGAATCTCTTGTACCAAGTCTTGCGCTAATTCCGCATGAGAGTCTGCCAAAGTCTGGTTTTGACAAACTAAACAACGTAGTTGATTGGATAAACGCTGCACCTGCGCTTCAACAACCGCATTTTTTTGCATAGGCTGCGCCTCTTGTGCATTGGCACTTAAGGCTTGCATTAGAAAACAAATCACGATGATATTGAGTAGTTTATTAAGCATTATTGAGCCTGCAATTGTTTAACTAGCGGGACAATTTTATCGCGAAGTGCTTCTATAGTGATTGGGCCAATTTGCTTGTAAGCTATACTGCCTTTTTTATCAATCACATAAGTTTCCGGCACACCGTAAACACCATAGTCAATACCCACACGCCCATTAGTGTCCACAGCGTTGACTACATAGGGGTTACCAGCCTGCTCTAACCATTGTTGCGCATCTTGACTGCTATCTTTGTAATCTAGACCAACAATAGGTACAAAGTCTGACTTTGATAGCTCCACCAAAAGCGGATGCTCATCTTTACAGGCAGCACACCATGACGCCCATGCGTTAAGTAGCCAAACCTTACCTAACATTTCTTTAGGAGAAAATGTTTTATCAGCAGCGTCCAAACGAGCTAGACTAAACTGTGGTGCAGGCTTACCTACTAATGGTGACGGTACTTCTCTAGGGTTTAGAAACAGACCTTTAAAAAGAAAACCGACAACCACTAAAAAGATAATTAGCGGTAATAAAGCGCGCTTCATATTGCTACCTTCTCTTGGCTTAGCTCAGCCTCTTGACTTAATCCTGCGTCATTTGAGCTCTTATTGCGTCTTTTCATGCGATAGCGTCTATCAGACAAAGCTAGCAGACCACCTAGCGCCATCAGTGCACAACCCACCCATATCCACTCCACCATAGGCTTATGATAAATACGGACACTCCAAGCACCATCGCTAAGTGGCTCTCCAAGTGATGCATATAAGTCATGAATCACAGCTGGGCTAATACCAGCTTCGGTCATCGGCATATTGGTAACGGTATACAGTCTTTTTTCAGTGTTGAGTGTCGTGCGCTCAACACCGTTTTTACTCACACGAATTTGACCTCTATTTGCAGTGTAATTTGGCCCTTGAATTTCATCTACACCTATGAAGGTAAAGTCGAAACCTGCTAAATGCGCAACATCGCCAGGTAACATACGTACTGCAGTTTCTGACTCAAAGCCTTTAACGACGGTGACGCCTATAGTAAACACAGCAATACCTAAATGCGCAATCACCATGCCCCACCATGCACGTGGAACTGCTTTGACGCGGAAAATTAATGATTGCTCGGCGCCACGTAAACGATGGCGTATCATATTGACTGTGGTGGCAATAATCCAGAAAGCTAAGAACAAACCTAGGCCTATCATCGGCGTTAAATTACCTAACCATAGCGGCAAGATGATGGCCGTAGCGGCACTCACCCCAAAAGCCCAGCGTAAGCGCATGGCTAACTCAGGTAATAAAGCATTTTTCCAACTAGCAATTGGACCTACTCCCATCAAAAACAATGCGGGAGTCATGAGTGGTGCGAATACTGCATCAAAATAAGGAGGCCCTACAGAGATTTTGCCGTAATTCAACGCGTCTAAAAATAGTGGATATAGCGTGCCGAGCAATACAGACATCGCTGCGACAGCTAGTAGTACGTTATTAGCTAACAAGAAGCTTTCGCGTGAAACCACACTAAACTTACCACCACGACCAACGGTTGGTGCACGCCAAGCAAATAGTGCCAATGAGCCGCCAATCACAACCACTAGAAACGCTAGGATAAACACACCGCGTCTTGGGTCTGTGGCAAAAGCATGTACAGAAGTGAGCACGCCGGAACGCACTAAGAATGTTCCAAGTAGACTTAAAGAGAATGCACAAATAGCTAGTAACACTGTCCAAGCTTTAAAACTACCACGTTTTTCAGTCACTGCGAGTGAGTGGATAAGCGCAGTGCCAACTAGCCACGGCATGAATGATGCATTTTCCACCGCATCCCAAAACCACCAACCGCCCCAGCCAAGCTCGTAATAGGCCCAGTTGCTACCACCCAAAATTCCTAAAGTTAAGAATACCCATGCCAAAGTAGTCCAGGGGCGTGACCAACGCGCCCAAGCAGCATCTAACTGACCACCAATCAAAGCTGCAATCGCAAAAGCAAATGCTACCGAAAAGCCAACGTAACCCATATAGAGCATAGGTGGATGAAAGATCATGCCTGGATCTTGCAATAAAGGATTTAAATCGCGCCCATCTAAAGCAGCTGGAATTAAGCGATCAAATGGGTTTGAAACCATGAGCATAAACAGTAGGAATCCAACACTGATTAAACCCATTACGCCCAAAATACGTGCGCGCATATCATCAGGCAGGTGTTTAGAAAATATACTCACTGCCACAGTCCAAACGCTTAATATAAGAGCCCAGAGTAACAGTGACCCCTCATGACCGCCCCACACTGCCGCAATACGAAATTGTATAGGTAGCTTTGAGTTTGAGTTTGATGCGACATACATGACCGAATAGTCTTTAGTTGCAAAAGCATAAGCCAGGCAAAAGAAGGCGAATGCAATCAGCAAAAATTGTACACGTGCAAGTGGCCTAGCTAAACCCATCCATACAACGTTGCCGCGAGCTGCGCCTATGATAGGCAAACTACCTAACGTGAGCGCTACTAGCAAAGCTAGAATAAGAGAAAAGTGGCCAATTTCAGGAATCACGTTATATCCTTAGTGAGTTTAATCTATATATTTATTGAATTGTGAGTATTTTGATAATTGCATGAGCCTGCTTGTTATAAATCGGCTTTTAAGCTGATTTATACGCCGCAAGCGAGTATCTTGTAACTAGACTACTTAGACATTACTACTGTTTTACCTTGCTCTTGAGCGCGTTTTAGTGCCTCTGCTGCTTCTGGCGGCATGTAGTTTTCATCATGCTTTGCAAGTACTTCACTGGCAACAAATATGCCATCTGCACCCACTTTACCTTGCGCGACCACACCCTTGCCTTCTTTAAACAAGTCTGGCAAAACACCTTTGTAAACGACAGGCACGGTTTTAGCGGTGTCTGTAATAGAGAAATGTACAGTTAAACCATCGTCTTGGCGCTTTAAACTATCTTTTACGACTAAACCACCAATACGGAAACCTGTACCGTGTGGAACTTCGCCTTTATCAACTTGTGTTGGCGTATAAAAAAACACCATATTGCTTTGGAAGGCATTCAAAACAAGCGTTGCGGCTAAACCCAACAATGCTAAACCAATCGCTATCAAAATGAATCGTTTATGTCGTGCTTTTATAGCCATATTAACCTTGTGCCAAAATTTTAGATAAACGCAATGCAGTCTTACTGCGTTTGTGCAGGGATATGACTTCCCAAACAACACAAAGTGCCGTTAAGCCGAAAGAAAACCATACATAAAATGCGTAGCCACCCATATCAAAAAATGCTGACCAACTAGTCCATTGCATTATAACTTTTCTCCTGTCGATACTGACAGCGCTTTAACCCAATCTGATGAGCGCTCACGTTCCAGCATTATGCAGCGCACGCGCATCAGAGCTACTGCCACGGTATACATCCAGAAGGCTAACGCCATGAGCAACATCCCCATTAACATAGTCGCTGCCATTTTTGGCGCCGCCCCCATATTAATGCTAGAACCTTGGTGTAAGGTATTCCACCATTTCACTGAAAAATAAATAATTGGCACGTTCACCACACCAACTAGTGCTAGCAAAGCTCCCGCCCTATCCGCACGCCGCGGATCATCTATAGAGGACTGTAAAGCAATGAAGCCTAAATATAAAAATAGTAAAATAAGTTCAGAGGTTAAACGTGCATCCCACACCCACCATGCACCCCACATAGGTTTACCCCACAGCGAACCTGTGACCAAAGCGAGTAAGGTAAATATTGCGCCAGTAGGCGCTAAAGCCTGCGCCATCATAGCTGATAATCGCGCGTTAAGTGCTAGCCCTAGCGCCGCCCAGCCAGCCATAGCGATATAAATTACCATAGACATCCAAGCCGCAGGCACATGGACAAAAATGATGCGATAGGCTTCACCTTGCTGAAAATCAGTGGGGGCAACAGCAAAACTGATGTACAGACCAGCAATAGCGAAAATTGTGGCTAGAAAAGCAAACCACGGAATCATTTTTCCAGCTAGTGGATAAAAGGTTTGCGGTGATGAATATTTAAACCAATTAATGCTCATAATTTATTTGCTCAAATTGCTCAGTAATTGTATTCAAACTGTACTGTTATGTCGCTGTATTTTAAAGTCGCGCATATTTTACTCTACCTAGGTTTTATTCTACAGATATACGTAAGGCAGCCGCAGTAGCCAATGGCGCCAATACTAAAGCAAGTAAAGAACAAGCTGCTAACAAAGATAGATGCGCCTGTGCACTCATGCCATGCTGACTTGCCGCAACTGCACCCGCACCAAAAATCAACACTGGAATATATAAAGGTAGTACTAGTAGCGCCATCAATAACCCGCTACCCCGAACGCCTAATGTAAGCGCAGCACCAATAGCACCAATTAAACTCAATGCTGGCGTACCCAGCAATAAAGAAATTATTAGCACGAATAATGCATCATTTTGCAATGCATACTGTAAACCAATTAATGGCGCCAACACTACCACCGGCAAGCCGCAAACAAGCCAATGCGCTAATACCTTAGCCGTCACCATCAAAGTCAACGGCTGTGGTGCTAGCAACATCTGCTCTAAACTACCATCCGCAAAATCAGTCGCAAATAAACGTGTAAGCGAGAGCATACCGGCTAGTAATGCCGCTACCCACAAAACACCCGGCGCGATGCTACTGAGCACTGCGGGTTCGGGGCCAATACCGAGTGGAAATAAGCTAGATACAATTAAGAAGAAGAATAGCGTTGTCGCAACATCTGAGCGACGACGAAAAGCCAGTAAGAGGTCGCGCCTCAACACGGTTATCCATACACCGTTCAAGCGCTTAACCTCAACGTTTGAGTTGATTCTGCTTTGATTACAACATCTTGGTGAGTTGTCAAAACTGCCATACCACCATTCGACAGATGCTCACCTAAACGCGCAGCCAGTACTTCGACTGAGGCAATATCTAACGCAGCAAACGGCTCATCTAAAACCCACAACACCGCCTCTGTTAACCAAAGCTTTGCTAGCGCCACTCTTCTTTTTTGTCCCTGAGATAGCACACGAGCTGGCAAATTTGCACAACGCTCAACTCTAATAGCAGCTAAAGCTCTCAATGCCTTTTCTTTTGTCACTTCATTACCTGTGGCGCGCGCGCTCATCGTTAAGTTTTCTAGCGCGGTAAGATCATCTTTAAGGCCATTCAAATGTCCAATATAGGTGAGATTGGACAAATAGCGTTCGGCCTCCTCTTTGATGTTTTTTTTATCCCACAAAACCACTCCGTTTTCTGGCAACATCAACCCGCACAGCATGCGTAGCAAACTACTTTTGCCACTTCCGTTTTCACCAAGCACATAGAACAATCCACCTGCGTTAAGTTCAAACGCTACATTTTTAAACAGCAAGCGATCTCCACGCGCGCAAGCCAAATCTTGTACAGTCAACATAAGTCTTGTGCTATCAACATATTAAGGGGATCGCTAATTTCATAAATCAAAGTATTGCTATCATTCTAACATTCAATGAGTAAACCACCCAAAACTCATCAGCAGCGTTTCGACTCTAAAATTCTGCATTTAATTCTCGGACTCAGTAAAGAAAGCCTGAACATCAGCTAATGCTCGAGTACGCTTGAATGGTGGTAAGCTTTGCCAAATGCGCTTCCCATAAGATTTTGTAATTAATCGTGGATCGCAAATCATCAATACACCTCGATCATTTTCATCACGAATCAAACGCCCTGCACCCTGTTTTAGAGTAATGACAGAATAGGGCAATTGATACTCCATAAAAGCATTTTTACCTTCTGCATTCAGTTTATCGACACGTGCAGATAACACGGGGTCATCTGGCGGAGCAAACGGCAGCTTATCAATAATCACCACACTTAATGCCTCGCCACGCACATCAACACCCTCCCAAAAACTTTGCGAGCCAATCAGCACAGCGTTACCAAGCTTCCGAAAGCGGTCTAATAACTCTGTGCGAGAGCTATCACCCTGCAATAGTAGCTGGCTTTCTATACCATTTTCAGCAAACTCCTCTTTCAATAAAGCATAAATTTCTCGCATAGCACGTAAGCTAGTTGAAAGCACAAAGGCGCGGCCACCACTGGCTTGCAACACAGGTAGCGCTGCGGCAACTACGCTAGCGGTGTAAGCTGGACTGTTGGGGTCAGGCATCTCCGAAGGCACATAAAATAAAGCTTGCTCTTGATAATTGAATGGACTTTCCCAGTAACCAGTTTTAGCATCTAGTAAACCCATGCGCTCCAAATAGTGACTAAAGTCGCCTTTTACAGCCAAGGTCGCTGAAGTAAATATCCAAGCGCGAGGTTGAGCATTCAACTGTTTACCAAAGCCTTCTGCCACACTTAGGGGTGTAGCATGAAGTTGCACTGAATGCGTAAATACCTCAACCCAACGAACTAAATTATTATTCTCTGCACCTCTCCAGCGCCGAAACAAATCGCACAAAGCCTCGCTTCGTTGCCAACATTTTTCGAGTAATGGGTCGCGTGCAGCTTGGCTTTCAAGTACCGTCGTTAACGTACTCAATTGACTTTGCATATGATTAAAAGCTTCCTCAAAACCTTTTAGTGCTAAAACTTTTTGTACTGGCAAGCGCGAGCCTTCATATGCGAAAACCAGCCTGAAGTCTTTAGCTGCTTTCTCAAGTACAGGAATAGCGTTACCAAGCGCAACACAGTCTTTAGCTAACGTCAAATGCGCAGTAGTGCAATCTCGCGCCAATTCTAGTAACTGGCTAGTAGAAACATCCTCACCAAAAAATAGCCCTGCAACCTCTGGCAATTGATGTGCTTCATCAAAAATCACAGTATTTGCACTTGGTAACAACTCAGCAACACCTTCATCACGCAACATCACATCTGCAAAGAATAGATGATGATTGACTACTACTACATCTGCCTCAAGCGCTTTCTTACGCGCCTCCATCACAAAGCATTCTCTATAATAAGCGCATTCACTTCCCAAACAATTATCGCGTGTAGAGGTTACGTTAGCCCAAATCGTGGCATTTTCTGGCACCGAATTGAGCTCGCTCTTGTCACCAGTTTTAGTGTTTTCAGCAAAAGTCTTAATCACATGCAAATACTTGGCATCTTCGCGCGAGGCAAAGCGTCCCTCTTGCTCGGCTCGCCCAAGATGATAATGGCACACATAATTTGCACGCCCTTTGAGCATCGCTACGGTGACAGGCACTTTAAGTGCGTCGCGCACATTGGGCAAATCACGACTATATAGTTGATCTTGTAGATTCTTCGTGCCTGTAGAAATAATGACCTTGCCGCCTGTGAGTAGCGCCGGTACTAAATAGGCAAAAGTTTTACCCGTGCCTGTACCAGCTTCGGCCACTAGCTGTGTATTATTTTCAATCGCGTCACCTATCGCCAATGCCATTTCTAACTGCTGCGACCGCTCGCTATAGCCATTGATATGCTTTGCTAGGATACCGTCTTTTTCAAAAACTTTGCGTATAAATTGTTCACTCATGAGGGCAGTGATTATCCCACGACTTAGAAGATTTATAGGCTGCTTTATGCTTAAACTTCACACTTATCAGTAACTTTTCAGTTAGTTAAACTCTTTTAAATTCAGTCTAATTTGCTTTTTTTGTTTAAATTCTTATAATTAACGCACATGCAAAAATTTATCAGTCATTTTACTTTGTGCTTACTGTTAGTTATGGTCACTTCCTCGTGTGCAACAGCTGATACCATTGTAAGCAGTGAAATGATGCCAACTGACGAGCAAGCTGCATTATCAGTACGTTCAGAAGGCGAAACTCCAGAAAGATGGACTGCTCGCGCAAGTGAAGTACTGATGAATGCACTCAGTCTAAGCGGGATTCGCTATCAGTATGGTGGTAATTCACCAGATACAGGGTTTGACTGTAGTGGCTTTGTACGTTATGTATTTAAGCAAGCTACAAGTTTAAGTCTACCACGCTCATCACTGGCAATGAGCCAACTAGGTGAGTCTGTACGAAAAAGCGATCTCCAGCCAGGCGACTTAGTATTTTTTAATACACTTAAATCTGCTTTTTCTCATGTAGGTATTTACATGGGCAATAATCGTTTTATTCATTCGCCACGCAGTGGTGGTGTGGTGCGGGTCGAGAATCTAGAAGCGGATTACTGGGCTAAGCGTTATGATGGTGCTCAACGCATAGAGGCTGATAAAAACGCTGCAAATATAAAAACCACTAAATAAGTATGATTACCTAGATATCTGAGAGCTTATGGCATTAAGGGCTTCAGAATATCAGGATGGTTAGCCTTATCACTGTGACCTAAATCCCGCTCCGGGTCTATATAGTCTCTTACCAATTGTTTGACCTCTTTAGCCTCGGGAAAGCGACCCACCTCCTTACGCGAAAAAAGTAGTTTTTGATTTAAGCTAACCTCAAAAATGCCATTACTGCCTGGCTTTAGTGTCACTCCAGTCAGATCCTGCTCAAATGTTATTAACAACTCTTGTGCCAACCAAGCAGCACGTAAAAGCCAACGGCATTGTGTGCAGTAAGTAATTTCAATGTTGTAGGTAATCAATTTAGCTATCCTTACTGTTATACTTTAGCCTGGGTTAGATTATTTAAAGTTAAGTTTAATTATTGCTGTAGTAACCAGATAGACTTGGAACTATTGAAGCTTAATTTGTCATACAACACGTTGTATCATTAATTTGTGGGAATCTTAAATGCAAGCTAAATATAAACATAAGGGTTTTACTAAAATTGCACTAGTAGGCTCGGGCCTAATCCTCGGCCTAATGCTTAGTCTAACATATTCGGCAGTTGCCGAAAAAATGACCAAGCAACAATTTCCAATAGATGACCTACGTGCGTTTGCGGAAGTATTTGGCAAAATCAAAAGTGATTACGTTGATCCTGTTGAAGATAAAAAACTCATTTCAGAGGCTATCAGCGGCATGTTGACAGGGTTAGATCCGCACTCGACCTATATGGACCCTGACGCATTTAAAGATATGCAAGTGGCAACGCAAGGCGAGTTTGGCGGCCTAGGCATAGAAGTTAGCATGGAAGACGGCTTGATTAAAGTAGTTTCACCTATCGAGGACTCGCCTGCTTTTGCTGCTGGTATCAAGAGTGGTGACTTAATCATGAAGTTAGATGACACACCAGTTAAAGGCCTAAGCTTAAGTGATGCGGTAAAGCGCATGCGTGGTAAACCAGATACGTCTATCGTGTTAACAATTTTACGCAAAAATGAACCTAAACCTATTACTCTTACATTAGTTCGTGCCATTATCAAAAATAAGAGCGTTAAATATAAAATGACTGAACCCGGTTACGCCTACGCTCGTGTTACACAATTCCAAGAGCATACTGGCGAAGACTTAGCAAAAGCCATTAAAGCTATGCATAATGAAAATAAAGGCCCATTTAAGGGCTTCGTCTTAGATTTGCGCAACGATCCAGGTGGTTTATTAAATGGTGCAGTCGGTGTATCTGCAGCATTTTTACCAAAAGATTCTTTAGTGGTTTACACGGAAGGCCGTGTTGCTGACTCTAAAATGAAGTTAACAGTGAGTGCTGAAAACTATGTAAGCAATAGCACGACTAGTACTTACATGAGAGATAATAATCTGAACCCCAACAACCCGTTAAGCTACTCACGCGCAATCACAGATAATGACTATATTAACGATCTACCTGCAGATATTAAAACAGTACCAATGGTAGTGCTAATTAATGCAGGCTCTGCTTCAGCATCTGAGATCGTTGCTGGTGCCTTGCAAGATCATAAACGTGCAACACTAATCGGGATTAGAAGTTTTGGCAAAGGCTCCGTGCAAACTATTATGCCAATGAACAACGGTGCTGCTATCAAGCTAACGACTGCGCGCTACTTCACGCCAAAAGGTCGCTCGATACAAGCTAAAGGTATTGACCCTGACTACATTGTTGATGATGGCACAGATCAGACATATAACATTCATGAAGCCGACTTAATGGGGCATTTGTCTAACCCTAAAGATCCACAAGCAGGTATAGCAAAAAAATCTAATACAACAACTCTTGTAAAAGATAAGTTGAATGAGAAAAAATACGCTGAGCCTGCGGGTCCGATTGAGCCAACAAGCAAAGAGGACTTACAGTTCGTTCAGGCAATGAACTTTCTTAAAGGCAAACCAGTAGTCACTGAGCCAGCTAAAGCTGCTAAAACGGACCCCACTACTGATAAATAATACTTATTAGTGCTTAATTAATCCGCCTTTATAATGCAGGCGGATTTTTTATGTCCAATATATTTTTAGTCGACTTTCTAAAAATATTTTCTAGTACCAGCTTGCCCAAAGCAAACACCACAAGGCTTATAATAGCAGTATGACTTTATCTATAAAAGAGTTAATTGTAGAAGCTGACCGTTGTGTAGCCTGCGGCTTATGTTTACCGCACTGCCCAACCTACAGAAAGACTGGCTCAGAGGCTGACTCTCCACGTGGACGTATTCAGTTGATGCGGGCAGTGGCTCAAGAAACTTTACCAAACAATACACGTTTTAATGAGCATATCGATTTATGTTTAAGTTGCCGTAGTTGTGAGTCTGCTTGCCCTAATAACGTGAGCTATGGTGCTCTAGTTGATACCACACGCGCACTCTACATTCCCAAGAAGAGCTCATTATCAGCGCTCGTAAAAATACTTATACGGAGCCGATTTTTCGCCAACACAATCATTGCGCTGATTTGGATAGTTCAGCAATGCGGGCTTTCAAGTGTACTCAAACGCATTAATCCTGCGGCTAAAGTACTACCAATGGTAAAAAAACCAACTGTATGGAAAAGTCTTTATCCAGCAAATAGTGAAAAGAAAGGGGCTGTCAGCTTATTTTTAGGCTGCGCAGGTAATGCGTTTGATGCACAGACCTTACAAGCCAGCATCCAAGTACTCAACCAGCTAGGCTATGACGTATATATTCCAGCGCAGCAAACCTGTTGCGGCGGCATAGCAAGACAAATGGGCGACGCGAAAGGGTCTAGTAAGCTAATCGCTCAAAATCAAAGTAGTTTCGATGTTAGCTTACCTGTTTTAACAACTGTGAGTGGTTGCGGTGCGGGACTTAAGGATTACTTACCAACTCATAAAATCCAAGATATCAGCGCATTCTTAATGGCATGTGACTGGTCTAATGTTGATATAAAACCACTGCATGAACAAATTTATGTGCAAGACCCATGTACATTAAGAAATGTGCTAAAAAGCCACCAAGCGGTATATAGTTTATTGAAAAAAATTCCAAACACTACGGTAACCGCACTTGCAGGAAATAGTCAATGTTGCGGCGGTGCAGGCGTTTACATGCTGACTCAAAGTGAAATGGCTAATAGTTTATTGAGCCACAAATTAGACGCTATTAACACTCACAATGTAGCGATACTGGCGACATCTAACATAGGGTGCCACTTGCACATCGCCAATGGCTTGCGCGAGAAAGGCCTGAACGTTTCGGTGATGCACCCCATTCAAATAATTGCTAAACAAATGAGGCCTGCCGGCTAAATTTGAGCGTAAACTATACATTATGATAAATAGATTTGATACACTGATTTCTGAGTTTGATACGGGCTTGCGCACCTTGTTTGCAAAACCACATAGCGTGCGAACGCATCCCGATGCAAATATAGCTGAAGCGGATTTGTCTGAGGCCGAGAAGAAACAAGCTGGGGCACTCATGCGGGTGAACCACACTGGTGAAGTCTGTGCGCAAGCCTTATACAGTGGGCAGTCATTAATATCGAAAAGTGCGGGAACAGCTGCGGCCTTAAAACAGGCAGCTCAAGAAGAAACTGAGCATCTAGCTTGGTGCGAATCGCGGATAGCTCAATTAGGCTGCCGTACTAGTCTGCTCAATCCTTTGTTTTATTTAGGTTCGTTTAGCTTAGGTGCAATTGCTGGTACGGTTGGCGATAAATGGAGCTTAGGCTTTGTAGAAGAGACTGAAAAACAAGTAGGAGCGCATTTAGCTGCTCATCTTGGAAAACTGCCACAAGCTGATCAGAAAACACGTAAAATTATCGAACAAATGCAAGTGGACGAAGCTAAGCATGCCAGTGAGGCTAGACAGCTCGGCGCGGCAGCGCTTCCCACCCCAGTAAGGTTTTTAATGCGGCAAGTTTCAAAACTGATGACATCATCAAGCTATTATTTATAAAAGGTAAGTATTCAATGCAAAAATTCAGTGACGTTTTACAAACTCTAGACGATGCCTCGCATGTGCAACGTATTGAGCTTTTTAATGGTGATGGTAGCTCCGCGGGTGCAATAGAGAACAAGCCAGGTAGCCAAGGTTCTGTGAAGGTGTACTATCACCTGTTTCGTATGTATGGAGAAATATCTCTAGATGCCGCAGTAGAGGGTTTAAGTTTATTTGCTGAACACACTGCTGATGCAGAAAACTGCCCTGGTAAACATCCTAATGTAGACAGATTACTTAATCTTCTAGAAGATGAGCAACCACTTACTGTAAAGGTGACTGAGAAATAAGAACAAGTATTAGCAGTTTTTAAGAAATAGGAGGATGGTAAATAATCTCTAGAAGATGCCCTACCGCATCTAAGCAGTAAAAGCCACGTGCGCCATCTCTGTGGGTTTTAGGTGGCTCAGTAATTTTAACCCCACGTTTTACGAAGTAATCATACCAACAGTCTACGTCCTCGATAGCGTTTAATACGAAGCCTATATGGTCTAATCGTTGCTGCGCTTGCGGCACATACTCGACACGATGCAAGGCCAGTACATCGCCTTGATTGGTTAAATAAATATTATCTGCATCTGGCTGCCATTCAATTTGCATGCCCATAATATCGACATAAAAGTTAACGCAAGCTTCGAACTCTTTCACAAACAAAGCTAGATGCCTGATGCCCAGCATACCGCCAGGCACTTTAGCTTCAGGCTTATACATGTGTTGTAGGTCTTACTTCAAAGTCATGGGTAATTTCTACGCTCTTGCTCAGCATGATTGAAGCTGAACAGTATTTTTCAGCGGATAATTTTACTGCGCGCTCTACTTGAGCCTCATTCAAATTATCACCAGTCACCACAAAGTGTACGTGAATCTTGGTGAACACCTTTGGAATCTCGTCTGCACGCGTTGCGTCAATTTCTGCCACACAAGCCGCAATGGGTTGACGCGCTTTTTTAAGAATAGCGACCACATCAAACGATGTGCAAGCACCCATGCCAATTAACAACATCTCCATAGGACGCATGCCAATATTGCGCCCCCCATTTTCAGGAGCACCGTCTAGCACAACCGCGTGACCTGTTTCAGACTCACCGACAAAACTAACGCCATCTATCCATTTAATTGTTGCGTGCATTTCTTCTCCTGTAGGAGCGCAGTTCAGTCACTCCTACAATAAATATTGTTTAACAACTACATCATTAAAACCTAGTTTATTCTTAGCTTATTTAACATCGAGTAACTCAACATCAAAAATAAGATCCGCATTTGGAGGTATCGCTCCACCTGCGCCACGTGCGCCATAACCCATTTCTGATGGAATCACTAAAGTACGCTTGCCACCGATTTTCATGCCGGCAAAACCTTCATCCCAACCTTGAATCACTTGGCCACCGCCTAAGAAAAACACAAAAGGTTGTTGACGATCTAAGCTACTGTCAAACTTTTTGCCTTTGTGATCCTCTGCCGTTGCATCGTATAACCAACCTGTGTAATGTACGGTGACGTTAAAGCCTGGTTCAGCTTCGCGGCCTGTACCAACTTGTGTATCAATTTTTTGTAATTCTGTAATTTTTGCAGTCATTGCTGAGGTTCCTTTTGCAGAAGCACTTTGAGCTGTAGCTTCTTGAGTTGATGTTTTAGGGGCTGTTGATTCAGCTTTACAGGCGCCAAGTGAAAGTACACATGCGCTTGCAAGCAAAAGATTGAATAGTTTCATTATGTAACCTTAAAGTTAAAATTAGCTTAAATAAACTTAGCGATATGATACCGCAAACTTTATCAAGTTCACTTACTATAAGGATCCTTCATCACTAAGTCATGCATTAAGGCTGCTGATACACCCACTCAATCAGGGCGTCTTGTGCATTTTTACTTATGGCTGCTTTAGGGTAGTTGACTAGCATCACTAGCACATAGCGATGATTATTCGCAGCTAATATATAGCCGGCAAGGGCACTCACGCCATCTAAAGAACCCGTTTTAAGGTGGGCCCTACCGCTTGACGGGCTATCATTGAGACGCTTTTTTACCGTACCATCAAGCGCTAATATCGATAGTGATGCCATGAACTCTGGCATCACTGGGCTATTGTAAGTGCTTACCAACATTTTACCGAGATGTTCTGCGCTAATGCGCTCCATGCGAGATAGTCCCGAGCCATTCTCAATAACCAGCTCATCGAATTTGCTATCTTGATCAGCAAGCCAGTTTTTGAGTACAGCTGCACCATCTACTTCAGTTGCTGGCGCACCTAACTTCTCTGTGGCCAATGTGAGCAACAACTGGCGTGCCATCAAGTTATTACTCCATTTATTAATGTCGCGAACTACATAAGCTAATGGGTCGGAAAACTGCTCCAATACCTGCACAGCACTCATTGAAGTGTCTTGTATTTTTAACTGCCCACTAAACCTACCGCCTAACTCTTTCCATAGTTTTTTAAAAGTATAAAAAGCATATTTCTCATCATCAAATACACTTAACTCCAGATATCGCTCACCACAATCTGGTGAGAATACTCCGCTAAAGGTCACTGTTGCACTACTTGTGTTAGGCTTAACCACATAGCCCAATCGGCTACGCCACTCTCCACAAGCACCTTGTACTAACTTCATATTATTCACAACTTGAATTTCGTTTAACTCGAACTCTTGTTTAATGTTTACACTAGTATCGGTCGCGTTAAACTTAAAACTAGTGCTACGACCATTGACTAAAAAAGCACTGGGTTCGGCGTTATAGGCGCGCCAAATTTCGTCGTCAAACGCTTTTTTATGGGCAATATCTTTAGCAAAATAGCTTTTATCGATGATTAAATCGCCTTTGATTTCCTTAATCCCAGCCTGTTGCAGGTTCATTAACATGCGCCAAAAGTCTTGCACCTTAAAGCTAGGGTCGCCATAACCCTTAATTATTAAGTTACCCTGAAGCACACCGTTAACCACATCTGCATCGCGATATACCTCAGTTTTCCAACGATAAGCGGGGGTTAACAAAGTAAGTGCTGCGTTGGTAGTGACTAATTTCATCACTGATGCGGGGTTCATACTCTTATCGGCGTTATGACTAAGTGTTGGGTTATTACTTTCAACTGCCTGCACATAGATTGCTACATCTTTTTCTGGAATACCTACAGCTTCAAGCGCACTTACAACTGCGGTTGGGAGTTCGGCGCGAGCGCTGAAACTAAGAAATAGGAATAACACTATAGGCCAGCTTTTAAATTGCCCTCTCAGTTTGAAAAGTAAGCTAAACAAACCCTTTAGCATATCTACTACAGCGAGCATTTAACCGCCTTCGCAGTTGCATTTACCATAAAATCAATTTCATTTTCACTAATAGTGTAAGGAGGCATCCAGTACACAGTGTTACCAATTGGCCGCAACAATAATTCATTCTGTACGGCAGCTTGATAGCATTGCTTAGCAAATTTCGAACTTTGCGTATCAACATCAAATGCAAACATCATCCCTTGATGTCGCAAATGCTTAATGGGCAGGTCAGTAAGCACTTGCATTTTAGCTTGTATCAACCTAGATTTTTTTTGGTTACTTTGTAAAATATTGTCTGTTTCAAAAATTGCCAAAGTCGCTAATGCAGCACTACATGCAAGCGGATTACCTGTATAACTATGGCTATGTAAAAAACCACGCACGGTGCTGTTATCATAAAAAGCTTGATAGATTTTATCTGTGGTGAGTACCGCGGATAAAGGTAAATAACCACCTGTAATGCCTTTGGATAAACAAATAAAATCGGCAATATCGCTTACGGCATTAGCAGCTTGCTCACAAGCAAACATAGTCCCAGCTCGACCAAAGCCCACCGCAATTTCATCGGCAATTAAGTGGACTTCATATTCATTGCATATTTCACGCACACGACGTAAATAAATCGGGTGATATATGCCCATACCAGCGGCACATTGAACCAAGGGCTCAATAATAAAAGCGGCCAAGTCAGTATGATGCACCGCGACATAGCTTTCAAAAGCTTGCGCGCAACGCAGTGCATATGCTTCCGCATCCTCCTCTGCTTCTGCCAATCTAAAGTCAGGACTAGGCATTTGTCCAGATTGCATTAATAACGGCGCGTAAGTATCTTTAAAAATCGCCACATCTGTGACTGATAAAGCACCCAGCGTCTCGCCGTGATAACTATTTTGTAAACTAATAAATTTAGTTTTATTTGACTTACCCGTGTTACGCCAATAATGAAAACTCATCTTCAACGCAATCTCAGTCGCACTAGCACCGTCACTACCGTAAAACGCATGGCCTAAACCCGTCAGCTTAGCGAGTTTCTCCGACAAGTCCACCACTGGTTCATGCGTAAAGCCTGCCAACATCACATGCTCTAGAGTATCCAGTTGCAACTTAATCGCATCTTTAATACGCGGATTATTATGCCCAAACAAATTCACCCACCACGAACTGACCGTATCCAAATATCGTCTTCCATCTGCGTCGTATAGCCACACACCATCCCCACGCTGAATCGGAATAAGCGGATAGGTCTCGTGTTGTTTCATCTGCGTGCAAGGATGCCAAACGGATTTCAGGCTTCTGTTCAATAAATTTTGATTGCTCATGTCAGAATTGTACGATGTTTTTCATACAGTTATAAATCAAATGTCTAAATCAAATGTCGTCATTCGCAGCTGTTTCGTCTAAAATTCGGTATTTACTCAACTCATTGCTTACAGCACATGCAAAAAACTCGCCGCCATCTTGAGCTACTCGCCCCTGCACGCAATGCTGATTTTGGCATCGAAGCCATTAAGCACGGTGCGGATGCGGTATATATCGGCGGCCCTGCCTTTGGTGCACGGGCGAAAGCACCCAATACCGTGGAAGATATTGCACGCCTAGTGAAGCATGCACATCGTTATCACGCCGAAGTATTCGTAGCGTTAAATACGATTTTTCATGATAACGAGTTGGTCGGCGCTTGCGAGTTGGTTCAGCAACTATATGAGGCTGAAGTGGATGCACTAATTGTGCAAGACATGGGTTTGCTGGAAATGGATTTACCACCTATTCAGCTTCATGCGAGTACGCAAACCGATATTCGTACTGTTAAAAAAGCCGTGTTTTTAGACCAAGTTGGCTTTTCACAGATTGTCTTAGCACGCGAATTAGATTTACGCACAATCAAGCAAATTGCAGATGCAACCAGTTGCAACTTAGAGTTTTTCATACACGGTGCACTTTGTGTAGCGTTTAGCGGACAGTGTTTTATCAGTCACGCGCATACTGGCCGCAGCGCTAACCGTGGTGAATGTTCGCAAGAGTGTCGTTTGCCTTTCACCTTGGAAGACCAAAAAGGTCGTATTATCGGCAAAGATAAACATTATCTTTCCATGAAAGATAATGACCAAAGCGCTAACCTGCGCGCCTTGATAGATGCGGGAGTAAGCTCCTTCAAAATCGAAGGGCGTTATAAGGATTTACCTTACGTCAAAAACGCCACTGCGCATTATCGCCTAATGCTGGATGAAATCCTTAACGAATCACCTGAACTAGCAAAATCATCTGCTGGTACCAGCACTTATACATTTACACCACAACCTGAGAAAACCTTTAACCGTAGCGCGACAGACTACTTTGTAAACGGTCGTAAAGGCGATATTGGCGCATTCGATACCCCTAAATTTTCGGGCGAAATTTTAGGCAAAGTAAGCAAGGTCGGTAAAGATTTTTTTGAAGTGGAAACAGACATACAACTGCACAATGGTGATGGTGTGTGCTTTTTTGATGTGCACAAAGAGCTAGTTGGCTTACGTGTGAATACGGTGGATGGCAAAAAGTTATATCCTAACGAGATGCCTGCGGATATTAGAAACAATACGACAGTGTATCGCAACCGCGACCATGCATTTATGCGTTTGCTAGAAAAGGATTCAGCCACACGAAAGATTGCGTTGCAAATGATTTTTGCCGAAACCAGCAATGGCTTTACCCTTAGTGCAACAGACGATGCAGGCCTCAGTGCAACGGTGCAATGTCAAGCTCAGAAGTTAGCTGCCGAGAACTCAGTTAAAGCTGAAGCTAGCTTACGCGATAATTTAAGTAAACTAGGTAATACCGACTTTATTGCAACTGAAGTCTATATACAAACCTCACAAGCTTGGTTTATACCTGCCTCAGTAGTAAATAATTTACGACGCGATGCTATTGAGCAATTACAGAAAGTACGACAAGCCGCTTATGTACGCCCACCACTTAAACCTGCCGCAATACCAGCAGCTATTTTTCCAGAAGATACACTCAGTTATTTAGCTAATGTTTACAATCAAAAAGCGCGCACTTTCTACGAGAAGCACGGCGTCAAATTGATTGCTGCAGCCTATGAAGCGAACAAAGAGCTAGGCGAGGTGCCGCTAATGATTACCAAGCACTGCCTACGCTTTAGTCACGGCCTTTGCCCAAAAGAAGCCAAAGGCGTGATTGGCGTACAGGGCACGGTTACTGCGGAGCCGATGACACTCATCAATGGCAATGACAGATTCACGCTAAAGTTTGATTGCAAGCCCTGTGAAATGCACGTGATGGGTAGTATTCGTAAACCTGTGATAAAAATGGGGCCGCCGCAAACGGTGATATTTCACGCAAAAAAGCCTTAAATCTAAAAGGCTTAATCTAAATTATCGTATTGAACGGTAATCGATATCCTCAATATCTGCAGCAAAACCAACTCTTTAAGCTTTTTTAACGAACTCAGACTTCAATTTCATTGCGCCGATTCCGTCAATTTTGCAATCGATATCATGGTCACCGTCTACAAGGCGGATGTTTTTGACTTTGGTACCCACTTTAACTACCAATGATGAGCCCTTTACTTTCAAGTCTTTAATCACGGTGATAGTATCGCCATCTTGCAGCACATTACCGTTAGAGTCGCGTATGACCTTTGTATCTTCTGCACCTTCTGCTACTGCACTTTTTAACCATTCATGCGCACATTCCGGGCAAACGTAATTATCGCCATCTTCGTAGGTATATTCTGAATTACATTTTGGGCAGTTTGGTAAAGCGCTCATGGTGACCTTCTTTTCTATTTAATCATTAAAAATTTGCTGTAAATCTATGGTGCTGGGTTTGTTATCGCTAAATGCAATTTCTCAATTTCTTGCAATACTTCTGTTGATAGTGTGATGTTCGATGCATTTATGTTTTCTTGCAACTGAATCATACTGGTCGCGCCAATGATAGTGCTTGTTACGTTCCAACGGTGCATGACAAAGCTCAGGGCCAATTGCGTTGGCGTTAAGCCGTTATCACGCGCTAACTTTGCATAAGCTGCACTGGCAGCAGCAACATTAGGTTTATTGTAGCGCTGCGCATAACCCAAAAACATAGTGACACGACCTTTAGCTTTCGGATCGTCAATATATTTACCAGTTAAATGTCCGAAAGCTAGCGGTGAATATGCTAGTAAACTAATATTTTCACGATACAAAATTTCGCTAATGCCAAAATCAATCGTGCGATTCATTAAGTGGTAACTATTCTGCAAAGTAGCTACACGAGGCAAGTTGTATTCTTTGCTGATGCGTAGAAACTCCATGATACCCCACGGTTGCTCATTAGAAAGTCCTATGGCGCGTACTTTTCCTTCCGAAATCAATTCTGCCAGCGTTTCTAATTGCGTATGGATGCTCACCCACGCTTTTTGATTACCTTGTGCATCAAACTCTAATTTAGGATCAAACTGATATTGTCCAAATAACGGCACATTGCGTTCTGGCCAATGTAACTGGTAAAGGTCAATATAATCCGTCTGCAAGCGTTTTAACGAATCATGAATAGCGCTGCGAATATTCGCTTTGGTGAGAGATTCATCGCCATTGCGTATCCAGCTAAGTCCACGGTTACGCCCTGCAACTTTACTGCCTAGAATAATCTTATTGCGCGTTTGGCTTTTAAGCCAATGACCAATCATGGTCTCTGTACGCGTAAAGGTTTCTGCCTTAGGCGGCACCGGATACATCTCCGCTGTATCTATGAAATTAATGCCTTGCGCTACAGCATAATCCAACTGCTCGTGTGCCTCCGTTTGCGTGTTTTGGTCGCCATAAGTCATAGTGCCCAAACAAACTGAAGAGACTTTGATGTCAGAGTTTCCTAATTGACGATATTGCATGATTAATACGCCTAGTGCGCCGCTTGGGGGGATGAAATAAGGTGTGTAATGCAAACTGCCGCTTCGACTTTATTAGCAAGCCCTACTTTCAGTAAGAGCCTATCTTCCTGTTCATTAAGGCCTAAGTTGATTTGCTCAATCACGAACTCTCTTTGTGACATTAGTCTACTCTAGATATTAAATACAGGTCACAGCATAAGGTTTTTATCATATTTTTTCTATATTTAATCTTGAAATTTCTTAATCCAACCCAATAAACAACACACGATCTAGCACTCTCATAGTTTGAGTGCTAAAATCGCACTCGCTTTGCATGGCACGCAAGCCATGTGCGATATATTTTAGTACTACCAACATTCGCTTTATTCACAACTTAATGAGTCAGTTGTGATATTTATTTTAGTTATTTAATTTTTGGAGAACCTTATGAAAATTCGTCCTTTACACGATCGCGTGATTGTTAAACGCTCAGAAGAAGAACGCACAACCGCTTCAGGCATCGTGATTCCTGATAGTGCAACAGAAAAGCCTGATCAGGGTATTGTGCAAGCCATTGGTTCAGGCAAACGTGATGACAGCGGTAAAGTAGTCGCTTTAGACGTTAAAGTGGGTGACAAAGTATTATTCGGCAAATATGCAGGCCAAACCGTTAAGGTGGACGGCGAAGAGTTACTGGTGATGCGCGAAGAAGACATCATGGCGATTGTTGAATAATTTGGTTTAACCAAAACGCATTCCAATTAAGAATTTGAACCAATTTAGGAGTTAATCATGGCAGCAAAAGACGTAAGATTCGGCGACGAAGTTCGCCAAAAAATGACCAACGGCGTAAACACTTTAGCTAACGCAGTTAAAGTTACATTAGGCCCAAAAGGTCGTAACGTAGTATTAGAGCGCTCATATGGCGCACCTACGATTACTAAAGATGGTGTTTCAGTGGCTAAAGAAATCGAATTAAAAGATAAATTCGAAAACATGGGCGCACAAATGGTAAAAGAAGTGGCTTCAAAAACTTCTGACATCGCTGGTGATGGTACAACAACAGCAACAGTGTTAGCACAAGCTATCATCCGTGAAGGTATGAAATCTGTTGCAGCAGGTATGAACCCAATGGATTTAAAACGTGGTATTGATAAAGCAGTGGCTGCTGCGATTGCAAACTTAAAAGAGCAATCAAAACCATGTACAACTAGCAAAGAAATCGCGCAAGTTGGTTCTATCTCTGCAAACTCTGATGAAACTATCGGTAAAATCATTGCCGATGCAATGGATAAAGTCGGTAAAGAAGGCGTGATTACTGTTGAAGATGGTTCAGGTCTTGAAAGTGAATTAGACGTAGTTGAAGGTATGCAGTTTGACCGTGGCTACTTATCACCATACTTTATTAACAACCAAGAACGTCAAATTGCGTTGTTAGATAATCCATTCGTATTGTTACACGACAAAAAAATCTCAAATATCCGTGATTTACTGCCAACTTTAGAGCAAGTCGCTAAATCTGGTCGTCCATTATTGATTATTGCTGAAGACGTTGACGGTGAAGCATTAGCAACATTGGTGGTGAACAACATCCGCGGTATCTTGAAAACAACAGCGGTTAAAGCCCCTGGTTTCGGTGATCGCCGTAAAGCAATGTTAGAAGATATTGCTATGTTAACTGGTGGTACAGTGATTGCTGAAGAAGTTGGCTTGAAACTTGAAAACGTAACACTTGAGAATTTAGGTCAAGCTAAACGTATTGAAGTGGGTAAAGAAAACACTATCATCATTGATGGCGCTGGTAATGAAAGCAACATCAAAGCACGTATCGCTCAAATCAAAACACAAATCGACGAAGCTTCTAGCGACTACGATCGTGAAAAACTACAAGAACGCGTAGCTAAATTAGCTGGCGGTGTTGCAGTGATTAAAGTTGGTGCAACTACTGAAATCGAAATGAAAGAGAAAAAAGCCCGCGTTGAAGATGCATTACACGCAACACGCGCAGCGGTTGAAGAAGGTATTGTAGCTGGTGGTGGCGTAGCATTGATTCGTGCACGCGCTGCGATTGCATTGGTTAAAGGCGATAACTTAGACCAAGATGCTGGTATCAAAATCGTATTGCGCGCTGTTGAAGAGCCATTACGTCAAATCACTCAAAACGCAGGTGTTGAGCCATCAGTAGTGGTCAACAATGTTGCTGCAGGTAAAGGCAACTATGGTTACAACGCTGCTAACGAAACATACGGCGATATGATTGAAATGGGTATCTTAGACCCAACAAAAGTTACTCGCTCTGCATTGCAAAATGCAGCTTCGGTCGCTGGCTTAATGCTAACGACTGATTGTATGGTTGCTGAGCTACCTAAAGACGACGCTCCAGCAATGGGTGGCGGTGATATGGGTGGAATGGGCGGCATGGGCGGTATGATGTAAAGTCATATTGCAAACCTACTGCGCTCGATAGCTGGCACTTGCGCGGTACTCAAAATCCTCATGTACTTAATGTACATTCTGGTTTTTGCGTTCCGTGCGCGTACCAACTCTCATCGCTCGCTACGGTTTTCAATACAACTTTCGTATTGTTTAAAAGCCTCGCAATTGCGGGGCTTTTTCTTGCCTTAATAATTTTACGTAATATAAAGCGTCATTTAGGATGAGTAATTTACGTTAGCCCTTGTATATTTGGAAGAGAATATGAGCAAAGAAGAAGAAAAGAACAAACCAACATGCTTTGTAGTTATGCCAATATCAGATGCACATGGATATGAATCTGGACATTTTGGGCGAGTTTACGAGCATCTATTAAGACCCGCTATTATTGAGGCAGGCTACATACCAGTTAGGGCTGATGATACAACCAAAACAGACTATATTGTAGTGGGTATTATTCAGCAAATTGTTGAAGCAGAAATGGTTGTATGTGATTTCAGTGCAAAAAATCCGAATGTGATGTATGAGCTAGGGATCCGCCATGCATTTGGAAAGCCAGTTACTCTGATAAAAGACCGAAAAACAGATAAGGTTTTTGATATTCAGGGGTTACGATACACAGAATATGATGAAAGCCTAAGAATTGATTCAGTTCAAAAAGACGTATCAAAAATTTCAGCATCAATCAAAGAAACAGCAGCATCAAAAGTAGGAAGCATAAATTCAGTTGTACAATTGGCGGGAATTAAAGCTGCTGAAGTCCCTGCTGGACAAACTGTTTCAGCAGATACACAACTACTTTTGTCTGCAATCGCTACCTTGGAAAGAAGAATTGAAACACAAGAAAGTTCTCAAAAACAACAACGCTTCTTTTCTACTGCAAACGACAAAACAATTTTCAGTGACAGCACAGAAGCTATATTAGGCACAGATATTTTTGATGGAAATGCGAACTTAATTGGCTCTCTAATTGATATACATCCCGCTGATGAAAAGATATTTATACAGCAACCAAATGGCAAGGTTATTCCATATTCAGCTTACTCCATTAAATCACGTGGTCTATCCACAATACCATTCTAAAAATTATGGCTAACCCATCATTCAAGCAAGCGTAGCCTAAGCTGTAGGTTGGTGCTGAACTTGTGAAGCTCAACATTTACCGAGAGTGCTTGTTGGGCTTCGCTACGCTCTGCACCAACCTACAAACTCACTTATGACTGATTACTGGTTGCTGAACTGGTTAATGAGAATCCATTTGAGCAGGTTCTAAGCGGCTCATATGGTCAAAATACAAGGCTAGCCTGACCATTTTACCCATGGCACGTACCGACAATGTCGCGCCAGAAATTCCATCGATACTTTTATCTAACTGATAATCTTTTTGCAAATCTGCGCCTTGATATTGCTTTAGGAAATTAGGGTAGCGTACTTCACCACCACGGCTTTCTCTATAGTCCAGCACCATTACCTGATTTAATTTGCCAGATTCAATGATAAAGCCTGCGGTTATTGGCTCTTCTTTGCCAATTTCCTCAAGTACCCATGCAGTTTTTAAGTTGCTTTTCCAATAGTGTACTGTCAACTGCTTCAGCTTATGACCTAAAATACTTTCAGTTTGAACGGCTATATCTTTTGTTAGCCAAAACGTCTCAATTTTAGGTTGAGCAGTACCAAAGGCTCGCTCTAAGAACTGTGCCTTGGTCATATAAGGCTCAGCACTTGCTAACATTGGCGTTATCAAAAAGCTGACGAATGCCAACCATTGATAACACCAACGCTTTTTACTGAGCCAGCTCAAGTTTAAACACGTAAAATTTTGAGAGTTAATTTTCAATTAAAACATGTATCCCATACCAAGGTTAAAGCGTTTATCGCCACGATCTTCATCTTTTTTATCGTAAGACTGAACGTCAGCTTTTAATACCACTTGCGGTGTTGGCCAGAAGTTTGCACCTACAGTCCAAACTTTATTTTTACTACCCTCAGGTGTCACACGCATACCGTTATATGGCAAACTTGCTTGTGTGTCATATGACTCATAACGTACAAACGGCGCAAAATCCATTTCGCCTGATTTCCATACATGATAACCTGCTTCGGTAAACCAACCATAGAAAGCGCTTGGAACACTGGTCTCACCTAATGCGGTATTAATACCACTAGCATTATTCAAATGTCCGCGTGCATACAGCGCTCGCAAATCCCAGTTACCTGTTTGGTAACGAGTATGTAAATCCCACAAAGTAAGACGACTATTACCAAACCCTGCTTCGTCTTGTCCTGTGTTACCAGTAAATATTGAACCACCAACCAATAAGCCATTAATGCCAGTGTAATTAAGTGCAGCAGATAAAGATAGATCTTCAGCAGCAGCTTGTGCGCCTTCTTGATGCATAGACTTAATACCAGCATAAGGGTCATCAAACTTACTTGCATTAAACCCTGTGGTCACGCCTACTTGGTAGTTTAGGCTAGGCAGAGCCTCACCATATAATGCTACGCCAGCTTCGCGCCATGTGCTCGGAATAATACGTGTTTCAATTTGATTACGCTCTACCCCAAAAAATGTTGGCGGCTCATGTGTTTCGTTCAGTAATCCAGCTGGTATTAAAAACAAACCAACTTTTGCGTTTACTTTGTTGTTAAAGTGGAAGTCTAGATAAGCTTGCTCCACTTCAACTTCGCCTGCATCATCTGCGCTGCTTATTGCGTGCTCTATCTCAAATTCAGACTTAAAGCTCACCGTATCGTTGAACTTGTGACCAAAGAATAATACAAATCGCTGCAAATCAATTTGATCTTTAGCTGTGGCGCCACCACTGAAATTATTGTAATTGACGTTACCGTAGCCTCCAATCGTTGTACGATCAACAATTCCTTGAATGCTACTAGGTGCGTTACTTGGTTTCGCAGCAGCCACTTGGTCTTTAAGCGTTTCAATTTCTTGCTGTAACAACTCAATTTTTTCTTCAACACTAGTTGCAGATGCATTAGCAGCAAATAATGCCAGTGCAATCGCTACACTAATGTTTTTTTTATTCAATGGTGCCATCGTCATAATCCCCTTTTAACTTTATGAATTAGTTTTTTAATTTATACTTAATATTCTAGAAATATTAAAATGATAATGATTCGCATTATATATTATTGGAACTAATATCACCAAATTTTATGTCGTGGTGACTATATTTATTTGTGGCGCTTGTTAAGCAGTGAAACCCCGTGCGACGCATAAAAAAACCCCGACTCAAAGGGGTTAGAGTCGGGGCGAAATGCCTTATTATCTAAGGCTTCCGCTTAGGGAGGAAAGAAGCGGAAAGATTAACTAAAATCTAATTTAGCTATCATGTAAGTTCAGACTACACTTATTTAGCTTTAGTTCTATATTTTTTGTAACACTTTGTAAGCACAATACTTCCAAGTTTTTAACGAATCCCATGCGATAATATCAACATGGAAACCGAATCTACATTACTTACTGGTCTTAATAATAAGCAACTAGAAGCTGTCACTCTGCCACAACAATCTGCGCTAATTTTAGCTGGTGCGGGTAGTGGGAAAACACGCGTTCTCACAGCACGTATTGCATGGTTAATTCAGACTGGGCAAGTTTCACCCACTGGCTTACTTGCGGTGACATTTACTAATAAAGCCGCTAAAGAGATGCTCACTCGCATTACTGCGTCATTGCCAATCAATACACGTGGCATGTGGGTTGGTACATTCCATGGTCTATGTAATCGCCTACTGCGCGCTCACCATCGTGAGGCTGGGTTACCCGCAAGCTTTCAGATTTTAGATATCGCAGACCAGCTATCTGTGATTAAGCGTTTAATGAAACTCATGAATGTCGACGATGAGAAGTTTCCGCCTAAACAAATACAGAATTTCATCAACGGCTGCAAAGACGAAGGCTTACGCGCGCATGCAGTAGAAGCCTACGACCCGCACTCCACAAAAATGCGCGAGATATTTGACGAGTACGATAAGCAGTGTCAACGCGATGGCGTCGCTGACTTTGCAGAGCTTCTATTACGCTGCTATGAGTTACTAGAACGCAATGCCAATATCCGCGGTCATTACCAAAGCCGCTTTAAATATATATTGGTAGATGAGTTTCAAGATACCAATCGCCTGCAATATTTATGGCTAAAACTACTCGCAGGTGAAGATAATTGCATGTTTGCAGTTGGTGATGATGACCAATCCATCTATGGCTTTCGCGGTGCGCGCGTGGGCAATATGCGCGATTTTGAGAAAGATTTTAAAGTACAGAATGTGGTGAAGTTAGAAGAAAACTACCGCTCACACAGCAACATTCTAGATGCTGCCAACGCGATAATTTCGCACAATAATAACCGCTTAGGTAAAAACTTATGGACAAGCGCAGGCGCGGGTGAACCTGTACGTGTGTACGATGCCTATAACGATACCGATGAAGCGCAATTCATTGTTGATGAAATTAAAATGCTGCATTGCGAAGGTACATCTTTAGGTGAGATCGCCCTGCTCTATCGCTCAAATGCTCAGTCACGTATTTTAGAGCAAGCATTATTTAACGCTAACTTGCCGTATCGCGTATATGGTGGCTTGCGCTTCTTCGAACGTGCCGAAATTAAACATGCACTCGCTTACATGCGCTTAATTGCCAATGCAAATGATGACACAGCACTGTTACGTGTGATTAACTTTCCAACACGCGGCATCGGTGCGCGTAGTTTAGAGCAACTACAAGAAGTGGCTCGCACAGAAAACTGTAGCATCTGGCAGGCAGCGATTAACAAGGTTGGCAACGGCAAACTAGGTGCTAAGGGCATTGAAGGCTTTGTCGCCCTTATCAGGCAAATGGTAGGCAGTGCTTACGGCATTAGTCTGCGTGAACTGACTGAATTAGCCATCACCATGTCAGGTTTAATCGCTCATTATGAGAATGACAAAGAAGGTGAAGATCGCATAGAAAACTTAAAAGAGCTAGTAACAGCTGCGGTATCGTTTACCAACCAAGACTTTGGTAACCACAACAATGTGGACGGCGAAACTGAGCAAGACTTACTTACGCAGTTTTTAAGTCACGCCAGTTTAGAAGCAGGCGAGCACCAAGCTGACGCTGGACGCGAAGCCTTGCAGCTGATGACAGTACATGCCTCCAAAGGTCTAGAGTTTAAAACTGTATTTATTAGCGGCTTAGAAGAAGGTCTATGCCCGCATGAACAAAGTTTGTTTGAGAACGCAGGCTTAGAGGAAGAGCGCCGCTTGATGTATGTAGCAGTCACTCGTGCCAGACAAAGATTGTATTTAAGCCACGCACAAAGCCGAATGTTGCACGGTAAAGCACGCTATGGCATTCCATCACGTTTTTTAGATGAAATCCCAGAGAAACTGCTTAAACATTTAAACAGTAAGCCTGTCACGAGATCTGGCAGTAAGCGTGACTACAGCGAACTACCCGCCATGATGAGCAGACAGCAAAGTAGTACCCAGAAAAGCGCCATGCCATGGAAAATAGGTCAGCAGGTTGCACATACTAAGTTTGGAAATGGCGTAGTAGTGAGTTACGAAGGCAACGCCAACGACATGCGCGTACAGGTGAACTTTGGTCGCGAAGGGTTGAAATGGCTAGCGTTAGAGTTTGCCAAACTAACGCCGATTTAGCACTAACTTAATACGTTATTTGATTAGAATGGTGGTTGCTACTAGTCAGCGACTTCTGCGATATTAAAAATATCAACGTAACTAGTATACAAGCTAGTCATCATCACAGGTACTGCAACGACTAAACCTAAGCCAAACGGAATAATCGCAACGACTAATATCAACATAAAAGTCAAACCGTACAATAAAAACGGTAGCATATTTTTTAAGCAAGCAATAAAACTAAATTTCATCGCGTCTAGCACCGCGAGGCTATGTAGACTGATTAGTACTGGCGCATACCAATAAGCCATTAATATCGGCAATAAAAGAAACATGGCGGTTAACATTGGCAGTACCATTGCATTGGCTTGTGCTGTGCTAACCTCTTTACCTTTCATTAATAATTCAACAGTATCTTTATCAAGCGTTAGAACCACCATCACCATAATTGCAAACAAGCTCAACATATAAACACCGCCAACAGCAATTAATTGCGTAGTGTTTTTCTTAAAACCCTCAAATAAATGATTAATTTCTAAATCTTGCTTTAGCGTAAGTGCTTTACAACCCCACATCATACCTGCTGCAAAGACAGGTGCTAATAAAGTAGTCACCACAGAGCCTATCACTGGCATAAATGAGATAGGAATAATAATCGCTAAATAAATTAGCAAAATTACAATCCACATCACTGGATTGGCCTTAAATAAATTAAAGCCGCTCACAATCCATGCCCAGCCATTACTTACGGGTACTTGTCTACTTTCTAAAGGGGTGTTCACCGTGCTCTGCACCATAATATTTTTCTCTGTATTAACTAGATTAAACTAGTACGTAATTTCAGTATTCTTTGAAAGTGTTTAGGATCTTTTGCATGGGTCAACTCGCCTGCTTGTGGATAGATTTGATCGTGTAAGCGCGATAACCAAAAACGTAAGGCAGCAATACGTAACAAGGCTGGCCATGCAACATACTCGGCTGAGGTAAATGGCCTAACTGCTTGATAAGCATTGAGCATTGCCTCCAATCTAGACACATCTAAACTACCATCGACACACACACACCAATCATTCACGGCAATCGCTAAATCATAAGCCAACACATCGTGGCAGGCATAATAGAAATCAATCAAACCACCGATCTCATTGCCGTCGAACAAAACGTTATCGCGAAACAGATCCGCGTGAATAACGCCCATAGGTAGCTTTGTTGTATCAAACTCTGCTTGAAATAATAAGGCCGCATTTAGTAACTGCTGATCTTCAGTTACTAAATGTGGCAGCACTCGGGCTGCAGTTTTAACACGCCAATCAGCTCCACGTTGATTATGGCTATCATATTGCGGAAACTCTAATTCAAAAGATTGTCCAGCAATATGCATTTTTGCTAATACTGCACCAACAGCTGCGCATTGCAACACATTCGGCACTTCAACATCATGGCCACTCAAGCAACTTATTAAAACTGCTGGCTTACCATTTAGCGTATGCAAGCAAGCGCCAGCTTTGTCTGCTATTGGCTTAGGACAGGGGATACCATGTGAAGCTAGATGACTCATTAAATCAATAAAATATGGTAGCTCTTCTAACGAATTGTGTTCAAACAAGGTCAGTACAAACTTATTATGATTATCATGACTCTGCGTAGTCACAAAGTAATTGGTATTAGTAATGCCTGATGAAATACCTTTTAGCTCCATAAGTTCACCTATATCATAATCTTGTAACCAAGTTTGTAGTTGTGAAATGCTAACGGAGGTGAATACTGACATAAATTAGAGTGTTATAAAGTGATTAATGGGTAACTAGTCTTCGAGCTATTAAATAAATAAAGAGGGCTGTATACCCTCTTTATTTAATACTTTATTTTTTATTAAAACCTAAAAATCGTCCACTTAGGAATGCTCATAGGCTGAACTGGACCATCATTCACCCAGCCGCCATCTTGGTCTTCCTTATGTAAATAGTATGGTACGCCATGCGCTGGTGTTATCTTCATCATGTAGAGTTGGCCGTTAATACGATATTCTTCAATCGTTTCGCCTTTTTTCTTAATGATAGTAACTTTTGGCTCTTCAGCATTATCATCACTCGTAATAGCCGGAGGTGGAATATCTTCTAAAGGCTGTAAGTCAGCAGGTGGGGTTTTGGCTTTAGATGCTTCTGTAGCAGCCAATGACGAGTGTTGCACCATGCTAAGCGCTAGCAAAAGTGCTACATTTTTCCAGATAATACTCTTAGTGATCTTACGCATGGCCTGACACCTATTCTTTAAAATTGAATCGAAACCTGATGTGTTAATTTTAGCAAATTACACGCTGATGTAACGCATTTGCTATAAATAAAGCTGCACACGCTCTTCATCTGCAGACAGTTTAAATCCACGCGTTTCATAATGCTTAAATATCGCCTCAACAACTGCTTTTGGATCATCAATTACTTGGATTAAATCTAAGTCATCCACCGAAATCATTTCCTCATCGACTAAAGTCGTCTTAACCCACTCTACCAAACCACGCCAAAACGCTTCACCCACCAAAATAATTGGCATTTTCAAGCTTTTACCAGTCTGCACTAAAGTAATAGCCTCCATCACCTCGTCTAGGGTGCCAAATCCCCCCGGCATCACCACGTAAGCGCTGGCATACTTAACAAACATAACTTTACGCATAAAAAAATGTTTAAAATTTTGGCTAATATCTTGATAAGAGTTTTCTGTTTGTTCGTGAGGCAGCTCAATATTTAAACCTATACTGGGCGACTTTCCTGCAAACGCACCTTTGTTAGCTGCCTCCATAATGCCCGGACCGCCACCTGAAATCACGGCAAAACCTGCATCGCTTAGTAGGCGTGCAATTTCTTCAGTAAGTTTGTAATAAGGATGGCTGGCTGGTGTGCGTGCGCTACCAAAAATAGAAACTGCTGGAGTAATTTCTTTCAGGCGCTCCGTGGCGTCCACGAATTCTGCCATAATCTCGAATGCGTGCCATGACTCATGCCCAGTTTGATGTTGTCCGCGTATATCTGGATCAGCAGGTTTTGGAATTTTTTTTGTAATCGACATAATTTAGGTACTCAATACATATGAAAACGTTGTTATTAGTAGATGGTTCATCTTACCTGTATCGTGCTTTTCACGCTATGCCTGACTTAAGAAATAGCCAAAATGAACCCACAGGGGCGATACAAGGTGTGCTTAATATGTTGCGTCGTTTACATAAAGATTACCCTAGCGATTATAGCGCCTGCGTTTTTGATGCTAAAGGCAAAACGTTCCGTGATGATATTTATGCGGAATATAAAGCGAATCGCGCCAGCATGCCCGATGATTTACGTTTGCAAATAGAACCTTTGCATGAAGCGATTAAGGCCATGGGTTGGCCGCTTATTGTTGAGTCCGGCGTAGAAGCCGATGACGTGATTGGTGCGTTAGCAAAGCAGGCTGAGCGCGAAGGCATCAAGACGATTATTTCAACTGGTGATAAGGATATTTCACAGTTAGTCAATGAACACATCACCGTTGTAAACACTATGCGTGATGCTTTTAGACGTACCGATGACGTGTTAGATATTGCTGGTGTTGAAAATAAATTCGGCATTCCGCCTAACTTAATGGTTGACTACCTAGTGCTGATTGGCGACACCTCAGATAACGTGCCTGGTGTCGACAAAGTTGGACCTAAGACTGCTGTCAAATGGCTAAAAGAATATGGTTCTTTAAATAACATTGTCGCTAATGCTGACAAAATCACCGGTAAAGTGGGCGAAAATTTACGTGCTGCGCTAGACTGGTTGCCAACTGCACGCGAGCTTATCACCATCCGCTGCGACGTGGGCATACAAGAAAATTTAAGCGACCTTGCTCCGCAAGCCATAGACAAAAGCAAACTTGCCGAATTATTTGACCGTTTTGAATTTAAAAGTTGGCGTCGTGAACTAGAAAATATGCAGGATAACGTACCTGCTCCGACTTCAGCCAATGCGGCTACAAAGTTTCCAAACTCACAAACTCAGCCTGCACAAACTGCGGATATGTTTGCCATCACGCAATTTACAGCGAACACCAGTCGCAATTTTGAGACTATTTTAACGAATGAACAACTGGATATTTGGCTAGCAAAACTACAAGCCGCAGAGTTAGTTTGCTTTGACACCGAAACCACTTCGCTAGACCCAATGACGACAAAGATAGTCGGCATGTCATTTAGCGTAGAAGCTGGCAGTGCGGCTTACTTGCCGCTAAAACACGATTATTTTGATGCGCCAGAGCAATTAAGCTTTGCAGAAACACTTGCAAAAATTAAACCAATTTTAGAAAGTCCAGCGATTAAAAAAGTTGGGCAAAACATTAAATATGATCAACATGTTTTAGCTAATCACGGCATTACACTTAATGGCATTGCACATGACACTATGCTGGAATCTTACGTGTTTGAATCGCACAAAACACATGGCATGGATGCGCTAGCTGAGCGCCATTTAGGCATACAAACTATTTCATTTGAAGAGGTCGCAGGCAAAGGTGCAAAACAAGTCGCGTTTAACCAAGTGCCAGTGGAGGTAGCAAGCGAATATGCCGCAGAAGATGCCGACATTACGCTGCAATTGCACCAAGCGATGTACCCTAAAATCAGCACAGATGTGAAGCTAGATTTTATTTATAACCAAATTGAAATGCCAAGTTCGCAAACGCTATTCACCATAGAACGCAACGGTGTATTAATAGACCGTAATATGCTAAATAGTCAAAGTAATGAAATTAGTACAAAGTTAGTGGCGCTAGAGAACCAAGCTTACGAGCTTGCAGGGCAGCCGTTTAATTTAGGCTCTCCTAAACAATTACAAGAGATTTTGTTTGATAAGCTAGGGATCAAACCGACCAAAAAGACGCCATCTGGCGCACCAAGTACTGATGAAGACGTACTACAAGAACTAGCCTTGGACCATCCGCTGCCTAAAGTGTTATTGGAATATCGAGGCTTGGCAAAACTCAAATCTACCTACACAGATAAGCTGCCAAAAATGATTAATGCGCAAACAGGTCGCGTACATACCAGCTACAACCAGGCGGTGGCAATTACTGGCAGATTAGCGAGTTCAGACCCTAACTTGCAAAACATCCCGGTACGCTCTCTCGAGGGTCGTCGTATTCGCGAAGCTTTTATCGCACCTAAAGACTCACACATCATTTCTGCCGATTACTCACAAATAGAGCTGCGTATCATGGCGCACTTATCACAAGATGCAGGCATGCTAGCTGCCTTTGCTAATAATGAAGATATTCACCGCGCCACCGCAGCAGAGATTTTTGGTGTAGAGCGTGAAAGCGTAGACAGTGAACAACGCCGTTACGCTAAAGTCATCAACTTTGGTTTGATTTACGGCATGAGCGCATTCGGCTTAGCGCAAAATCTGAACATAGAACGCAGCGCCGCAGCAAGTTATATTGAACGCTACTTCGCCCGCTACCCAGGCGTGCGTGAATACATGCAAAACACCCGTGAAATTGCCAAACAGAAAGGCTATGTAGAGACTTACTTTGGCCGCAGATTATGGGTACCAGAAATCAACAGCACCAACGGTATGAGAAGAGCCGGCGCCGAACGTGCCGCCATTAATGCGCCGATGCAGGGCACAGCGGCTGACTTAATCAAACTAGCAATGATTGCAGTGGACAAATGGCTGCGAGACGAAAAGCTTGCAACAAAACTCATTATGCAAGTACACGATGAGTTAGTGTTAGAAGTGCCAGATAATGAACTGGAACTGGTCAAACAGAAACTACCAGAGTTAATGCAGAATGTAGCTAAGTTAGATGTGCCTTTATTAGCAGAAGTTGGGGTTGGGAGTAATTGGGAAAGTGCGCATTAATATCTTTATATCTACAGTATTAAAATAATATGGCAACTAATAACAATCGGTATGTCCTCCATAATCTCTGATGACCCTGCAGCTCTTACTAACAGATGATCGCTGCAAGTAGCCGGATGAAAGAGCATTCATTTAGCTTAATCTCAGCAGGAGCTATTTAAAATAAGTGCTATTAATAAAAGCTACCTTAATTGATTGTAGATTTACTATCTGTAGCACTCACAGCTTGCATGGAAGAGTCAAAGTGACGTACAACATTACGTCCTGCTCTTTTTGCCTGATACATGGCAATATCCGCATGCTTAAGCAATTCTTCATGTGAGTTTCCATGCTCACCAAATAGCGCTACGCCTATGCTAGGTGTGCTGTTATGTTCCAACGCATTAAGCATATAGGGAATATTAAGCGTTTCTATCATCAAGTCTGCTACCTTCTCTACTTGCTTAGTCGCTTCACTTACCTCCTCACTTAAATCTTCTAGCATAACAACAAACTCGTCTCCACCTAAGCGCGCAACGGTATCGCTTTCACGTACGCAACGTAGCAAACGTTCAGCAACTTTCTTCAAGAGTAAATCACCCATATCATGCCCGAACGTATCGTTGAGCATTTTAAAGTGATCTAAATCTAGAAATAGTAAGGCACCTCGCCTACCCGAGCGGGCACTCACAGCCAATGCATGGTCAAGTCGATCGAGTAGTAGTCGACGATTAGGTAAATTAGTCAACTGGTCATAAAAAGCCAGTTGTTTAACTTCATTTTCACGCTCTATAGCATCATGCCTAAGCCTAATATTTTCCAAAAAATTACGATTAATATTTCTAATACTCAGTAACATAAAAGCAAGAAAAAAAATTCCTGAGATTGCCATAAAGTAAGATATTTCGTTACCTTCAGACAATAAGCGTATCAACATCGGAATTAATAACATCAAGGTGTATGAAACTGCGCACACCATATCTACAGAATAAGAAACAATTGCAGCAGAAACTAAGCCGGTAAGTATAAAAATGAGGAACATTTGGTGCTGCAGATCATTGTAAGGATAGATTAATACACTAGTCACTCCCCAGACTAAGCCACTTGCCATTACACCAATACGAAACTGTGTTAGTCGTCTATGCGTCACTTTAATGTCGTGAGAGACATGGTGCTGGTGATGGTGAGTCACTAGATAACGAACAAGGTTAATCGTTAGAATGACAGAAAGCCATATCATCACCAAGTATGGAGGCAGCGAATCGCGCTCTGCATATGCAAGAATCATTGCAATGAAAGCGCTAGAGGCGAGCGTTCTTCTATTAGCAGCGAAAAGTTGCTCTAATAAAGACTGCTGAATAGATGTTGTTGCTAACTGATTCATTTTGCGTGGTTTTTACGAGTGACTTAGCCTTTAATACTAATACCATATATATATTAAGGTTATTATGTGTCATTAAACATGCTAACTCAAGCGCTTAATCAGTGCATAATCACTTTAAACCTTACCATTGACCTTAAAATCATGAACCCTATTATTGGCATTTACATCATTGGCGACGAAATTCTCTCTGGTAAACGCCAAGACAAGCATTTAAGCAAAGTAATTGAGCTACTTTCTGTACGCGGCTTACAGCTTGCTTGGGCAAACTACTTAGGTGATATTCCACAGCAAATTACCAGTTCACTTAAAGCCAGCATGGGTCGAGATGAGATTATTTTTAGCTTTGGCGGTATAGGTGCAACACCTGACGACTTTACTAGACAGTGTGCAGCTGATGCAGCAGGTGTAGTGATTGAGCGCCATGCTGGCGCAGTAGCAGAAATTGAAGCGCAATATGGTGAAAGCGCTTATCCTAAACGTGTACTGATGGCAGACTTTCCAAAAGGTTGTGATTTAATTCCCAATCCGATTAATCGCGTTGCTGGCTTTAGTATTAATCAACATCATTTTGTGCCGGGCTTTCCTGAAATGGCTCACCCCATGGTTGAGTGGGTGCTAGAAGCTTATTACTCACATTTATTTCATACGCAAAATTATATGGAAGACTCCATTTTAGTGAGTGAAGCTGGTGAGAGTGATTTAATTGATTTAATGAACCACATGCTGTCGCAATATCCTACGTTAAAGTTATTTAGCTTGCCCAAAAGCAATCAGCGCAGAACTACTGAACTAGGGATGAAAGGCGAACCTGAACAAGTAAAACTTGCAATGGATGCTCTAAAATTAGGTGTCACGGCACTTGGCTACCCTTGGGCAAATATATAAAGGAAGGCTCGATGGAGTGTAGATCTAACTGCGGCGCATGTTGCACTGCGCCATCTATTAACAGCCCGATTCCTGGAATGCCTAAGGGCAAAGCAGCCGGCATACGCTGCATACAACTAAATATTGAAAACCACTGTATGATTTTTGGTCAACCTGAACGCCCCGCGTTTTGTGCAAGTTTACAGCCTAGTTTAGAAATGTGTGGTAGTAGCCGTAATCAAGCCATGATTTGGCTGACAAATTTAGAACATTTGACTAAGCCATCCGTGAACAAAGCTTAATAAATATCATTGAAATTGACATGCTTAGTTTCCTGCATCAGCATCACCGCTAAAAAGCTCACTAAAGCCATCGCTGAAACGTAATAACCAACCCAGACTAAACCGCCTTTATCTACCAACAATTGTGAGATAAATGGCGCACTAGAAGCGCCTAAAATTCCGCCTAAGTTGTAGGACAAACCCGCGCCAGTATAACGCACAGCCACTGGAAACTGCTCTGGTAAAAATGCACCCATCGGCGCAAATGTTGCTCCCATTAAAAGCAAAGCTATGGATAGGAACAAGGTAATTAAAGCATTTGAACCACTAGCCATTAATGGTCCGAGCGTAAAACCTGCTAATATCGCCAAGAAACAGCCAGTCAATAATATGGGTTTGCGGCCGAACTTATCACTTAAACTTGCTGAAACTGGCGTGATAACCGCCATAAAAAGCACTGCAATACATAACATTTGCAGAAAGACAGCACGTGGAATACCGAGTGTTTTCGTGCCAAAACTTAAGCAAAATACAGTTGCTGTATAAAACAAGTTATAACAAACCGTCATCGCCAACGCACCAAGCAACACTAATTTCCAGTGCTCATTCAACAAGGGTTTAATAGGCGCTTTGAACATTTGATGGCGTTGTAAAACCTTATCGAAAGCGGGTGTTTCAGCTAGTTTAAAACGCACATACAACCCCACCAGCACCAATAAAGCACTCACAAAAAACGGAACACGCCAGCCCCATGCTTTAAATGCATCATCAGATAAATACAGTGTTAATGCCAAAAAGCTTAAGGTGGCTAACAAAAAGCCGATTGATGGACCAAGCTGTGGAAACATACCAAACCAACCACGTTTACCTGCTGGCGCACTTTCTGTGGCTAATAATGCTGCACCACCCCACTCACCTCCCAAACCTAGACCCTGCCCAAACCTCAATAAGCACAATAACACTGCAGCCCAAGTACCTAACGTATCGTAACCCGGTAAACAACCGATTAATAATGTAGATACACCCATTACCAATAATGAGACGGCTAAAGTCGCTTTGCGGCCGATGCGGTCACCAAAATGACCAAAAACAACGGCACCTAATGGTCTTGCAATAAAAGCAATACCAAATGTTAAAAAAGCACTCAATGCCTGTGCAGCATGATCGCTCGCAGGAAAGAATATTTGCCCGATTACTAATGCTGACGCCATGGCGTAAATATAGAAATCATAGAACTCAATCGCCGTACCAATAAAGCTGGCAAAGGCAACGTGAGTGGCTGATGGACTAGTCACAGATAAATTTTGATTATTCAAAGTGAAGCTTTCAAATGGCTTATTGCGTAAGTGCGTTATAGGTAAGCATCAACATTATACAAACTTAGCATTATTCGAAAAATTTAAGTTTTCTGAGACCTCATTTGCATATAAAATAAGCAGTTCGCTCTAAATAATTCAAAATTGCTAAAAAACTACTAAAAACTAAAATATAAATGCAAATCGGCTCACACATTTTAAAGAATAACCTCGTCGTCGCTCCTATGGCCGGTGTGACCGACAGGCCTTTCCGCCAATTATGTAAAAAGATGGGGGCTGGTTTAGCTGTGAGTGAAATGGTGACATCTAACTCACTACTATACGGCAGCGAAAAAACCTTACGTAGAGCGAATCACGAAGGCGAAGTTGACCCGATTTCTGTACAAATTGCTGGCGCAGACCCGCAAATGATGGCTGAGGCAGCTCGTCACAACGTGGATAACGGCGCACAGATTATCGACATTAACATGGGCTGCCCAGCTAAAAAAATCTGTAATGTGATGGCTGGTTCGGCATTGCTTAAAGACGAGCCGCTCGTTTCACAGATTTTAAGGGCAGTAGTCAATGCTGTTGATGTACCTGTAACTTTAAAGATTCGCACAGGTTGGGATAAAAACAACCGCAATGCTGTGCAAATTGCCAAAATGGCCGAAGATTTAGGCGTTCAGGCGTTGGCTATGCACGGTCGCACGCGCGCCTGCTTGTACACTGGTGACGCTGAATATGACACGATCGCAGCAGTGAAGCAGGCCATAAAAATTCCACTGATTGCCAACGGCGATATTACCACTCCAGAGAAAGCTAAATTCGTATTAGACTACACAGGTGCAGATGCCGTGATGATTGGTCGCGCCGCCCAAGGCAGACCTTGGATTTTCCGCGAAATTGAATACTTTATCAAAACTGGTGAGCATTTACCGGCTCCAGAAGTAACAGAAATTCGTTCAGTGATGCTTACTCACCTCCATGATTTGTATGATTTCTATGGCGAACTAACCGGTATGCGCATGGCGCGCAAGCATATCTCTTGGTATACCAAGGGCTTAAAAGATTCGGCTAACTTCCGACATAATATGAATACACTACAAACCATAGATTTACAGCTTGCCGCGATTGATGAGTTTTTTGATCACCTGCAAAGTCGCGATCACCGCTTGCAATACGACTCCACTGACGATACCGACTCCAACAACCTAGTTCTTAAGGTAGCATAATGAACCGATGTGAACTCGCCGACAGCGTAAAATTATCATTAGATCAATACTTTAAAGACCTAGATGGCGAACCGCCACACGCTTTATACAATATGGTTTTATCTAGCATTGAGAAACCATTACTAGAATATACATTACAATACGCTGGTGGTAACCAAAGCAAAGCGGCAGAAATACTAGGTTTAAATCGCAACACCTTACGCAAAAAAATGCAGCAATACAAAATCGAATAAGCAGTACAAAACATCCAACACTAACCAATTTCCTCTCTAGAGCTTTCAAATGGCAACTATTAAACGTGCGCTTATCAGCGTTTCAGACAAATCAGGTATTTTAGAACTAGCACGAGCTTTAACTCAATTAAACATAGAAGTCTTATCAACTGGTGGTACAGCAAAACTATTCCGCGATCATCAAATTCCTGTGATTGAGATTAGTGATTACACTGGCTTTACTGAGATGCTAGATGGTCGTGTCAAAACGCTGCACCCTAAAGTACATGGTGGTATTTTAGGTCGCCGCGACTTGCCTGAGCATGTAGCCGCAATGAAAGAAGCCGGCATCCCTAATATCGACATGGTCGTGGTGAATCTATATCCGTTTGAAGCTACTGTCGCGAAGCCAAACTGCACGCTTGAAGATGCAATTGAAAATATCGATATCGGCGGTCCAGCTATGGTGCGCTCTGCCGCTAAAAACTGGAAAGACGTCGCGGTGTTAACCGATGCTAGTCAATACGCCGGTGTAGTAAGTGAACTGCAAAGCACTGGTGGCGCGCTTGCGGAAGCAACAACCTTTGCCCTATCAGTTGCAGCTTTTAATCGTGTATCGCAATACGATGCAGCCATTAGTAACTATTTATCGGCCATTGATTACACTGCAAGCATGGCGAGCAACAAGCCTGTATCACATCAATTTCCTGCGCAAAGCAACGCCAGTTTTGTCAAAGTGCAAGATCTGCGCTACGGCGAAAACCCACATCAACAGGCGGCTTTTTATCGCGATTTATACCCAGCACCTGGCTCACTAGTCACTGCGCAACAATTGCAAGGTAAAGAGTTAAGCTTTAATAATATTGCAGATGGGGACGCCGCTTGGGAGGCCGTTAAGTCTTTTAGCACTACGGCTTGTGTCATCGTAAAACACGCTAATCCATGTGGCGTAGCACTTGGGGCAACAGCCTTAGACGCATACTCAAAAGCTTTCCAAGCAGATCCAAGCAGTGCATTTGGCGGCATCATCGCATTCAACACTACGGTTGATAAAGCCGCCGCAGAAATCGTCAGTAAACAATTTGTTGAAGTGCTAATTGCGCCTGATTACACGACAGAGGCTCTGGCAATTTTTTCTGCAAAAGCTAACGTGCGTGTACTTAAAATCGCACTACCAACTGGTGGAGCAACTGCTTGGGAACAAGGTCGTAACTCACATGAAAGTAAACGTGTCGGCTCTGGTATTCTCATCCAAACTGCAGACAACCGTGAAGTTAGCCAATCTGATTTAAAAGTGATTAGCAAAAAACAAGCAACACCACAACAAATAGCCGATATGCTATTTGCTTGGCGCGTAGCAAAATATGTGAAGTCAAACGCAATTGTTTTCTGCGCTAACGAAATGACGCTTGGTGTAGGTGCAGGTCAGATGAGCCGTATTGATAGTACGAAGATTGCAATTATCAAAGCGCAAAATGCAGGTTTAAGCTTGCAAAATTCCGTAGTCGCTTCAGACGCTTTCTTCCCGTTCCGCGATGGTATCGATGCGCTGGCAGAAGCAGGTGCAAGCTGTGTGATTCACCCAGGTGGTAGCATGCGTGATGAAGAAGTCATTGCAGCAGCCGATGAGCATGGATTGGTCATGGTGGTAACTGGTATTCGCCATTTTAGACACTAATCGCAAATAAATATTTAAGGTAAAGCTAACAATATGAAAGTAATGGTTATTGGCAGTGGTGGTCGCGAACACGCGCTTGCTTGGAAAATTGCTCAGAATAAGGAAGTTAGCCGCGTCTATGTCGCACCTGGTAATGCTGGTACTGCACTTAATCCTGACATGATCAACGTACCGATTTCCAGTGTACAAGATTTACTAGAGTTCGCGATAAAAGAGCAAATCCAACTTACCGTTGTAGGGCCAGAAGCGCCCCTATCACAAGGAGTTGTAGATGTATTCCGCACCAATGGACTGAAAATTTTTGGGCCAACCAAAGCAGCAGCGCAATTAGAGAGCTCAAAAGACTTCGCAAAAGCGTTCATGGTACGCCACAACATTCCAACGGCGGCTTACGCCACGTTTACTGATGCTAAACTTGCGCACGACTATGTCACAGCGCAAGGCGCACCAATTGTGATTAAAGCCGATGGCTTAGCTGCGGGTAAAGGTGTTGTAGTCGCAATGTCAGACGATGAAGCACATACAGCAATCGACGCTATGCTTTCTGACAATAAGCTAGGAAGCGCCGGCGCTCGCGTGGTGATTGAAGAGTTCTTAACGGGTGAAGAAGCTAGCTTTATTGTCATGGTAGACGGCAAAAATATCTTAGCACTGGCTACGAGTCAAGACCATAAGCGCTTGCAAGATGGCGACCAAGGTCCCAATACTGGTGGCATGGGTGCATACTCACCTGCGCCAGTAGTCACGCCAGAAATTCACGCAAAAGTGATGCGGGAAATCATTCGTCCAACTGTTAATGGCATGATAAAAGATGGCATTCCATACACTGGCTTTTTATATGCAGGCCTGATGATTTCGCCTGATGGTGAAGTTAAAACCTTAGAGTTTAACTGCCGTATGGGCGACCCGGAAACGCAGCCGATTATGCTACGACTGAAAAGTGACTTTGTAGCGCTCGCAGAACATGCAGTTAATGGCACCTTAGACCAAGCTGAAATCGAGTGGGACAGACGCACAGCACTTGGTGTTGTTATGGCGTCCGCCAACTATCCGGACACGCCAAAGCTGGGTGATGAAATCACCGGCTTACCGACAAACCTAGTAGATGCACATGTGTTTCACGCTGGCACTACACTTAAGGATGACAAAGTCTTGACGAACGGTGGTCGCGTGCTTTGCGTCACAGCATTAGGTGAAACAGTTAAATTTGCACATCAGCAAGCATATAACATCATCGATGAAATTAAATTTAATGGCGCACAATATCGCAAAGACATTGGCTATCGCGCGATTAAAGGCTAATTATGAATACTGCCAATGCTAGTCAGATAAACACTAGTGACATCTACAATTACCTGCAGAAATTGCAGACAAAAATTATAGATGCCATAGAGTTGGTAGACGGTAAAACCTTTCTGCAAGATAGCTGGCAGCGCCCTGAAGGCGGCGGTGGTAACTCTTGTTTGCTTGAAGAAGGTAATGTGTTTGAACGAGCTGGCGTCGGTTTTTCTCACGTATTAGGTACAAAATTACCACCAGCAGCAAGTATTGCGCATCCTGAAGCCGCTGGTCGCCCATGGGAGGCGATGGGCGTGTCATTGGTATTTCACCCGCGCAACCCATACATTCCAACCGTACACATGAATGTACGATTTTTTATTGCTAAAGCCCAAAATAACACCGAGCAAGATATTTGGTGGTTTGGAGGCGGTATGGATTTAACACCGTATTATGGCTTTGAAGAAGATGCAAAGCATTTTCACCGCACCAACAAAACGACATTAGATGCCTTTGATACAAACTACTATCCAAAGTTTAAAAAAGAATGTGATGAATATTTCTACTTAAAACATCGTCAAGAGCCGCGCGGTATTGGTGGTATTTTTTATGATGATTTTAGCGAGTTAGGATTTGAGCACAGCTTCGACTTTCATCGTGCAGTTGCTGACTCATTCTTACAAGCTTATTTACCTATCGTGCAGCGTCGTAAAGATATACCCTATGGCGAAAAAGAGCGTGACTTCCAAGCTTACCGTCGTGGTCGTTACGTTGAATTTAATCTAATCTATGACCGTGGCACGATATTTGGACTTCAATCTAATGGTCGTACCGAGTCGATTCTGCTATCTATGCCACCAATCGTCAAGTGGCGCTATGACTGGAAGCCAGAAATAGGCAGCCCAGAAGCTAAGTTGTATACAGACTTTTTAATCGATAAAGATTGGCTTTCAATCACTTAACTTATAAGCATCTATGTGATAACCCATGACAAGAATTTCCAACGAAATTAAAGCCCAAGCACGAGATTTACTCAACTTTATTGACGCAAGCCCCAGTCCTTGGCATGCGGTAGATAGCGTTGCAAAATTATTAAATGCAAACGGTTTTAAGCCGCTCATAGAAAATCAACCGTGGCAGTTTAAAAAGAATGGCCGTTATTATGTAGTGCGTGATGGCGCTTCTATCATTGCATTTGTCATTGGCAGCCAAGCATTAGCTGATGCAGGCTTTCGTATTGTAGGCGCACATACAGATTCACCAGGATTGCGTTTAAAACCTAAAGCGGCATTTAGCAGCCAAGGCATCGCGCAACTTGGCGTTGAAGTTTACGGTGGACCTATTTTAGCCACATTTACTGATCGCGATTTAAGCCTAGCTGGACGCGTGATAATACGCAATGGCGACTCACATGTGGCTCACCACGTACAATTTAGCAGTTCAATTGTGCGTTTACCTAATCTCGCCATTCACATGAATCGTGAGGTCAATGATAAAGGTTTAGTACTTAACAAACAGACTGGCTTACCGCTGATATTTGGTTTTGCTGTGGACAGCGCCGAGGCACAAACACAACTAAGCAGCGCACTTGCAGCGCAATTAAAGATAGAAACCTCGGATATTATCACGTGGGACTTAAGCGTTTATGACACGCAAAAAGGTAGCTTTTGGGGTTTAAATGAAGAGTTTATCGCCAATAGCCAGCTAGATAATTTAGCCTCTTGTCATGCCGCGATTAGCGCCTTATTAAGCAACAAAAAACCAGACAGTACCAGCATTTGTGCCCTTTTCGACCATGAGGAGGTTGGCAGTGAAAGCGCAACTGGTGCAAGCGGAAGCTTTATGCATGATGTGATTACACGCATTTGCGCATCAACCAACACAAGCACAGAGGACCGTTTACGTGCGCTCTCTAATAGCTTTTTTGTTAGCGCAGATATGGCACATGCCTATCACCCTAACCATTCGAGTAGCTACGAGCCTTGCCACTATGCACTGATAAACCAAGGCCCTGTGATTAAAACCAACGCTAATCAGCGCTACAGCACCAATGCAGAAACTACCGCACGTTTTATACAGCTCTGTAACAGTGCAAATGTACCTTACCAGCAATATGCGCACCGCTCCGATTTAGGCTGCGGCAGTACGATTGGTCCCATATTAGCCGCGCAACTTGGAGTTGCGAGTGTCGACGTTGGCAACCCAATGTGGGCAATGCACAGCATACGCGAAAGTGCTGGCGTGCTAGACCACAGCTATATGATTGCAGTATTAGAAGCGCTTTTCAAAAGCTAAGCAAGTACCCTCTCAAATGTGCCACACACAACAATGACAGTTATGTCTATAATCTAGCCTAACTACATCTACTGGTAATCAGCATGCAAACCTTTGAGGCTATCATCTCTACTCTTTCTGGCTGGGTTTGGGGCCCACCAATGTTAACATTACTAGTGGGTACCGGCCTTTACCTCACCATTCTGCTTAAGGGTATGCAGTTTCGTGCATTGCCACTAGCTTTCAAACTTATATTCCGTAAAGACCATCACCATGAAGGTGATATTACGCACTTTGCGGCATTAATGACTGCACTTGCAGCAACAGTAGGTATTGGCAATATTGTTGGCGTTGCTACCGCAATTACACTAGGTGGCCCAGGTGCAGTATTTTGGATGTGGATGACAGGTTTAGTTGGCATGGCGACTAAATATTCTGAAGCCGTATTGGCCATGAAGTATAGAGAAAAAGGCCCGTATGGCATGCGTGGTGGTCCTATGTATTATCTTGCCAAAGGCGTAGGCTTACCTTGGTTAGGGACAATATTTGCAGTATTCACCGCCTGTGCCGCATTTGGTATCGGCAACATGACGCAAGCTAATGCCACAGCTAAGATTTTCGAATCTACCTTTCATATCGCCCCATACATTACTGGTTGGGTACTGATGATACTCACTGGCATGGTGATACTTGGCGGCATTAAATCAATTGGTAGATTCACCTCATTTTTAGTGCCGTTTATGATTGCCGCCTATGTCGGTACCTCTCTAATCGTTTTATTTATCCGCATAGACCAAATCCCATACGCTTTTAGTTTGATTTTTTCGAATGCATTTAGTCCCGCATCAGCCACAGGTGGCTTTGCAGGTGCAACCATTGCCGCTGCTATGCGCTATGGCATTGCTCGCGGTGTATTTTCTAACGAATCTGGCCTAGGTTCTGCACCAATCGCAGCCGCTGCAGCTCGTACTGCCGATCCGGTGAAACAAGCTTTGGTAAGCATGACGCAAACATTTATTGATACCTTAGTAGTGTGTACCATGACCGCTTTGATTATTTTAACCGCTACATCTTGGACACTCGGCATAAGTGCCAGTGAACTCACTAGTACTAGCATGGCTGAAACACTGGGAGATACGGGTAGAATCATTGTCGCTATTTCAACTGCGTTATTCGCTTACTCTACTTTGATTGGTTGGAATTATTATGGCGAAAAAGCCGTTGAGTATTTATTTGGCTCAAAATCAATTGCCATTTATCGCGTCATTTTTACTGCTGCCGTTATTGTCGGATCAACAATGAGCCTAGAGTTTGTTTGGAACTTCTCTGATTTAATGAATGGCATGATGGCGATTCCCAATTTGATTGGTTTATTGCTGCTGTCCAAAGTAGTCAAAGCAGAAACAGATAGATTTTTTAGAGAGAAACATTAGCCATCGCGTCTAAACTATGAGTCACTCAGCACATCGTAGCCATTGGAATAATCGCTGGACATTCATGCTTGCCACTGCTGGCTCAGCAATTGGTTTAGGTAATATTTGGAAGTTACCCTATATGATAGGTGTGAATGGTGGCAGTGCATTTGTATTAGTGTTTATCACCTGTATCTTTCTAGTTGGTATTCCTTTAATGATGACTGAAATACTACTCGGTCGTCGTGCACAAAAGAATCCATTTGACGGTATGCAAGCACTCGCAATTGAAGCAAAAAGATCTACGCTATGGAAATATCTTGGTGGTATGGGTATGTTGACTGGCTTGCTGATATTGAGCTTCTATAGCGTCATCGGTGGTTGGGTTCTAGCCTACATAATCGAGGCAGCTCGTGGCAGTTTCAACCAAATTACTGCAACACAATCTACCGCCAACTTTGACACTTTATTAGCCTCTCCGTTACAGTTATTAGGTTGGCATACCTTATTTATGTTCATGACTATGAGCGTAGTAGCACGTGGTGTGAATTCTGGTCTAGAAAAAGCTAACAATATTCTCATTCCATCACTATTTGCCATCCTGCTGATATTATTGGGTTACAGCATGTCGGTTGGTGATATGCATGCAGCTTTTGAGTTCATGTTTAAGCCTGACTTTTCTAAAATCAAACCGGTAGCAGTGTTATCAGCCCTCGGGCATGCGTTCTTTTCTCTTAGTTTAGGCATGGGGGCTGTTATGGTTTACGGTTCATACCTCCAACGTAATGTCTCTATTGCTCGCACTACAATTTACATCGCACTAGCAGACACCATGCTTGGTTTATTAGTCGGTTTAGCTATTTACTCTTTAGTGTTTGCTAATCATTTACCGCCCAATGCAGGCCCAGGTTTGATATTTCAGACATTACCAATTGCTTTTGGTCACATGCCTGCTGGCAGCTTTATTGGTATGCTATTTTTTATACTCGTAGCTTTTGCTGCTTGGACCTCATCGATCTCATTGGTTGAACCAGCTACTGCTTGGGTTGTGGAAAATAGTAAAATTAAACGTCGCGCTACAGCATGGGCAATAGGTTTCGTCGTTTGGCTGCTTGGTATTGCGGTAGTGTTATCCTTCAACGAATGGAAAGCAATAAAAATTGTATTTGGACTGAATATTTTTGAGACGCTAGATAAGCTAACATCTACAATCTTATTACCATTTGGTGGTTTATTAATGGCGATTTTTGCAGGTTACTTTATGAGTAAACACCATGCACAAGAAGAGTTAGACTTAAATAATCATCACTTCAAACTCTGGCGCTTCACTAACAACTATGTTGCTCCTATCGCCATCGGTGCTGTATTCATGTATTTATTTGGACTGATTAAATAAGCTCCGGTCTTTCATTAGCCTGAGGCGGCTAACGCCCTCTCACTAAATTCTACTTATTAAAAAGCCAGCTTTTTGAGCTGGCTTTTCATTGGTTTCTCTACTTATAGAATTACTAGTAGTGATTAAACTAAAGGTCGTTAAATTACAGTGACAATATCCAGCGAACAACTGTTTTGATATCTTCGTCTTTAACTTGTGGGCTGTTTGCTGGCATTGGCATAGGACCCCATACACCACTACCACCAGCTTTAACCTTAGCCACTAACCTAGCCTCAGCACTTTTATCACCTTTATACTTTGCAGCAACATCTTTGTATGCTGGGCCTAAAATTTTTGCATCTACGCTATGGCATGCTAAACAGCCACTTTTTTGTGCTAATGCTTTAGCATCTTCTGCGTTTGCTTGACCAGCAACTAACATTGAACCAGCCAAAGCGATTGTTAACATTAAAGCTTTCATGCTATCTCCTTGAGTTTACACTTAATAATTAGTTTGCATTTTTGCAACGAGCAATGATACCTACAAATTTAATTTAAACAAGTAAGCCTTATCAATTACTTAAAGAATACTTAGTAAATTAAACTTTTCATCAAACTTACAACATTATCAACGCTCTGTGAACCAATAACGCCTAATATACTCTCGCGTTGACAACTTTTGAAAATTGCTTAGTTACAGTGTTTCTACTGCATACTCCGCACTGATTACATGAGTACGTCCGGGATTAATCACCACCATATTATCCATTGCATTGGTTGTTTCTACGCAGACCATTTTGCGCCATTCATCAGGTGCACCCATATCTGCCATTTGTACAGACTTTTCAGGTCCAGGACTCCATACCACAGTAGTGTCACTACCAGATTTTGAAACATGAATCAGGCGATTATAGCCCTTATCATGCACTGTACAGTCTGAGCTATGATTAATAAATACACGATCGAACTCACCGTCAAACGTGAGCGGATTGTGTTCTACTTGACGTTCATATTTAAGCATTTTATCTGAATACACACAATCTTGTAGACCTGTAATTTTGACATTGGCTATATCACTAATGTTTAAATAAGTATGAAATGCTTCACTAATTACAAATGGGTGGTCTGCTTGATTAGTCGTAGCTAAATCAACACGTAAACGCCGCCCAACTGTGATTGTTGCAATAAGAGTATATGGATATGAAAGCTGACGTTTAGCTTCTGGCGTATCGACCATTTCTAGCATAATACGCGTAGCGCCTGTTGGTGTTGCATCAACGTCAATCACGCGCCAAGGGATAACACGTGCGAAGCCATGTGGACAAAAAGTACTATCTGTTGGATGCGCACCAAACCAAGGCCAGCAGATCGGCACGCCACCACGTATTGAGCGGCCTTTTACATATCTTGCATTGCTAGAAAGCCATAATACTGGCTCAGTTAAGAACTTAGGTTGCCAAGCCATCACATGGGCACCTTGCAAAGCAATTTTAGCTATACAAAGTGGGTTATCAACCTCAAGATATTGCATCCCGCTTTCATCTTGTGTTTGCGTCACATGCGCGTGAAGTTTTAAGCGCTTCTTCGTTTGAAGCATACTCACATCCGATGGGTTAATGTCTAATGTTTCGGTATTCATTTTATCAATTGCTCTTTAGAATTACTTTGGTTAGTTGATAGAGTTAATAGTCTATTTTTCAATTTGGCTAACGTCACGCACTGCGCCGCGCGCCGCGCTCGTACTCATTGCTGCATAAGCACGTAAGGCAGGCGATACCGCACGTACGCGGTTGACTGGCTTCCAGGCATCTTTACCCTTAGCAGCCATTTTTGCGCGACGATGTGACATGTCCTCATCAGAAATAACTAAATGAATAGTACGATTAGGGATGTCGATTTCTATCGTATCGCCTTCCTCCACTAAGCCAATGGCTCCGCCTTCAGCCGCTTCTGGTGATGCATGTCCAATACTCAAACCTGACGTGCCGCCTGAAAAACGGCCATCTGTCAGTAGCGCACACACCTTGCCTAAATCTTTAGACTTCAAATATGAGGTTGGATACAACATTTCTTGCATACCAGGGCCACCACGTGGACCTTCATAGCGAATCACCACTACATCGCCTGCTACTATTTTATCGGTAAGAATCGCTTCAACTGTAGCGTCTTGGCTTTCAAAAATACGTGCACGACCTGTAAACTTAAGAATACTATCATCTACACCTGCAGTTTTAACAATACAGCCATCTAAAGCGATATTACCGTACAGCACAGCTAAACCACCATCTTGCGAATAAGCATGAGCTTTATCGCGAATACAGCCTTCTGCACGGTCGTCATCTAAAGTTGGAAAAAGCATGCTTTGTGAGAAAGCAATCGTGGTAGAAATACCACCTGGTGCAGCGCGGAAGAACTTTTTCACGTCTTCATCTTGCGTAACCTTAATATCCCATTTATCTAAAGCCTCACCCAAAGTTGCACTATGTACGGTTGGCGTATCACGATGAATCACGCCAGCACGGTCTAACTCACCTAAGATACCCATTACGCCACCTGCGTGGTGTACGTCTTCCATATGGTACTTTTGTGTCGCTGGCGCCACTTTACATACACAAGGTACTTTGCGAGAGATATGATCAATGTCACTCATGGTGAAATCAACCTCCGCCTCGTGCGCAGCTGCTAGCAAATGTAATACAGTATTAGTCGAGCCGCCCATTGCCACATCTAAACTCATAGCATTTTCAAATGCTTTAATATTAGCAATACTGCGTGGTAACACTGAATAATCATCTTGCTCATAATGACGCTTTGCCAATTCCACAATCAAGCGACCTGCTTTTAAGAACAGCTCTTTGCGTGCGCCGTGTGTGGCAAGTGCAGAACCATTACCTGGCAAACTTAAACCAAGTGCCTCGGTTAAGCAGTTCATTGAGTTTGCGGTAAACATACCTGAACATGATCCACAAGTTGGGCAAGCTGACCGCTCGATAGCCTCAGACTTTTCATCGCTCACTTTGCTGTCAGCTGCGGCCACCATGGCATCCACTAAGTCAAGTTTCAGAGTTTCGCCCTGCCAGTTCACTTTACCAGCCTCCATTGGGCCGCCAGAAACAAATACCACCGGAATATTCAAACGTAATGCCGCCATCAGCATACCTGGTGTGATTTTATCGCAGTTTGAAATGCACACAAGTGCATCTGCACAGTGCGCATTCACCATATACTCGACTGAGTCAGCAATCAAATCGCGACTAGGTAAGCTATACAACATACCGCCATGACCCATCGCAATACCGTCATCTACGGCAATGGTATTAAACTCTTTTGCCACGCCACCTGCGCGCTCGATTTCACGGGCGACTAACTGGCCTAAATCTTTAAGGTGTACGTGACCCGGAACAAACTGTGTAAATGAGTTGCAAACCGCGATGATAGGCTTATCAAAGTCGCCGTCTTTCATGCCAGTAGCACGCCACAGGGCACGTGCACCCGCCATGTTACGGCCATGAGTAGTAGTACGAGAACGATAAACTGGCATAGATAAAATCCGTAATAAAATAATAAGTGCAATATAAAGCGTAATTTTAGACCAGTTGATGGAACTAGAGCGGATTAAATACGTTTATTTTTTGAGCATCACCTTCAAATTATCTAAACCTACAGACTTACTAAATAAAAATCCCTGAGCATATTGGCAACCATAACTCTGCAATAGGCATGCCTGCACTTCGGTTTCAACACCTTCTGCAACTAGCTCTTTACCCAAACTTTTCACCATGGCGATAATCGCTTTCACCAGTAGGGCATGATTACGATTAGTCGTAATTTCATTAATAAAAGAACGGTCAATTTTGACTTGATGGATTGGAAACTTATTCAGATAAGCTAATGCTGAGTAGCCGGTGCCAAAATCATCTATAGAAATTTTGATACCTAGCTCATTAAAAGCATCTAACACTTGATACACCTCGTAAGCATCCTGTAGGAGTAATCCTTCAGTGATTTCAAATTTTATCCAAGTTGGCTCGCATTTTGTCTCATTGAGCATGGCCTTAATCTTTTGTAAAAAATTAAGTTCAATAAACTGCCTAGAGGAAAGATTAATGGATACTGAAATTACTTCTGTAGTATCCTCATTAATAACCTTTGCGGCAATCAGACCCTGTTTAATGACCCACTGCCCAATTTCTACAATAAGCCCAGACTCTTCCGCCACTTGGATAAAAGACGCAGGAGAAATCTCACCTAGTAAGGCGCTCTTCCAACGACATAAGGCCTCCACACCAATCAAGCGCTTAGTCTGCATATCAAAAATTGGTTGAAACTCTAGATACAACTCATTATTAACCAGTGCGTATCGTAATGCTGTCTCAATCTCTAATTGACATCTCATATCTTCCGTTAATGTAGGTGAGTAGAACTGACAATTATTTCTGCCCTTATGTTTAGCCAGATACATAGCTGAGTCAGCATATTTAATCAAATCGTCGACGTCGTGACTATCCTCAGGGTAGCAGGCAACTCCGATACTAGCAGAAACAAAATAACCGGTACCCACTATATAGTACGGCTGAACAATCTGCTCTAATAAGCTCGTAGATTTAGTTATCAGCTCTTCAGTATCTTTGAAGCTATGAATGAGTATGGCGAATTCATCACCCCCCATACGTGCAAAGAAGTAATTTTCATTTGCATTTTGTTTAATACGATTCGCCACTCCAATTAATAACTTATCACCCACAGCGTGCCCCATAGTGTCGTTAATTGTTTTGAAGTGATCTAAATCCATAATAAGTACAGCAAATGACGTCTGACTATGCTCAGCTCGTTCTATGGCTTTATTCAAGGCTTGATTAAAGAATCTGCGGTTAGGTAAATCGGTCAGCACATCATGAAATGCCAAATGCTCGATCACTTGCCTATACTCAGCATTCTCCGTAATGTCCGTGGCTATCGTAAGCGCACCGGTCACACTATGTTTCTCGTCGTACTCTGGTATCAATTTCACTTGGCTGACAGAAAACTTTTCATCACACTTAGTGTGTATTTCGAAAGACTGCTTTTTTTGGGTTAGCATCACACTTTTTAATCGCTGAGTAAACTCACTAGCCGTCAAATTAAGTATATACGGGCTCCACTCCTCTTCAGGCGTTTTGAAAAGACAAGCTTTGTCTGAAACCCCATATTGCTCACCGCAATGGGCGCTAACAAAAACACGCCTACAATCTAAGTCATATCGTACGATGGTAATTGGTAAGTTTTTTACCAGGGTCATGTAGTCTTGCTGTCTTTTGGCCACTTGTGCTTGCAAATATTGCTCTTTGCTAATATCACGGGCAAAACCAACTGTGCCGATCACTTCCTCATTGACCACGACACAGGACTTAAAGGTTTCAGCCCAATGTGTTTCACCATTACTTTTAATAATAGGCTCTACATTGGTTTTACAAACACCACTGTGCATGACTTCTCGATCACCTTCCACATAGCTAGTAGCCGCTTCTTCTGAAAAGTAATCGTAGTCCGTTTTACCTTCAAGATCATGTACAGAAAGCTGTTTAGCCACCTTAGCAAAAGCATCATTACAAGCTAGAAAACGACTTTCCTTATCCTTCATCCACACCATAAATGGAAAGGTATCTAATAAGGCACGTAAGTAATACTCGCGGCGCCTGATTTCCTGATCATCAATTTGCTTTTGAAAACCACGATCTCGACCTATAGCTAGAACGCCTAAGACTTGGTCTTTTTCATCAATAATTGGGGATATATGCAATAAATCACTGACATTATATTGCGCAGTAGGGCCTTCGCATTCGAAGGCAAAATCCGTATTGGCACGCATATGCATCGCACGCATCATTTGCATATTCACTTCTTTGCAAGCTTTATTCCATGCTGCTTCAGCATGGGTATTAACAAATGCGGCGTCTAAAGCCAGTAACGCAGGATTCTTATATACCTTCTTACCATGGGTATCGATAATACAAATATTATCTTGCACTAGTAAAAAGAGTCTTTCGCATAAGCTGATATAGGCAGCTAAGTCTTTACCATCCCTTAGACAAGTCAACTCTGATATGCTGAGGTAAGCATTTGATTCTGACATAAAATATCCAGATAAATTTGCATCTAGACAGTTAAGCTCAATTTAACCATCTTGTTAAAATGGATTGTTACTAACGTTCATAATATTTGAACTATACGCTAAATTTATGAGGTTTGACCATATCGATTACATTCACACACTACATAGCTGAGTGTGTTTAAAATTCCGGCTAAGAGGTCATCAATATCATTACAATTTAATTACTTTTAATTCAACCTTTAAGTATTAAAACTTAGGTAAAATTCAGTCTTTAATTAACAGCGCATCTCTCATGTACATTCACCCTAGTTTTGACCCAATAGCGATTCACCTTGGTAAGTTTGGAGTTCACTGGTACGGCTTAATGTACCTAGTAGGGTTCTTAGCATTTTTAGGCTTAGGTAAATGGCAAATTAATCATAGAAAATGGCATGGTTGGACCATCCCAATGCTCGATGACGCCCTATTCTTTGGGGCTTTAGGTGTAATTTTAGGTGGGCGTTTAGGCTATGTGCTATTTTACCAGTTCAGTTATTTTATCCGTCACCCACTAGAAGTTTTTGCTGTATGGCAGGGCGGTATGAGCTTTCATGGCGGCTTTTTAGGTGTTTTATGCGCGATGTGGTTATTTGCGTATAAATACAAAATCAAGTGGCTCAATATCATGGACTTTGTAGCACCATTAGTGCCAATTGGCCTAGGTGCTGGACGCATGGGTAACTTTATCAATGGCGAGCTTTGGGGTCGTGTGACTAATACACAATGGGGTATGGTGTTTCCTAAAGTTGACAATCTATTGCGTCACCCTTCTCAACTATATGAGTTTGGTCTTGAAGGTATTGTGCTGTTCTCCGCGCTTTGGATATACTCATCTAAGCCACGTGAAACTGGCGCAATTTCAGCTTTATTCTTAATTGGTTATGGCAGCTTTAGATTCTTGGCTGAGTTTACTCGCGAACCAGACGCCTACTTAGGCTTACTATCGATGGGCTTTAGTATGGGACAGTGGCTTAGTTTGCCTATGATATTGCTCGGTATATGGATGTGGTTTCAAGCGCAAAAAAAACGTTTTAATTAACATATTTAATCGCTTGGTAGTACGCATCGCATGATGAAAATCTAGACCAAGCGATTAAAACCCAACACCCCAATCCAGAACCTCTGCTTATAACTATAGCTTTCGTACCATATTCACTCTCCCATCTAAATGAATAATATTTATAAATCAATCACTTAATTTTATTCATTTCATGTCGTAAAAGTGGTATGTACTTTGCATATTGAATAATGTGCATGACCATTTGAGGTGAATGAAAATGAAAAGTTTATTTGAAGTAATGTTTAAAAAGAACTCTGGATTAAGTCAGCTCAAAGCTGAGTTTCAACCTTTATATATTGACTCACCTAATTTTTTGAATGCTGTAGATGACTCAGAGCATGAGTTTGAAAAAACCTCTATCACTAACGAAATACAACGAGACGAGATGCAGATTGATAATATATATCGTAGTTTGTAGTTTTTTTCTAGCCTTTTGGTATAAAACTACCTCCACAATTCGTTGTGCTACTTTGACTGATAGCGTTTAGCCGCTACAGTTAATAGCCTGACATGATTGTTTTTACCTATGAAGAAACCCAAGCCTTTGCTTGAGAGAGTTAAGAGTTAAACTACGGCTTAGCAGCAGCGTTTAATGCCCTTCCATTTTTTATCTTGCCACTCTTTAAAAAAGTCTTCCCGTGTAAGAGGGATAAGTACACCCTTCGTTAAACCATCTTGATCAGTATGATTTTCTACAAAGTGCTTTAAATATTGCTCATAAGCATCATCGCCAGTCAGGCGGCGTATGTAGCGCCAAAAAGCTTTTAATTTTTCTAGCATATTAATCCCTCACCCAATTTTCGACTAAACAACTCGGCTCTCGCGCCACTTCTGTTATTGGTAACACCTGTTTACCTACTAGATACTTATAGGTGACGTAGAGCATATCAATAATCACTACCCATAGTACAACAACAAAAAACATCGTCAAATACGCGTCTAGCTGCTGGTTAAATATGAGCTGAGGCGCTACTGCTGCTTTTTCTGGTGGTAGCGTACCTGCTGCTAATTTTGCAGCCAAATCATTCGCAGCGGCAAAAAACCCAATACGAATATCTTCACTGAATATCTTTTGCCATGCCGCGCTACTAGTAATAATCACTAGCCACATCAAGGGTAATCCAGTGACCCAAGCGTATTTAGACTTGCCAGACTTAACTAAAATACCTGTCGCTACACATAAGGCAATAGCAGCAAGCATTTGGTTCGAAATGCCAAATAATGGCCACAAAATATTGACGCCACCATTAGGGTCTATCACGCCTATATATAGAAAGTACCCCCAACCAGCAACCACTAGCGTACTAGTGAAAATAATAGATGGCATCCAAGAGGTGCGACCAATTTTTGGCCAAATATTACCTAGCATATCTTGCAACATAAAACGGCCAACACGGGTACCTGCATCTAAGGTAGTCAGAATAAAAATAGCCTCAAACATAATAGCAAAGTGATACCAAAGCGCTAACATACTTTTACCAAAAGCATTACCAAAAATACTCGCCATACCAACTGCCAAGCTTGGTGCACCACCAGTACGGGCAAATAAGCTGCTTTCACCCATGTCTTTGGCGAGCTGATTCATCTGCTCTACACTCACTGCAAAACCCCAACTATTGATTTTGGTGATAGCATCAACTGCTTCTTTACCCACCACCCCCGCTGGACTATTAATGGCAAAAAATACGCCAGGCTCTAGCACTGTAGCAGCGATCATCGCCATGATCGCCACAAAACTCTCTAGCAACATAGCTCCATAGCCTATCATGCGAATATCGCGTTCATTAGCTAAAAGTTTAGGCGTAGTACCTGATGAAATCAACGCATGAAACCCTGAAATAGCGCCGCAAGCTACAGTAATAAACACAAATGGAAATAGCTTGCCACCAAATATTGGTCCAGTTCCATCAGTAAATTGCGTCATCGCAGGCATATGGATATGCGGCTGCAAAACAATTATTGCTACCGCCAGCAAGGTAACTGTACCGAGCTTTACAAAGGTTGATAAATAATCTCTTGGCGCAAGTAACAACCAAACTGGCATGACTGCCGCAGCGAAACCATAAGCAATAATCATCCAAGCTAGCGTTAAACCTTCATGATCAAACAAGCCGCGTAAAGATTGATTGTGCTCTATCCAACCGCCACCCACAACAGCTAATAACAGCAGCACTACACCTAGTACTGAAGCTTCTAACACACGGCCAGGGCGGAAATTCCGCATGTAAAAACCAACAATCATGGCAATTGGAATAGTTGCCGCTATAGTAGAGGTTGCCCATGGGCTGTGCTTCATCGCGTTAACCACAACTAAACCGAGCACTGCTATCAATATAATCATGATTAAAAATGTACCTATAAGCGCTGCTGCACCGCCAATTGGACCAATTTCATCACGCGCCATTTGCCCTAAACTGCGCGCATTACGGCGAGTTGAGAAGAACAATGTCACCATATCTTGCACTGCCCCACCTAACACTGCACCGATTAAAATCCATAATGTGCCGGGCAAGTAGCCAAACTGCGCTGCTAAAGTAGGTCCGATTAAAGGCCCAGGTCCTGCAATTGCGGCAAAATGGTGGCCAAACACCACCCATTTATTAGTAGGAATAAAGTCATGGCCATTGTCTAGCCTCTCAGCAGGCGTTGCACGGGTTTCATCTACAGCCAATACCGTCGCAGCAATCCAAGCAGCATAAAAGCGATAAGCAATCGCGTAAATGCACAATGCTGCTGTAATAAACCACATGGCACTGATGCTTTCGCCGCGATTAAACGCAATTGCGCTTACTGCAGTAACACCTAAAACTAGCACTGCAATCCAGATAATTATTTTGAAAATTTTATGCATAATAACTATTATAAATACTTAGATTTGTTAAGTATAAAGCAGACCTACGGCCAGACTAAAAACTTTATTAGAAACTTCGAATATTATGATGTTAAGTTGCAATGAACCTAAACGGCTTTCAGCTGCCAGTTATACTGGCACCCATATAACTTAACTGAACCAAGAGCATGCAAACTACCGATATAAATAAGACAAGAACTGATTTACCTCTTAACGTAAAATCTCCAACCAAAAAGCTATCTTCTTTAGCTAATCTTTGGCCGTTTTTACATCCTTATCGTACTCGCGTATTTTTAGCATTTATATTGTTATGCTTGGGCTCTGCCACATTGCTACTAGTGCCGCTGGCATTTAGAGATTTAATCGACTTTGGCTTTGTGGCAAAAGCAGCTACTGTAAAATCCCATAATGGACTGATAGGTGCACTAAGCCTAAATGGTCACTTTCTAGTGATGTTCGCGCTCGCAGTATCTTGGGCGTTGATGATTGCATCACGTTACTACACTGTTTCTTGGGTGGGAGAGCGAGCTACGGCAGATTTACGCAGCGCGGTATACGCTAGAGTCATGACACAATCACCACAATTCTTTGAAACCACCCAAACTGGCGAAGTATTATCCCGTCTGACTGGGGATACCACCTTAATTCAAACGGTAGTGGGCAGTTCAATTTCTATGGGCTTGCGCAGTTTATTTCAGTTTATTGGCGGCATGGTGATGTTGGCTGTCACTAACTTTTACTTATTCTCACTAAATATTGGCCTGATGTTATTGCTAATATTACCTATAATTATCATAGGTCGCTCAGTTAAAAAGCTTTCACGCGAATCGCAAGATCGTATTGCCGACAGCTCTGCCATGGCAGGTGAGATACTTAACGCCATGCCTACCGTACAATCTTATACCCAAGAACAACGAGAGATTGCACGCTTTAGCAAGAGTGCTGATCTTAGCTTTACCACCGCCTTAAAAAGAGTCCGCGTACGTGCCATGTTGACTATGTTGATGGTCACTGCCGTATTAGGCACGATTATTTTTGTGCTATGGATAGGCGCAAGGCAAGTCAGTGGCGGAACGATGACGGGCGGAGAGCTTGCTAGTTTTGTACTCTACGCCATGATGGTTGCTGGTGCAGTAGGTACAATGGCAGAGGTTTGGGGCGACGTGATGCGTGCAGCTGGTGCAACCGAACGCTTACTAGAACTTCTGCATGCAGAAGTATCAATTAAAGAGCCTGCAAATGCACAAAGCCTTATTAACCCAACTCATGCTGCAATTGAATTCAAAAATGTGGTGTTTTACTACCCATCGCGCCCACAAATTGCCGCTTTAGATAACGTTTCATTAAGCATTATCGCTGGCGAAACTATTGCATTGGTTGGCCCTTCTGGGGCGGGTAAGACTACTTTATTCCAATGTCTACTTAGATTTTATGAAACAAATGCTGGGCAAATTACTATTAATGGGCAAAACATTGATACGCTAAGCATAAATAGTTTACGCAACAATATTGCCGTCGTGCCGCAAGACGCAGTGATATTCTCAGCCAACGTATTAGAAAATATTCGTTATGGCAAACCTGAAGCGAGCGATGATGATGTGATCGCGGCTGCAAAAGCCGCCCAGGTAGATGAGTTTGTGCATAAACTACCTGATGGCTACCAAACTTTTTTAGGTGAACGCGGTACCCGATTATCGGGTGGACAACGCCAGCGTATAGCCATTGCCCGCGCCATCATTAAAGATGCGCCAATTTTATTATTAGATGAGGCCACTAGCGCATTAGATGCAGAATCAGAAACACTTGTTCAGCAAGGTTTAAATGCCGCAATGCAAGGTCGCACCACGTTGATGATTGCACACCGTTTAAGCACTGTACAAAAAGCTAACCGAATTATCGTACTAGAAAATGGGCATATTGTAGAAATCGGCAGCCCTACTCAACTGCGTGAGCAAGGTGGGCTATATTCACGCTTAGCGGCACTTCAGCTAGCCTGATTTACTTTGCTGAAGTAGCTTTGATTAAATATTTCAGTATGCCCTCATTATTCATTGCAGGACCTTAAGTCTTTACTTAACCATCCTAGAAACTGGCTATATTCTGGCATGGCTGCGCTTTAATGCACTCTTCCATAGCGTTGCATCCTACCGACTGGCTGAAAGCTTTAGTTGCTAGTTACTTGAGGTTTTACAAACAATAAATTAAGTTACAAACGCTCCGCTACATTCAACTTCTCTTGAGCGCCTGCATAGCTACTGTTTCGCTAATAACTCAGTTTCTACAAAATGTGCTTTTGCACTACTAAGGTATTCATTTAGTACTTTATCCAGCATGGATTTCGTTTCACTGAATTTACCTGCGCCTACGGTGAGGTAAACCTGATGCATCGAAGCACCTTCAGTAGTTAATCTACTTTAATCACTCAACCTATCCATTTAAAAAATCCACCAACCTAGCCACACAGCAGAAACTTGTATGATTAAACTAGGAATAACTTGTAGCGCGAACGCCCTGCCACCGCCAACTATAGCAGCAACGGCTTTTGAAAAAGCATTGACTGAAAAAGCAAAGAGTATCGGTACAACAGCATTTATAGCACTTAGCTTACCTGATGCAGTAAGTGATGCCACTGAAATTGTTGAGGCATGAATATCGGCTAGCCCTGCTACAGCTGAGGCGACAACCAGCCCAGCTTGGCCAAACCAAGCTTTCAGCGCCGCTGAAGCAAGGAGTGCGGCGGCTATAACAGTAGCTAAAATAAATGCTGTTTTTACACTAAAAGAGCGACCCGGTTTAGATATTTCTGAGCTACCTGTATGAAATGAATTAAGTGTAATAATAAAACCATAAATAGCAATCGAGACTCCGCCAAAAATTAATGGGGCTGCTAACGCTTGCAAAGTTGGTCTATTAATTGCGGCTAAAAGTAAAGTAAGTTGTAAAACAGTTGCAAGGCTTGATAATACCGCACCAGCGACTGCCGAACCCATTAAGGTTGGCATTTCTTTAGCACGCTCACCCATTGTGCCAATTGTTGCAATGCTGGAAATAAACCCAGAAACTAAACCAACTATAGGTAAGCCAATACGCCCTCCAAGTAATCGTAAAGCAAGGTGGCCTAATGCACTTATAAACATTACTAGTATGACAATTAACCAGAGATTTCTCGGATTTATTGCATTAAATGGTCCTACAAACTCATTCGGCACTAATGGCAGCACAATTAGTGTTGCTGCTGCAAGTATCAAAAAATCATTTAATTCATCTTTAGTCACTGCGCCTCGTACAAAACCATGAATAGGCTCTTTTGCAGCTAACAGTATTGATGCTGTTACGGCAAGACTAGCAGCTAAAGATGGAGAAGTAAGCGCTAAGCCACCCAGAATGACAGTGAAAATCAAGGTAATTTCAGTCGTTAATCCAGGATGCTTATTGACTCTTACTGCATAAGAAATACCAGCAAAAATAGTTACACTGATGACAGCAACGATTAGCAGCCAAAAACTAACGATTGTACTAACCGCCCCTAATAGAGAAGCTATAGTAAAGGTACGTATACCTGCCAGTGACCTATCGGGATCTACGCCCTTGCTACGCTCACGCTCTGCACCTACTAAAAGCCCTATACCTAAAGACACGGCCAAATTAAGCCAAAGAGAGTTATCTATCAAAATGTGCTCCATTACGCAAATCTATAACAACCCTTGCTCGATAAACGAAAGTGTAGTGTTGCCTGCCACAATAAAATGATCCAGCACACGGATATCCACTAACGCTAATGCTTCTTTTAGCTGCTTAGTGATTAACTCGTCGGCTTGGCTTTGCTGGGCAATGCCAGAAGGGTGGTTATGCGCAAAAATTACGCTGGCCGCATTATGATACAACGCGCGCTTAATAACCTCTCTTGGGTAAACGCTAGTTTGCGTAAGCGTGCCGCTGAACATTTCTTCAGTCGTCACTATCCTATTCTGTGCATCTAAAAATAGGACTAAAAACACTTCGCGCGTTAGGTTACCTAACTTTAAACAAAGATAATCGCGCACTTGTTTAGGTGAGTTAAGTATATCTTTTACTTGCATTTGCTCGTTTAGCGCGCGACGACTCATTTCAAAAATGGCTTGTAATTGCGCGTATTTACTACTGCCGATACCGTGCACTTGAGTAAGCTCGTTCAATTGTGCGGCAAAAATTCCGTTTAAGCTATTAAACTGCGTGAGTAAATCACGCGCTAAATCTACCGCACTTTTACCTGTCACACCCACGCGTAAAAAAATAGCAAGCAACTCAGCATCAGAAAGTGCCTCTACGCCAAGCTCTAAAAGCTTCTCTCGTGGACGCTCGCTTGCAGGCCAGTCGGTAATTGCCATACTTACTCCTTCATCACTTCAACCAACCAATCTCACGAGCAGTTTTCGTACCAATTATCGTCTGCTTCAAACTTTTGGGAATTTCAGCTTCATTTTCACTCATCGGTGTTCGCCCGCCCATGAGCTCAGCTAAGTGCTGTGGGTAAAGCGGTGACTTATCTGGCTCTGCAAAACCATCTGGGTAGATAGGCATAGAAGTCGTCAAATCATACTTATCAGTGGCATTAAGCGTATGCAATAACTCATGCGACAAAATCACCAAGTTTTGCTTAGCATAAGCACTATCACCAAACAGGTTTACACGACCAACCCTGCCCTTATTCAGCGCGGTTGAGTGACTCAAACGCAGGTTATTAGCAGGATCGTAGTACAGCAAATACAGTCTAATCGCAGGTTTAACATTTACTTTAGGGCTATGGCGCCATGCGAAATATCTAAACTTCAAACTCCAGACAATTGTGCCTAAAATACTTCCATCTTTAGGCGGTGCTGGTGGAATATCCGCCACCTGCGCACCTAACTGCACCTCTATTGGTCGGCGCAATCCTAGTTGATACGGCTCAGCTTCACTTGCAAAGTACTCTGCAACCGGCTCAAAATCTTCGCTCGTCAATGTACGTAAGTACTCGCCCACTTTAGCGCTATTATCTACATTGATTGGATAGACAGCAACGTAGAAATTATCTTTCCACGCTAAAGCAGCTTTATCTAACCAGGTGTTTTGTATAACTGTTGCTAAAGCCAACAGTAGAATAACGATTCTAATTTTCTTCCACATACCCAATAACTTCCACTTTTATAAATGATGTTAATTTTATTAGTAGCGGATAACCCAAGCCTGCACTATCTAAAAAACCTCTTGGCCAATTTATGATTCAAGTCTTTATCATAGCTGACTAAACTCAGTATCGCATAATGTTTGCTTACCACTTCTAAGTCGCCGCATCTCAACTTCAGCTTGCCACACTCAACCAGAGGACGCCTCAACCGAGGCTTTATATAGCTTGTACAAGCACTGCACAGAGTGCCTATAGCAAATACTGATTAAGAAGGCTGTCTACTCTCAGCTGAGTTTATTACGGAGGGTTCATATACGACTCTATTGCAAAACTTATATCAAGTAGCATACTTGCACACAGTATAAACACCCATGTTAAACTTGAAGCTATATTTGAAACTCTCAACAACTTTACTATTTTTAGCATAAGCAAAATCTACCATGACAACGCAGATAAATAAACGAATAGTTTCAAGAAAGCTTGTACTTGGCATTACTGGCGGCATAGCGGCATACAAAGCGGCTGAACTAGTGCGTTTGCTAGTTAAAGCTAATTATGATGTGCAAGTTGTGATGACCGCTGCTGCTTGCCAATTCATTACACCAGTGACTATGCGGGCGTTATCTGGCAAGCCCGTTTTTATCGATATGTGGGATAACAGTATTAGTAACGGTATGCCACATATAGAGTTAAGTCGCGAAGCTGAGGCAATCTTAGTCGCCCCAGCCAGTGCAGATTTTTTAGCAAAACTAGTGCATGGCCGTGCGGATGACTTACTTTCCACGTTATGTTTAGCCAGAAATTGCCCACTACTAGTCGCACCTGCCATGAACAAGCAAATGTGGGAAAATCCCGCCACACAGCGTAATATGAGTCAACTAATTGCAAACGGCATTAGCATATTTGGCCCAAGTAGCGGCGAGCAGGCCTGTGGTGAAGTTGGCTTAGGCAGAATGCTAGAAGCGGAGGATCTACTAGCATTGGTAAACACTCACTTTACTCCTAAGCTATTAGCGGGTAAACGTGTGTTAATTACTGCTGGCGCAACATTAGAAATGATAGACCCAGTGCGCGGCATCACCAATTTAAGCTCAGGAAAAATGGGCTATGCTATTGCTCAAACGGCAGTTGATATGGGCGCAGAAGTAACACTGGTCAGCGGAATAACTACGCTCAATAAAGTAGCCAATGCAAACAACATAAAAGCGGAAAGCGCTCAGATTATGTATGAGGCAGTGATGAGCAATATCATCAATCAGGACATTTTCATCGCTGTAGCTGCAGTGGCTGATTATCGCCCAATGACGCAACACCATGAAAAAATTAAAAAGAGCGCATCGCCACTCACGCTAGAGCTTACGCCAAACAAAGACATATTAGCCGATGTTGCCAGCCTACCCAACGCACCATTTTGCGTAGGATTTGCCGCAGAAACTGAAAACTTACTCGAGTATGCTGAAACCAAACGCAAAGCGAAAAAACTACCATTAATTGTCGCAAATCTGGCTAGTGATGCGATTGGCAGCGAAGAAAATAGCGTCACACTCATTGATAAGAACGGAGCGCATCCGATACAGCGTGCACCTAAAACTGAAGTGGCCAAGCTGATATTACAGCATATCGCTCACATGCTATAGTTTAGCTTATATAGTAATTACGGCCTCCTCCACTACCTTGATCTATAAGGTAATATACCACGTCACCTCTCAAAAAATGAATGCACAATATCATGACAGTCAAGTCGTTAATAACGAACCTCTGTTTATATTAATTGCGACGATCATTTCTCCATAAGTCTACGCTGAAGACACTATACTGCTTGCATCTGTAGTTGCTATGACTACAAGAGACGAACAGAACAGTTCTGATTTATCTGCTGCTATAAATATTGCAGATAAAAGATACTCCAAACGGTCAATTGCAAATAATCACTTCTATAAGTCATTTTCAGGGCGCAATTCGAAATGACTTGCTAGACGCCAATATTAATGACGAATTTAACGAATTTACGAACCTAAACTATTACATAAAAGCCCGTGGGCATACTTACTAACTTTTTTATTATCCATAATTAGTGTTTAATGTTAACCTAAAACATATCAGAGTATTTGCAAATTTATATTAATGAGACCGTTATGAAAATTATCGTCGACCTAAAAATTCTAGATGATCGTCTACATGAACAAATGCCTACCTATGCCACAGAAGGTTCTGCAGGCTTAGATTTGCGTGCATGCATTGATACTCCTATCACGCTACATCCCGGTGAAACCACGCTCATCCCCACTGGCATGGCGATTCATTTAGATAATATTTATCATGCCGCACTAATCTTGCCACGTTCTGGACTTGGTCATAAACATGGGATTGTTTTAGGCAATTTGGTTGGTTTAATTGACTCTGACTATCAAGGTCAACTCATGGTGTCATGTTGGAATAGAGGCAATACCTCATTTGAGTTAAACCCTATGGAGCGCATTGCGCAATTAATCATCGTACCCGTACTGCAAGCAGATTTTCATTTAGTGGATGACTTTGATGCGAGCGAGCGTGGCGAAGGTGGATTTGGCAGTACAGGTAAGCATTAACTACACTTAGTAAATGGCCAAACTCTAGCATTAATCATAACTAACGCTTAAATATGCGTTAAATCTTGAATATTATTGATTTTCTCTGATATTTCTCTTGAGAGTAAGTTAGCTTTCATACTATAATTGCGGTCTTTCAAAAAAGCAGAAGTTTGGAGATTAACCATGGCACGTGTATGTATGGTAACTGGCAAAAAGCCAATGGTGGGCAACAATGTTTCTCACGCTAACAACAAGACAAAACGTCGTTTCTTACCAAATTTGCAAAGCCGCAAATTCTGGGTTGAAAGCGAAAATCGCTGGGTAAGCATGCGTATTACTAACAATGCGTTACGTACAATCGACAAAAACGGTATAGATGCCGTGCTAGCCGACATGCGTGCAGCTGGTCAAAAAATCTAAGGATAGGATATCATGCGCGAAAAAATAAAATTAGAATCTAGTGCTGGTACAGGTCACTTTTATACCACCACTAAAAACAAACGTACAATGCCTGGCAAAATGGAAATCAAGAAATTTGATCCAGTAGTACGCCAACACGTCATGTACAAAGAAACTAAACTTAAGTAATAGCTATATTTAGATACGTTCAGTTTAGTTTGATAAAAAAACCCGCCATTCGCGGGTTTTTTTATCAGTTAATTATACTTAATGCTTACTAGCTGACATCTAAGTCGCTATTCAGCTAGCTTTGCGGCTGCGTCTGACTTAGCAAAGGCAATATCATTAGCCTCAAAGGCTCGCCATATTGATAAGTAAAGTGAAGACTGTAGCGCACCTCCGCCTGACTCTGGATTCATTACCCACACTGTCAAACTTAGATCAACTCCATTCTCGGTAAATCCTTTCACTAGCACGTCTGGTGACGGTTTCATTAACACGCGTGCCTGCTGCATTGCCTCATCATGCATCAGCGCCACTGCACGCTCTAAATTACTCTTATAGCTAATACTTAAGTTAATTTGTACACGGCCTTTATGCTCAATCAGTGAGTGATTGACAACAGAAGTTGTTACCAGAGCTTCATTGGGAATAATCACATGCGTGCCATCTTGTTTTGCCAATATCATATAGCGAGAACGTAAGTCATTAATTACACCATAATGTTTATCAACGGTAATTACATCGCCGATTTGCATTGATTTATCGAGCAAGATAATAAAACCACTCACATAATTGCTCGCAACTCTTTGCAGACCTAAACCTAAACCCACACCTAAAGCACCACCAAAAACCGAGAGGAAGGTTATATCTAACCCTACAGCAGAGAGTGCAATTAAGAGTGCTATTGTTAATAGAAACATGCGCAACAGCTTGGTAGTGACTACGCGTAAATTAACGCTCACATGCTCAGCCCGCATAACTTTATTTTCTATTAGCCGGCTAATCCACAATGCAATAAAAATAGTCACGAGTATAGTGAGTGCTGCTTGTAGCACTAGGAGTAAATCAACCGGGTGCTTGCCTATCTTAAACTTCACATCCTCAAGCACCTGAAATATCTCTGGTAATAACCCGCTTAAATGCATAGCAAGTACCGCCCAAATTGAAGTTGATATCGTACTTTCTAAGGTCTTTAGCATACCTCCAGGTGAGACGATGTAACGTATCGCATAAACAACTAGTCTGATTACCACCATCGCAAATAACAATTTACTAGTTAATTGTAGAAAGCTAGTATGCTGCCAGTGCGACAATATTATCTTGCCGATTTGAACAAATATTAACGTAGACAGTGGAAATAACACACGATTAATACCGCCTATACCCAACTTCCATTTTTCCTGTGCATTACGCATCGCATACGCGCGCAAGGCACCGTTAACCACCCATGCGACAGCACACGCCACGGCAATTATCAAAAGCTCCCACAATGCTGTCGTGGTAGATAAATCCGCTAGCATTTCCTTCCACAATAAATGTATTTCTTGATTCATTTCATAACTTCTAATCTAATATTAATTTGATGACAGTGGTGATATTAGAAACTAAGAGATCAAACTAATGACTTTCCATTCTGTGGCTTTTTATTCTACGGCTTTCTAGATGGCGTAGTCCTATATAGGTCAATACACCAATTCCAATCATAACAATAATGAATAAGCTATACGCAATAGGCCAAGGGATCGCGCGTGTCATCATAGAGAATTCAGACATCCCACCAATACCAGCCAAAACATTAATCGGCATAATCACAACACTAATAACAGTTAAGCGTTTAAGGTCTTTATTCTGATTAACGTTCAAGAAACCTACAGTGGCATCCATTTGAAAGTTAATTTTGTTAAACAGGAAAGTTGTATGTCCGTCTAATGACTCAATATCACGTAAAATTTCACGCACATCTTCATGCTGTGCGATTGATAGAAACTTACGTCGCATTAGAAAAGATAATGCATTGCGAGTATCTAGAACATTTCGACGTATGCGACCGTTTAAATCTTCCTCAACAGAAATATCCGTAAGAATTTTTGCTGCTTGCTCATTGGTCATATGCGATCTAAATACCTGCCTACCAACCTCTTCCAGGCGCACATACTCATCCTCTAAGGCATTTGCAGAGTACTCTACATCAGCTGCATAAAGGTCTAGCAATACATCTTTAGCCTCAGAAACATAACCCGCTTGGGCTCGAGCCCTTAAACGCTGTAGACGAAATACTGGGAGCTCTTCGCTCCTTACTGAAAAAAGCGTACCTTTATTGAGAATAAATGCCACAGCAACATTTCGCGATTCATTCTCACGCTCGAGTAAGAACGCAGAATGCAAATGCACCTCGCCACTCTCTTCTTCATAAAAGCGCGCACTAGTTTCTAGATCTGTTAAGTCTTTAGGGTTCGGTAGATTAACGCCAAAGATTTCCTTTGCCCAGGCGAGCTGCTCATCTTCAGGTGTTACGAGATCAACCCAGATAGGCTTAGCTTGTACTAGATCCTCTCTACTATAAATTGGAATCTGTCTTAACTTCCCTTCATGTAAATCGAACACACGAATCACCATACTCTGGTTCGTAGGCTTTGGCTCAGAGACCAATTCAACTCGGACAAAATCCGATACTACCAACAAAACCTCCTCTTTACGCTCCTCACTTACCAGCGGCCAGATAATTTTACAATCATCTGTAGATAATGATTCGAGTATGCTTGCTATTGCTTGAGTTTCTAGTTTTGCTAAAAGTCGACTTAATTCTGATAGGTTGTTTTGATGAACCAATTCCTCTACTAGGTCATGACGTTGCATATCTTGACGATGCACTAAGTCTTCAACAAGCTTATGTTTCTCTATCATGCCTTTAACTTTAGCACGGGATTCTTGAATGCTTTCGAGCTCACTCATGTAAGTTGCCTTTAACTCGTAACGATACTATCAATTTAGCTCCAATTCTAACACGCAGCCATTCAATTAGCCGCAAATTGTGTACTAACAATAAAGGCTAAAAATACTTTGCTAGCTAATGCTGAACTGCTCACAACAAGACTTTTAAAATATAAACAGTGCTAATATTTGTTATTTGTGTTGAATGGAAATATATTAATGAGTATAAATCTTATACTTTACTCGACTTCGCACTGTCACTTGTGTGAGCAGGCTGAAGCATTATTACTTAAGCTAAGTCTTGAATACGAACTGGAATGGACCACAGTTGAAATATTAGATAACTTAAGTATATATCAAGCCTATGAGGTAAAAATTCCTGTATTAATTAGAGTAGATACTAAAGATGAGATTTGCTGGCCATTTAATGAAGAAGATATCAAGTCACTACTAGTGAACATCAAAATTAAAAGCTAAATAATCGCTAACCATGTATGCAAAAAGCCAGCAGGAGCTGGCTTTTTCACTAACAAATCGTTAACTACAGTACTATTCTGCAACTACTATATCTGCGCCTGTATCGGGACGATCAACTAACTCAACTAGAGCCATTGGTGCGTTATCACCATTACGGAAACCACATTTAAGTACACGCAGATAGCCGCCATTGCGCGTAAGATAACGTGGACCTAGCTCACCGAATAGCTTACCTACGATATCACGATCGCGCAAGCGACTAAACGCTAAACGTCGATTAGCTAAGGTAGGCGTTTTACCTAATGTGATTAAGGGTTCTGCAAACTTACGCAACTCCTTAGCTTTTGGCAAAGTAGTTTTAATCACTTCATGACGCAAAAGCGATGCTGTCATATTGCGGAACATAGCTGCACGATGGCTGCTTGTACGATTTAATTTACGATTGCTATTACCGTGACGCATAGTAATTCCTTAAAGTTTCTTTATTTATGCTGGTCTATTAAGCTTTTTCAAGCCCAACTGGTGGCCAGTTTTCTAGTTTCATGCCTAATGTTAGGCCGCGAGTTGCGAGTACATCTTTAATCTCATTCAATGATTTACGCCCAAGATTAGGTGCTTTTAGAAGCTCATTCTCGGTACGTTGAATAAGATCACCGATGTAGAATATATTTTCTGCTTTCAGACAGTTTGCTGAACGAACTGTTAATTCTAAATCATCTACTGGGCGCAACAAGATTGGATCAACCTGCGGTGCAGACTTCACTTCAACTTCACTTGGTGCACCTTCTAAATCAGCAAATACGGATAGCTGACCCATCAATATACGTGCAGCATCGCGAATAGCTTGCTCAGGCTCGATCACGCCATTAGTTTCAACATCCATCACCAACTTATCTAAGTCAGTACGTTGCTCAACACGTGCGCTTTCCACTTGATAGCTCACTTTGTTGATTGGGCTGAATGAAGCATCAACCATGATAAAACCAAGCACACGGTCTTCTTCGTTTGCCTTTTGACGTGCTGGAACTGGTTGATAGCCGCGCCCCATGGCAACTTTAACTTCTAAGTTTAGCTTACCACCTTTTGTAAGATGAGCGATTACATGGTCAGGGTTAACAATTTCTGCGTCATGCCCTGTTTCAAAATCGCCAGCTGTTACCACACCTTCAACAGATTTATTTAACACCAAGATTGTTTCTGACTTAGTATTTAACTTTAACGCTACACCCTTAAGATTTAGCAGAATATCTACTACATCTTCTTGTACTCCATCTAAAGTTGAGTATTCATGTACTACACCGTCAATCTTAACCTCTGTAATTGCGAAGCCAGGAATTGAGGACAATAAAACACGACGTAGTGCATTTCCTAGCGTGTAACCAAAGCCACGTTCCATAGGCTCTAACGTTACACGTGCACGTAATGGAGATAACACCTCTACATCTACTACACGTGGTTTTAAGTATTCGGTAGGACTGTTTTGCATAGTTATACCTTTTAATTTTTGTATTGATCTCTATTAACTTATTATTAATAGATTAAATAATTAAGTGAGCCGTAAACGGCTCACTTAACATAACAATTTAAATCTTAATTATTTTGAGTAAAGCTCAACTACCAATGATTCATTGATTGTTGGTGGTAACTCATCACGTTGTGGTTTAGCCTTAAATGTACCTTTAAGTGCCTTAACATCCACTTCAATCCATGCCGGAAAACCGCGTTGTTCAGCAGCCTCGAGAGCTCCTTTGATACGCAACTGTGTTTTAGAAGACTCGGCTACGCTCACGACATCACCAGCTTTAACTTGGTATGAAGGAATGTTGACGCGACGCCCATTTACTAAAATACTGTTGTGACGAACAATTTGACGTGCTTCCGTGCGTGAACCACCAAGACCCATACGGTAAGTAACGTTATCTAGACGGCACTCTAAGAGTTGTAACAAGTTTTCACCTGTAATACCCTTTTGACGATCGGCTTCTGCGTAGTAGCTACGGAATTGAGCTTCTAGCACACCATAAATACGACGGACTTTTTGTTTTTCACGCAATTGAACCCCATAGTCTGATAGACGTTGGTTGCGACGCTGACCGTGCTGACCTGGTGGGAAGTTACGTTTTTCAATTGCACATTTGTCTGTAAAGCATTTTTCAGCCTTTAAAAAAAGCTTTTCGCCTTCACGACGACATTGACGGCACTTAGGGTCTAAATTTCTAGCCAAGGGATTCTCCTGTTATCTCTACTAAAGTGAGCTTAAGCTCAACTTAAATGCGGCGTTTTTTAGGTGGACGGCAGCCGTTGTGTGGTACTGGCGTCACATCAGTAATGCTGGTAATTTTAAAACCAGCTGCATTAAGTGCGCGCACTGCAGATTCACGACCTGGGCCTGGGCCTTTAATACGCACTTCTAAATTCTTAACACCATTTTCTTGTGCTGATTTACCAGCAACTTCCGCAGCTACTTGCGCAGCAAAAGGCGTACTTTTACGTGAGCCTTTAAAACCTTGGCCACCTGAAGTTGCCCATGACAGCGCATTACCTTGACGGTCTGTAATGGTGATGATGGTATTGTTAAAAGACGCATGCACGTGGGCGATGCCCTCTGCAATATTCTTTTTAACTTTTTTTCTTACGCGTACATTAGCTTTTGCCATGTTGCACTATCCTTACCAATAAATCTTACTAAAATTTGCAAACCTAAAATTTTGAGCTATTAAACAACTTATTTAGCTTGTTTAATCGCTTTAACTGGACCTTTACGTGTACGTGCATTTGTTTTCGTACGCTGACCACGCACTGGTAGACCACGGCGATGACGAATACCGCGATAGCAACCTAAGTCCATCAGACGTTTGATGTTCATAGATACTTCACGGCGCAAATCGCCTTCGACTTTTTCTTTAGCAACTTCATCACGCAGCTTATCTACATCTGCGTCATTTAAATCTTTCATCTTAGTTGTTGCTGAGACGCCTGCTGCAGCACAAATCTTTTGTGCTGTTACGCGCCCTATACCAAAGATTGCAGTTAATGCAACGTCAGCATGTTTGTTATTTGGGATGTTTACCCCTGCAATACGCGCCATACTTTACTCCAAATTTAGGCTTACCTAAAATCTATTGCTTTAAAAAAGTCGACGATTTTAACAGTAAAACCAATTTATATCAATTAGCTTATCTTCTGATCAAATTAATATTGATCAACTTAATTAGTTACTATACTGGACAGTCACTAACTGGATTAATAAAACTCTATTAACCTTGACGTTGTTTGTGGCGTGGATCTGTACAAATAATACGTACAACGCCACGACGACGTACAACCTTACAATTACGGCATAATGCTTTTACAGACGCACGGACTCTCATTTATTACTCCATCACTTCTAAACTACAGGTTCTAAATAATACTATTAATTACTTCTGGGTGTTGCCTTTAAAATTAGCTTTTTTAAGCAGACCTTCATATTGATTCGACATTAAATGTGACTGAACTTGCGTCATAAAATCCATCGTAACAACAACAATAATTAATAACGAAGTACCACCAAAATAAAACGGTGTATTAAATTTTAATCTTAAAAACTCTGGTAGCAGACAAACCAATGTTATATAAATAGCACCGATTAACGTTAAACGCCCCATAATTTTATCGATGTATTTTGCCGTTTGATCGCCTGGGCGAATCCCAGGTACAAAGGCACCACTTTTCTTCAAGTTATCCGCAGTGTCTTTTGGATTAAACTGCAATGCAGTGTAGAAGAAACAAAAGAACACAATAGCCACCGTAAAGAACAGGATATAAACTGGTTGCCCTGGTGATAGAGCGTTAGAGATATCCTTTAACCAATACATACTTTCTTTACCACTAAACCAGTTTGCCAGCGTTGCCGGAAATAAAATAATACTAGAAGCAAAAATTGGAGGAATTACTCCTGCCATATTTAACTTCAATGGTAGATGTGTAGTTTGCCCGCCGTAGATTTTATTACCAACCTGTCTCTTAGCATAATTAACTGTAATCTTACGTTGACCACGCTCTACGAACACTACCAGCCCTGTCACTAAAACAATAGTAACGATCAGAAAAAATAGAATTAAAGGTCCTGCTGCACCAAATCCACCTGAGTTAGCCATCTCTACAGACGTACCTATTGCTCTTGGAAGCCCAGCCACGATACCGGCAAATATAATAATTGAAATACCGTTACCGATACCGCGTTCTGTTATCTGCTCACCAAGCCACATGATAAACATAGTTCCGCTGACCAAAGTAATAACTGCAGTTAACCTAAATGCCATACCTGGGTCTATAACTAACCCTGGTTGACCTTCAAGAGCTATCGCAATTCCTAAAGCCTGAAAGGCGGCTAGCACTACTGTCCCATACCGTGTCCACTTGGTAATTGTACGGCGACCGGCTTCACCTTCTTTTTTCAACTGCTCTAATCTTGGTGAAACTGCCGACAATAACTGCATAATAATAGATGCCGAAATGTACGGCATTATTCCTAAAGCGAATACGGTAAATCTTGAGAGAGCACCACCGGAAAACATGTTAAACATGCCCAGAATTCCGCCGCTTTGTGACTCAAAAAGCTTTGCTAGGACTACTGGATCTATACCTGGCACTGGAACATGAGCTCCTAAACGGTATACTATAAGTGCCCCTAGTACAAAAAGTAGGCGACTTTTAAGTTCGCCCATTTTTGACGCTGTTTTTAATAAGCTATCTTGTGCCAAAACTATACTCTTACGCAGCTTCTAAAATTTTACCGCCGGCTGCTTCAACTGCAGCGCGAGCGCCTTTAGTTAATAATAAGCCTTGGATATTATATTTTGCAGTTACATCACCGGATAGAAATAACTTCGCACTTATTACTGTTCCAGAAACGATGTTTGCTGCTTTTAAAGCTAACAAATCTATTACTTCATTTGGTACCAATGCCAATTCACTAGTACGCACGTGCGCAGTTTTATCTTTTGTCATTGACTTGAAGCCACGCTTTGGTAGACGGCGCTGAATTGGCATTTGACCACCTTCAAAACCGACCTTATGAAAACCACCAGTACGTGATTTTTGACCTTTGTGACCGCGTCCAGCAGTTTTACCAAAACCAGAACCGATACCGCGACCAACGCGACGACGCTCTTTCTTTGCGCCTTCAGCAGGCTTAATTGTATTTAATTGCATTATCCTTCTACCTTTAAGAGATAGCCCACAGTATTAATCATACCGCGAATTGCTGGCGTGTCTTGTAACTGAACCGTATGGTGCATACGGCGCAAACCTAAACCTGTTACTGTAGCTTTATGCGCCTGAATGCGACCAATCGTACTCTTAACCAACGTCACCTTAATAGGCGTCGCAACTTTTTGTGTTTTAGCCATGATTAGCCTCTAATTTCTTCAACTGATTTACCGCGTTTAGCAGCGATTTCTGCTGGTGTACTCATTGACTCAAGACCATTTAGAGTAGCACGAACTAAATTGTATGGATTTGTTGAGCCGATACATTTAGCCACAACGTTAGTAACACCCATTACTTCAAAAATAGCGCGCATTGCACCACCAGCTATAATGCCAGTACCTTCAGAAGCTGGTTGGATGAATACTTTAGCTGCGCCATGTACACCTGTTACCGCATGATGCAAGGTGCCGTTAGTTAAGTTGATTTTCAACATACCACGACGTGCTTCGTCCATTGCTTTTTGTACGGCTACCGGCACTTCACGTGCTTTACCTTTGCCCATACCAACAGCACCATCGCCATCACCAACCACTGTAAGAGCTGCAAAACTCATGATACGACCACCCTTAACCGTTTTACTTACACGATTAACTGCAATCATTTTTTCGCGCAAACCATCAGTCTGCTGCTGTTGCTGTTCCATTTCTCTCGCCATCATTAACCTCTTTAGCAATCAGACCAATTAGAAGGATAAGCCGTTTTCGCGAGCGGCATCTGCCAACGCTTTAATACGACCGTGATACTTATAGCCAGAACGATCAAACGCCACGGCTGTAACGCCAGCTTTAACCGCTTTTTCAGCAATAAGTTTACCGATAGCCGCAGCTGCTTCCACATTGCCGCCATTTTTAATATTTTTACGAACGTCAGCTTCAACTGTTGAAGCACTAACAATTACTTTATCACCAGATTCAGCGATAATTTGTGCGTAGATGTGCGTATTAGTACGATGCACACTTAGACGTGTAACTTTTAGCTCTGCAATTTTGGCACGGGTTTTACGTGCACGACGCAAGCGATTATTTACGTTGTTCATTTTTTAAGCCTTATTTCTTCTTGGTTTCTTTAATTGCAACAACTTCATCAGCATAGCGTACACCTTTGCCTTTGTATGGCTCCGGTGCACGGTACGCACGAATCTGTGCAGCAACCTGGCCAATCACCTGCTTATCCACACCTGTTAACAGAATTTCTGTTGGTGTAGCCGTTGCAACAGTCACGCCATCTGGCATTTTGTGGTTGATTGGGTGTGAATAACCTAACTCTAAGTTTAATACAGCGCCTTGTGCAGCGGCTTTGTAACCAACACCCACAAGTGTTAGTTTACGCGTAAAGCCCTCTGAAACACCTTTAACCATATTGGCCACTAGAGCACGCAATGTTCCGGACATTGCACGTGAGTGCTGTGCATCACTTGAAGCTTGAAACGTAATCGTTTCACCTTCACGTTTTAACACAACCGCACTTGTTAGCGGATGGGACAACTTACCTAATGGACCACTAACATTAATTGAGTTCGCACTTAGAACCACTTCAACCTTAGCTGGTATAGCGACTGGGTTTTTAGCAACACGTGACATTTGCTTCTCCTTAAGCCACTACGCACAACACTTCGCCACCGATTCCGGCTGCTTGTGCTTTACGATCTGTCATTACACCCTTAGATGTAGACATTATTGTCACACCAAGGCCATTCATTACTTCAGGAATCTCTTGAGACCCTTTATATACACGCAAACCTGGTTTGCTAATACGCTGTATGCGCTCAATAACTGGGCGACCTGCGTAATATTTTAAGCTAATTGTTAAAGTAGCTTTACCACCCTCAGCTTGCACTACAAAATCTTCTACATATCCCTCTTCTTTAAGTACGCTAGCAATAGCAGTCTTAACGTTTGATGAAGGCATAGTAACAACCGCTTTGTTAACCATTTGCGCATTACGAATACGCGTCAACATATCGGCAATCGGATCACTCATACTCATAGCTATATCCTCCTATTACCAGCTGGCTTTAGTGACGCCTGGCACTTGGCCACTCATCATTAAATCGCGTAATTTACTACGCCCAATACCGAATTTACTAAACACACCGCGTGGGCGACCAGTTAAAGCACAACGATTACGAAGACGAACCGGACTAGAATTACGTGGAAGCGCTTGGAGTTTCATACGAGCCTCCATGCGACTTTCGGCGGTAGCGCTAACGTCGTTCATTGCCGCTTCTAGTGCGGCACGTTTTACAGCGAATTTACTTACAGTTGCGCGACGCTTAGCTTCGCGTTCTGTCATACAGGTTTTAGCCATGACTTAACCTCTGAAAGGAAAACTAAACGCAGCAAGCAAAGCTTTTGCTTCTTCATCAGTTTTCGCAGTAGTTGTAATAGTGATATTCATTCCACGAATTGCGTCGATTTTATCGTATTCAATCTCAGGGAAAATGATTTGCTCTTTAACACCCATGTTGTAATTCCCACGACCATCAAATGACTTAGCTGAGATACCGCGAAAGTCACGAATACGTGGAATAGCAACAGTTACCAAACGATCCAAGAACTCGTACATACGCTCGCGACGTAAGGTCACTTTACATCCAACAGGATAATCATCACGAATTTTAAAAGCAGCAACTGATTTTTTAGCTTTAGTTACGATTGCTTTTTGACCAGCAATCTTCTCCATATCACCAACAGCATGCTCCATTACTTTTTTATCAGCTACCGCCTCGCCAACACCCATGTTAAGAGTTATCTTTTCAATACGCGGCACCTGCATTACTGAGGTGTATCCGAATTGCTCGGTCATAGATTTAACAACCGAGTCTTTATAAAAATCTTTTAAGCGCGCCATAACTCTTCCTATGCGTCCACTGCTTCACCATTAGATTTGAATACGCGTATTTTGCGACCATCATCCAATGTCTTGAAGCCTACGCGATCACCTTTTTGGGTCGCACTGTTAAATAAAGCAACGTTAGAAATGTCTAATGGCATTTCTTTAGCGATGATGCCGCCAGCAATACCTTTCATCGGGTTAGCTTTTGCATGTTTCTTAACAACGTTAAGACCCTCAACAATAACGTGACCAGATTCAAGAATACTAATTACCGTACCTTGCTTACCTTTGTCTTTACCTGTATTTAAGATGACTTGGTCACCCTTACGAATTTTCTTCATATAAGCTCCTACAACACTTCTGGCGCTAATGAAACGATTTTCATGAATTTTTCTGTACGTAATTCACGTGTTACTGGGCCGAAAATACGGGTACCAATCGGTTCTAGCTTATTATTTAACAGCACTGCAGCGTTGCCATCGAACTTAACTAAAGATCCGTCTGGACGACGAACACCCTTAGCAGTACGAACAACCACCGCACTGTAAACCTCGCCTTTTTTTACGCGACCACGTGGTGCAGCATCTTTGATGCTCACTTTAATGATATCGCCTATTCCAGCGTAGCGACGTTTAGAGCCGCCTAACACCTTGATGCATTGCACGGAGCGCGCACCGGTGTTGTCGGCAACTTCAAGCCGAGATTGCATTTGAATCATGAGATAAACTCCAACTTAATCCGTTAAAACCAACACCAGCCATTTTTAATTGAAACAAACCTTTCAATTAACACGGCCGATAGACCCGGTCAGTATTGGGGCGAGAGCTTATGACTTTGCTTAAAAGAAAGTCGCTCGCCTAAATAGCCAAACATTATAACTAATATCATTAAATAGCGCAATTACTATTACTAATAATTACGCTATTTAACTTATTGCAACTAAGCTGATTTAACAACCCAGTTTTTTGTTTTAGAGAGTGGACGGCTTTCTATGATTGTTACTATGTCACCCTCTTTACAGCTGTTAGTTTCATCGTGTGCATGAAACTTTTTAGATTGGCGAACAACTTTACCAATCAATGGATGCTTTACTTTACGCTCAACGAGGACAGTAACGGTTTTATCCATTTTATCACTTGTTACGCGGCCGGTTAGGCTACGTACTACTTTTGTCGTTTCAGTCATAATTATGCCTGTTTCGCTTTCTCAGCTAATACGAGCTTAACACGCGCTACATCTTTGCGTACTTTACCTAGCTGATCTACTTTAGATAGTTGTTGGGTTGCCACTTGCATACGGAGTGAGAATTGCGCACGGCGCAATTCAATCAATTCTGCATTTAGCTCATCAACGCTTTTTGATCTTAAATCGGTTGCTTTCATTTTAGCTTCCTTATCCTTAACTGCCGATTTGGCGAGTCATGAATGTCGTTTCGATAGGCAACTTTGCAGCAGCCAAGCGGAACGCTTCACGTGCAAGCTCTTCGCTTACTCCATCCATCTCGTATAACATTTTACCTGGCTGGATTTGAGCAACGTAGTACTCTGTACTACCTTTACCATTACCCATACGTACTTCTGCAGGCTTTTTAGAAATTGGTTGATCTGGGAATATGCGAATCCATACACGTCCGCCACGTTTAATGTGACGAGTCATAACACGACGCGCAGCCTCTATTTGACGTGCAGTTAGACGGCCTCGGCCCACTGCCTTCAAACCAAAATCACCAAAACTTACTTTATTGCCCGTAGTTGCGATGCCCTTGTTACGGCCCTTCTGCATCTTACGGTATTTTTGTCTAGACGGTTGTAGCATCTTTAGCCCTCGGCTTTCTTACTTTTTTCTCTGGTTCAGCTACTGGAGCTGTAGCGGCACCAATAGGAGCTTGTACGTTACCAGCGAAAATTTCACCTTTGAATACCCAAACTTTAATACCAATAATACCATATGTCGTTGATGCTTCAGCTACACCGTAGTCAATGTCAGCGCGCAGCGTATGTAACGGCACGCGGCCTTCACGATACCATTCAGTGCGGGCGATTTCGATACCGTTTAGACGACCTGAACTCATGATTTTAATACCTTGTGCACCTAGGCGCATTGCATTTTGCATTGCGCGTTTCATAGCACGACGGAACATCACACGCTTTTCCAGTTGCTGAGCGATTGATTGTGCTATCAAAGTCGCATCGAGCTCTGGTTTACGTACTTCTTCAATGTTCAAGTGAACTGGAACACCCATTAAACCTTGTAAAGAGGTGCGTAAAGACTCTATGTCCTCACCCTTTTTACCGATAACAACACCGGGGCGCGCACTGTAAATAGTGATTTTTGCATTCTTTGCAGGACGCTCAATCAGTATACGGCTAACCGCAGCACTGGCTAATTTTTTATTTAAGAACTCTCGCACTTTAATGTCGCCTTGCAACATTGCAGGGAAGTTCTTGCTATTGGCATACCAACGTGAGGACCAGTTTTTTTGGACGCTCAGACGGAAACCAATTGGATGAATTTTCTGACCCATGATTATCCCTTAGTTACCGACGGTCACATGAATGTGACAAGTTGGTTTAGTAATACGACCGGCGCGACCTTTAGCGCGCGGACGAATACGTTTAAGCACAATACCTTTATCAACGTAAATTGAAGTAACTTTCAACTCATCGATATCGGCACCATTGTTATGTTCGGCATTAGCAATTGCGGACTCAACAACTTTTTTTATAACCTCCGCACCTTTTTTTGGTGTGAAATTAAGAATATTAAGTGCGTGATCTACTTTTTTGCCACGAACAAGGTCTGCCACCAATCTAGCCTTTTGAGGAGAGAGATGAACACCTTTTAATATTGCAGATACTTGCATCTTCAGCTCCTACTTCTTAGCTTTTTTGTCGGCTGCATGACCTTTGAATGTACGTGTTAACGCAAATTCACCGAGCTTGTGACCTACCATGTTTTCAGAAATCAACACTGGAATGTGTTGCTTACCATTATGAATTGCAATAGTAAGACCGATAAAATCTGGGAAAATTGTAGAACGGCGTGACCAAGTTTTAATTGGTTTACGATCGCGGGTTGCAGCTGCAACTTCTACTTTTTTTGCCAAATGACCATCTATAAATGGACCTTTTTTAAGTGAACGTGCCATAAATTACCTTACGCCTCTCGGACGACGACTAATACGCATATTATCCGTACGTTTACTGCTACGCGTACGATAACCTTTAGTTTTAACACCCCATGGGCTAACTGGATTCATACCTGCAGCTGTACGGCCTTCACCACCACCGTGTGGATGATCTACTGGGTTCATTACCACACCACGAACAGTTGGGCGCACACCGCGCCAGCGCATTGCTCCAGCTTTACCGATTGAACGCAGTGAGTGCTCTTCGTTACCCACTTCACCCAAAGTTGCCATGCAGTCGACGTGTACGCGGCGAACCTCGCCTGAACGTAAACGCAACTGAGCATAAGCACCTTCGCGCGCAAGCAGTTGTACTGACGCGCCTGCTGAACGAGCAATTTGCGCACCTTTGCCAGGTTGCAATTCGATACAGTGAATTGTGCTACCCACTGGAATGTTACGTAGCGGCATCGCATTACCCACTTTAATAGGCGCCTCTGAACCACTAATTAACTGCATACCTGCACTTACGCCACGCGGAGCGATAATGTAGCGACGCTCACCATCAGCATAACAAAGTAGAGCGATGTGTGCTGTACGGTTTGGATCATACTCAATATGTTCCACTGTAGCTGGAATGCCAGCCTTGTTACGTAAGAAGTCAATTAAACGATAATGCTGCTTATGACCCCCACCTTGGTGGCGCACTGTAATACGGCCGTTATTATTACGACCTGCGTTTCTACTTTGACTTTCCAACAGCGGTGCGTGTGGCTTACCTTTATAAAGGTCAGGTGTTACCACCTTTACTACACCACGACGACCCGGGGACGTTGGCTTGACTTTAACTAATGCCATCTCATCTCTCCTTATTCAGCCGCTGCGAAGTTAATTTCTTGGCCTGGCTTCAAGCTTACATAAGCTTTTTTCCAGTCTTTACGCTTGCCCATACCTTTGCCAGCGCGCTTGGCTTTACCACCAACATTGATTGTAGAAACTTTATCAACCTCAACTTTAAAAACAAGCTCAACCGCAGCTTTGATTTCTGGTTTAGTTGCATCAGTACGTACGATAAAAGCAATTTGCTGATGCTTATCAGCAATGTAAGTTGCTTTTTCAGTAATTTGTGGCGCTAAGATTACTTGCAACAAGCGATCTTGAGTTTTAGTCATAGCCGTCATCATGCTAACATCTCCTCAAGCTTCTTCACCGCAGCAACTGTAGCTACTACATTTGGGAAACGCACCAAACTGACTGGATCAGCAAATTGCGCTTCAACCACCATGACGTTAATCAAGTTACGTGAAGATAAATATAAGTTCTCATCAAAGCCATCAGTCAGCACTAATACACCGCCTTCAAAACCTAGATTTTTAATTTTCTCAGCAAAAGCTTTAGTTTTTGGAGTAGCTACAACGAACTCCTCAATCACATTCAAGCGCTCTTGACGAACCAATTCAGATAAAATTGTTTGCATACCAGCACGGTAAGCTTTACGATTAATTTTATGGCTGAAATTTTCTAGCGGCGAGTTAGGGAATGCACGACCACCTCCACGCCAGATTGGGCTTGACGTCATACCAGCACGTGCATTACCAGTTCCTTTTTGTGCGTATGGTTTATGCGTAGTATGCGCAACATTACCACGACCTTTTTGTGCACGCGTTGCGGTACGGGCGTTAGCCATGTAAGCAACAACCACTTGATGCACCAAAGCTTCGTTAAATTCACGACCAAAAGTATCATCAGATACAGTTACGCCAGTTTTAACCGCTTTACCATTTTTATCTTGTAATTTCAGTTCCATTATTTCATCCCCTTCTGAAGCTTAGCTTTAATAGCTGGGCGCACAACTACATCGCCGCCTTTAGAACCAGGGACTGCACCTTTAATCAACAACAGGTTGCGCTCTGCATCAACACGAACGATTTCTAAGTTCTGTGTTGTGACTTTAGTAGCACCTAAGTGACCAGGCATACGCTTACCAGGGAATACTCGACCTGGATCCTGCGCCATACCAATAGAACCAGGTACATTATGTGATTTAGAGTTACCGTGAGATGCGCGGTTAGACTTAAAGTGATGACGCTTAATAGCACCAGCGAAGCCCTTACCCAAAGAAATACCAGTAACGTCTACTATTTGACCCGCTTGGAAAATATCAACCGTGATATTTGCACCCGCAGTGTAATTAGCTAAAACATCACCAGTCACCGGGAATTCATGTATACCAGCGCCTGCAGCAGAGCCTGACTTGGCATAATGCCCAGTCAATGCACTATTGATGCGGCTAGCACGACGTGTACCGTAAGCAACTTGAAGGCCTGTATAGCCATCGCTTGCGATCGTCTTGATCTGCGTCACGCGGTTAGGTACAACTTCCAACACGGTTACTGGGATGCTTGCTCCATCCTCAGTAAACACACGGGTCATACCTACCTTGCGACCAATAAGCCCTAAGCTCATGATCGTATCCTTATTATTTAGTTAAGAGGCCGATTACAATTGACCGACCTCTGTGAAAGAGCGCGGATTATACCGAACCCTCAATATTTTTACAACCAGTTTATTACAACATCTTTACTACTTAAATTCTTATAGCTTGATTTCGACATCCACACCAGCCGGTAAATCTAACTTCATTAACGCATCAACTGTTTTATCTGTTGGATCAACAATATCCATCAAACGTTGGTGTGTACGAATTTCGAATTGATCACGTGAAGTTTTGTTAACGTGAGGTGAACGTAAAATATCAAAACGTTCGATGCGTGTTGGCAATGGAACTGGACCTTTTACCACTGCACCAGTACGTTTGGCAGTTTCTACGATCTCTTGAGCTGACTGATCAATCAAGCGATAGTCAAATGCTTTAAGACGAATGCGAATTTTCTGTGTTGACATTATTTACTGCCTTTCTAATTTACTACTTTTCAAAGAGCGAAGCGGCAGAGTTCACTCTGCCGCTTGATTAAACTACTTATTTATTACAATTACTCAATAATTTTAGCTACCACACCAGCACCGACAGTACGACCACCTTCACGGATAGCGAAGCGTAAACCCTCTTCCATCGCGATTGGGGAGATCAATGTCACTGTGATTGATACGTTATCACCTGGCATTACCATTTCTGTGCCCGCTGGCAACTCTACTGCACCTGTTACATCCGTTGTACGGAAGTAGAACTGTGGACGGTAACCTTGGAAGAATGGCGTGTGACGACCACCTTCATCTTTACCTAGCACATAGATTTCTGCTGTGAATTTTGTATGTGGTTTGATTGAGCCTGATTTAGCTAATACTTGACCACGTTCGATGTCTTCACGTTTTGTACCGCGTAGTAATACACCGACGTTATCACCAGCCATACCTTGGTCTAATAGTTTACGGAACATCTCTACACCGGTACAGGTGGTTTTTACCGTTGGTTTTAATCCAACGATTTCAATTTCATCACCGACCTTTACAATGCCGCGTTCGATACGACCTGTAACCACTGTACCACGTCCGGAGATTGAGAATACGTCTTCAACTGGCATAAGGAAGGTACCATCAATGGCGCGTTCTGGCATTGGGATGTAGCTGTCTAATGCGTCTGCTAGACGGAAGATGGATGGTTCGCCGATTTCTGTTTGATCACCTTCTAGTGCAGCACGTGCTGAACCCGTGATGATTGGTGTATCGTCACCTGGAAAGTCGTATTTGCTTAGCAAGTCACGAACTTCCATTTCAACTAACTCTAGCAACTCAGCATCGTCTACTAAGTCCGCTTTGTTTAGGTAAACAACGATGTATGGTACGCCAACTTGACGTGCTAGCAAAATGTGCTCACGTGTTTGTGGCATAGGTCCGTCAGCTGCTGAACACACTAGGATCGCGCCGTCCATTTGCGCTGCACCGGTAATCATGTTTTTAACATAGTCGGCGTGGCCTGGACAGTCTACGTGAGCGTAGTGGCGGTTAGCAGTTTCGTATTCAACGTGAGCAGTGTTAATGGTAATACCACGTGCTTTTTCTTCTGGTGCCGCATCAATTTGATCGTAGGCTTTTGCTTCGCCGCCGAATTTTTTTGTCAATACCGTTGTAATCGCGGCTGTTAGTGTTGTTTTACCATGGTCAACGTGGCCAATTGTACCTACGTTTACGTGCGGCTTGGTCCGCTCAAATTTACCTTTTGCCATTTAATTTTCCTTTAAATTTAATATCTTAAGAATAGTTTTTAATTATTTCTTATTCATAATGGCTTCAGCCACGTTTCTTGGTGCTTCTGTGTAATGCTTAAATTCCATACTGTAACTTGCACGACCCTGTGACAATGAACGCACAGTGGTTGAGTAACCAAACATCTCTGCCAATGGCACTTCGGCACGCAATACTTTACCTGTTGCATTGTCCTCCATACCCTGAATCATGCCGCGACGAGATGACAAGTCACCCATAATGTCACCCATGTAATCTTCAGGCGTTTCAACCTCTACGGCCATCATAGGCTCTAACAAGATTGGATCTGCTTTACGCATACCGTCTTTAAAGCCGATTGAAGCAGCCATTTTAAAAGCGTTCTCGTTAGAGTCAACGTCATGGTATGAACCATCGAACAAAGTCACTTTAACATCAACCACCGGGAAGCCAGCCAAAACACCTGCAGGAATAGTTTCGCGCAAACCTTTTTCAACTGCAGGAATGAACTCACGCGGAACAGTACCACCTTTAATTTGATCAACAAACTCGAAACCTCTACCAGCTTCATTAGGTTCAAGAATTAGCCAAACATGACCATACTGACCTTTACCTCCAGATTGCTTAACAAACTTTCCTTCAACCTCAACTTTTTTCTTAATCGCTTCACGGTAAGCCACTTGCGGTGCACCAACGTTAGCTTCAACGTTAAATTCACGACGCATACGGTCTACTAGAATTTCAAGATGCAACTCACCCATACCGGAAATAATCGTCTGGTTAGTTTCCTCATCGGTTTTAACACGGAAAGATGGATCTTCTTGCGCCAAACGATTCAAAGCAACACCCATTTTTTCTTGGTCAGCTTTTGTTTTCGGCTCTACAGCGACGTGAATCACCGGCTCAGGGAATACCATACGCTCCAAGATAATTTCATCATTTAAGCTACATAAAGTATCACCAGTAGTTGCCTCTTTCAAACCAATAGCCGCAGCAATATCACCTGCACGAACTTCAGTTAAAGGTTCACGTGTGTTTGCGTGCATTTGCACAATACGGCCGATACGTTCTTTCTTACCCTTGATTGGGTTATAAACAGTATCACCAGCGTTAATTACGCCCGAGTAAACCCGGAAGAAAATCAACTGCCCAACAAACGGGTCAGTCATAATCTTGAATGCTAATGCAGAGAATTTTTCATCATCAGAAGCTTTAAGACGAATCTCATTACCATCACCGTCCTCAGCTTTAGTTGGTGGGATATCTGTTGGCGCAGGCATCAATTCAATCACTTTATCCAACATCGCTTGAACTCCCTTGTTCTTGAAAGCAGAGCCACACACCATCGGCACGATTTCAAAAGCAATGGTGCGCAGACGCAAACCAACCATGATATCAGCTTCCGACAAATCACCTTCTTCAAGGTATTTGTTCATCAACTCTTCATTAGCTTCAGCAGCCGCTTCCACCATGTTTTCACGCCACTTATCACATTCAGCCTTCAAATCTGCTGGAATATCACGGTAGTCAAATTTCATACCTTGTGAAGCTTCATCCCAATAGATAGCCTTCATCTTAATAAGATCGACTACACCTTCGAATTTATCTTCAGCACCGATTGGCACTTGCAATGGAATTGGATTTGCTTTTAAACGCGCACGCATTTGATCGTACACTTTAAAGAAATTAGCACCAGCACGGTCCATTTTATTAACGAACGCGATACGCGGCACTTTGTATTTATTTGCTTGGCGCCATACAGTTTCAGACTGAGGTTGAACACCACCTACAGCGCAATACACCATACATGCACCATCGAGCACACGCATTGAACGCTCTACTTCAATTGTAAAGTCAACGTGGCCTGGAGTATCAATAATATTAATACGGTGCTGGTCAAACTGACCAGCCATACCTTTCCAGAAGCAAGTAGTTGCCGCTGAAGTAATAGTAATACCGCGCTCCTGCTCTTGCTCCATCCAGTCCATTGTTGCGGCACCATTGTGCACTTCACCAATTTTGTGGTTTACGCCTGTGTAAAACAAGATACGTTCAGTCGTTGTAGTTTTTCCTGCATCAATATGCGCAGAAATACCAATGTTACGATAGCGTTCAATAGGGGTTATACGAGCCACGGCTATTACCTTTACTTAAATATTATTGCTTAAATTCTTAAAGAGCGATGCAAACGGCCTAAGTACTTACTTAGGCCAGCCAAACAACAATCAAATATTAGAATCTGAAATGTGAGAAAGCTTTATTCGCTTCCGCCATACGGTGAACTTCTTCACGCTTCTTCATGGCCGAGCCACGACCCTCTGAGGCTTCAGTTAACTCAGCAGCTAAGCGTAGGCCCATTGACTTCTCACCACGTTTACGCGCTGCATCACGCATCCAACGCATAGCTAGAGCGCTACGGCGATTAGGGCGCACTTCGACTGGTACTTGATAGTTAGCTCCCCCAACGCGACGACTTTTAACCTCTACCAGTGGTCGCAAGTTTGCTAAAGCAAGCGTAAACACCTCCAGAGCATCCTTACCTGTTTTAGCGGCAATTTGATCAAACGCACCATACAAAATACGCTCTGCGACAGATTTTTTACCACCAGTCATTAGTACGTTTACAAATTTTGATACTTCCTGGCTACCAAACTTTGGATCAGGAAGAATATTTCGTTTGGGGACTTCTCTACGTCTTGGCATTATTTTCTCTATTCTATTAAATTAATTTTGCTAGCAAATACATTAGCAAGGCATTTCAGCCGCTTAAATGCATATCTTATGCGCAATACGTTCGCACATATTACGCAAAATAAATTACGCTGCCTTACCTGCCTTAGGGCGTTTAGCACCGTATTTGGAACGTGACTGCTTGCGGTCTTTAACGCCAGCCGTATCCAAACTACCACGCACCATATGGTAACGCACACCCGGCAAATCTTTTACACGACCGCCACGTAGCAGCACTACGCTATGCTCTTGCAAGTTGTGACCTTCACCACCGATGTAACTAATAACTTCATAGCCATTAGTTAAACGTACTTTAGCCACTTTACGCAAAGCTGAGTTAGGCTTTTTAGGTGTTGTAGTATAAACACGAGTACAAACGCCACGTTTCTGTGGACATGATTCAAGCGCCGGCACTTTACTTTTTGTGACCACTTTAGCGCGTGGCTTGCGTATTAACTGATTGATGGTTGGCATTGCCTTAATCCCTAATTTAAGTCATCTAAATTGATGTCTTCAATATTACTTTTAAAATTTTGCAAAACAAATCAGGATAGAAAGGTCATCACTGACAATTTATCTATCCTGAAAAACCCGACATTCTATTTAGCCTGACTTTTATTGTCAAGCCTTTAATTGTTTGATTTTATTCTGCTGCCGTTTCACTTACCACTTCTACCGCCGACACTTCGGCTTCTGTAAACAGCGCTTCAGCTGGAATTTCTTTAGCTGCAACGCTGTCTCCTACCGCTGAGCGCTTACGCGCATCGTGATATGCTAAACCCGTACCTGCTGGAATCAAACGTCCAACTATAACGTTTTCTTTCAATCCACGTAGCTCATCGCGTTTACCTAAAATTGCTGCCTCAGTTAACACGCGGGTTGTTTCTTGGAACGAAGCCGCAGATATAAATGAATCTGTTGATAATGATGCTTTAGTAATACCTAGCAAAACATATTCAAATTCAGCTGGTCGTAGATTTAATGGAATCACGCGTTCATTTTCTAGTAGTAAATCTGCACGTTCCACTTGCTCACCCATAATGAAGTTGGTATCGCCAGCATCTGTCACACGTACCCGGCGTAACATTTGACGCACTATCACTTCAATATGTTTATCGTTAATCTTCACCCCTTGTAAACGATAAACATCTTGCACTTCATCGATAATATAACGTGCTAATGCTTCACGACCTTGCAAGCGCAGAATATCTTGTGGTTCGGCTGGGCCATCGACAATGCTCTCCCCCTTAGTTACTACTTGGCCATCATGCGCTGTTACGTGCTTATCCTTAGGAATCAAGAATTCGCTGGTGACGCCATCTAAGTCAGTAATGACTAAACGTTGTTTACCTTTAGTATCTTTACCGAATGAAACAGTACCGGTCACTTCAGCTAACATACCAGCATCTTTTGGTGAGCGCGCTTCAAACAACTCAGCTACACGTGGAAGACCCCCAGTAATATCACGTGTTTTTGATGACTCTTGTGGAATACGGGCAATCACTTCACCAACACCCACTTCTTGACCGTCTTTAACGGTAATAATACAACCCAGCTGGAATGTTGTATTTACAGACTGCTCACTACCAGTAATCTTAACTTCTACGCCGTTAATATCCAACAATTTAACTTGTGGACGTAAGCCTTTAGTTTGCCCAGCACGCTGTTTAGGATCGATTACCACTAATGAAGACAAACCTGTTACATCATCGATTTGCTTAGCAACGGTAATACCCTCTTCCACGTTTTCAAATTTAATTTGACCCGCGTATTCAGTAATAATCGGACGAGTATGTGGATCCCAAGTTGCAATCGCTTGACCCGCTTTAACTGCTTTACCATCAGTAATTTGTAATGTTGCACCGTATGGCACTTTATGACGCTCACGCTCACGGCCGTTCTCGTCGGCAATAATCACTTCACCATTACGTGAAATTACCACCTGCTCATTACGTGCATTCGTTACATAACGCATTGTAGAAGTAAAGTTCAATACACCGTTAGACTTACCTTCAACTTGTGATACTGAAGCCGCACGTGACGCTGCACCACCAATGTGGAACGTACGCATCGTCAACTGTGTACCTGGTTCACCAATTGATTGTGCGGCAATTACCCCTACTGACTCGCCTTGACTAATTAACTTTCCACGACCTAAGTCACGACCATAACATTTTGCACAAATACCGTAACGTGTGTCGCAGGTTAGCGCCGTACGCACTTTCACTTCATCAATTCCGAGCGCATCAAGATGCTCTACTTCATCTTCGCCCAACAACGTCCCTGCAGGGTAAATCACTTCTTGCGTTTCTGGGTTAATCACATCGAGTGCAGCTGTGCGACCTAGGATACGGTCGTGTAACGGCTCTATGACTTCACCACCTTTAACTAAGGCTTTAGTTACCAAACCATCACTTGTACCACAGTCTGCTTCAGTTACCACCAAGTCTTGTGTTACATCTACAAGACGACGCGTTAAGTAACCAGAGTTAGCAGTTTTCAACGCAGTATCAGCTAGACCCTTACGAGCACCATGAGTTGAAATAAAGTATTGCAACACGTTTAGGCCATCGCGGAAATTCGCTTTAATTGGCGTTTCAATAATAGAGCCATCTGGTTTTGCCATCAAACCGCGCATACCGGCTAGCTGACGAATCTGCGCTGCTGAGCCACGCGCACCTGAGTCCGCCATCATGTAAATAGCATTGAATGACTCTTGACGCAGTACTTTACCTGCTTTGTCTTTCACTTGTTTGCCATCAACATCTAAAACATCTTCTTCTTTCAGCTGCTTCATCATCGCGTCGGCAACTTTATCACTCGCACGACCCCAGATATCCACCACTTTATTGTAACGCTCACCTTGTGTTACTAGCCCTGAAACGTACTGATCTTCAATTTCTTTCACTTCAGATTCAGCTGAAGCGATCAATGCACCTTTTTCTTTCGGCACCAACATATCATTAATACTGATAGAAATACCTGCTTTGGTTGCGTATGAGTAGCCTGCATCTTTTAACTTATCGGCGAAAATTACCGTTTCGCGGATACCCACTTTACGGAATGAAGCGTTAATTAATTTAGAAATTTCTTTCTTTTTCAATGCCTTATCAAGGTTACTATACGCTAAACCTGCTGGCAGGATTTGTGACAATAAGGCACGACCGACCGTCGTTTCATAACGATTGGTTTTTTCAGTTTTAACACCATCCACATCTAACTCGTACTCTTTAATACGCACGGTAATTTTGGCGTGAATATCAACCAAACCTTGATCAAACACGCGTTGTACTTCTTTTACATCAGCAAAACGCATACCTTCGCCACGTGCAGCAACTCTTTCACGCGTCATGTAGTACAAGCCCAACACGATATCTTGTGAAGGCACAATAATTGGCTCGCCGTTTGCAGGAGACAATACGTTGTTTGATGCCAGCATCAGAGTGCGTGCTTCCATTTGCGCTTCTAGCGACAATGGAACGTGAACAGCCATTTGGTCACCGTCGAAGTCGGCGTTGAATGCCGCACAAACGAGTGGATGCAATTGAATTGCTTTACCTTCGATCAAGATAGGTTCGAACGCTTGAATACCTAAACGGTGCAATGTAGGCGCGCGGTTAAGTAATACTGGATGCTCGCGAATGACGTTCTCGAGAATATCCCAGACTTCTGGTCCTTCTTCTTCTACTTTTTTCTTCGCTGCTTTAATCGTTGTTGCAATACCCAGTACTTCCAACTTATGGAAAATGAATGGCTTAAACAATTCTAAAGCCATCTTTTTCGGTAAACCGCATTGATGCAATTTCAGTTGCGGACCTACCACAATCACTGAACGACCTGAGTAATCCACACGCTTACCTAACAAGTTTTGACGGAAACGACCGCCTTTACCTTTAATCATGTCAGCTAATGATTTCAGAGGACGCTTGTTAGCACCAGTCATCACTTTACCGCGACGACCGTTATCCAATAATGAGTCTACCGCTTCTTGCAGCATACGTTTTTCGTTACGTACAATAATTTCAGGTGCTTTTAACTCCAACAAACGTTTTAAACGGTTGTTCCGGTTAATCACGCGACGATATAAATCGTTCAAATCTGAAGTCGCAAAACGACCGCCGTCCAATGGCACTAATGGACGTAATTCTGGTGGCAATACTGGTAAGATTTCAAGAATCATCCATTCTGGTTTAATACCAGACTTCTGGAAGGCTTCTAATACTTTCAAACGTTTAGCTATTTTCTTAATTTTTGCCTCAGAACCCGTTGCGCCTAGGTCTTGGCGTAACTGTGTTACTTCACGCTCGATGTCCATAGTACGTAATAACTCACGCACAGCTTCAGCACCCATCACCGCATTGAATTCGTCACCGTATTCTTCGACTTTTGCTAAGTAGTCATCTTCAGTCAATAATTGACCACGTGTTAGTGGCGTCATACCTGGATCAACCACGATGAATGCTTCAAAATACAATACGCGTTCGATGTCACGCAAAGCGATATCCAACACCATACCTAAACGACTTGGTAATGATTTCAAGAACCAAATATGCGCTACTGGTGATGCTAGATCAATATGACCCATACGCTCACGACGCACTTTCGATAATGTCACTTCTACGCCGCACTTTTCGCAGATTACACCACGATGTTTTAAGCGTTTGTATTTACCACATAAGCACTCGTAATCTTTTATCGGGCCAAAGATTTTTGCACAGAACAAGCCGTCACGCTCAGGCTTGAATGTTCGGTAGTTAATAGTTTCTGGCTTTTTAACTTCGCCATATGACCATGAACGGATTTTTTCAGGTGAAGCGAGTGCAATTTTAATAGCATCGAACTCTTCTTCTTGCGTTACCTGTTTAAATAAGTCTAATAGAGCCTTCAAGTCTGTTCTCCTTAGTTTCTGTCTAGGTCAATGTCGATAGCAAGTGAACGAATTTCTTTCACCAACACGTTAAACGACTCCGGCATACCAGCATCAATTTTGTGCTCGCCTTTAACAATATTTTCATATACTTTTGTACGACCGGTTACATCATCAGACTTCACTGTCAACATTTCTTGTAATGTATATGAAGCACCATAAGCTTCAAGCGCCCATACCTCCATCTCACCAAAACGTTGACCACCGAACTGAGCTTTACCACCCAATGGTTGTTGTGTAACGAGTGAGTAAGGACCTGTCGAACGTGCATGCATTTTGTCATCAACCAAGTGATGCAATTTCAATACGTGCATATAACCAACAGTCACCGGACGCTCGAATGCATCACCTGTACGACCGTCAAACAATGTTACTTGTGTTTTACCAGCATGGAATTGCAACTGCTTAGTACGCGCCGCGTCATCTGGGTATGCCAAATCAAGCATCGCCTTGATATCTGCTTCTGCTGCACCGTCAAATACTGGTGTTGCAAAAGGCACGCCATTTGTTAAGTTGCGTGCTAGCTCAAGCACTTCTGCATCACTAAATGATTTAATGTCTTCTTTTTTACCTGTACTGTCGTTGTAAATTTGTTCGAGGAATTTACGGATTTCAGCAACTTTTGCCTCCTCACGTAACATTTCATCGATACGCAAACCTAGACCTTTAGCAGCCCAGCCCAAATGAACTTCTAAAATCTGACCAATGTTCATACGTGATGGAACGCCTAGTGGGTTCAGCACGATATCCATAGGCGTACCATCTGCCATGTGTGGCATATCTTCCACTGGACAGATTTTTGAGATCACACCCTTGTTACCATGACGGCCGGCCATTTTATCGCCTGGCTGAATGCGACGTTTAACGGCCAAGTAAACTTTAACCATTTTTTGTACGCCAGCTGGCAATTCATCGCCTTGCGTTAATTTACGTTTTTTCTCTTCAAACTTGCTATCAAAGTTAACGCGCGCTTGAGCCAAGCTATCTTTTAATTGCTCTAATTGACGCGCTGTTTCTTCATCGCTTAAGCGAATATCAAACCAATCATAACGACCTATTGAAGCTAGATAGTCAGCGGTCAAAGCATCGCCTTTTTTAAGTTTGTTAGGGCCACCAGTGGCTGTTTTACCTTCAATCAAACGACGGATACGACCGAATGTATCGTCTTCAACAATACGCATCTGGTCAGCTAAGTCTTGTTTGTAATGCGTTAATTGATCATCGATAATTTGCTGTGCACGCGAATCACGCTCTAAGCCTTCACGCGTAAACACTTGTACGTCAATCACTGTACCACTCATGCCTGATGGCACGCGTAATGAAGTATCTTTAACGTCAGACGCTTTTTCACCGAAAATAGCGCGCAATAGTTTTTCTTCTGGTGTTAGTTGCGTTTCACCTTTTGGTGTCACTTTACCGACCAGTACATCACCTGCTTCAACATCAGCGCCGATATAGATAATACCTACTTCGTCTAAACGACCCAACATACGCTCGCTTAGATTTGAGATGTCTTGAGTAATCTCTTCAGCACCAAGTTTCGTATCACGGGCAACCACCGTCAACTCTTCAATATGAATTGAAGTATAGCGGTCATCTGCTACTACGCGCTCTGAAATCAAAATCGAGTCTTCGTAGTTATAGCCGTTCCAAGGCATAAAGCCTACCAGCATGTTTTGACCTAAAGCCAACTCACCCATATCTGTAGAAGCCCCATCAGCAATCACATCACCGCGAGCGAGCTTATCACCTACGCGAACCAATGGACGCTGGTTAATGTTGGTGTTCTGGTTTGACCGTGTATATTTAGTTAAGTTGTAAATATCTACACCAACTTCACCGTCTTTTGCTTCATCGTCATTGACACGAACCACGATACGTCCAGAGTCGACGTAATCCACTAAACCGCCGCGACGCGCTTGTACTGTCGTGCCAGAGTCAACCGCTACTGTACGCTCAATACCTGTACCAACCACGGCTTTTTCAGCACGTAAACATGGTACCGCTTGACGTTGCATGTTGGCACCCATCAATGCACGGTTCGCATCATCGTGCTCTAAGAAAGGAATTAACGAAGCAGCCACAGATACAATTTGACCAGGTGCAACGTCCATATATTGAACGCGGTCTGGCTGAGTCATGGTGAACTCATTGTGATGACGTGATGAAACCAAGTCTTCAACAAACATGTTCTTAGTATCTAAGTCTGTATTCGCTTGTGCGATCATGTACTGACTTTCTTCAATCGCTGAAAGATAGTCAATCGTGTCAGATACTTTATTGCCTTCTACACGGCGATACGGTGTTTCTAAGAAACCGTATTCATTGGTACGCGCATACAAAGCCAATGAGTTAATTAAGCCAATGTTCGGACCTTCTGGCGTTTCAATCGGGCACATACGACCGTAGTGGGTTGAGTGAACGTCGCGCACTTCAAAACCTGCGCGCTCACGTGTCAAGCCGCCTGGGCCCAACGCTGAAATACGACGTTTATGCGTGATTTCAGACAATGGATTGGTTTGATCCATAAATTGTGACAATTGGCTTGAACCAAAGAATTCACGAATTGCGCTAGACACTGGCTTAGCGTTAATCAAATCGTGCGGCATCAAATTGTCTGATTCAGCTTGTGACAAACGCTCTTTTACAGCGCGCTCTACGCGTACCAAACCTGTACGGAATTGATTCTCTGCTAACTCACCTACTGAACGAATACGACGATTACCTAAGTGGTCAATATCATCAATCTCACCACGACCATTACGCAACTCAAGCAACACGCCGATAACAGCAAGAATATCGTCATTTGAGAGAATATATGAACCTTCGGCGCCACGTGGACCCACCGTCTCGTAGAACTTACGCATCCAATTTGATTGACGATCTTCCGCTTTTTCTGGGAATGCACGGCGATTAAATTTCATACGACCTACACGTGATAGGTCATAACGATCTTCATTGAAGAATAAACCGTTAAATAATGCTTCAACTGAATCTTCAGTCGGCGGCTCACCCGGGCGCATCATACGATAAATCGCAACACGCGCACTGTATTGGTCAGGGATTTCATCAATACGTAATGTTTGAGAAATATAGTCGCCATGATCTAAGTCATTAGAATAGAGCGTGCTGATTTCGCCCACTTTTGCATCGACTAACTTCTCTAATAATGACTCTGTAATTTCATCGTTAGCATTCGCAACGATTTCGCCAGTTTCTTTATCAACGATATTTTTACCAATCGCACGGCCTAGAATAAAATCTTGCGGCACAGCAATTTTGCTTACGCCGGCTTTTTCCATATCACGGATATGTTTTACGGTAATGCGTTTATCTTTAGCAACTAATACCTCACCATCTTTAGCGACGATATCGAATTTAGCAACTTCACCGCGTAGACGATCTGGTACTAAAGTGAACTCAACGCCTTTTGCACTGACATGGAATGTATCAAAATCAAAGAATGTAGCGATGATTTGCTCTGGCGTAAAGCCGAGTGCCTTAAGTAAAATAGTAACAGGCATTTTACGGCGACGGTCAATACGGAAGTACAAATAGTCTTTAGGGTCAAACTCGAAATCCAACCAAGAGCCACGGTAAGGGATAATGCGTGCTGAGAATAACAGCTTACCTGAGCTATGCGTTTTACCACGATCATGTTCAAAGAATACACCTGGACTACGGTGCAGCTGTGAAACAATCACACGCTCAGTACCGTTAATCACAAATGAGCCGTTTTCAGTCATCAAAGGCAATTCGCCCATGTAAACTTCTTGCTCTTTCACTTCTTTAACAGTTGGCTTAGAGGCCTCTTTGTCCATGATGGTCAAACGAACCTTTACGCGCAAAGGTGCAGCGTAGGTTAAACCACGTTGTTGACACTCTTTAACATCAAACGGCTCTGCGCCTAATTGATAACTCACATAATCTAAACGTGCGTTGCCCGAATGACTAATGATAGGGAAAACTGAAGCGAAAGTTGATTGTAAACCATCTTCTGTACGCTTATCTGCTGGAATTTCTGCTTGTAAGAATGCCTTATATGACTCTAACTGCATTGCAAGCAAGTATGGAATTTCTTGAACACTTTCGCGCTTTGCGAAACTTTTACGTAGGCGCTTCTTTTCAGTGAAGGAATAGCTCATTGCATCTCCTAATGTTTGAGGGCAGAAATTAAAATACTTGTTATAGAGTTGAATCTAAAACGTTGAAAGTATTTTTATTTCTAACTTCATGTTAAGTACGAAGTTTAATTACATTTTGTTACACTATTTTCGCCGCTATAAACGGCGAAGGCTGATGGTCTCCCATCAGCCTAAATAACACTAAAACGAACTAATTATTTAAGTTCGCCAGTAGCGCCAGCTTCAATCAATTTCTTCAATGCTGCATCGGCGTCAGCTTTTGAAACACCTTCTTTAACTGCCTTAGGTGCGCCATCAACTAAGTCTTTAGCTTCTTTCAGACCTAAGCCAGTGATTTCACGAACTGCTTTAATCACGCTAACTTTTTGTTCACCAGCTGTTAAAAGAACAACGTTGAACTCTGTTTGCTCAGCCGCTGCTGCTGCCGGTGCACCAGCACCGGTTGCTGCAACCGCCACCGCGGCAGCTGATACGTCAAACTTTTCTTCAATTTCTTTGATAAATGCTGTCAAATCTAAAACTGACATCTTGCCTACTGCATCTAATATATCTGCATTTGTAATTGCCATTTTGAATATTCCCTATAAATAAATAATGTAGTTAAGTGAGTTAAGCTGCTTCTTTAGCATCGCGAATTGCCGCCATCGCACGAGCGAATTTTGTTGGCACTTCGTTAAGCGTACGAGCAAACTTAGCCAGCAACTCTTCACGACTTAGTGTAGATGCTAGGGCCTGTACACCGGCAACATCCATCAACTGATTCGGAATAGCCCCTGCTTTAATCACGAACTTGTCGTTAGCTTTTGCAAAGTTGTTCAACACTTTAGCCGCAGCGACTGGATCGGCTGAAATACCAAACACTAACGGTCCTGTCATGCTATCTGCTAACACAGAAAACGCTGTTCCTTCTACTGCACGGCGTACTAATGAGTTTTTCAACACACGTAAATACACACCTGATTTTCTAGCGTCTGCACGTAATACTGTCATGTGAGCTACGCCCATACCACGGTACTCCGCAAGAACCATTGCTTGAGCTTCCGCAACTTGTGCGCTTACTTCAGCAACTACTGCTTTTTTCTCTGTAAGATTTAGACTCAAAGTCTTCTCCTTCCGTTAAAATCTCTGCTTTAGTGGAAAAGTTACCACCAAAACAGAATCTGCTTTTAGTACTCAAGTACCAAAAGCCTTTTTACGGCGACCATTCACTAGGAGATATTTTTCCTATTCAGGGGTGCGCCATCTGCGTAGGGTTTAGCAATTTCGGAGCAGAGGCTAAAGCGCAGATATATACACTGCCACTTCTTCACCCACTCAGAAGCCACTTAGATTAAGTCCTTTCGGACACCTACGGTCTTTGATAACCTTATTAATTAATCAAACTAATTGATCAGTCAATAAGCCCAAAGCACTTTATGACTAGACCTAACCTTCATGTCCAGTCATCATTATTTATTAAGCAACCAAACTTGTTTGATCTACACGTACACCGGCACCCATAGTGCTAGAGATAGATAACTTCTTAAGGTAAACACCTTTTGTTGAAGCTGGTTTTGCTTTATTTAAAGCATCAACCAACGCCAGCAAATTACCTTGTAATTGCTCGACAGTGAAAGATGCGCGACCGATTGTACAGTGAATAATGCCGCCCTTATCTGTACGGTATTGTACTTGGCCAGCCTTTGCATTCTTTACAGCAGTAGCGGCATCAGGCGTCACTGTACCTACTTTTGGATTTGGCATCAAACCACGCGGTCCTAGAATTTGACCTAGAGCGCCGACGATACGCATAGCATCTGGTGTTGCGATAACGATATCAAAGTCCATGACACCAGCTTTAACTTGTTCGGCTAAATCTTCAAAGCCAACGATATCTGCCCCAGCTGCCTTAGCAGCTTCTGCCTGCGCACCTTGTGCAAATACTGCGACACGTGTCGTTTTACCAGTGCCATTAGGCAACACTAGAGCGCCACGAACCAATTGGTCGGATTTACGCGCGTCAATACCTAGATTCACAACAGCGTCAATTGACTCATTGAATTTTGCGGTTGCGTTTTCTTTAACTATAGTTAGGCCGTCTGCCACTAGGTAAAGTTTATTACGGTCTACTTTTGCACGTAGTGCATCAATTCTTTTAGCCATGTTATACACCCTCCACTTCAATACCCATACTACGTGCGCTACCTGCGATAGTACGTACTGCAGCATCCATATCAGAAGCTGTTAAGTCAGGCATTTTTGTTGTTGCAATTTCTTCGGCTTGCTTACGAGTTATTTTGCCCACTTTATCAGTGTGTGGACGTGGTGAACCCTTAGCAATGCTAGCCGCTTTTTTGATAAGAATAGTCGCTGGAGGCGTTTTCATCACAAATGTGAAGCTCTTATCAGCAAATGCTGTAATCACTACTGGAATTGGCAAGCCCGGTTCTACACCTTGCGTTGCGGCATTAAATGCCTTACAAAACTCCATAATATTCAAACCGCGTTGACCCAATGCTGGACCGACTGGTGGACTTGGGTTGGCTTTACCTGCAGGGATCTGCAGCTTGATGTAGCCAATGACTTTCTTTGCCATGGTATAACTCCTAGAATGGGTAGTAGCGCTAAATTTCTTTAGCTCCCCGTTAAATATAACTACTTAGGTACTACGTCTTATTAAGCACAATGCCTTACTAAACTTCTTTTTCGATTTGACTAAACTCTAGTTCAACTGGTGTTGAGCGTCCAAAAATTACAACAGACACATGCAACTTACTTTTCTCGTAGTTAACATCTTCAACATTGCCAGAAAAATCTTTAAATGGGCCGTCAACGATACGTACAGACTCACCTTTTTCAAAGGTAAGTTTTTGCGTAGGATTGCTTTTACTATCATCTATACGTTGCAGAATGATTTCTACTTCTTTGTCTTTTATCGGCGTAGGCTTTTGTGCACTACCCCCAATAAATGCTGTTACGCGTGGCGTGCTTTTAACCAGATGCCAACTTTCATCGGTCATAGCCATCTGCACTAGTACATAACCCGGATAAAGCTTGCGCTCGGAGATGGTTTTTTGACCAGCCTTCATCTCTATCACTTCTTCGATTGGAACAAGTATCTGTCCGAATTGATCTTGCAAACCATTACGAACAATGCGTTCTTCTAGTCCTTTTTGCACGGACTTCTCAAAACCTGAGAATGCTTGTACCGCGTACCATTTCATGCTCATTACGCGCCCCGTCCCATTAACCACTGCACCATAAATGCAAATCCAATATCAACCACTGCTAAGAATGCTGCCATAATCACTACCAACACGAACACCACTAGGGTTGTTTGTGTTGTTTCCTTACGTGTTGGCCACACTACTTTACGCGCCTCGGCCACAGCCTCACCTACAAATACCAGTGATCGCTGGCCAATAGTGGTTGTCCATAACACAGCCATAGAAGCACCTAAGCCGGCAAGTACTGCAAGTATACGCAGCACTAGCGCCCTATCTGCCAACAGGTAAAATCCTGCAATTCCTGCAGAGAGCAGCAAAAACGCCACCAACAACTTAATTTTGTTGATCATATTTAACTTAATTAGTGTTACTTAAATAATGTATAAAACATCACTTCAAATTTGGCAGGCCAAGAGGGTGTCGAACCCCCAACCCTCGGTTTTGGAGACCGATACTCTACCAATTGAGCTATTGGCCTGTAGTTGTAGTTTAGGCTATACGCCTCACAACTTAAAAAGCTGTGCTGGGTTGTAAGCACAGCCTCTTATCTAAAACTTCTTATTACTCAATAATTTTAGCTACCACACCAGCACCGACAGTACGACCACCTTCACGGATAGCGAAGCGTAAACCCTCTTCCATCGCGATTGGGGAGATCAATGTCACTGTGATTGATACGTTATCACCTGGCATTACCATTTCTGTGCCCGCTGGCAACTCTACTGCACCTGTTACATCCGTTGTACGGAAGTAGAACTGTGGACGGTAACCTTGGAAGAATGGCGTGTGACGACCACCTTCATCTTTACCTAGCACATAGATTTCTGCTGTGAATTTTGTATGTGGTTTGATTGAGCCTGATTTAGCTAATACTTGACCACGTTCGATGTCTTCACGTTTTGTACCGCGTAGTAATACACCGACGTTATCACCAGCCATACCTTGGTCTAATAGTTTACGGAACATCTCTACACCGGTACAGGTGGTTTTTACCGTTGGTTTTAATCCAACGATTTCAATTTCATCACCGACCTTTACAATGCCGCGTTCGATACGACCTGTAACCACTGTACCACGTCCGGAGATTGAGAATACGTCTTCAACTGGCATAAGGAAGGTACCATCAATGGCGCGTTCTGGCATTGGGATGTAGCTGTCTAATGCGTCTGCTAGACGGAAGATGGATGGTTCGCCGATTTCTGTTTGATCACCTTCTAGTGCAGCACGTGCTGAACCCGTGATGATTGGTGTATCGTCACCTGGAAAGTCGTATTTGCTTAGCAAGTCACGAACTTCCATTTCAACTAACTCTAGCAACTCAGCATCGTCTACTAAGTCCGCTTTGTTTAGGTAAACAACGATGTATGGTACGCCAACTTGACGTGCTAGCAAAATGTGCTCACGTGTTTGTGGCATAGGTCCGTCAGCTGCTGAACACACTAGGATCGCGCCGTCCATTTGCGCTGCACCGGTAATCATGTTTTTAACATAGTCGGCGTGGCCTGGACAGTCTACGTGAGCGTAGTGGCGGTTAGCAGTTTCGTATTCAACGTGAGCAGTGTTAATGGTAATACCACGTGCTTTTTCTTCTGGTGCCGCATCAATTTGATCGTAGGCTTTTGCTTCGCCGCCGAATTTTTTTGTCAATACCGTTGTAATCGCGGCTGTTAGTGTTGTTTTACCATGGTCAACGTGGCCAATTGTACCTACGTTTACGTGCGGCTTGGTCCGCTCAAATTTACCTTTTGCCATTGCTTTAGTCCTTTACAATATTTTATTAACTATAAGTTTTATTAAAATTAATAAAACTTGTTCAAATTAAAACTTACCCAAATTAAATTGATACAACTTTAAATTCCGAATACATCACTTGGTGCCCATGGCGGGAATCGGACCCGCGACCTCTCCCTTACCAAGGGAGTGCTCTACCACTGAGCCACATGGGCGCTTATTCTGCGTACCCAGTTTCTTGGAGCGGGCGACGAGACTCGAACTCGCGACATTCAGTTTGGAAAACTGAAGCTCTACCAACTGAGCTACACCCGCGCATCCATCTTAACCAGCGCCAACAGGCTCAAACCATATACATCTACTATTTTGCAAAATCGGTGTGCTACAAACTTTGGTGGAGGGGGAAGGATTCGAACCTTCGTACTCTGAGAGAACGGATTTACAGTCCGTCGCCTTTAACCACTCGGCCACCCCTCCAAACCGAACCCAAGATTATGCTGAAAACCTGACTGGATGTCAAATTGTATAAAAGGGTAAACGTTTAAGAATTTGGTGCCGGATGTCGGAATCGAACTGACGACCTTCGCATTACAAGTGCGCTGCTCTACCAACTGAGCTAATCCGGCGTTTATTTGAGTTGCGTATTATACTGATATTTTAAAAAAAGTAACCTACTTTACGATAGTTAATGTAGGTTTTTTATTTTTTATGACATTTTTATCTTCTGAAGACGATGCTTCGCCATCTGCTGATTTATTTTTATCCGCAAAAAGTGAGCCATCTTCTAACTCAAAAAACATTCCTTGACCATTTTCGCGTGCAAAAATACCCTTTACTGCGTGCATAGGGACATAAAGACTTTGCGAAACGCCACCAAATCTTGCTGAAAAGCTAATCGCTTCATTATCTATCAGCAAGTCTTTGGTCGCCGTGTAATTCACATTCAATACAATTTCATCATTTTTAACATACGCCATAGGTACGCGTGTATGGCCATCCACTGCAACCAGCAAATGTGGTGTGCAACCATTATCCATACACCACTCATGTATAGCTCGCACCATATAGGGTTTAGTTGAAGTGAAATCAGCCATTGTGTACTGAATATACGATTACTTACGCATTGCTTTTTCTGAAGGCGTCATTGCATCTGAGTACAATGGTCTTGAGAATAAACGCTCCGCATATTTTAATATGGGTGCAGCTTGGTTTTGTAAGTCTATGCCGTAATGCCCTAAACGCCATAATAAAGGCGTCACAGCAACATCCAGCATTGAATAGTCATCACCTAGCAAATAGTTTTGTTTAGAGAAAATCGGCACTAACTGCGTCAAATTATCACGAATAGTAATACGCGCCTTATCTGCTTTTTCATCATCATCAGACTCGATGTCTTTAATGTGATCGAATAACTCTTTTTCAAAGTTATATAAGAACAATCTGGCACGTGCGCGCATCACTGGATCTGGTGGCATCAACTGCGGATGCGGGAAGCGCTCATCAATATATTCATTGATAATATTAGCTTCTGATAGCACTAGGTCACGCTCAACCAACACGGGTACTTGATTGTATGGATTAATTACTGCCAAATCTTCTGGCTTGTTTGCAAGGTCGACATCGATTACTTGAAAGTCCATGCCCTTTTCAAACAGAACAATACGGCAGCGGTGGCTATAGGGGTCGGTTGTCCCCGAGTATAAGGTCATCATATTTAGTGTATATCTTTCCAATAAGCTTTTTTGAGTTTGTAAGTAAGAACGAACAACACTCCTAAAAACAGTAATACAAACCAGCCCAAATGATTGCGCTGCTGCTTACCAGGTTCAGCCATAAAGGCCATATAGTTGGTTAAATCACCAATTAAACTATTGTATTCTTCCGTACTGAGCATACCAGGCTTAGTTAGTGTAAGCTTATGGGTTTCATGATCAAATGCTTGCTCACCCTGTAATTCATAGAGCACATGCGGCATAGCCACTTTATCGTATACCACATTATTCCAACCAGTCGGGCGCGTGTCGTCGCGATAGAAACTACGAAGATAGGTATAGACCCAATCTGCGCCGCGAGCGCGCACCTCCACAGACAGATCTGGTGGTGCGACGCCTAACCATGCTTTAGCCTCTTTTTTACTCATCGAAACTTTCATGGTATCGCCAACTTTTTCACCAGCAAAAAGTAAATTATCTTTAATTTGCTTTTCTGTTAATCCAATTTCTTGCAGTCGGTTATAGCGCATATAACTTGCACTATGACAATTTAAACAGCTATTGATAAAGGTACGCGCACCGCGCTGTAGCGAGTCTTGATTAGTGGCGTCAATCGGAGCTCGGTCTAAGTGTACACTTTCATTAGCGACCGCCAGCTGCGTTAGCAATAAATTTGGTACTAGCATTAATGCTAATAAGAGTTTTTTCATTATATTTTTAATTTTCATGATATTAGCCTGTCACTCTCTCCGGCACCGGCAAAGTTTTATCTTGTCTTGTGTACCACGGCATTAGCAGGAAGAAAGCAAAGTAAACGACAGTAAAGATACGTGCAATTACTGTAGCGATATCCGCCTTACCCAACCAAGCACCGAACTGACCAAACTTATCGGCAGGCACTGTACCTAAATAACCTAGTACTAAGAAGCTCACAACAAAGGCGAAAAGCCATTTTTTATAAAGTGTGCCACGATAACGAATTGACTTCACTGCACCTCTATCTAACCAAGGCAAGAAAGCAAAAACAACTACCGATAGCCCCATTGCAACAACACCTGGAAACTGTGAAACACCAATTGGTGGAACTGCACGTAATATTGAATAATATGGGGTGAAGTACCAAGTAGGCGCAATGTGTGCTGGCGTTACTAATGGATTAGCCGGCACAAAGTTATTAGCCTCTAAAAAGTAACCACCCACTTCAGGCGCGAAAAAAATAATGGCCGAGAATACAATTAAAAATACAACTACGCCTACTATATCCTTAACTGTATAGTAGGGATGGAATGGGATACCATCTAACGGAATACCTGTTTTCTTGTTTTTAGTTTTCTTAATCTCAACGCCATCAGGATTATTTGACCCCACTTCATGAAGTGCAATTAAGTGTGCTGTAACCAAACCCAGCAACACCAGTGGCAGAGCAATAACATGAAATGCAAAAAAACGGTTCAAGGTAGCGTCACCCACTAAATAATCACCACGTAACCACTCCATTAAGTCTGGCCCTATAAAAGGGACAGTACCAAATAAACTAGTAATTACTTGCGCACCCCAGTATGACATTTGACCCCAAGGTAATAGATAACCAAAAAACGCCTCTCCCATTAGCGCTAAGAAAATACCCATACCGAATAACCAGATAAGCTCACGTGGATTACGGTATGAGCCATAGATTATGCCGCGAAACATATGTAGATAGATCACCACAAAAAACATTGAGGCGCCTGTAGAGTGCATGTAGCGGATCACATAACCCCAAGGGACGTCGCGCATAATATACTCTACTGAAGCAAAAGCGATTGACGGATTACCTAAAATCCCATCGAGTGGTGAGGCGTCTGGCTTATAGTGCATAGTTAAGAAGATACCAGTGACAATTTGAATCACTAATACCAACATTGCAAGTGAACCGAAAAAATACCAAAAATTAAAGTTCTTTGGTGCATAGTACTCGGTTAGATGCGCTTTAACATTGCTAGTAAGTGGAAAGCGCTCGTCCACCCAACTAACAGCGCCCTCTAAAACACCAGTCAATACTGATTTTTTTTCTGTTACAGATTTATTAGCCATGACCTAAGCCTTCCCTTCAGGATCAACACCGATAAGCAGCGTGGTTTCGGTTAGATAGTGATACTTCGGCACCACCAGATTAGTTGGCGCTGGCGAGCCTTGAAATACACGCCCGGCTAGGTCGAATTTAGAGCCATGACATGGACAAACAAAACCTCCATCCCAGTCTGGCGTCACCTCAAAACGTGAGTTTGGTGAGCAACCTAGGTGCGTACAAGTACCTAACATTACCGCATACTCAGCCTTAATTGCACGACCATTTTCTTTGCAATAATCTTGCTGCTGCGGCACTTCTGATTTAGGGTCTTTTAGCTGCGCATCGTGATGAGAGAGCTTTTCAAGCATTTCTTTAGTACGATGAATAATCCATACTGGCTGGCCGCGATATTCAGCCACCATCATTTCACCTGGTGCAACTTTAGCAATATCAACCTCAACAGGCGCACCAGCAGCTTTAGCGCGCTCACTAGGTGTCATACTCTTAACAAATGGCACAGCTGCGGCAGCGCAACCTAGCGCACCGACAGCAGACGTGGCAATTAAAAATTTACGTTTTTCTATATCTACTGAAGTACTGCCTGGTTCTGAATGCGAACCAGCGTGATGCTTATCACCGTGATTATCTGACATGATTCCCTCGACTACTGATTATGAATTCTTGCCCTTAGGGGCCAACATCAATCCGCTTAGCTACCTTTTACGTTGAAAAATTAAAAGCTCAAAAATATGACGTAATAATAAAGGTTGCGATTATACAATTCTTTACAGGCTAATTAAAGCTTTATTTTATAAGTACCTGAAATAAAACAACTAAACTGGGTTTCTTATATCTATAAACTCGTGTATTAAGTTATATTTCTCAGCTAGATGCTGACCCAAAGCCTGTATACCATAACGCTCTGTTACATGATGCCCTGCTGAAATATATGACACACCTGATTCAATAGATTGGTGTGTAGTTTGCTCAGAAATTTCGCCGCTAATATACACATCTACACCATGCTCAATGGCTACGTTAATATAGCCCTGTGCTGCTCCTGTACACCAAGCGACCTTATGCACTATTTTCTGCGGATCACCAATTACTAATGGGTTACGTTGCAAAATTGATTCGATTTGTGCGGCAAATACCGTTAGCGAGATTGGTTTAGCTAGCTCGCCATAAGCTATGAGTTTAGATTCTCCAGTAAATCCTCTTAGGTGAATACCCAAAACTCTCCCAAGCTGCACATTGTTACCAAACTCAGCATGCGCATCTAACGGTAAATGATACGCCACTAAGTTCAAATCATTTTTCAGTAGAAATGCCAAACGATTACGTTTAATACCGATCACTCGAGGATCTTCATTATGCCAAAAGTAGCCATGATGCACTAAAATCAAATCAGCATTAACTTGTTTAGCTGCCTCCAATAACGCCATGTTAGCGGTAACGCCGGTAACTATTACTTTTATTTCTGGCCGACCTGCTACTTGTATACCATTTGGGCAGTAATCTTTGAAATGCTCAACTTGCATGAGTTCTTGGGTATAATGAAGCAACTCACTCAGCTCTACCATTTTTATAACCTTTTTATCACATCACTCTTGAATATTCGCTAGAATAACCTGATATTACATCGTGTATATAATATTACTTAAATAAGCGGGATATTAACTTCGAATTTATACATTCGCTATCTGAACAAATGTCACTTCTCTACCATTAACTCAACCAACACAATACGCACCCTCCAAAATGAACAATCAACTACATAAAAAACTATGGCTCATTTTCGCTCAGACTGTGACAGTATGTTTAGCACTCGTCTTTGTATTGCGGATTTTTTTTCCTAACCTACTAGATAACGTCCTAGTAAAGACCAATAATACTTCATCAATAAAACAAGTTGAACCTAACGATAACGGTATTTTAGTCGGCTCATATAGCCCTGCTGTAAAAAAAGCAATGCCATCCGTAGTGAATATTTTTACTAGCAAGAGAGCGTCTGATAATCCACACCAAAAATACTTAGATGATCCTACCTTTCGTCAGTTTTTTGGCGATCAATTAGACGACCCTGATGCTCAGACTCAACCAGAGAATAGTCTTGGCTCTGGCGTCATCGTCAGTGAGCAAGGTTTAATTTTAACAAATAACCACGTAGTAGCCTCGGCAGACGAAATAGAAATTGCGCTTGCAGATGGGCGAAAAATGTCAGCTAAGGTCGTCGGCACAGACCCCGACACCGATTTAGCTTTAATTAAAATTGAAGCTAATAACTTACCTGCCATCACTTTTGCTAGCTCCGATAAGCTGAGCGTAGGTGATGTTGTTTTGGCCATTGGCAATCCATTTGGCGTTGGTCAAACTGTAACACAAGGTATTATTAGTGCACTTGGTCGTAATCACTTAGGGATTAATACTTTTGAAAACTTTATCCAAACAGATGCCTCGATCAACCCAGGTAATTCAGGAGGAGCCTTAATAGATACTAACGGCAGACTAGTCGGTATTAATAGTGCCATTTACTCTCGTAGTGGTGGCTCTATGGGTATCGGCTTCGCTATTCCTGCCACCCTGGCAAACCAAGTTATGGATCAAATTATTAGTCAGGGCAATGTAACTAGAGGCTGGATAGGTATTGAGGCACAAGACATTACTCCAGAGCTTGCTGAATCATTCAAGTTGCAGGTTGCGGAAGGTGCGTTAATCGCAGGTGTACTTAAAAACAGTCCCGCAGAAAAAGCCGGGTTACGCGCGGGTGATATTTTATTGACAATTGATAGCAAACCGATTGTAGACACGAGCAGTATGTTGAATTTGATTGCAGCACTGAAGCCAAATAAAAAAGCTACATTCAAAATCGCAAGGGCAGAACAAAGACTGAGCATTGCTGTGCTCATTGGCAAGCGCCCAAAACCCGTCATAGAGAGAAATTAAGTAAGGGCTAGCTTTTTTATTTGCTATGAAGCACCATAGTTTTATGATGTTGGCGGTTGTATTGTATGACTTGGTGCTTGCTTAGTTAATGAGGCTACTATTAAGCCAAGTTCAAATAGCATCCAGATAGGCATAGCTAACATGAACTGAGAAATAATATCTGGCGGGGTGAATATTGCTCCGATGATAAATGCTGCAACTACTACATAGCCACGCGCCTCTTTAAGTTGAGCAACTGTTAACCAACCAAAACGTACAGTCATGAACACCGCGATTGGCACTTGAAACGCTAGTCCAAATGCAAAAAAAAGTGTTAAGACAAAATCTAAGTAGTTACCTATATCAGTCATTACCGCAACACCTTTGGGTGCTGTGCCTACAATGAAACCAAAGACTACAGGAAACACCGCAAAATAGGCAAATGCCATACCTGCTAAAAACAGCAAGCTACTGGCAATAATCATTGGTATCATGAATTTCTTTTCATGTGAATAAAGTCCAGGCGCTATAAATGCCCAAATTTGGTACATAGTATGCGGCAGTGAAGCAATAAATGCAGCCATCATCGCAACTTTCATAGGCACAAAGAAGGGCGTAGTCACTGCTGTAGCAATCATTTGACCGCCTGCTGGTAGTTTACTTAATAAAGGCGCTGCCAGTAGCGCATAAATTTTGTTAGCGAATGGGAAAAACCCGATAAATACCACTATAAAGCCTAGCACGATACGTAATAAGCGGTCGCGCAACTCAATTAAGTGTGAAATGAAGTTATCTGTAGGTGTCACTAGCTTTTATTCTGTAGTTGGTATTTTTTTAGAGCGGGTTCTTTTAACTTTAGGTTTCGTATCTACAGATTTAACACTGGCTGGGCTCTCGCTTATAGAGTGCTGTTCGGAAGACTTTGGATTATTAACCTCTGATTCAAACTCAGCTATTTCCTTAGAAGCTGCATCTATGCCACCTTGCATGCTTGATTCCACAGCCTCTTTAGTTTGAGTGACTGTTTCCTGAATCTCTTGCTGTAATTGTTGCAACTCCTGAAAGCGAACCTCCCGATTCACTTCTTCTTTTACTTGCGCCACATATCGCTGCATGCGACCAGCGAGCGCACCTAGAGTTCGCGCTACCTTCGGCAGCTTTTCTGGGCCGATTACGACCAAAGCTACCACTGCGATAACAACTATCTCTGAGAAGGAAACATCAAACATATCCGTTATTGCTTAGTTTTATTTGTTACTTCGCCTTCAATAGTGTTACCTGACTCTCTATTGTCAGTAATCTTATCATCACGCATAGCTTTTTTGAACTCGTTGACTGCTCCGCCAACATCGCCACCAATATTTTTAAGTTTTTTAGTTCCAAATATCAGTACCACAATCAATAATACAATTAACCAATGCCAAATACTAAATGAACCCATGATAACTCTCCAAAAATATAATTAAACTTTGTGCGTTTTATCGCCGCCACCCAATATGTGCATATGAATATGAAACACTTCTTGACCGCCATCTTTACCGGTGTTGATTAGCGTTTTAAAGCCTGCCAAACCCTGCTCTTTTGCAAGCTTAGGCGCAAGTAAAAGCATCTTCCCGAGCATAGATTCATGTTGTATCTCACAACTAATTAGACTTTCTACATGTAGTTTAGGCACAATTAAAAAGTGTATTTTAGCTGATGGGTTAATATCATTAAAGGCAATGACATCCTCGTCTTCATAGATCTTTTTTGCAGGAATACTACCGTTAACTATCTTACAAAAAACACAGCCCGCGCTCATTACTTTGCGCCCTTTTCTACTCTAGAAGCCTTCTCTACCAAACCTGAGAGACCTTCACGCTTTGCCAGCTCATCCAAAATGTCTTGTGGCTTTAAATTTGCTTTTGCTAGCATCACCAGGGTATGAAACCATAAGTCTGCAGTTTCATAGATAAGGTGCTTATTGTCCCCATTCTTTGCCGCAATAATGGTTTCAGCAGCTTCTTCACCTACTTTTTTGAGTATACTATCCATACCCTTGGCATATAGTTTAGCTACATAAGAGGTTTGCGGGTCTGCGCTTTTGCGCTCCTCTAGTAATGTTGCCAAACGATTTAATGTATCACTCACTTTTTAAACCTTTTATAGACTTTTCTGGTCCGCGTATATTTCTTCTGGACTCTTGATAATAGGCTGATCTATATGCCACTCTTCATTTTCAAGCTTTTTAAAAAAACAGTTATGCCGTCCAGTATGACAAGCTATACCGCCAACTTGTTCAACGTTAAGCAGAATGACGTCTGCATCACAATCTAGGCGCATCTCATGCACACGTTGCACATGTCCGGACTCTTCACCCTTGCGCCATAATTTATTGCGTGAACGTGACCAGTAAACAGCTTGCTTAGTGTCGTTAGTTAATTGCAAGGCTTCGCGATTCATCCACGCAAACATGAGTATACGTCCTGTATTATGCTCTTGAGCGATTACTGGTACTAGGCCGTTTGCATCCCAACTAATGTCATCTAGCCAACTCAAAGTCTTACCTCAATGTCATTTCTTTGCATATACTCTTTGGCTTGCTTAACGGTATATTCACCGTAGTGAAAAATACTCGCAGCTAGTACAGCATCAGCGCCGCCTTCCTTTACGCCATCAACCAAATGTTGCAAGTTTCCCACGCCACCAGAAGCAATGATTGGTACATCTACCGCATTTGAAATGGCTCTATTTAACGGATTATTGAAACCAGTTTTTGTTCCATCTCTATCCATGCTTGTTATCAACAATTCGCCAGCACCTAGTTTGGTCATGTATTCAGCCCATTTAACGGCATCTAAACCGGTTGCTTTGCGTCCACCATGAGTAAACACTTCCCACTCAAAAGGCTGGTTATCTACTTTCTTAGCATCAATCGCAACTACGATACATTGCGAACCAAAGCGACTTGCCGCATCTTGTACCATTTGCGGATTGAGCACTGCGGTTGTGTTGATGCTGACCTTGTCTGCACCCGCGTTTAACAGTCTACGTACATCTTCAACTTCACGTACACCACCGCCTACTGTTAATGGTATAAAAACTTGAGATGCTACTTCTTCAATAATGTGTAGGATCAAGCCGCGATTATCAGAACTGGCAGTAATATCTAAAAACGTGAGTTCATCAGCGCCTTGGTCATCATAACGCTTAGCAATTTCAACGGGATCCCCTGCATCCCGTAACTCTAGAAAGTTAATACCCTTAACTACGCGACCATCAGTCACATCTAGGCATGGAATAATGCGTTTAGCGAGCACTTAATTCATCCGCCAATTGCTGTGCCTCAGCAAAATCGAGCGCACCTTCATAAATTGCACGACCAGTAATCGTACCAATGATACCTTCACTAGCTACTGCACAAAGCTTACGTACATCTTCTAAATTAGTCACCCCACCAGAGGCAATCACTGGGATGGTCAAAGCTTGTGCTAAGGCCACAGTCGCTTCGATATTCACACCAGTTAACATGCCATCACGGCCAATATCGGTATAAACAATTGAGCTAACACCATAACCTTCGAACTTTTTCGCCAGATCAATTACGTCGTGGCCTGTTAGTTTTGACCAGCCATTCACTGCAACTTTACCTTCTTTCGCATCTAGACCAACAATAATCTGACCAGGGAAAGCATCGCAAGCTTCATGTAGGAATCCCGGATTCTTTACTGCCGCGGTACCAATAATTACATAATCAATACCATTATCTAGATAGCGCTCTATCGTTTCAAGGTCACGAATCCCACCACCGAGCTGAATAGGAACCTCTCCTCCAACTGCGTGTACGATAGATTTTATCGCAGCTTCATTTTTAGGCTTACCTGCAAATGCTCCGTTTAAATCTACTAAATGTAAGCGTTTACCACCGTTATCCACCCAATGGCGCGCCATGGCTCCAGGGTCTTCGGAAAACACTGTCGACTCTTCCATTAAGCCTTGTTTTAGCCTTACACAGTGGCCGTCTTTAAGATCAATTGCTGGGATAATTAACATAATGGTTTAATATTGATTTATTTGATAATAATTTAAATTAAGTGATTAAAAAATACTGTATAAACTACTCTAATGCTACCTTAAGTTAAGGTAGCCAGTTTACGAAATTGCTTAACATTTGCAAGCCTGCCGTTGCACTTTTTTCTGGGTGAAACTGTACTGCAAACAAATTATCCTGTGCTATCGCACTAGTAAACCGCTTGGGATACTCGCTATAACCACCAACTATACGCGCATCATCAGGCTGTACATAATAACTATGCACATAGTAAAAACGCGCACCATCTTCTATATTACCCCATAAGGGATGCGCTTTTGACTGTTGGCTTTGATATACCTGATTCCAACCCATATGCGGTACTTTTAACTTCGTGCCGATCGCGTCATACATTTTGTCTGCGGCAAAACGCTTCACGCTACCTTTAAAAAAGCCTAAGCCTGCAGCATCGCCCTCTTCAGAGTGCTCGAATAGCATTTGCAAACCAATGCAAATCCCTAGAAACGGCTTATTTCTAGCCGCGCTTATAACTGAGTCACGTAAGCCTTTAGCATCCAACTCGCGAATACAATCTGGCATCGCACCTTGACCTGGGAATACAATGCGCTCAGCATTTGCTATATCGATAGGGTTACTGGTCACTAACACGCTTTTCTTGGGTGCAATATGCTCTAACGCTTTAGATACTGAGCGTAAATTGCCCATACCGTAATCAACTACTGCTATATCAATTTTTTTCATACTACAATTTTCATGGGGTTGCTGCTTAAGTGTAACAAAAGCTCTCGCTTTATAAACTACCTTTAGTGGACGGCATAATCCCTGCCATGCGCGAGTCTGGCTCAATAGCTACTCGTAATGCGCGACCAAACGCTTTAAAGATTGTTTCGGCTTGATGATGAGTATTATGACCTTTTAAATTATCAATATGCAAAGTGACATTGGCGTGATTTACAAAGCCCTGAAAGAACTCATGAATTAAATCAACATCGAACTCGCCTATTGACGCCCGTGTAAATACGCAACCAAACTCTAAGCCTGGTCGTCCAGAAATATCTAGTACCACACGTGACAGAGCCTCGTCTAATGGCACATAAGCATGGCCGTAGCGCCGTATGCCTTTTTTATCACCTATCGCCTTGGCAAAGGCTTGTCCAAAGGTAATGCCGATATCTTCCACTGTGTGGTGCGCATCGATGTGCAAATCACCTTTAGCGCTTACACTAATATCCATCATGCCATGACGGGCAATCTGATCCAACATGTGATCTAGAAACCCTAAACCAGTACTGAATTGTGATGCGCCAGTACCATCTAAACTAATGGCGACTGTGATTTGTGTTTCCAGGGTATTTCTAACTACTTCTGCAGAGCGCATATTGAATCACTTAAGCTAAAGTGCGTATAAAATTGATAAGTAAATATTTTAACCTAAACCAGATGTTATTGGGTTTTTTACAGATATTAAAGCTAATAACATTCTATACTCATTAAATAGCTTTAAGTATTATAGCCCTTAGAAAAGGCTCGAAGCCTAGCAAGATAACAGCAGTATCTTTACTAGGCTTCATATGCATCTACTCAGCTACCTAATTACATTCCTATCACTTAATTGACTCATCAGCTAAGTGATATACAGTAACAAATAATTATTTAGCAGCTTCTGGAGCTGCTGCAGTTTCTGCCGGAGCAGCTTCAACAGCAGGCGCTACTTCAGCTGGCATAGCTTCTGCAGGAGCAGTTGCAGTTACGGGAGCTGCAACTACTGGAGCTTCAGTAGCCTCTGGTTTTTTTCCACCTAATAAAGTAAATAACAATACTAAAACAGCAGCGCCTATGACCCATGGTAAAAAGTTATTAGAACCACCAGCACTAACACTAGCAGCGCTGCCATGAGCAATTGCTGTAATTTCAGCCGCAGCAACAGCAGGATCAGTAGCACCGTAGATAGCAGCGCCAGCTACAATGATGGTTGCGCCAGCATCTTTAACTTGCTGAGTTGTTCCAGCCTTAACACCACCAGCCACTGAAATGTCTACACCTAGATTCAGAGCTGCAACCATACTTAAGTCATTAAATGGCGTTTGACCTGCAGCTTGTTGATCTAAACCAGTGTGAACGCCAATGATGTGTGCACCCAACTTAGCCACTTCAATAGTACGCGCTTTTTTATCAGCAACATTGATCAAGTCAACTTGAGCTTTTTTACCGTATTTGTTAGCAACATCAATAACACCTTTGATTGTACCGAGATCTGCCGTACCCAGAACTGTACAAATGTCAGCGCCGGCTTTGTAGAATGGTTCAGCTTCATAAAAGCCAGCATCCATTGTTTTCAAATCGACTAAGATTTTGTTGTTTGGGAATTTAGCGCGTAATACTTCTAACAATTTGATACCATTATGCTTAATGCATGGTGTACCAATTTCCAAAATATCTACGTGTGGGGCAACTTTCGCCGCTAAAGCGACAGTTCCGTCAAAATCTAATGAATCTAATGCCATTTGGGTTTGAGCCATGCTACATCCTCCAACTAAAAATAAATCATAAATGACCTATTTAGATTAAAATACAAAGTGAATTAATTTCTTATTTGTGTAGAGCGTACACATTTCGCGATAGTAACACGCACTTAATATGAAATAAAAAACATTTTTTGCTTATTCTTAATGTTTAGAAATTTTCTAGTGCTTAATTATCGATATACGGCGAACAATAACTAACGCAACTAGTTTTGCTTAACTAAACATTTAAAAGTAGCTTTGTCAGTGTATCAACAAGCACTTTTGACTGGGTATCGGTTCCAATAGTAATGCGCAAGTATGGGGCTATCCGACTTGGTGACTTAAAGTGACGCACAATAATACTTTTCTGGCGAAGTAAAGCGGTCAGCTCTTCGCCATCCATGACTTGATGTTTAGCAAAAATAAAGTTTGCACCTGATGGCATTATATCGAAACCTAATTGCGCTAAATCATTAACCAACGCCTCACGTGTTGCAATGACTTTACCGCATGTTTCTTCAAAATACGCTGTATCTTGCATGGCGGCAATAGCGCCAGCAGAAGCAAAACGGTCAATTGGGTAAGAATTAAAACTATCTTTCACACGTATCAACGCTTCAATTAAATCTGGATGACCCAAAGCGTACCCAACACGTAAACCCGCCAATGACCGAGCTTTAGAAAGAGTATGCGTCACCAATAAATTAGGGTGAGTATTAATTAAGCTCACCGCAGACTCGGTACCGAAATCAACATAGGCTTCATCAATCACAACAACTGACTGCGTATTCTTTTTTAGTAAGTTTTCAATAGTCGTTAGCGACAGAGGAATACCTGTGGGCGCATTCGGATTAGGGAATATGATACCGCCATTGGGTTGATCATAATCATCAATGTTGATTGAAAAATCTTCTGCTAAAGGAATTGTTTGATATTCGATGTCATACAAACCACAATATACCGGGTAAAAACTGTAAGTAATGTCAGGAAATAACAATGGTCGACTATGCTTTAACAGCGCTTGAAACACATGCGCTAATACCTCATCTGAACCATTACCGACAAATACTTGCTTAGTTTGCAAATGATGTACTTTCGCAATCGCGGCTTTAAGTGCGTCTGAGTTAGGATCTGGATATAGACGTAATGAATCTGCCGCTTCAAGTTTTAGCGCAGCTATTACTTTAGGGCTAGGGCCATAAGGATTCTCGTTGGTATTGAGTTTTACTAAATTATCTAACTTAGGCTGCTCACCTGGTACATAAGGTGTAAGCTTGTGTACGATATCGCTCCAAAATTTACTCATATTGGCTTAGCTTTTTAACCTGTACTCTGCAGACCTAGCGTGAGCTTGTAACCCTTCGCCGTAAGCCAGAGTTGCGGCTACTTTCCCTAGTACTTGCGCACCCTCAGCCGACACCATGATTAAACTTGAGCGTTTTTGAAAGTCATATACACCCAGCGGCGATGAAAAGCGTGCGGTACGTGAGGTTGGTAACACATGGTTTGGTCCTGCGCAGTAATCACCAAGCGCTTCACAGGTATTGCGACCCATAAATATAGCTCCTGCATGCTTGATAGTTTTACTGAATGCTAAGGGCTCATCCATTGATAACTCCAAATGCTCTGGTGCAATGTAATTACAGATCTCTGCTGCTTCCACCAAATCACGCACTTGAATCAAAGCACCACGATCTGTCAGTGAAGTACGAATGATGTTTTTTCGCGGCATTTCTTCAACTAACTTTAAAATGCTTGCATTCACTTTATCTAAAAAGTCCGCATCTGGACTTAATAAAATGGCTTGTGCTAACTCGTCATGTTCAGCTTGGCTAAATAAATCCATGGCCACCCAATCAGGATTAGTTTTACCGTCGCAAATGATTAAAATTTCTGATGGTCCTGCCACCATATCAATTCCGACAACCCCGAATACGCGACGTTTAGCAGCGGCAACATAGGCATTACCAGGTCCAACCACTTTATCTACTTGCGGCACTGTTTCAGTACCGTATGCTAAGGCACCGACGGCTTGCGCGCCACCTAGGCAAAATACACGATCAACCCCAGAAATCGCAGCTGCGGCTAATACCAACTGATTACGCTCGCCATTGGGCGTAGGCACCACCATAATAAGCTCTTTAACACCTGCCACTTTGGCTGGGATCGCATTCATTAACACAGATGATGGATAAGCCGCTTTCCCGCCTGGTACATATAAACCTACGCGGTCTAATGAAGTAACTTGTTGCCCGAGCAAAGTACCATCCGCTTCGGTATAACTCCAAGAAGACATTAGTTGTTTCTCGTGATAGCTACGCACCCGTTCTGCCGCAGTTTTTAAAGCATCGCGCTGCTCAACCGGCAAGCCGCTCAATGCAGCAGTTAACTCTGCTTGGCTAATTTCCAACTCAGGCAGACTAGTTACATTCGTTTTATCAAAACGGTTGGTATACTCTAAAACCGCAGCATCGCCGCGTTTTTTAACATCTTTAAGAATATTAGCCACTACAACATCAATACTGTCGTCCTGAGCCGTTTCAAAGGCGAGCAAGGCTTTTAAATTGCTATAAAAATCTACATCTGTAGTAGAAAAACGTCTTATCTTCATGCTATTTGACCTATATTTAATCTAAATACTATGCCCTAGAAGCAATCACGTTTGTAAATGCATCCATAATTGGCTGGATTTTATCTCGGTTCAACTTGAGTGAGGCTTGATTTACCACAAGTCTTGAGCTGATTTCACCAACCTCCTCTACAGCTTTGAGGTTATTTGCACGTAAAGTTCCGCCTGTACTGACTAGATCAACAATCACATCTGCCAAACCAACCAAAGGACCTAATTCCATTGAGCCATAAAGCTTAATAAGATCCACATGCATACCTTTTGCTGCAAAGTGTTCACGCGCAGTTTTTACGTATTTAGTCACTACTTTTAATCGCGCACCACTACGAATCGAAGCGAAATAATCAAAATCTTCACGCACTGCCACCATCATTTTGCATTTGGCAATTTGCAGATCGATTGGCTGATATAAGCCATCGCCGCCATGCTCATCAAGTACATCTTTGCCTGCAATGCCTAAATCAGCCGCACCATATTGCACATAGGTTGGTACATCACTTGCACGAACAATGATCAAGCGCACATCTTCGCGGTTCGTGCCAATAATCAACTTTCGTGATGATTCAGGATCTTCTGCTGGATGTATACCCGCCGCTGCCAAGAGCGGTGTGGTTTCTTCAAAGATACGGCCTTTTGAGAGGGCAATGGTAATCATGTTTAAACTCTTTTTACGTTTGCGCCTAGCGCATTTAACTTAGCCTCTAAGTGCTCATAACCACGGTCTAGATGGTAAATACGTTCAATCACCGTTTCGCCGCGAGCAACCAAACCCGCTAACACTAAACTTGCAGATGCACGTAGATCTGTTGCCATCACAGTTGCGCCGTCTAAGAACTCAATCCCTTTAACTAATGCCGTATTACCATCGATACTAATATCTGCCCCCATACGTTGCATTTCTTGCACATGCATAAAGCGATTTTCAAAAATGGTTTCAGTGACTTTTGCTACGCCTTCAGCTACAACATTCAACGCCATAAACTGGGCTTGCATATCTGTTGGGAAAGCTGGGTGTGGTGCGGTGCGAATATTAACTGCTTTAAGCTTACCGTCACTTTTGACTGTAATGCTGTTTGCATCACTTGTTACAGTTGCGCCCGCGTCGCGTAGCTTTTCAATCACGGCATCAAGTAAATCGGCACGCGCATTAAGCAACTTAACCTCACCTCCCGTCATCGCCGCAGCCACCATGTAAGTGCCAGCTTCAATACGGTCACACACTACGTTATGCGTAGTGCCATTAAGCTTTTCAACACCAATAATCGTAATCACATCTGTACCAGCACCTGTGATTTTCGCACCCATTTTAATAAGCATTTCGGCTAGATCGACTACCTCTGGCTCTTTAGCCGCATTCTCCAGCACCGTTGTACCTTCAGCTAAAGTAGCTGCCATCATCAGGTTTTCTGTACCAGTCACAGTCACCATATCCATATAGTAACGCGCGCCCTGCAAACGGCGATTAGGCAGATGCAAAGTGCTCGCTTGAATGTAACCATGTGTGATGTGTATCGCTGCGCCCATGGCTTGCAAGCCTTTGATGTGTAAATCTACGGGGCGTGAACCAATAGCGCAACCACCTGGCAATGAAACACGTGCGGTACCAAAGCGCGCCAATAGTGGGCCTAACACCAAGATAGAGGCACGCATGGTTTTCACCATTTCGTAAGTGGCTTCAAAAGAAGTCACGTCACTAGCATCTAATGTCACTTGGCTAGTATTACGCGTAACTTTAACGCCCATCATATCGAGCAGTTTAATCGTAGTATCGATGTCTTTTAACGCGGCAATACTAGTTAAATGCAAAGGCGTTTCGGCTAATAATGATGCGCATAGAATTGGCAAAGCGGCATTTTTCGCGCCAGAGATGGAGACCTCACCATTGAGGCGACTACCGCCTTGTATAATTAACTTTTCCAATTACTTAGCCGCATCTAACATCACTTGAAGCTCGCCGCTCTCATACATGGCGCGCATGATATCTGAACCACCGACAAACTCGCCTTTAATGTAAAGTTGTGGAATAGTGGGCCAATTAGCAAACTGTTTAATACCCTCACGCACCTCTTGGTCTTGCAACACATCTACCGATACGTATTTCGCTTGGCAGGCATCTAAAATTTGCGTTGCTAAGTTTGAAAAACCACATTGTGGAAACTTAGGATTACCTTTCATGTAAAGCACTACTGGGTTGGTGCTTACTGTTTCTTTAATTCTTGCTTGTGCGTCCATTTACTTCTCCATTACTCGTATTTAATTTAACTTTACTTATTTGCAGACTTGCTGAGCCTGTTTAAGTAGACAGCTCTTGTTAAGCCGATTGTTTTTTCCACTGCTCAGGCGTGTATGTTTTCATTGAAAGCGCATGAATTTCCGAGCGCATTCTATCGCCCAGCGCACTGTAGACTAGCTGATGTTGTTGCACCATACTTTTGCCAACAAAGTCATTGCTTACAATGACTGATTCAAAATGCGTACCATCATCACCCAGCACTTTAATATATTCGCAGGCCAAATTTTGCGTGATGTAGGCCTCTAACTGTTGTGCACTTAGCAACTTTATGACTCCTTGATTCTTAAGCTCTTAATTTACGCTCTTAATTTATAACCTGATTTTAACATTTTTAGCGTAATCATTGCTAACACTAAGAAAGAAGCACTAACAATAGACAAACTAATCAACGGTGATACATCACCTTTGCCAAAGAAGCCGTATCTAAATCCGTCTATCATGTAGAAAAATGGGTTTAGTTGTGATAGTTTTTGCCAAAATAGTGGTAATGAATGTATGGAGTAAAATACACCAGATAGAAATGATAAAGGCATGATGATAAAGTTCTGGAATGCCGCCATTTGATCAAAGCGATCAGCCCATATGCCAGCAATAATGCCAAACGTACCGAGCAAGGCACTGCCCAGCAGCGCGAAAGCAAATACTATCCAAAAATTGGTCACATGAATATCCACAAACCACATGGCAACTAAATAAATACACAACCCAACGACTAGGCCGCGGATAATCGCCGCAAACAAGAATGCGATAAAGAATTGCAAGTGCGTAAGCGGTGTTAATAATACAAATACCAGGTTGCCCATCACTTTTGATTGAATCAAACTAGAGGAGCTATTGGCAAAGGCATTTTGCAACACGGACATCATAATCAAACCGGGCACTAAAAATGATGTATAGGGTACTCCGTCATAAACATGTACATGGCTCTCTAGCGCATGAGAAAAGATAAGTAGATATAATAATGCGGTGATAACAGGCGCGGCTACAGTTTGAAAAGCTACACGCCAAAAACGTAACAATTCTTTTTTCAAAAGCGTCCATGGACCTCGAAAAGAGTTTAAATATGAATAGTTAATCATGACTGACTCACAGATGACATACCAACCAAGGACATGAACACATCCTCTAGGTCTGCCTCATTCAACTGCATATCCATCACTTCAATCCCCGCCGAACGTAATGACGATAGCACTAACTCTATTTGTGTCATATCATTTAAGGCGAAAGTGTAATTTCCATTATCTTGATTACGCAATAAAGCTTGTACATTAGCCGGCAGATTCACGTGGCCTAGCGTCAAGCGCAGCTGCTTACCGGCAAATTTATTCAGCAAATTTGCAGTGCTGTCTAAAGCAACAATCTCACCTTGCTTCATCATGCCCACGCGGTTACATAAAGTCTCCGCCTCTTCTAAATAATGCGTAGTGAGAACAATAGTATGACCTTCATGGTTCAGTTTTTTGATAAACTCCCACATCATTTGACGAAGTTCAACGTCTACACCTGCAGTTGGCTCATCCAGTACAAGCACTGGTGGTTTATGTGCCAGAGCTTGCGCAATTAGCGCACGACGCTTCATGCCGCCAGAAAGCTTGCGCATATTCACATGCGCTTTCTCGGCTAAACCTAAACCTTCAAGAATTTCATCTATCCATGCATCATTCTCATGTCCACGTCCAAAATAACCCGCTTGAAATCGCAACATTTCTCGCACATTAAAAAACGGGTCAAAAACCAGCTCTTGTGGAACGACTCCCAATAATTGGCGGGCTTGCTGATATTGATTAACCACATCAAAACCCATCACGGAAATATTACCTGCACTTGGCTTGATTAAGCCGGCGAGAATACTGATTAAGGTTGATTTACCTGCGCCATTTGGTCCAAGTAGCGCAAAGAACTCCCCTTGGTCTATCGTCAAATCAACGCCTTTTAAGGCTTGTAAGCCGCCAAAGCTCTTATATATACCATTTACTTGAATTGCAGGTTTCATTTTTTGACTTAAGTCACAACCCATCGATTTGGTTAACTTTGAATTTAAATTTTTTAGTCACCCGTTAAATGAATTACGGCCTGTTCATGAACAAGCCGTAATGATTAACTACTATATGGTGATACTTTTAGCAATTACAACAAACATACATTTAATATGGCGCTGAAGAAACGTAAGCTTAATGAAAACTTAACGGAATAAAATCTTGTATGCCGTATAAATCTGCCAAACTAGATAAGCTCTCAGGCAGGTTTGTAAATTTAATTTTACAACTTTCCACAATAGCACGACGCTGCCACTCCAACATCAAACTCAAGGCCGAGGTATCTACATTATCCACAGCCGAAAAGTCGACCTCGATCTCTCCGTACATTTTAAATGTAGTACTATGGTTTAATATCAAATTTGCATTATCTACTAATACGTCACCAGAGACACGCCATTTATTCGCGTGCTCTATAATACGTTCAGATATATTAAGTTGTACTGATTCAGCCATATTTAGACTTTAAACTTACCTAAGACCAGCGTTTTTATTTTTTTCGGCTAACTTAGTATTCAAGCTATCGATACCATTTTGGCGAATAATAGTACTAAATTCGCCTCGATAGTTAGTCACTAGACTCACGTTTTCAATCGTAATGTCGTATACCTTCCAGCTCACCCCGTTTTTCACCAGACTATAATCCACAGCGACTGGTTGCCCGCCTGATTGCAGAATCAGAGTTTTCACAGTTACATTTTTTGCATCTGGCTCAGTGCGCATAGGTTTATACTCTATAATTTGATCTTTATATTTACCTAATGCTACGGAGTAAGTACGCAACAGCAAACTACGGAACTCTTTCTGAAAACTTGCTTGTTGTTCAGGTGTAGCCGCTTTCCAATTCTTACCAAGCACCATACGACACACGCGATCAAAATCAAAATTAGGCAGTATCTTATCTTCTGCCACTGCGTATAGTTTTTGTTGATTCCCAGCTTGAATTTCCTTATCATTTTTAATAATAGTCAGTACATCATCTGCTGTTTGTTTTACGAGCGCATCTGGCGCCACATCAGCATTTACTATGCCGGAATACAAACTGACAAGAAAACTAACGCCTACTAAAAACTTTGATACTGATCTCATTTGAATCCTTTTTTGATTCGATATTAAATTTAAATTGTAAACTGATGTGCTTCAATAATGTATTTCTACATAGCTTACTAAAACGATACATCTCCCAATTCGGTTGACTTAGTCTCAGTAGGCTTTATGTCTGAAGCGCTTGTTGCAGTTGATGGTTTCGCATCCTTATCCGTTTCAGAGGCTTTGCTAAACAAAAACTGACTAATCATTTTCTCTAGCACCACGGCATCTTGTGTCTTTGCAATTTTATCACCATTTTTTAACACGTCTTCGTCACCACCAGCCTCTAAGCCAACATACTGCTCACCTAATAAGCCTGCTGTATAAATATTGGCAAACGTATCTTTAGGGAAGTTGTAGCGTTTATCGATTTTAATTGTGACAATGGCTTCATAAGTCTTGCTGTCAAACACAATACTATCTACACGTCCTACTGCAACACCAGCGCTCTTGACTGGCGCGTGTGGCTTTAAACTACCTACATTTTCAAAAGCTGCAGTAACACTATAGGTTTCGCCAATTTTCCCAGAAGTTAAATTGCCCACCTTCATAGCAAGACCCAGCAGAGCTGCAACACCCAATGCCACAAATATTCCTACCCATAAATCAATTTTAGTTCTATCCACTTAACACCCTCTCAATTTTTACTACTCTTTTAGCTCTATATCACCAACATAAAAGAGGTTAAAACAAAATCTAGGCCCAATACGGTCAGTGATGAAATCACCACGGTTCGGGTTGTTGCTCGACTCACACCTTCTGCTGTTGGAGGAGCATCAAAACCTTCAAATAATGCGATCATCGTGCAAGCAATGCCGAACACTAAACTCTTAATGATGCCATTCACAATATCCGATTGAAAGTCTACATTGGCTTGCATTTGCGACCAAAACGCACCTTCATCCACGCCAATGAGCGGTACAGCTACGATATAGCCACCCAGTATACCAACCATGGAAAATAAAGTTGCCAGAACTGGCATGGAAATCACACCAGCCCAAAATCTTGGTGCAACTACACGTGCGATTGGATTGACTGCCATCATCTCCATTGCTGAGAGTTGTTCAGTAGTTTTCATTAAACCTATTTCTGCAGTAATTGCTGTACCAGCGCGCCCGGCAAACAATAGAGCAGTCACTACAGGTCCCAATTCACGCACCAGCGATAGCGAAACTAAAACCCCTATCGCCTCTGATGAGCCATATTTCTGCAGGGTGTTATAGCCTTGCAAAGCTAACACCATACCTACGAAGAATGCTGACACTATAACAATTAATAGTGACATCACACCTGTAGAATAAATCTCACGTAAAGTCAGATGAAATCGCTTAAAACTTTCCGCTGAGTAAGCAATCGTTAAAAAGAATAACCTCGCGCCTGCTCCTAAACGCCAAATACGCTCAACCATACGATGGCCTAGACCTTGCAAGGTTTTAATAATGCTGATAAGAGGGTTTGATTTGGTCATTTAATTTAAGTTTTGCAAATAGGAGTTTACCTAGGACTAATTTACTTAAAACTAGTGTTGTTTCATCAATTCAGATTGATAGTTACCGGCTGGGTAATGAAATGGTACTGGGCCATCTTTATCACCATGCACAAACTGATGCACGAAAGGCAAGGTTGATTGCATTAAATCATCAGGCGTACCTTCTGCGGTCACCACGCCATCCGCTACAAAATATACATAATCTGCAATTAAAAATGTTTCTTTAACATCATGCGACACAATAATAGAAGTGGCACCTAAGGCATCATTTAGACTGCGAATCAAACTGCAAATAACACCCATGGAAATTGGATCCAAGCCTGCAAAAGGCTCGTCATACATCATAATTGCGGGGTCTAGAGCAATAGCACGTGCCAAAGCAACTCGCCTAGCCATACCACCTGAAAGCTCTGTAGGCATTAGCGTATGCGCTCCTCGCAAGCCCACCGCATTTAGCTTCATCAATACTAAATCGTGAATCATAGAGTTAGGCAGATCAGTTAATTCGCGCATAGGGAATGCAACGTTCTCGTACACAGATAAATCGGTAAACAGCGCACCTTGCTGGAATAGCATGCCCATCTTACGGCGCAACTTAAATATGCCGTCGCGGCCTTGTTTGTGCACCACATCTCCATGAACACGCACTTCACCTTTTGTTGGTTTAATTTGACCACCAATCAGTCGTAATAAGGTAGTTTTACCACTACCACTACCCCCCATAATCGCTACAACCTTACCGCGTGGAAACACCATATTGATGCCTTTATGCAGCAATCGCCCTTTGTACCCAAAGGAAAGATTATCAATTTCTACGATATTATTGGTCATGTGCAGCTAAATGGTATGTCTATTTTTGTTGGATTTTTTAGAAGTCATCATTCTAAAACAATTTGGCATGTAAGTAAGTAGTTAAATTGCTTTTACATCTCAATATAGCGTAAGTTTATGGTATTAAAAAAGCCCATTTTTAAGTGGGCTTTTTAGATTAACTTATCTGACAATTAAAAACTATAACAAACCGTGTAAGGATTGCCATCCACAATATCTTTCGTTAGAACAGCCGCCGGCGTACCAGAAATAATCGCTCTAAAGGAACCCCCGGCAGTATCGCCATCATCTAAGTTTGTATCAATTTGCTTAACTAATTTACCTGCGATATTTTCAGAACAAACAACGTATAAACCAGTCATTCCAGTAATTTCAGTGAACCCCGTAATACTTTGCACACCAACACGTCCACTATCTGCATTTCTTGGCAAATATGTTGGATCTGTTATATCGGTTGGCCCTGTAGCAAAACCAGCTAAACGCACGTGCTGCCAGAACAAGAAAGATTCATCGGTTGATGTTGTTGAGTTCCATGCGCCGTTAATCTGCGCATTATTTAGCGTTGCACCAGGAGTTGTCGCTTTTGTTCCGCCGTTAATGTGCGTTGCAACATTGGCATCATCGCCAGGTATAGCCTTAAACTTATCTTGGTATCCATAAATAAAAATCTGAGCATTCTTTAAATCTGAAGCGATACTTTTTGCCTTAGCGCTATTAATTAACTCCTGACCTTTTAGTACGCCACCTAGGAGCAGGCCGATGATTACAAGTACGATCGCCAGCTCAATTAAAGTGAAACCTGCTTGTTTTTTCATTTAGTTCCCCGAACTATAAAAGTTATGTAAGTCATTTCAACCCGAATAAAATACTCACTAGTCAGCAACATATATGCAAATACTATACCAACTTCAATTAGCTTAGTTTACTGACATTTTAGCTAACTTCAGCTATATTTTGTTGAAAAACCATCTACTAAGTGTCGAAAATCCAACAAGTATGTTCAATTTTTAACGCTTTTCTGTATGAGTAAATTACTAAAAATCAGCATACAATAATAGATACGCTGGACAATTTCAATCAATCATTGAGCCATTATATGCAAACACCACTCAAGCCAGGTCTTAGATTAGCATATCAACTATTCAACGACTCCGACCGATTAATGGCTTTAATGATTCTATCATTACATGCTTTATTAATCTGGGGTGACTCTATCGGTCTGCATCGAGCACTACTTTTATGCCATTACGGCTGCTTTTTAATGTGGCAACCAGTGATGAGACAAACCAAAACCTTATCATGGCAAGCGGCTTTTCTCATTGTGGTAGGTGCTATAGTTGGTATGTTTTTTATCAACTGGTGGGTGATTGCTTTTTGGATAGCCAGCTTATTTGCATTAATTGGTGGGCGCATTTTTTCGGAGGAAACCTCGCGTGATAGGCTTCCTAATATATTGGCTTCGACTTACTTACTCGCCATCTTGCTGTTATGGGTAGTGCCCAAACTACTTAAGTCTAACAATGATTTAGCTGCCGCAGCTTTCATGCTTACGTACTTTTTGCCATTACTTCCACTGACCATTTTATTCCTATCGGCTAAACATAAGTCCAAGGCACAATCCGCCAATATTGACTTCTTCTATACCCTATTAATTTTTTTACTCTCCTCTATCGTCATACTCGGCAGCTTTGCAATTGGCGTTATCTGGAAAATTCACTATATTAAATTACTTATCGTAGTGGTCATGAGCTTAGCTGCTACTTTGGTTGTTCTAAGCTGGCTATGGAACCCAAGCTCATCCTTTTCCGGTTTAGAGTTGCTCATGTCCCGTTACTTACTCAGTATTGGTCTACCGTTTGAGCATTGGATAAGACAAATCGCAAAGTATGCTGAGTATGAGTCTACCGCAGAAAAATTCTTGCAAGCAGCTATGCATGAACTACTAGAACTTAACTGGGTAAGTGGCTTGATGTGGGAAGTTGAAGACTCAAAAGACCAAATTGGTGAGGCTACGCCGTATATTTCTACCTTTAATTTCCATCAGCTACATCTAACACTTTATTCACGTTGGCAATTTAGTCCTGCCATGTATCTACATGTACAGTTACTTACGCAAATTTTAGGTGAGTTCTATGAAGCGAAACGCCGTGAAGAGATCATTGTACAAAATACTTACATGCAATCACTGTATGAAACTGGCTCTCGCCTGACACACGACATTAAAAATATACTGCAATCCATGGGCACCTTATCTACCGCAGCCGAGCAAAGTAGTGATGATGGTAGCGATGATGCTAGACTAATCGAGTTAGTAAAAAAACAGATACCGCGACTAAGTCAGCGTTTGGCAAGCACGCTAACCAAACTTGAGCGCCCAAGCGCGGAAAAAAAGAGTCAAGAAAAGGTAGCTAATTGGTGGAAAGGTTTTAAACAGCTTAATCATAATCTACAGATATCATTTGAAGCACCGATTAACATGCCCAAAACTAACATTGACCCTGATGTATTGGATAGCGTAGTGGATAACTTACTGCATAATGCTTTAGAAAAGGCGAAATTAGAGACTAATACCCACATTAAAGTAAGTTTAATGCCTAGCGCCCACTTCTGCTTAGAAGTAACAGACACAGGCTCCGCAGTGCCAAAAAATGTCGTTGAACGTTTATTCAAATCGCATATAAGTTCAAAGAGTGGCTTGGGCGTTGGGCTGTTTCATGCTGCACAGCAGGCGAAGCATGCGGGTTACGAATTAAGCCTTGTGGATAATCAAGACGGTGAGGTGCGTTTTAGATTAGAAATGACTGAGGAAGATAAACCTCTGCCCCTTTGAGAAGTTGAGATGGAAACAAAAAAGGGCTCGTCCCTCTGATGAGCCCTTTCTTAAACGTCTCCGTACTTGGGAAAGAATGTTTGTGACTAACGTAAGCCTTGAATATAGTCAGCCACTGCAGCCATCTCTGCATCTGTCATTTTTGTAGAAATAGTCATCATCATAGGTGCGTTCGCACGTTCACCTGTTCTAAAGGTTCTTAATTGCGTTAATACGTAATCCGTATGCTGCCCACCTAAACGTGGAAATTGTTTAGGTAAGCCTGAGCCAGTTGCGCCATGACATGCTGCACAAGCTGGCACGCCAGTTGCCGCAATGCCGCCACGATAGATTTTTTCACCTAATGAACCAACTCCATTAGTTTTAGCTGCACCTAATTTAATTTTTTGACTCGAAAAGTAAGTAGCAAGATTCTTCATATCTTCATCACTCAATGCCGATGCCATACCTGACATAACTGCATTAGCACGCTTACCTGATTTAAACTCCTTTAACTGCTTAACTAAGTACTCAGGATGCTGACCGGCTAACTTAGGGTTTGCTGTAATCACGCTGTTACCATCGGTGCCATGACAAGCAGAACACACTGTGCCAACTATCTGTTCAGCAGTTTTCGTATTTGCTGGCGCTACTTCTGCAGACTTTTCTGCGGTAGCTGCAGCATGGGCAGACAGGCTAAATAAAGCACTTACCATTAAACCAGTTAAATTAACCCTTACTGAATTTAGGCTTAAAACACGACAAAATTGCATTACAGCTCCCAGTTATCAAAAATACTTACGCAAAACTTATTACATGCCACTCAGATTTTCATTAAACCACTGCGACTAATCTAAATAATTCAATCAATTAACGTGCTATTTTAGCGAAAATCGCCTATTCGTGATAGCATTTTTCACTATTGTTTATCGCATCACTCAATATGCCATTAAGCTTATCCTCACTAAATTCTAAATAGTAAGATATATATAATGCTGTATTGTCTAAAATGACGCTAAAGTTACACCGAAAAGAATTGGATCTTCATGCCATTGTTTCAAAACGCTACTTTTTTTATTTCAGCACACCATTTACGTGACTTACCTCCTGCCAGCGGCATTGAAGTAGCTTTTGCAGGTCGCTCAAATGCAGGTAAGTCGAGTGCCCTTAACACGCTCGCCAATCACAATCGCTTAGCTTTTGTGAGTAAACAACCTGGCCGCACGCAACTAATCAACTTCTTCACTTTAGGCAATGATAGACATCTAGTCGACTTGCCTGGTTACGGTTACGCTAAAGTACCAGAAGCCATGCGTGCGCATTGGCAAAACGTTTTAGCGCGCTACTTAGGTGAGCGCTCAAGCTTAGGTGGTTTAGTACTGGTGATGGATAGTCGCCATCCCCTTACTCCCCTAGATCGTCAAATGTTAGATTGGTTTTGCCCCAGCGGTAAACCCGTACATGTGTTACTGACCAAGGCTGATAAATTATCACGCGGCGAAGCTTCGCTAACACTTAATAAAGTACGAAAAGAACTCATCGAAACATGGGGCAATCATTACCATAGCGAATGTACAATTCAGCTGTTCTCAAGCCTGAAAAAACAAGGTGTGGAAGAAGCTGAAACAGTCATTGGCAAGTGGTTGTTTGCAGAAACGCCTGAGAGTTTAGTGCGTAAGTCGTTTAATCTTGTGGATGACAAAGACGAAGAATAAATTGTTTAACCTAAACATATCTCGATAACGTGAGCATTATCGAGAACTATAACCAGTGTACTTTATTGGCGTTTGAACACCATATCCCAAACACCATGTCCAAGTTTTATTCCACGATTTTCAAACTTGGTGAGCGGTCTATAACTGGGTTTTTCAGCATAAGTTTCTGCTGTGTTTCGTAGCTGCGACTCCGCGCTTAATACTTCTAGTACCCATTCCGCATATTCTTGCCAATCGGTGGCCACATGCAAGTAACCTCCTACTTTAAGCTTGCTGCACAGTAACTTTACAAATTCTGCTTGAATCAAACGACGCTTGTGGTGGCGCGCTTTATGCCAAGGGTCGGGGAAGAAAATATGTACGCCGTCTAAACTGGCGTCACTCAACATATTTTGCAGCACATCAACCACATCATGCTGAATAATTCGGATATTAGTAAGCGCTGACTCTTCAATTAACTTAAGAAGAGCGCCAACACCCGGTGTATGCACTTCAGCTGCAAGAAAATCACACTCCGGTAAAGTCTGGGCGATTTTTGCAGTCGTTTCCCCCATACCAAAACCAATTTCTAATATTTTTTTACTGTCTGTGCGATTAAATTTAGCGTTTAAATCGATGATCTCTGGCGCGTAGTCAATACCAAATTTGGGGCGACCAACTTCTAAGGCATGCGCCTGCCCCTTGGTAACGCGACCTTGGCGCAACACAAAGCTACGAATACGCCGACCCTTTAAGGCTTCTTTATCTGCATCTAAGGCAATATTTAAAACTGGAGATTCTTCTAGTTGGTCTAATTTTGTCATAGTGCGCATTATATCAATGCTCATTCATTAAAGTGTATGAGATTTATCACCTGCCGCAAAACCCATCAAGGGTTCGTCAATATTTTTACTAAAAGCTATTACCTTAAACAAATCTCCCATTTCTGCGGGAGATAATAACTTCTGCGCGGCAGCTGCAAGTGGCGCATAACGAACCATGTCATGTGGCGACACTTGCGATATCAGCTCTAAAATACCGCAATTCATTAAAAACTGTGCTTGGCTGCAAAAACCACTCAGTGCCAAACCATGACTCACGCCAGCGTGAGCAATGCTAGTGAAATCAACATGCGCTGTAATGTCTTGTAAGCCTATATTGATTAAAGGCTCACTATGCGCATAGTGTTGATAATGGCACATGAGCGTGCCTTGATTACGCTGCGGGTGATAATACTCACGTGCAGAAAATCCATAATCAATCATCAAAATAACACCTTGCTGCAAACTATGCGCAAGGCTAGCGATTAACCCACTAGCAGCTGGGCAAACCTCAGTCACGTAGCTAGCTGGCAAATTGAGCTTGCTGACGACCTTTAACAAACTCGGCTCACTCAAGACTTGATCTTGCCAGGCAAACCTCTCAGCTTCAATGACTATGCCGCGCTCGTAAATGCCATCAGCTTTCACATGTACAATATGCACTGGAATTGCATCTAACACTTCGTTACCTACAATCACACCATTAAAGCTTGAAGGTAACTCCCTTAGCCATTCCACGCGTCGGGCTAAGTCTTGCGGCAATCTCTTTTGCAATGTTTCTAACTGCACTTGGCGTAAGTGGTCACTTACTTCGAGTATAAAATACTTGGCTGGGGCTGAGTTATTCGCTGCCAAGGTTAATAAAATATCTGCAGCTAATTTACCAGTGCCTGCGCCTAACTCCAGAATACTGCCATGTGTTAAATTTAATATTTGTGAGATTTGATTAGAAAGAGCTTGTGCAAACAGCGGAGAAATTTCTGGTGCTGTGACGAAATCCCCACCACCGTTTTTGCTGTCAGCAAACTTTTGACTACCTGCGCTGTAATAACCCAAGCTGGGCGCATAAAGCGCCAAATGCATAAACTCGGCAAAACTTATCCAGCCTTTTTGCGTATTGATGGTCTTTTGAATCAGCGTGATAAGTTGTTGGCTATGTTTTTGGGCTTCAACTGAAGGTGTAGGCAATGTAGGCATAGACTTAGATTATAATAGCTAGCAATCAAGATTGGATTAATGTGTGGTGACAAACAATATAAATAAAGTAGTACTCATTACCGGTGGCGCAAAACGCGTAGGCGCGGCCATTTGTCGTAGTTTGCATGCGCATGGTTTCAACTTGATGGTTCATTATAAAAGCTCGCTTAAAGAAGCGCGCGCCTTGCAAGCTGAGTTAAGTTTGCAACGCCAAAATTCCGTAGCGATTATCCAAGGTGATCTATTAAATATCGCCAGCTTACCTAACTTAATTAACGAGACCATCAGCCATTTTGGGCGCTTAGATGTGCTTATCAACAATGCATCCACATATTACTCAACTGAAATTGGCGAGATTGATGAAGCGAAATGGCAAGACTTAATGGGTAGTAATTTAAAAGCACCCCTGTTTTTATCTCAGGTGGCAGCACCCGAGTTACGCAAAAACCATGGCTGCATTGTCAATATTACCGATATGCACGTAGAGCGCCCGAAAAAAGGCTACATTGTTTACAGTGTTGCAAAAGCCGGTTTAGTGACACTGACCAAATCGCTAGCACATGAATTAAGTCCTGAAGTACGCGTTAATGCAGTTGCACCAGGACCTGTACAATGGCCAGAAAACAATCCTCAATTTGATGAAGTTTATCGCCAACGTGTTATTAACCAAACTTTACTTAAGCGCGTAGGCGAGGCAGAAGATGTAGCGAAAGCAGTAAAGTTTTTAGTCACAGATGCACCCTTTATTACTGGACACGTATTAGCAGTAGACGGTGGCAGAAGCTTGAACCTATAGGTGTTAATCTGTTTTGATGCTCCTTTTGGCTTTGTTAAAAACAAATTAAACCAAAAAATGCTATTAGCAATAACAGAGTAGCCGCAAAATGGTTGTAGCTCCCTCTCTCACCCCAGATGATTTACTCAGGTGATGGCTCTATTTCAATGCCCAATAATGGCGCAAGTTGTACAATGTGCTTAGTACGCCCAGTACGACGGTCTATTTGGCGGCGCTGCATACGAGCCGCTCGACGACCTACCTTTTTAGACTTTAAGCCAGCTTGGCTTTTTTCTCGCTTAACTTGTTTACATCGTGATTTACGTCCGCCACATTTCAGCGTATTATAACAATCGTTATAACATTGCATGAATTAAGCATTATGACCACTTTAAAACTCACCCAAATTGGTAACTCACTTGGCGTTATTTTGCCCAAAGAGATTTTAGCTAAGCTTAAAATAGGCAAAGGCGATGAGGTTTTTGTGACTGAAACGCCTGATGGTTTCAGCATTACGCCGCATGATGCTACGTTTGAAAAGCAGATGGAAGCTGCTCGTAAGCTGATGAAAGAAAACCGCGCAGTATTACGTGAGTTAGCTAAGTGACCAGCCAACAAAGACAGAGTCTAAGGTGGGTTTGGTTACCGCAAGCGACTATTTTAGCGGTGCATGATGAGCAATTAGCCGAGCACGGGGGTTTAAGTGGCATACGTGATAAAGGTTTGTTAACCTCTGCATTGGCACTGCCAGAACATCTTGCAGTTTATAGCGCCCCTGACTTTGCAGATTTAGCAGCCTCTTATGGCTACGGTATTGCACGGAACCTTCCCTTTATTGACGGTAATAACCGTACGGCTTTTGTAGCAACTTTGCTGTTTTTACATTTTAATGATTTTTTATTAAAAGCCACAGATATTGACAAAGTGCTAACAATGCTTAAAGTTGCAGCAGATGAAATCACTGAAAGTGACTTTGCGAGCTGGCTACGCAGTCATTCACACAAAATTAAAACAGAAATATCCACATGATTAACCACTTACCAGCAAACCATTCCAATAACTTCATCAAGCTACGCAATAGCCTGATTAGCGCCACGGGCAAAGCCATTGGCGATTACAACATGATAGAGGAAGGCGATACCGTGTTGGTGTGCATGAGCGGTGGGAAAGACTCTCATGCCATGTTGATGATTCTGCTTGCACTGCAAGAACGTGCACCGATTAACTTCAAACTCATCGCCATGAATTTGGATCAAAAACAGCCAGGCTTCCCTGCTGACATTTTGCCTGCCTACTTTGAAAAGCTTGGCATTGATTACCGCATTGTAGAAGCCGATACTTATTCGATTGTAAAAGAGAAGGTTCCTGAAGGTGCAACGACTTGTAGCTTATGCTCACGCTTGCGCCGCGGCATTATTTACACCACGGCAAAAAAACTAGGCGCCAATAAAATTGCTCTTGGACATCACCGTGATGATATTGTAGAAACACTGTTTTTAAATATGTTCTTTGGCGCGAAACTAAAAGCCATGCCGCCTAAGCTTTCAACTAACGATAAACAAAATATCGTGATTCGCCCACTGGCGTATTGCAGCGAAAAAGATATTGCTAGCTACGCTCGCCAAATGGAGTTCCCAATCATTCCATGCGACTTATGCGGTAGCCAAGAGAACTTACAGCGTCAAAAAGTAAAAGATATATTGCAAGCTTGGGAACGTGAGCACCCAGGTCGTATCAATAATATTTTCCGCGCGATTGGCAATGTTGAGCCTTCACATCTGGCAGACTTTAATCTATATGACTTTAAAGGCTTGAGCCAAGCCAAGCCAGAAGACGAAGATCCTCTTTTTGGCGACATTGCTAAAGAAAGTGAAGCGCTAAGCTTAAATAGTACTGATGGCACCCGAATCGAATTTGTTCGAAACACATAATGTTACAAATTTTTCTATAAATTTGCGTAGTATGTGCGGTAAGTTGTTGTCTTATAGCCGTTTACCTTGCTATTATCCGAGTTGTTAGCTTAGCAACTCTATAATTTAGTCCATTTAATTACTCTCTCTTCTAGGCATGCATGTCCAAACTGTTAATTGTTGAATCCCCTTCTAAAGCAAAAACACTCAAGAAATATCTTGGAAGTGACTTTGAAGTGCTTGCCTCTTACGGACACGTGCGTGACTTGATTCCAAAAAATGGTGCAGTTGATACTGCCAATGACTTCGCCATGAAATACGACATTATCGAGCGTAACAGCAAACATGTAGATGCGATTGCCAAAGCTGTGAAAAGTGCTGATAGCATCTATCTCGCAACCGATCCAGACCGTGAAGGCGAGGCAATTTCATGGCATATTGCTGAGATTTTAAAGTCTAAGAGGCTACTCAAAAACAAGCTCATGAAACGTGTCGTTTTTCATGAAATTACTAAAAGTGCAGTTGAGCATGCAATTGCAGAACCTCGCGACATTTCCATGTCCATGGTCAATGCGCAACAGGCACGCCGCGCTTTAGATTACTTAGTCGGCTTTAATTTATCACCTTTATTATGGAAAAAAATCCGCCGTGGATTATCTGCAGGACGAGTACAAAGCCCTGCATTACGCTTAATAGTTGAGCGTGAGCTTGAAATTGAAGCTTTTAAATCACAAGAGTATTGGTCTATTCACTTAGACGCCTTAAAGCATAACTATGGCTTTAGCGCAAAATTAGTACAGCTCAACAATCAAAAAGTTGAGCAATTTACGGTCATTAATCATGATCAACAATCTGACATCGTTGGTAAGTTATTACTTGCCAGCGCAGGTAAAACAACAGTTTCACGTGTAGAGAAAAAACAGCGTAGTCGCAGTCCCGCCGCGCCTTTCACGACATCTACGCTGCAACAAGAGGCCGTGCGTAAATTAGGTTTTACGACTTCACGTGCCATGCGCGTTGCTCAGCAGCTCTATGAAGGTATGGACGTAGGTAGCGGAACAGTGGGTTTGATTACTTATATGCGTACCGATTCATTCAGCATTGCGGCTGAAGCGATTGCGCAGATTCGCGACTACGTAAAAAAGAATTTTAATGCAGAGTATTTGCCAAAAACTGCCATCCAATACAAAACAAAATCGAAAAGCGCGCAAGAGGCGCATGAAGCAATCCGCCCAACTGACATCAACCGCACACCTACTAGCGTTCGTCAGCACTTAACGGATGAGCAATTTAAACTGTATGAGATGATTTGGAAGCGCGCCTTGGCTTGCCAAATGGCGCCAGCTAAATTTGATGCAGTCAGCGTAGATTTAAGCCTGGGTTCTGACGCCAATTTATTCCGCGCCTCAGGTCAAACACTGGTATTTCCAGGCTTTATCGCGGTTTATATGGAAGGCACGGATGATGAGGAAGAAGAAGGTGAAAGCAAACTACCGCACCTTGAAACTGGTGAAGTACTAACGGTTGAAAAGATCTACGGTGACCAACACTTTACCGAGCCACCACCGCGTTATGGTGAGGCGAGTTTAGTCAAAATATTAGAAGAGTATGGTATTGGCCGCCCTTCTACCTACGCTAGTATCATTAGTACGCTGCAAGATCGCGAATATGTATTATTAGAAAAAAAACGCTTTATGCCGACTGATGTTGGGCGCGTAGTGAATAAGTTTCTCACCGAACACTTCACCAAATACGTTGATTACGACTTTACTGCCAATCTCGAAAACGCACTAGATAGCGTTGCCGAGGGAGAGCGTGAGTGGTTACCACTCATGGCGGAGTTCTGGCAAGGTTTCAATCAACAATTGCTCAGCAAAGCCGACGTGGAGCGTCCGGGTAATGAGTTGATTGATGAAGCTTGTCCTAAGTGTGGCAAGCCACTTCAAAAGCAACTCAGCCGTTTTGGCACATTCATCGGCTGCACAGGCTATAACGACGAACCCAAATGTGATTACAAACGCAGTTTAAATGGTACAGCACAAGTAGGTAGTGATCCTGTGATCATTGGCAATGATGACGAATCTGGTAAAGAAATTCTGTTAATGAATGGTCCTTATGGTCCTTATCTGCAGCTTGGTTTAGCCGTTGAAGGCGACAAAAAGAAACCTAAACGTGTAAGCGTACCCAAAGAAATTTCATTGGCGGATATGAATTTAGAAGTCGCGAAAATGGTGTTATCTTTACCGCGTGACCTCGGCTTGCATCCAGTTACGAATAAGAAAATCATAGCGAATATTGGTCGTTTCGGTCCCTATGTGAATCATGATGCTAAATTTAAATCGATTCCGAAAACAGACAGTGTATTTACCATTGACTTAGATGGCGCAGTTGCCTTGCTGGCAGCAGCCCATACAGGCCCAGCCCCTTTAGCCTCATTAGGCAACCATCCGACTGAAGATGGGCAAATTGAAGTATTTGCAGGCCGTTACGGACCTTATGTTCAGCACGGAAAAATTCGTGCTACCTTGCCAAAGAGCGTGGAACCCGAATCACTTACTTTGGATGAAGCTTTAGAAATATTGATGGCTAAAGCACAAAAAGAGGCGCCAGCTAAAAAGACTATAACGAAAAACCCTGCTGCGAAGAAAGCTCCAACCAAAAAACCTGATGTAGCTAAAGTGCTAGCTAAAAAAACTACGATAACTAAGGCTATTACAAAGAAGCCGTCTAGCAAAAAATCAACTTAAAAAAGCTGCGACCCAATAATCTGGAAGTAATTAACTCATAGTAATACTTAGCCGCTAACATTTTCACCCAATGAGCCAGCATCATTATGCTCAATCCACTTACGAATTCTATTCGCATCTCCAATACGCGACTGCTTACCTGCTGAATCTAATAATACTATAATCATAGGCTGACCAGAGATTTCTGCTTGCATTACTAAACAGCGTCCGGCTTCATTGATAAAGCCAGTTTTAGACAAACCAATCACCCAGTCACTACCGCGCACCAAAGAGTTAGTATTCACAAAGTTAATTGGATTTTCATGTCCATACAGGGTGACTTCCTGTGAGGCAGTGGTAGTAACTTGGCGAATTTCAGGATAGTGGTATGCGGCATTTACCATTTTCACTAAATCCTCCGCGGTAGAGACATTATTACTATCTAAACCTGTTGCATCATAAAAGTGAGTAGACTTCATACCTAGCGCGTCGGCTTTACGGTTCATCGCGATCATAAATGCACCGATACCACCCGGATAATTACGTGACAAAGCAGAAGCAGCACGATTCTCAGATGACATCAACGCGAGTTGCAAAAGCTCGCCACGAGTAAGCTGAGTACCGACATTCAGTCTAGAATGTGTGCGTTTAAGATAGTCTACATCTTCATCACCGATAAACAATAAATCATCCATGGGCAAATGTGCATCTAACATTACCATTGCTGTCATCAACTTAGTAACAGAGGCGATTGGTGTAGATTGATTGGTATTCTTTGCGTAAATAACTTCACCGGTGAGCTGATTAATCACTAGCGCTTTAGATGAAGCTAGCTGGAGTGGCCCGCTTCCATCGTAGACGCGCGGGACTACCATGTTTACTTTTTGAACATGTACTCTTGATTTTTTAACACCAACACCACTTCTATTCAGCTTATATTTTGCAAGGTCATAATTAGCAGCCTTGTTTTTTTGAAGTTTGGTATGCGACACAACGTGTTTATGCGATTTTTTTACAGCCGCGTACGAAAGCATAGGCGACAGGCTTAGCGCTAAGGCGATATAAAGTAGTATAAGTTTTCGCATAAATAAATTAGTTTCTTTTATGTCATAGAGTTACGAGATAATTCTATATAAAAACTTTAGGCTTGTCATTAAAAAGTTTATCTTTAATAATACACTTATTTAACGACTTATTATGCATGTATTTCATTTCAACAATTCGATTATTAGCCATATAATTACAGGCCTATTCATCATTAAGTAATTATTTTCAGAGCGCTAAAAATGCAAATTCCAACGACTATTTTATACAGCAATGAACACTTATGGACTAAAGCGTCTACCGATGGTGCTTGGGAGGCTGGCATTACAGATTATGCACAGGATTTATTAGGTGATATTGTGTTTATTGATGCCCCTACAATTGGCACTAAGCTAGTGGCAGGAAAGCCATGCGGGCTAATTGAATCAGTGAAAACAGGCTCCGATTTACACGCTCTGGTTGATGGTGAAGTAGTTGAAATCAATGATGAGTTAATTAGTTCACCAGAATTAATTAATGAAAAACCATATCAGGCGTGGATATTTAAATATAAACCGGCTGACGATGATGTGAGAAAAACACTATTATCTGCGGAGTCATACCAAGCTTTACTTGATGGTGTAACTTAAATAAGCCTGATCAGTGAACTTAATTTATATACGTCAGCAATAATCTATTTACTAAAAATCAAGCGAACGGAATCAAGTAGCTTTTCTATTTCAGCCTTAATATTTACACTGATCTGCTGCTCGATCCTTGGCACTTCAACACTCAATATCTCTCGCACTCTATCGGCTAATGCTTGCTCGACTTCAGGTAGTTCCGCATTTAACGCTTGCTTAAAATTTAGCTTGCTTGTATCTGCCATACTACCCAAGTCTTGTTTTAAACTTGTAACTAACTCAGCCTCTAGCCCTTGATACAGTAATGGGAAAGCTTCGCTGACTTCTTGATTTAATTGCTGTTTAGACTGCAGTTGTAACGCATCTAGATAAATCGTTAGCTCAGTATGTGATTTTGCAGTTAAGCCTTGATATATTGAAGACAATTCACGCGTCAAACTATTCTGATGCTCAATTAAAATATCTTCTTGCAAACGAGTTATTTTACTTTGCAATTCCTGACTAGCATCTTCTACAGTTTTGTTTTCTAGCGCAGATAAAGTGATCTGCAATTTCTCTGTTAACAAGTCTTGCAACATAGGTAAAGCACTGATGAGTTTAGCTTGCACTTCAGCAATACCCTGCGCTTGCATTTGCACTAAAGTGCTATCTAAATCCGTCTTTACGAGTGTGGCTGAATGTGTCACATGTTCAGTCGTTGTGGTTTCCAAGTTTTTCAAAGTCTCCTGCAGCTGGTTGGTTAACACCAACTCCATAGTTGGCAATGCTTCAGCAAGCTTAATTTGTACCTCAGCAATACCATTAGCATGCATCTGACCTAATGCATGTTCCAAACCAGATTTTGCTAGGTTAGCACTCGTTTGCAACGCATGAGTTGTACTTTCAAGTGCGTTGCTCCCTAAATTAGCTAAATTGAGTTCGAACTGCTTAGTAAGCTCTTGTTCCATTAAGGGCATAGCTCGATTAAGTTTGGTTTGCACTTCATCTAAGCTTCTAGCCTGCATTTCACTTAAGATAATGGCGAGGTCTGCTTTGATAATATCGGCATTAGCATGCATCATTTTAGGAATTTCTGTGGCTAAGTCAGCTTTCATTTTATCCACATAGGCCGCACTATTTACCATTACAAGCTGCTGCGCATCTGCCAGAGCTCGCTCAATCTCCTCCGCTACAGAAACTTTAATTTGCTCAACCGAAACTTGCTGCGCTTGGATGATAGCAGTATGCATTGCCTCCATCAAACTAGCATGACTAGCCTGCTGCGAGGTATTGAGCTCTTCATTGATATGTTGAGTTAATCCACTACTTACCGATTCGTGAATCGTATTAGACATATTGTCTAACTGTTGCGACTGCAGTTCGTAATGCTCTTTCAGCGCCTCAGCAAGAAAGTTTTGACTTGCCTTTTGCACTTCTGCTGACTCATGCAGCAAGTCATCATGTATACGCTTTTTAAATTTCTCTAAAACAGACTTTTCAATTTCTTCTTCAAGCTGTGGCTTTAATTGCGACTTAATTTGGGCTGTCAGCTCTGCAACTAAATCTGCAGTGATATTAATAGTCTTAATAGACTGTCCGTCGGACTTAACATGCACTTCTGTTAGTAAGGGTATATCTTCTTCTAGCATAATTTAAGCCTAATGAAATTAGATTAAACACTCAGCCACTATTGGCGACACCACTGCTTAAACAATGGCTGCATCTGTTGATTTTATATCATAGCCACGATCTTTATAAAATCTAAAACGTACTCTTGCAGCAGTCTTATCAGCCTCATCGCTGCCGACTAACTCGATCAAATACCTAAATCTACTAAAGAAAAGCGGCTGTGCCATTTGCAGATTAATTAACACATCATCTTGTAATAATTTTTCACCTTGTGCATCAATCACAATAGGCGAGAATTGACTATGCACTTCACCTGCGTAGCTGTTTGCAAAAAAACTACTGGCAGAGTGCGTCCATAGTAAACTTTGCATATCACTGCTCATAGCTTCGTTTTGCGTATAAATCGTGAGTTGACGTCCCTTAGCAAGCGCTTTTTCACAGAGCTCTACAGTTTTAGCAAACTTATCAGACACATTAAAATAGAATTCAACACGAGTCATGGCATGCACTATTTTTCAGAACTGTCTGCTCTATTCACTAAAAACGCGGTTAAAAGCGACACAGGGCGGCCCGTACCACCTTTTTCTTTGCCAGACTTCCAAGCTGTGCCTGCGATATCTAGGTGTGCCCAGTCATACTTTTTGGCAAATCGTGATAGGAAACAAGCTGCGGTAATGCTACCTGCCGCCCGGCCGCCAATATTAGCGATATCCGCAAAGTTACTATCAAGTAAAGACTGATAATCGTCCCACATAGGCATGTGCCATGCACGATCCAACGCAACTTCGCCCGCTTGCAATAACTCTTTAGCTAAGTCATCATTATTACTGAACAAACCACTTGCATGATGACCTAGGGCAATGACACAGGCGCCTGTCAGGGTTGCAATATCAACCACAGCACTTGGTTCAAAACGCTCAGCGTAGGTCAACGCATCGCACAGAATCAAGCGCCCTTCAGCATCGGTATTCAATACTTCAATGGTTAATCCAGACATGCTAGTTAATACATCACCAGGCCTTGTTGCACGGCCATCAGGCATGTTTTCACAGGTAGGAATAATGCCTATTACATTTAATGGCAAATCCATTTCTGCAATAGTTTTGAACGTGCCTAGCACGCTTGCCGCACCACACATATCGTACTTCATCTCATCCATTTCGGAACCTGGTTTCAATGAAATACCGCCAGTATCAAAAGTAATACCTTTGCCCACTAACACGATTGGCTTTTGGTCTTTTCTACCTTTTAAGTGTTGCATAATTATAAATTTAGGTGGCTCTTCACTGCCTTGCGATACGGCCAAAAATGAGCCCATGCCTAATTTCTTTAACTCATCACGTTCTAGCACTTTAACTTTGAAGTCATGCTTTTTACCCAATAACTGTGCTTGCTCTGCCAAGTAGCTAGGTGTACAAATATTTGGTGGTAAATTACCTAAATCCTTAGTAAAACTCACGCCTGAAGCTAATGCTAAACCATTAGCTAAACCAGACTTAGCTTCTCTTACATCGTTAGCGGTGACATTAATGCTTAGCGTGATTAAGCTTTTTTTTGACGTTTCTTTTTTCTTTTTAATCGCATCAAACTTATAGGTGGCATCTAGACTCACTTCGATCAAAAGTGCAGTTTTCCGCTTAATGGTTAATTGCTTCACAGGTAGCTCTGCTAGGAAAGTAATAGCTTTGCTCGCCCCACTACTGACTAAAGCTTTCACCGAGGCACGTACCGCTTTGCAGTATTGCTTTTCACAGAAGTCAAGCGCCTTGCCTAAGCCTACTAATAAGACACGCTCACTCTCTGTACCCGGCACATTATGCAGCATGAGTGTGGTGTCAACTTTGCCATCAAAATCACCGCGTTTTAGAATACTTGAAAGGTAACCTGTAGATGCTGTATCGATAGACTCAGCAACATCTGACAGTTTTTTATCCTCATAAACGCCTATAATCACGCAATCGCTCTGCAGCTTTAGCGGATTGTCATTTTTTATGCTAAATTCTATGGTGCTAGATCTCATTGCTTTTACCTTTTTTATTTTATTAAGTTAAATTATCGCGTGTTTTACACGCAATTCATAGTTGTAAATATATAGTTACTAATAAATCATATGCTTTTTAGGCGTTCACTTTTACACGAGCTTATTGCTACTGCCAGCGGCACCTTTCTTATTCTAATAGGCATAGTCATTGCTCAACGCGCGGGATATTTGGTGCAACTTGCGTCAAAGGGCATATTGCCTAACGACGCTATCACCACTATATTAGGCTTCAACATTATTCGGTTCATGCCTTTACTGTTATCTCTGAGCCTATTTTTAGCGATACTACTCACACTTTCCCGCTGGTATAGAGATTCTGAAATGGTTATTTGGTTTAGTGCGGGTCTCAGCATTACTAGCTGGATACGTCCTATATTAACCTTTACCATTCCTATCGTTATCATTATTGCCTTTTTAAGCTTATTTGTAACGCCATGGGCAACCAATAAAGTAGAGGAGTTCCGCACGCAGCTTGAAAGCCGTGACGACCTAGCTACTATTAGTCCTGGTGTGTTTAAGGAGTCCGCGCATGCAGATCGCGTATTTTTTGTAGAGAGTTTTGATGAGTTGGGAAATATCGTTAAAAATATCTTTGTTCAATCCATTCAACATCAAAAACTAGGCATTATTGTTGCTGCACAAGGTAGCCGATTTGTTGAGAAAAATAACGATAACTTTTTGCTGATGGAGCATGGGCATCGCTACGAAGGAGCACGAGGCGCAGCAGAGTACTCAACAACTGAGTTCGAAAAGTACGCTATTCGTGTTGAGGCTAGTGAAGCTAAGCGCGAGCCACCTTCTACACAATCAATTTCTAGTCACGACTTAATCATGAATAAAAGTAATAACAACATTGCTGAGCTACAATGGCGACTTGCTATGCCAATTTCAGCGCTTATACTTGCACTACTCGCTATACCTTTAAGCGCATTAGACCCTCGTGCAGGGCGCTCAGCAAACTTTGCACTTGCAATCGTGATTTATATTATCTACAACAATCTACTTAACATCATTCAAGCTTGGGTTGCGCAAGGTAAAGTGAGCGCCATCATAGGGCTATGGCCTGTCCATTTAGCCTTTAGCGCATTGGTTTTTTATATGTTTTATAGGCGTGCTTTACAATTACCAATTTTACCTAGCATCTCTCGACTTTCACGATTAAAACTGTCCATGAAGGTTAAAAGATAGACCTCCAAATAGCTATCTAAATCTCATATGAAAATTCTAAATAAGTATCTCATCAAAGAGATTGTAAGCAATGTCCTAATGGTCATGCTGGCACTTATCGCAATGTTTTCCTTCTTCGACCTGATTCAAGAACTTGACGCTTTAGGCAAAGGTAGCTACGGCCTTAGCAAAATCCTACTATTTGTATTACTCAGCGCGCCAGGCCACGTTTACGATGTCATGCCTGTAGCAGTACTGGTAGGTTGTATGTACAGCTTAGGACAGCTGGCGCGCTACTCCGAGTTAGTAGTGTTAAGGGTAAGTGGACTATCTATTTTTGATATCGCCTTTTTACTCTTAAAAATAGGCGCTATATTTACTATCACCACCTTTTTAATAGGCGAGCTTGTCACACCATTTAGTGAGAAAACGGCACAACGCATGCGTATTAAAGCTACCGATTCGGTAGTTGCTCAAGAGTTCAGGTCTGGCCTTTGGGTAAAGGATGGCAATAGCTTTATCAACGTAGAAGAAGTGCTACCAGACGCAACATTACTCAATGTACACATCTTCGAGTTTGATAAAAATGCAAAGCTTATCATTACACGAAATGCTAAAGCCGGAGAGTTTAAGCATGAGTCTTGGAAACTCAAAGATGTTTCAGACACTACCTTCAGCAAAGATACTGTGAAAGTAAATCTGTCGGCAGAGGCAACATGGCACTCCTTGATTCGGCCAGAACTTCTCAACGTACTACTCATCATGCCAGAGAAAATGTCTGCTTGGAACTTATATACTTACATCAATCACTTAAGCATCAATAAACAAAAAACAACGCGCTATGAAGTTGCACTTTGGGCCAAAGTAATTTATCCCTTAGCCTGCATGGTTATGGTTGTTTTAGCACTGCCATTTGGCTTCATACAACAACGTGCTGCTGGTGCCAACACTAAGGTTTTTGTGGGAGTTATGCTAGGAGTAGTGTATCAAATACTTAACCGCGTATTTGCACATTTAGGACTACTCAATGACTGGTCACCATTATTCAGCGCCATTATGCCTACAGTAACATTCCTGATGGCTGGTGTAGCTATGCTGTTTTACGTGGAGCGTAGATAATTTTATTTTTAAGCAACCTGTCATGTAAAAATAGTCTGTCGCGATCGATGATGAGCCATAAAAAGCCTGAACCAAATACTATTAAACTAAGGCTAGCCAGCACATATCTGATGGTAGCTGCTTTTAATGTTAATAACTGTGCATCTTGATTAAGTAGCTTTAGTCGCCAAGTTTGCATTGCGAGTGTCTGACCCTTTCTCTGCCAACACCAAACAAAATACACTCCTACCGCTAACCATAAAAACAGTTGTAACAAATATCGTTTGATACCTACAGTAGCTTCGCCTAGCAACAAAACAAAAATAGTTGTGGCTGCTAATGATAAGGCGACCACGACTAGTACCTCGTAAATAAGGCAAGCTCCAAGCTTAAATAAACTTGGGGCTCTTGTTTGTGTTATTTGCTTAACTTGCATAGGTAATTTAGCTAACTTATCGAGTTAGTTTAAATCTGCATCCCTATAAGTATCTGGCGAGTCAGCACGCAACCTAGCTCTTTCTGACTCCGGTAATTTTTGATATTCCAACCACTTTTGACGTAGTTCATTTTTTTTATCAGCGGGTAAAGACTGAAACTGCTGATGACTTTTTCTAGCATTCTCACGCTCATACGGTGTCATGCGACTCCAGTTAGTAAGCCGCCTTTGTACTAGCACCTGCTTACTTGGGCTCATTTTTGGATAGTCACGTGCGATATCTAATATTTTTTCACGCTGCCAAGGACGTAAAGTATCCCACTCAGAGGCTAAAGGATTTAATATTTGTCGTTGCTCATTATTCAATTGCGCCCAAGTTACGCTAGTATCATCGGCAAAGACCGCATCGTTAAACATCAATCCAGACACTAACAGCACAGCCGAAAACACAGAGACGAGTTTTAATCTCGCTTGGAAACTAACCATGTATCAAACCCCTTATCTGCAAACGCTTCTGGCGGCAATTCAGATGCCAACAGGAATGCATCACTATTTTCTAAATTATTATCTGCATTAAATTTTTGTGCGGCAAAAAAGGTGAGCAACATGGCTCCTACGATAATAGCAGCTGACATCAAGCGATGCTGCTCAAAATAGTGACCGAAACCATGCCCTATCCATTGTAAGACATTACCACTTTGACTAACACCTTGGCTGACCTCTAACTTATTGACCGCGAAGTTACGCGCTTCTGACAAACGTTGCAAGGTAACGGCATTCAAATGTTGCGCATTATCATTCAGCAAGCTTACAGCAAGTTTAGCGACCTGTTCATCCCTAATCAGATCCTCATTCATTAGTGTTTTATTTAAAATACTGTTTTGCGTACCTTTTTGAGTTTCCATAGCTCACCTCCTAGCCTTTTGAGCCTTTGTTGGTTAACATTAAATTTGACAAGCCTAATTTCTCTAAGCCTTGTTTCTTCAACTCTATCGCCAATGAATGTACTGCTCGAGAGCAATGAGTTTTAACACTTCCATCTGAGCAACCCATGATTTTTGCCGTTTCAGCAACATCCATTTCCTCCCAGTAACGCAGCACGAAGGCTTCTCGTTGACGTGCTGGAAGCTTTTCTAAAGCCGTTTCTATTAACTTAATGGTCTGGCTGCGCTCGAGCTGAGCAGCTGGTTCATCACTATCATCTTCTACATCTATCGTTTCTAATGGGTCGCGCTCTTCGCCATCTTCACTACCGCTAAAAGAAGATAATAAAGTTGTCCATAAATTTCTTATCTTTTGCCTACGCCAATAATCTCGCATAGTATTTTGCAAAATACGTTGAAACAACATCGGTAACTCTGCTACAGGCTTTTCACCATATTTTTCTGCAAGCTTCAACATTGCATCTTGCACAATGTCTAATGCAACATGATCATCACGTACGGCGTAAGCAGTCTGTTTAAAGGCACGACGCTCTACCGACTCTAGAAAATCTGAAAGTTCTCTAGTTGTTGCCATTGCACTTATACTTGATTGATTTACTATGAGTCATTAACGAAAGTATATCAGGTTTACATTTTGAGCTTGACCAAGCTTTGGTTACAATCATATCAATTATTTTACAGGTACAAAATCTTATGTGGCGACTGATTTTTTTAGGGTTAATCATTTACTTACTTATCGTAGCCTTTAAGCGTAATAACGTTGGCACAAGAAATAGCAATAAAAATGTGCCTCCTAAAGAGCAAGAAATAGAAAGTATGGTGCAATGCACTTCGTGCGCTGTACATTTGCCAAGGTCAGAGGCGTTTCTGGTAAAAGGTAAGTTTTATTGCAGTAAAGCACACATTCCTAAATGACCCGCGGCTAAAATCTCCACTAAAGTTGAGCTTTAACAAATTAAATTCAGAAGTGTTTACTTCCAATACTAAACAGAGTTTGGCGGACGCTGTCGATCTATCACTCCAGCGCCATGCAATAAACATACTTAATATATTCCGCTTTGTTTTAAGTATAGTTTTTATTGTTTCTTACCTCTATCTAGGCCGGGACTCTATATGGCAAGGCGACTACGCTATACTTACATTCAAGCTGTCTGTTGCTTACTTTATCTTTAGTATATTTATACTGCTAATAAGCCCACTAAAATCCGATGCGTATCGACTATCTCTACCACTTCAAATCCTAACTGATATAGTTTTTATTATTTTGTTCATGTTAGCTGCTGGTGGTATCGCTAGTGGTCTAGGGCTATTACTTGTCATTATTATCGTTATTGCCAGCTTAGCCAGCAATGGCCGATTAGCCTTATTCTATGCAGCTATCGCTACTATTGGCTTGTTACTTGAACAAAGCTATCACATACTTGAAGAGAATTTATCTGCAACAACTTACACACAGCCGGCGATGCTAAGCTTAAGTTGTTTTGCAACTGCTTGGTTAGCTTATAGTTTAGCCAAACGTATGCAACATAGTGAGGCACTTGCTTCTGCGCGCGGCATTGATATTGAAAACTTATCCCAAGTAAACGGTCTGATCACACAAGAAATGCAAGATGGTGTCATTGTGGTAGATCAAAGTTTAAATATTCGCCATAGCAATTTGCAAGCTGTCGCGTTACTTGCATTAACTCAAAGTAGTGAAATTAACTTCACTTTAACCCAACAAGTGCCCGAGATTGCAGCAATATTTAATGATTGGGTCAATGGCGCAGATGAAAAAAATAATTCAAACATTTTTATTAATAACCGCGAGTTAAAACTTAGGTTTATGCCCATCAATCAACAGCAAAACTCGCCTCTGTCTAACAGAAATACTAGCGCAGTAATCTTCATCCAAGACTTGAGCCAAATTCAAACAGCAGCACAACAGGCCAAACTCGCAGCGTTAGGCAAGTTAACTGCTAATATTGCACATGAAATTCGTAATCCGTTAAGCGCAATTAGCCATGCAAACCAGCTACTTCAAGAGAATGAAGGTAACTCTAAGTCAACCGAACGACTACTAGAAATTGTTTCCGATAACATTGGGCGTATTGACCAAATTATCAAAGATGTACTTGAGCTGAATAGACGCGACCGTACACAACAAGAGCTTTTTGAAATAAGTGATTTTCTTAGCAGTTTTCATACACAGTTTTGTGCAGTAGAAAAAGTACCCAGCACACATTTTACCTTGGATAATCTAACACGGAAATTCGTCGCTTTTGACAAACGTCACCTAACGCAAATTTTATGGAATTTATGTAAAAACGGCTGGGAGCACAGCCAAAAGCAAGTAGGTAGTCTAAAAATCATTTGCTCTGAATTCAGCAAATTAGGCTTAAGCATACAAATTATCGACAATGGAGATGGTGTAGCTAAACAAGATCAATCCAGATTGTTTGAGCCATTCTTTACCACTAAAAGCACAGGAAATGGGTTAGGACTTTATATTTCACGCGAGTTAACTGAAGCCAATGGCGCAAAGCTGAAATACCAAGCATTAGCTAACGGCAGTGTCTTCATTTTGCAGCTAAAAAAGGCATAATAGCGCATGACTCAAAAACTTACTTGCTTAATTGTCGACGATGAGACTGATATTCGTGAATTGCTCACAATGACGTTAGAGCGCATGGAAATTGATACTTATAGCGCGAGCAACCTCCTAGAAGCCAAATCGCTACTCACACAGCGCCAATATGCGCTGTGCTTAACCGATATGCAAATGCCTGACGGAACCGGGCTAGATTTAGTCGACTATATTAATGAGTTTCACCCTGGCTTACCTGTTGCAGTCATCACTGCCCATGCCAGCGCCGAAAATGCCGTATCAGCTCTTAAAGCTGGTGCCTTTGATTATTTGAGCAAGCCTATCTCTCTTAAACAGTTACGCCCGGTCATTGAGTTTGCACTCAAGTTGACTTCGCAAGCCAACAGTAGCAGAGGCGAGGCGCTTGAAATGATAGGTGAATCTGAACCTATGGTGCAGGTACGTACGATGATTACTAAGCTTGCACGTAGCCAAGCACCGGTTTACATCAGTGGTGAGTCTGGAAGTGGTAAAGAACTTGCTGCCAAACTTATCCATAAAAATAGCTCCAGAGGCGATGGCGCTTTCATTGCCGTGAACTGCGGGGCAATTCCAGAAAGCTTAATGGAAAGTGAGTTCTTCGGCCATAAAAAAGGCTCTTTTACCGGGGCAAACCAGGATAAAGAAGGCATGTTTCAAGCGGCAAATGGCGGAACCCTATTTTTAGATGAAGTTGCTGATTTGCCACTTGCGATGCAAGTAAAGCTCTTACGTGCAATTCAAGAAAAGAAGGTACGCATGGTGGGTAGCACTAGTGAGGAAGCCGTGGACGTGCGCATCATCAGCGCTACTCATAAGAATCTAGCTCAAATGATGGATACTGGCTTATTCAGACAAGACTTGTATTACCGCTTAAACGTTATTCAGCTTAAGATGCCCGCTTTGCGTGACCGCCCAAGTGACATTCCCTTACTTGCGAGTGTACTACTTACTAAACTATGTACTTACCAAAAAATTGGCATGTTAGAACTAGATAGCGATGCGCAGGCGTACATTTCAAAGATGCAGTTTCCTGGTAATGTGCGCGAGTTGGAGAATATGCTAGAACGTGCTTTGGCGATGAGTGATGGAAAAACAATTACAACTGAAGATTTAAATTATGATAATAACTATAGTGCCACGACTTCAGAGTTGAGTACGCAAAAAAGTTCAACACTTAATGCGGAAAAACCATTAGACCTTAACTTACCTGACTATCTTGAAGATGTCGAGAAAAAAGCCATTGTTAAAGCATTAGAGAAAACTAATAATAACAAGACCGCCGCCGCAAAGTTGCTTGGAGTGAGCTTCCGCACCTTACGTTATAGATTAGCTAAACTTGGCTTGACTAAAGATAATGATGCAGATGCAGATTTTGAAAACGATAAAGCTTAGCTGTATGTAGTGTAATTAAAACAACCTAACTAAGCCTCACTTTTAATTAGTAGTTAATACAAATAATATTAACTTAACACTAGCACCAAGTAGGTTACATACATTGCGCCATTCACGAGCAAATGCCAAACTCTAATGCCGCCTTTTGCTACTAAGTAACGTAACCAGATTGACGCCAGCAAAGTCATAGCGATACCTAACACCACTTCTTTACGCGGCTCCCACGGAGTTAACATAATACCAATCGCTGGTAGTAATGTGCCTTGAAATACCATAGCGCCAGTAATATTGCCAAACGCTAAAGTATCTTTACCTTTGCGTATCCATAAAATACTATTCACTTTTTCTGGTAGTTCGGTAGCAATTGGAATTATTAGTAAAGACAATAGTAACGCTGAAATACCCATAATGTGAGCCGCTGCTTCAACACCGTGAATAAAGCCTTTGGCACCAGCGATTAGCAAACCCAAACCCAACAGTAGTTGAATAATAATCACCAGAAAATTATTTGGTAAACCAATTTTACATAAGAACATATCTCCACCTGCTTCTGTCGCATGGCCTTCTTCCACTAAGGCTTTTGAGGCATTAATCGTCATCATCACGTAAATAACGTAAATCAATACCATGCAAACACCCAGACCATAACGCACGGTTATTAATGTGTGGGGTACATACATAGCAACCGCTGCAAAGGTAAATGCAGCAATAAAAAAGTTAAGATCACGTGTTAAGCCAGTGCGCTCTGGTCTTAAGTGACCTTGCGTGCCGCGACGGCTCCAAACTGAAATTGCCATAAGTGAAATGGATAGAGTAGCTAGCATTAAAGGCGCACCTAAAATTGAGCCAACGCCAATTTCTTCATTGGTCGCAACACTTTTCGTACCCGCCAACAAAGCAAGTAAGGGCACCATGGTTTCGGGCAAAGCAGTACCTACTGCAGCAAAGATTGAGCCCGTCACACCTTCAGAAATACCAAGCTTTTCGCCTAAGTGCTCCAGTGCATTGGTAAACACTTCTGCCGCGATTAAAATCACGATTAGCATGACAAATAACTCTAAAAATACCATCTAACTCTTCCCTAACTCTTGCAAAATTAAAGTAAATACTTGTTTAAACCGTCATTTTATCGGAATACTGTAATTTCCAACTAAATTTCGCATAAAATTGAGCATGATGAATTTTTACGTAATCAATGAAGCTGGCATGGCGTCTAACGCACAATATATCGCATCACCAAACTTTGACCCTAGACCTGAAACTAGTCCAGAAAATGAGATTAGCTTAATTGTCATTCACAACATTAGCTTACCACCTAGTCAATATGGCGGTAACGGTATTATTGAGTTATTTACCAACCAGCTTAAGCCAGACGAACACCCTTATTACGCAGAAATCTATACACGCAAAGTATCATCACACTTTCTAATTCGCCGTGATGGAAAACTCATACAGTTTGTGTCTTGCCTAGATCGTGCATGGCATGCAGGTGTATCAAGTTGGAATGGTCGGGAACGTTGCAACGATTTTTCAGTCGGAATAGAACTTGAAGGTTCAGATTTTGAAGCATTTGAGCAAGAGCAATACCATACCCTAAAGAGATTGATAGCAAGCCTGACTAGTACTTATCCAATTCAGGCTATAGTGGGGCACTCTGACATTGCCCCTACTCGTAAAACAGACCCTGGGCCATATTTTGACTGGTCTCTAATAGATAAAATACCTAAAAATTAAAACCTACAATTAAAAAAACAATTAACCTCTAAAAAATATGCAAAAAAACTTCCGTCTTTTCTCTATTGTATTAATTTCTAGCTTAATGATAGCTTGTAACGGTAAAGATGCTGCTACTGACAAATCTTTAGCCGATAAGAAAAATGCAAAGCCAACGCTAGTAACAATTACCCAAGTAAAAAATCAAGCCATCGTAACAAGTGAAGAAACCATTGGCACACTGGAAGGATTAACCAATCCAACCATTTCGGCTGAAGTTGCTGCCCGTGTCGTTAAAATTCATGTGAATACAGGTGAAGCGGTCAAACAAGGTCAACTCATTGCTACTTTAGATGCATCTGATTTTGGCATGCAGCGTAATGAGGCACAAACCGAAGTAGCTCGCATTGAAGCCTTATTAGCGAACCAAGTCAAAACTGTTGAGCGCAACCAAGCGCTGATGAATAAGAAATTTATCTCCATAAATGCGGTTGATAATGAAGTGGCGCAGCAGAACGTATTGAAAGAGCAATTAGCAGGCGCTAAAGCCCGTGTTAGCAGCATTAATCACAGTAGCAGTAAAACTAAGATATATGCACCAGCCAGCGGTAATATTGAGAAGAAGCTGGTTGATGAAGGCGAGTTTGTAAAAGTAGGTGACCCTATCATTATGATTGTTTCTAAACAGCATCTGCGTGCGCACCTGCCTTTTCCTGAATACATAGCCGCAAAAATCAAACCCGGTTTAGAGGTAAACCTCACTTCCCCCACCAGCGAGACTATCGTAAAAAGTATAGTTCACGATTTAAAGCCGATGATCGTTGAGGGCAGCCGAACCGTAGATGTGATTGCGGACATATTAGCTTCGCCAGATTGGCAACCTGGTGCCAGCGTAACTGGAACTGTCATTTTAGGTGAGCAAGCTACAGCAATGATGGTACCTGAACAAAGTGTCGTGTTGCGCCCTGCTGGTGAGGTCGTTTATGTAGTGCGCAATAACAAAGCCTATCAGGCCTTGGTAAAAACAGGCTCACATCAAAATGGTATGGTTGAGTTAATCAATGGTATCAATAAAAATGACACCATCGTGGTTGATGGTGCTGGATTTTTAACTGACAATACCGCCATTAAAATTGCCGGGGCTCCGTCTAATGTAAGCACTGACAATACTGCCAATAAATCAAGTAAAAAAATAATACCGTAACTCTTAAAGCTAAAGTAACCAGTACATGACTCTGCCTGAACTATCCATAAAACGCCACGTTCTAGCTTGGATGGTATCTGGCGTGATTATCTTATTTGGTATTATCGCGTATCAGCGCATAGGAGTTGATCGCATACCATCGATTGATTTTCCTGTCATCACCGTCAATACCACCTTACGTGGAGCTAATCCTGACGTGGTTGATACCAGTATTACTAGCGTCATTGAATCTGCGGTTAATACTACGCCAGGTATTGAACATATTCAGTCGGCTTCTTCACCCGGGGTGTCAAGTATCAGCATTACATTTGCACTCAGTAAAAATATTGATGTTGCTTACAACGAGGTACAGTCTAAAGTGAATCAAATTGTGCGCCGCTTACCTGCGGACACGGATCCTCCAGTAGTTCAAAAAGTAGACTCCAACGCATCACCAGTTATTTGGCTGGCATTAAGTGGTGACCGCACCATACAACAACTCAATTTATACGCCAACAATGTGCTAAAAAAGAAGTTTGAAACCATCAATGGTGTGGGTGAAGTGACTTTAGGTGGGCGTAGAGATCGTGTGATTCGAATTTACATTCAGCCGGAGCGCATGGCTGCCTATAAACTCACCGCTAACGATTTAATTACCGCATTTAATCGTGAACACGTACAGCTTCCAGGCGGATTTCTAGTCAGTTCACAAACAGAACAATTACTAAAATTAGATCTTGAATTTCATAAAATTACTGACCTAGCCAACATGGTCATTGTAGATAAAGCCGGTGCACCCATAAAACTGAAAGATGTAGCAAGAGTGGAGGATGGTATTTCAGATAATCGCCAGATAGCTCGCTACAATGGTAAACCAGCAGTTGGGATCGGTATGATAAAAATCGCCAATGCTAACACTGTTGATATTATTAAAGAGGTTGAGCGCCGGCTAGAAACCGATGTCCGACCCAATTTACCTGCAGGAATGGCGCTAGATATTTCCACTAACGACGGCATATTCATCAACCAACTAGTCGCTTCACTGAAAGAGCATCTGGTAGAAGGCACACTGTTTGCCGCGTTGATTGTGTTAATTTTTATGCGCTCATTTAGCTCGACTCTAATGATTTGTTTAGAAATCCCAGTATCGCTTTTAGGTGCAATTGCTGTAATGTATTTTGCTGGTTACACTTTTAACAGTATGACTTTGCTTGCATTGCTATTATTAATTGGAGTAGTAGTTGATGATGCCATTGTGGTGCGCGAAAGTATATTGCGCCATATGGAAGGGGAAGTAAGCAATAACATCAATGCAACCGATTTAAAAAATCCATTAGCTATTGCCGCGTTTCGTACCAAAACGACTATTCTAGGTAGCAATGAAGTAGTGTTTGCCGTACTAGCTTCTTCTGCCTCACTTGTATGCATATTCGCCCCTGTGATTTTTATGGATGGCATTATTGGTATGTTTTTTAAATCTTTTGCTGTGGTTGTGACATTCGGCGTATTGGTATCGCTGTTAGTTTCACTTACACTCACGCCTATGCTGTGTTCACGCTACTTAAGCGTTACTCACAATGAAAATGCTATTTACAGAATAGTTGGTCGCATATTAAGCCGCCTAGATGAGGTATATAAAAAGCTACTTTACTCATCACTTAACCATCGCGGCTTGGTGTTATTAATCACGCTGATTTTTGTTGCTGTAAGTGGCTTTTTCTCACTTAAATACGTAGAAAAAGATTTTGTACCAGAGACCGATGAGGGTAGTTTTACTATCAGTATTAAGACGCCACTTGGCTCAAGCTTGGATTACACCGACTCACGCTTAAAATTAGTAGAAGCAACACTCGCTACTCATAAAGACGAAATAAAAAGCTATTTCGCTACAATAGGTGCAGGTTCGCGCGGGCAGGTCAACCAAGGTAATATCAATGTGCGTTTAAAACCTAAAGAAGAGCGCGCTAAAAGCCAACAAACTCTAATTAAAGAGTTAAAGAAAGAGTTAGATCAACTCCCAGGCGTGCGTGCTATTCCCTCTCCTGGTTCTATCACACGTGGTCAACGCTCCGAAAAACTTCAATTCAATCTCACTGGTGTAAATTTACAAGAAATTGGTCGTATTTCTCAATTATTGCAGCGAGAATTAAGTGCAAATAACGACATTGGTAAGGTTGATGTAGATGTGCAGTTAGATTTACCACAGCTAAATATGCAGATTGACCGAATCAGAGCGTCTGCGCTTGGCATTAGCGCCAATGACATAGCTACTGCAGTTTCTCTATATGCTGGTGGTATCAACATAGCCAAATATGATGAATTGAATGGCGATGGTCAACGTTATGATATCCGATTAAAGGCTAATGACCTTGATCTTGAAAACACAGCTGATTTAAACAAAATTTACCTACGCAGTAGCACTGGCGAACTGGTTAGAATTGATGCAGTTGCAAGCTTTAATAAGGAGTTAGGCGCAGCAGTGATTGGTCGTTACGACTTACAATATGCAGTTAATTTTTACGCTAACCCTGCTGTTCCTTTAGGTGAGGCCGTTGATATAGTTAAGACTATCGCTGCCAGAATCGTTCCACCTGACTACACACTCAAGCTGACAGGACAAGCTGAAGAGTTCGGCAAGACCATGAAAAACATCAAGTTTGTATTCGCCCTTGGCTTTCTTTTACTCTATATGGTGCTCGCTAGCCAGTTCAACTCCTTCATACAGCCACTTTTCATCATGTTAGCTCAGCCGCTCGCCATTATTGGTGGCTTAATCGCCTTATTTATGACAGGTAATACGTTAAATATCTACTCAATGATAGGCTTAGTATTACTGATAGGTTTAGTCGCCAAAAATTCTATTTTACTGGTTGACCTCACCAATCAACTCGTAGAACAAGGTGCCAGCATTAACGATGCTCTTAAAGAAGCTTGTCCCATTCGTTTACGCCCAGTTGTGATGACCTCTCTCACTATTATTCTAGCGCTATTACCCGCAGCGCTAGGCCTAGGCGCAGGCTCGGAGACCAATAAACCGCTCTCAGTCGCGATTATTGGCGGGATGATTTCTTCAACTTTGCTAACCTTAGTTGTAGTACCCGCGGCTTATTCATTAGTGATGAGTAAACTTAAAAAACTGAATTAATAACACTACTTAAAGACTAGAAAACGGGCACCTATTTTTTTCTAAATTAATCGCTAACACTCTAATCAAGGCTAAGCTCAAGCAGCACTTTATTTTGAGATAAACTTTTCTAGCTTTTCTAGTTGTAGACCAGCTAATTTGGGCTGCCAAACATCTGGGTTGACTGGAAATGCACTCACAATACCAGTACGCATATAACCACGCCGCTCATAAAATGCGATTAATTCTTGCCTCACTGTAATTACATGCATTTGAAACCTTTCTATACCCCATACATGCTGCATAAGGCTTTCAGCCTCTGTTAGTAGGCGCTTACCAACCCCATTCGCTTGCATCATAGGATTTACAACAAACATGCCTATATGCGCAGTAGCGCACACTTTTTCTTCTGCTTCCTCTTTTTCCAGACAAATTGAACCTAGTAATTCGCCATTATTCAGGCATAGCAAAATAATGGCACTTTTAGATATAATTAAACGTTTAACTTCATTAGCTGAAGTACGTAAGCCATCAAGAATATCCGCTTCCGTGGTCCAACCCACACGGCTAGACTCGCCACGATAAGCCATGTTGACCAGTTTTACGATGGCTTCAACATCGGTTAAAACCGCTTTTCTAAAGTGTTGCATATTTGAGTTATCTACAGTCTAGATCGTAAAAAAATTAGCTGATTGGCACTGCTTTAACTGGTTTTGGACAAAGCAGATACTGATGCTAATATCTCACATCTGCTTGGTTGCAGGTATGCTTTAGAGATACCTTACTTGAAAAAACCAATCATATTAAGAGAAAATTATGTCAGAAAATCAAACACCTGTCGTCTTTACTGGGAGAGCTAGAGAGTATTTTGGCATTTGGATTGTGAATTTACTACTTTCCATAATCACCTTAGGTATTTATTCAGCTTGGGCAAAAGTACGCCGTAAAAAGTACTTTTACAATAATACGCTGGTAGACGGCGTTGGTTTCGATTACCACGCAAACCCAATCAATATTCTAAAGGGTCGTATCATCGCCTTTGTTTTGTTTGTAATATACAGCATGGTTTCTGGTATTAACCCAGCATTTGGCCTTTTGATGGCGTTTATATTATTTCTTGCAGTGCCTTGGATTGTACTTCGCGGCATGATGTTTAACGCACGTAACTCTAGCTACCGTGGCTTGCGCTTTGACTTTAATGGAAAGTACGACGAGGCTATTAAAGTATTTATTGGCTATACATTGTTAACCATAGTCACATTAGGCTTCGCTATCCCATTTGTTACCCAACGTACCAAGAAATTTGTTTTATCGGGTCATAAATTTGGAATGAGTAATTTTAAAATGGAAGCCTTAGTGAGGGATTTCTACAAAATCTATCTCGTCATTTTTATCATTCCAGCATTATTAGGTATCGTCGCTGCAATCGCCACTCCTGCTTATCAACAATACAAAATTAAAATGAGTCACGTAAGCGCATATCAAACGCGACAACTCCCCCGAGCTTCAACTCATATAAAGACTGATATGGACGCGGGTGGTTTTATTAAAGTAGCTAACGTTACCGCTACTGAACCTGCAACAACTGATGCAGACATGTCTGAAGAAGAGTACCTCAAAAACTTAAACCCCGAAGAGCTGGCTGAATACAACAGATTGATTAAAGCTGCTGAAGCTAATGACTCTGAAACAGGCATGACAACTTCTAAAAAATATCAACAGGCAGATGCATTTGCTGGGCTGATTGGTAAGTGGGGTGTTGTAGCAGCAATATTTGCTGGATTCATTGGTATATTGCTCTATCTAGCGGTCATTTTTTCATTCGCAGCTTATATGAAATCACGTATTCATAATCTCGTTTTTAACAATACCTCGCTCGAGCACATTAGCTTCTTCAGTGACCAACGTATGCGCGATTTAGTCTTACTCTACATCACCAATACCATTGCTTTAGTTTGCACATTAGGTCTTGCAACACCTTGGGTACAAGTGCGCATGGCGAGATATACGGCAAATCATTTAGCACTCATTGGTGAAACAGATTGGGATAAATTTGTAGGTGATAAAAAAGGTGTAACACGTGCTTTAGGTGAAGAAATTGCTGATATGTTTGATGTTGATATTTCATTCGGTTAATCAGTTACGTGCAATTTGATGCAGATTATTACGACGGTATCAGCCCTTGCGCCAAGCGGGTGCTGGTCGACATTGTAAACAACTATTTTACTTTCACAGTACTGACCTGCAGCGCTGATAAAACAATCAGCCATCAGCCAATTAAAGTATTAATTAACGATTGTCACGTACAAGCCAGACTCGGTAGTGGTAAACGACTCATCGACTTACCTGATGGCAGTCGCTTAGAAACAAACTTTAAAGACTTAGAACATTATTTACCCGCAAAACCAGCGAATAGGTTTTGGCAAGGCGTGCATTATGCCGAAACGCATAAACTCGTGATTGTTATTGCCTTTGTTGGCATTGCACTGGCAAGCGCGGTCTTACTTAAATATGGCGTACCTATCATGGCTAAGTATACGGCATTAGCAACCCCTTTCAGCATAGAAAAAGATTTAGGTAAACAAACGCTAGCTTCGCTAGATAGTGAAAAGCTTGGCTATTTTGAAGCCTCAAAAATACCAGTGATAAAGCAAAAAGACATCACAGCTGCACTCGCTACTATGTGTTCCAAAACTAATAACTGCCCGGCCTACCAATTAAACTTCAGAAAAAGCCCTGTCATTGGCGCGAACGCCTTCGCTTTGCCTGGCGGCTATATAGTGATCACTGATGAATTGATTGCTTTAGCTAAAAATAATGATGAGATTGTTGCCGTGTTAGCGCATGAACTAGGTCATGTAAAGGGACGGCATGCCTTGCGCCAAACTTTGCAAGGAACCATTTCAGGGCTAATTATCATTGCCATCACAGGCGATGTAAGCAGCATAGTATCTGCTCTTCCAGCTTTAATAATAAATATGAGTTACTCTCGTGAGCTAGAAACTGAGGCGGATAACTACGCGTTGCAATCACTCAAAGTGGCATGTATCCCAAGCAAATCATTTGCTACATTGTTATTAAAACTAGAAAAAAATTATGGTAATGGTAGTTCAGCTCCAGAAATGATTTCGTCGCATCCCGATACCAAAGCGCGAATTGTGCCATTTTTAAAAGATCATAGTCACTGCAACTAAGCTAATAAGCTAATAAGCTAATTAAAAAAATCTTAATATTGCAGTTTAGAGTCTAATCTAAACTTAACCGTCGTCTAACTTTCAGTACATATTCAATAAACTGTAATACTCCATTCATCAACTCTTCATATTTCAGTGACACTCTATCCTTTATACTAAAAATAAAAATTAATAAACAGGAGCTTATGATGCCACTCAAGATGCGCTTTTATATCAGTCGTATGCATAAACTAGATAGTTTTTTGTGTATAGCCGTTAACCAGACTAGCCAATACAGGTTGATACGTGACTTTTTTAGAATAGCCAGTAGACTTGGTGATGGCATATTCTGGTACGGCTTAATGGCTGTAATTTTGCTACTACATGGCGCTGAAGGTTTAATGCCAGTGATACATATGGCACTGGCAGGGCTAAGCGGAACATTGCTGTACAAGTGGTTAAAAGGTAAAGCCTTAAGACCTCGTCCATACGAAGTTCATCAAGACATTTGGTTGACTGGCACGCCGCTTGATAAATTCAGTTTTCCTTCTGGTCATACTTTGCATGCAGTTGTATTTAGCTTAGTTGCAATTGACCACTACCCGCAAACTGCCATTATTGTTGTGCCATTTGCGGTGTTGGTAGGTTTATCTCGCGTAGTGCTAGGTTTGCATTACCCTAGCGACGTACTTGCTGGAGCTGTAATTGGTGCAATAATTGCTAGACTGTCATTCTTGCTAATTTAGTCATCTACTAATCTAACCACTTGATATTTTTGGTGACGCAATATTTCAGTGAGCTCGCACTAATGAGCTCGGTACATTAGTGAAAAACATCTTCAACTAAAGTTTTTTTATAATATTGAATTGGCGTTGAGTGCACAATATACAGGTGCTTTAAACATTGCTCACGCCAAACATCTAACTGATCCACACTCAGATTTTTTAGTTCAGGTTCTAATAGTGGGCTCTTACCATTAAGTACCTCTCCTATATCAGCCACAGCCACTTGCGTTTTAGCCACATAATAAACAAAGTGCTTAAACACGCGCTTATCAAGCACCTGCAAAGCTTTATAAATTAGTGTAGGTAATCTAACTGTGCGTAGTACACCATCCCAGAATGCTAGGCGTTTTAAAGCCTTAGTAGTGGCATGCACAGGACATTCAAATTGAGCAGAAATAAACGCAGCAATCATGGTTTGATGCTTATTGAGTAGCTGTGTTGCTGACGTATCTAATAGTGGCGCCAAATGTCCATCCATCGCCCACTCAGAGGCAATATGCGTAAATACCTCATTTTTATGCCACATCGCCTCATGCGCTGGTACAAAATGATTATGTGCAATCACATCAATATATAAGTGGCTAATATAGCCAATGGCAATCGCGGTTTCTTCTTCTGTACGTGCTAATTTCATGAGTTGATGACCACTCTCCCAAAAATTAGTCTTGCGATAGTGAGGGCTCACAATCGCCAAATCTGGTAAACAAGCACCAGCCATCACTAGCTCAGGGAAGTTTTTAATTACATTCTGCAAACGTGGATCCAACAGTGGCATTGCCCAAAGTAGTGATTGTGCAAAATAAAGATGCGTCACCAGTCCCCAAGCATTCGCATCCGCTGAATACAAGCAACACGGTAACCACCAACAATAGTATTTAGTGAGTTTTACTATTAGCATAGTGTGCAATTTGTCATGCACCCATTAAGCATTAGTGACGGTTATATGACTATTTAGTGAAGTGTTAAAAAGTTCATCAAAGCGTCATATTGGCTAGCTATCGTTCACTCAACTACTAGCTAATTAACCATTTGACTCAACTAAATGAACTCTAAACTATGAAAATATTATTTATCTCAGATGTCTACTTTCCGCGGGTTAATGGGGTATCAACCTCAATCCGAACGTTCGTTTTGCAAATGCAAAGCTTAGGCCATGAAGTTCATTTAATCGCCCCTGATTATAATGTGGTCACAGAAGATGAAGCTTGGATTAAGCGCATTCCAGCACGTAGTATCTATTTTGACCCTGAAGATAAACTCATGAAATACGGTGAGGCTGTAAAGTTACTACCAATGCTTGAACAAGAAAAATACGACATTATTCACATACATACGCCATTTGTGGCGCATTACTTAGGACTTAAGCTTGCAGTTCAACTGCATATTCCATGCATAGAAACTTACCATACCTTCTTTGAAGATTACTTGCATCACTACTTGCCTTGGATGCCTAAGTCCATCTCACCTGGCCTCGCCAGAATGATTTCCAAATATCAATGTAATGCAGTAAATGCAGTTGTCGCACCATCAATCCCTATGTTAGATGTATTACGTCAATATGGAGTTAACATACTCTCTGAAGTAATTCCAACTGGTTTACTAGAGAGTAGCTTTACCGCCGCAGATGGCCAAGCATTTCGATTGAAATATGGTATTGCTATTGATAGACCTATGTTGTTGTATGTAGGTCGTATTGCATTTGAAAAGAATATCAATTTTTTATTAGAGATGACTAAACTACTCGCAGAGAAACGACCTGATGTTTTATTAGTAGTCACTGGTGAAGGTCCAGCTGAGGCGAGTTTACATAAACTAGCCAAAACATTAGACATAGAAAAAAATGTACAATTTATTGGTTATTTGGACCGCAACACAGAACTTAATGCCTGTTATGAATCTGCTGATATTTTTGTATTCGCTTCTAAAAGTGAAACGCAAGGCTTAGTATTATTAGAAGCTATGGCGCAAGGCACGCCTGTAGTAGCCATTGCCGAGCTAGGTACAGCTTCTATTTTAATTGAAGGAAAAGGCGCTCTGATTGCGCCGGATGACACCGCTAAATTTGCTGATAGAGTACATCAACTATTGCTGAATCCTGAGCATAGATTTGAACTAGGTAAACGTGCGAAAAGTTATGCTTTGGATAAATGGACAGCAACATTACAGGCACAAAGAATGATTAAGTTCTATAAGAAAGTCATCTTCAACCCATTACCTCGTCAACCCTATCCCAAGACGCATCTTGACCTTATAAAAGGCGAATTGTGAGATAAGTGGAATTATCAACTTAAGTTTGTTTTTGCATCACTAGCTGTTGCACAATCAAACTGCAAACCATATCACCTTCTACGTTCACTGCGGTGCGTAAGGTATCAAGCAGCCTATCAATAGGCAATAGAATCGCAATGGCTTCAGCGGGCAAGCCTACGGACTGCAATACCATCACCATGGTCACCATGCCTGCACTAGGTATACCTGGTGCGCCCATCGCGGCTATCATGGCAGTAAAGAACACGATGAGTTGCTGCGCCATACTGAGCTCGATACCAACCAAGTTAGCAATGAATATTGCCGCAGCAGCTTCGTACAACGCGGTGCCATCCATATTAATAGTAGCGCCTAGTGGTATCACAAAGCCGGCAATTTCAGGTTTAACGTGCAAATGCTGAGTGGTGCATCGCAAAGTGACTGGCAGCGTGGCTGAACTTGAACTGGTAGCAAATGCGGTAATGAGAGACTCGCGCGCACCGCGCCAAAACCAAAGTGGCGATTTTCCCGTAAATAAGTACAAAATCAATGGCAGTAGTACCACGCCATGTACTAACGTTGTGCCAACAATCACTGCCACAAACTTAGCTAAAGTACCCAGCATCGTCGCATCTTGCACCGTAATTAATTTAATCAGAAGCGCCATAATGCCTAGCGGCGCTAATCGCATCACCCAGCTAACGATGTGCATCGTCACATCTAAGCCTTCTTGTAATAAAGAAAGTATGTTTTTGAAACGCTTGCCGCCCATAACCAGCGTGATACCTAAAATCAATGCGAACGTAACCACTGCCAGCACATTGCCTTGTGACAGAGCCGCAAAAGGATTGAGAAACAAGCCGTGAAGAAACTGTGCAAAAAACTCTGACAAAGGTAATTGCTTCGCTTCAAAATTTTGCATGGCATCTTGAAACATCGCCAAATGTAAGCCAGTCCCTGGCTTAAAGTAGTTACTCGCAGCTAGCGCTAGAATAATCGCGATAGCCATACTGCTGATAAAAAATAGTAAAGTAGTCACCCAAACATGATGCATTTGCTGATGTTGCCGTAAATTAGCGATACCAACGCTTATCGAACAAAATACCAGTGGAATTAAAATCATTTTGAGCAAATCAATAAACAGCGCACCGACTAGCCCTGAGACATAAAGGCCAGTCTGCACCACATGATTTTCAGCACCCTGCGCATGAAAATACAAACCAAGCCAAACCCCAAACAATGCACCTGATAATATTTGGGTGTTAAGGCTAGGGAGCTTCATCACGCTTACTCTTTAACTAGCTTGGCTTTGGCAGCTTTAGGCTTGACGACTTTCTCTTTTACTACTGTCACTACTTCAGTCTTTTCTTTAACTAGTTTTGATTTTGCGACCCTTTCTTTAATCACAGCTTCTTTTACTGCTTTAGGTTTTGCCGCTGCTTTTTTAGCTTTAAGCTCAGCCGTAGCCACTTCTACTTTGATCTCTTCCACAGCGATTATAGGTGTTACTACTTTCTCAGACTTATTAATACCATCGATTTTTTCAAACACGGCTGCAAAAAAACCATCGGTATTATGTAAATGCGGTAGTAATTTTAAATAATCACCCGTATCTAAATCAATTTGTTGTTGTTTTAAGATTTCAGCGGTGTTAAGTAATTTGAAGTCTGGATGTGCTGCCAGAAAGCTTTCTGCAATTTGCTCGTTCTCATCACGCAATAAACTGCATGTTGAATAAATCAAACGACCACCTACTTTAGTCAGTTTAGAAGCGCGCGCCAAAATACTCGCTTGCTTTACTGTCAACTCAGCCAAGTCTTGTGGCGTTTGACGCCATTTTAGATCTGGATTGCGACGCAAAGTACCTAATCCTGTGCAGGGTGCATCAACCAATACACGGTCAAACTTTCCATTCAAGCGTTTAAGTTTAGGGTCGGTTTCGCTACTAATGCTTTGTGCATTTAGATTACTTAAACCAGAGCGTTTTAAGCGCTGTCCCAAATTATGCAAGCGCTTTTCTGATACATCAAATGCATAGATACGACCTGTATTGCGCATCAGTGCACCAATTGCCAAGGTTTTACCACCCGCTCCTGCACAGAAGTCTGCGACCATCATACCGCGCTTAGCTGCAACCAGATGTGCTAATAACTGACTGCCTTCATCTTGCACTTCAATCTTGCCTTCAGTGAACAATACATGACGACCAATATTCATGCGGTTAGGCATACGAATGCCGATCGGTGAATACGGTGTCTTAGCTATATTAACTTCACCAGAAGTATTTTCAGAGATAAATTTAGCTATCACATCATCACGCGTGCCTTTAATCGTGTTCACACGTAAATCCAATGTAGCTTGCTCGTGCATGCTGCGTGCGATAGTGAGTGCTTCCTTTTCGCCATATTGTGCGACGAGTTTTTCCCACAGCCAATCACGTACATCAGCTTGAACAGCCAGCGGTAGGTTCTCAGTCGACTTTGCTTTAATAGTATGCGCCCATTCGATTTGCTGCTCAGTCAGCAACGACTCTATCTTCTGTATGCTCATGCCCTGTATGCGTAGCATCCAAGCTAGCAGCAATTTACGTGCATCATCAGGGTCGTTGTCATCATTAGCAGTAACCGCACTTAAGTAACGTAAGCGACGCAAAACACCATAAACGCTTTCTGCCACAAAAGCGCGTTCTTTGGTACCAAGATCACGATTATTGCGAAAGAACTCGCTTAACTTGGCATCTGCAGGACTGCTGAATTCTAGTAAGTTAGATAACATTACAGCGGCTTGCCGTATTAGGTTGGGTGTCATTTGGTTCTCTTTAATATAATTTGAAGAGCTATCAATTAGCTCATATACTGGATTACTCCTGCGAAGTGACTGGCAAGCTTGTTTTCAAACTTGTCACTAGCAGCTCGTAAACTTTACCTTCTTTGTTCGTTTCTCTTATTTTAACAGGTACGTGTTGATAATCTAAGGCTAACCATAACTCAGTCCTTTTTTCACTGCTTTCAGCACTTCGTAACAGGTGAAAAGCCTTTAAATTCCCCATTTTAGTTGAAATAACTTCCTCTCCCTCAAAGGTATAATCATAAAGACCCAGTTTTCTGCCATTTGTAATACTCAACTGCATATTCTGCATAGGTGGAACAAACATAAATTGATACATAAAACTAAGCAAGTCTTGTGTACCTGTCTGCAAATCTAGCTTTTCAATACCCTTTTCACTTTTTAAAATTAGCTTCTTACTTTCCCAGTTAAAATCCGCGCTATAAGTTTTATCTTTATCATTACCAAACTGGTATATATAGTGCATTGGTTGTAAGCCAACTTCATTTAAATATCCATCACTCATCTGCAGTAAGTCTGGCATAAATATAGAAACTAAGCCCCTAGCTTGTATCAAGCTTTTTATTTGGTACTGCTCACTATTAGGTAAACGCTGATATACCACTTTAGCATCTCCCACTATAGCTCGGTTTGACACACTCTCTTTATCTACATAGACATTAAACTCTGACTCTACATATTGATAGGGCTCAGACTTTACTGTCAAATCAAGAGCTTCTACTTGACTTTCAACATCGGGTTTAGCTACTTCTGATGACTCTATTGAAGTTACCGTATTAACTGGTGGCAATTCTGTTGGCAGCGCTGGTTGTGGGTTATCCTGAACTACCGACTCAATAGAATTACTCTCTTTTGGCTCCGCGGCCATACTATGTTTTGCATGCTTTGCAGCGTGCTTTACTACGGGTGTACTTTGAGCTGAGTTTGGTAAAACCTTAGGTAACATTAATCTAACATTAATTGAATCCTGATGTTCATTTAAACCTGATAGGTTAAAGCTGAATTTTCCGATTAAAAGTAAATGTAGTAATAATGATAGAGCCAGTGCTATCACTAGCCTTCTATAGCTAGTCACTTGGTATATTGACTTTAATTTAATCCAGCAGCGACTAATCCACATGTAACTCAGTAAGCGTTTGTTCTAGTTTTGCACCATCAGAATCTAACATTAGAAAGCGTGCTAGTATGAAGTTTTGCTCTACCGCTAACCAAAGCTCTTTAGTTTCCAGTTGATCTTTACCTGAGTCGGTAGGCACTAAATGCACCGTTTTATATTGGCTGCCAGCGACGTTTAGCTGCTCAGGTTCAGGTTTGACCTTGTATTGATACTGATTGAGTTTCTTGCCAGTAGTAAGTGTGACAGTAATATTACTTTTGAAGGGTTTAGGCAAAAACATAAACTGATAGGCAAAACTTGCCAAGTCTTGTGTACCAGTAGTGAGTGGCACAATTTGAGGCTCACCCTTGCCTTGCATTCGCAAAGTACTGTTAGACCAGTCAAAATCTGCGAGCAAGGCCTTACTCGGATTACTACCTTGATGCAACTCGAAGTGAGCCGGCACTAGGCCTCTACGAGTCACTTTACCCGTGCTACTCAGTTTTCGTACGCCAAATAATGCGTATACTCCTATGCCTTTTGTCGTGCTTTCTACTCTGTAAGTGCTACCTGTGACCACATACTGTTCACGGACATTAGCAAACGGCGTACCGTCTTTGATAACAACATAGTTGGCTTGAATACGCTTAGGTAAACTCATCTGCCGTGCGGCGAAAGCAGATGGGGTGGTTAATGTGAACGCTAAACTTAATACACAAGTAGTACTAAAAGCTTTAATTTGACTCAGCACGAAAACTCCTCAATATGACTTTTCAAAAAAAGTCTCACTAGTACTTAACGCATCAAGTTAGCTTTTAGATACAGGCCACTAAAATATTTAGACTACAACTGTTGGTGCCTCGCCTGATTGCTGCGCACGGATATGCCCAATTTCAAATACAGTTTCACCTGCATCTTGCAATAGCTTTTGCGCAACCGCAGCCTGCTCTTTAGCCACTATCACTGTCATACCAATACCGCAGTTAAATGTTTTATACATTTCTAAGTCTGCTACATTTCCTTGCGCTTGCAACCATGTGAATAATGGTGGCATAACCCAGCTATCTTTTTTAATTTCAGCCGTTAACCCTGCAGGCAATACACGTGGAATATTTTCAGTGATCCCACCACCAGTGATATGTGCCATACCTTTGATTTGCATTGCTGATATTAACGCCAGCAATGGTTTTACATAAATACGCGTTGGTGCCATCACTACATCTTTAAATTTTCTACCATGAAAATCTGATTCAAAGTCAATGCCTGATTTATCAATCAGCTTACGAATCAGTGAGTAGCCATTTGAGTGCGCTCCACTTGAAGCCAGACCAAGCACTACATCACCAGCGGCAATCGTTGTACCGTTAATAATATTTTCTTTATCCACACAACCAACGGCAAAGCCAGCTAAATCGTACTCACCAGCAGGGTACATACCCGGCATTTCAGCCGTTTCACCTCCCACTAAAGCACAGCCAGACTGCTCGCACCCTTCAGCTATGCCTTTAATCACTTGCGCTGCAGTACCCACTTCTAACTTACCGCAAGCAAAATAATCTAAGAAAAATAATGGCTCTGCACCCTGCACTAGAATATCATTCACGCTCATGGCTACTAAATCAATACCCACAGTATCGTGTTTATTCAACTCGAAAGCTAGTTTAAGTTTAGTACCCACACCATCTGTACCTGAAACCAGCACAGGATTTTTAAATTTCTTCGGCATCTCGAACAACGACCCAAAGCCGCCGATTCCGCCTAATACCTCTGGACGCATAGTCCGTTTTGCAAATGGCTTAATCTGCTCAACTAGCGCGTCGCCAGCTTCGATATCCACGCCCGCATCGCGGTAGCTAATTGATGGTGTACTTGAAAAATTAGTGGTCAAAACGGCTCTCGCTTAGTAATAGTGTGTAATGAATATAAAGGTTTTTGAATGCTGTTAAGTGAGCATTCAATATATTAAGTATAATTTTAACCTATATGACGACTGAACCCAAAAAAACAGCAGCAAAAAATCTACTTATTGATAATCGCTGGTTAATTATTGTTGCTGCTTTCGCATTTATTATTTACTTATTGTTGCCAATACTCACACCTTTTTTAAGCGCGGCTATTTTAGCTTATATGTGCGACCCACTAGTTGATAGGCTTTGCCTAGTAGGCATAGATAAATTTAAGGTTGGTCGCACGCTGGCTACAGTACTAGTCATGACAGGTATTTTCGGCTTTATTATTTTATTACTCCTTATTCTCATTCCATTATTACAAAAAGAATCACTGCTTATTGCAAAGCATTTGCCAAGTACTATCAACAATATCCGTGTAACTGTTGAACCTTGGTTGCAAAGCAAACTTGGTATTAGCTTTGCGATTGATGGTGCACAGCTTCAAGATATCATTACTAAAAACTGGAAGACTGCGGGCGGCTTACTTAGCGATGCATTAATAATGGCTGGTAATAATGGTATGGCGCTAATGAGCATTATCGCGAATATCCTTCTATTACCTGTAGTGCTATTTTATTTGCTACGCGACTGGGATATTTTTATCGCACATATAGGTCAACTGATTCCACGTGATTGGCATAGCAAAGCAATCTCTGTGGCGAGTGAGGTTGACCAAGTATTAGCAGAGTTCTTACATGGCCAACTTTTAATCATGCTTGCTATGAGCGTTTTTTATACTGTAGGTTTATGGCTTGCGGGCTTAAATATGGCCTTAGCAATCGGCTTAATTACCGGCTTATTAGGTTTCGTGCCTTACTTAGGATTTGCTCTGGGTATTGTTTTAGCCTTAGTCGTTGCCGCACTTGAGTTCACCAGTTTCAGTCAAGTAATCCCAGTATTGATTGTATTTGGCCTAGGTCAGCTACTAGAAAGTATGGTGCTCGTGCCCAAATTAGTCGGCGACCGTATTGGTTTACATCCTGTGGTTGTCATTTTTTCTCTACTCGCTGGAGGTCAGCTATTTGGCTTTGCGGGCGTGCTACTTGCTTTACCAGTAAGCGCAGCGATTGCTGTGGGCTTACGTCATACCAAGGATACTTATCTCAATAGCGATACCTACCTTAACTAACTACCACTTAAACCTATCAGCGCATCCAAATTTTGCAAATGAAACAACTATTACTCGACATCAAGCCTACGGCTTTACCCACGCTACTTAATTTCATGGCTGGACGTAATGACGAGGCACTTACTAGCTTAAATGCTGTTGCTAACAACACCGCACAGTTAAAGTTTATCTACTTGTGGGGTGAGGCTGGTAGTGGCAAAAGCCACTTACTATCAGCCTGTGAGGCTATAGGCATACGAGTAGTAGACGACGTGCATTTACTAAATAATCATGCACAAATTGACCTATTCAATACCTATAATCAGCTTAAAGAAAGCGGTAGTGCACTTATTACCGCTGGCTTACATGCGCCGACTCAAATGGGGCTGAGGGATGATTTAGCTACCCGCCTGGCTTGGGGCTTAGTCTACCAGCTACATCCACTTAACGATGCGGAAAAAGCATTGGCGCTTCAAAACCATGCTACAGAACGTGGTATTCGCCTACCTACAGAGGTTATAGAGTACTGCCTACGCTATCTCAGACGCGATTTATCGACCTTAATGGCAACACTAGATGCCCTAGATGAGTGGTCTCTCACAACTAAAAAGCCTGTCACCGTTCCTTTACTGCGGCAGCTATTACAACTGAATTTAGAAGTCTAAGAGATACATGAGCACACATTTCTTATTAATTTTTATCGCATTTTTATTAGTATTACTTAACGGGTTTTTTGTAGCTGCAGAATTCAGCCTAGTTAAATTACGTAGCACGCGTGTGCGCACGATTGCAAAAACCTTGGGCTGGCGTGGCAGAATGTTGGCTAAGGTTCATACAAGCTTAGACACTTACTTATCGGCCTGTCAGCTAGGCATCACACTATCTTCACTCGGGTTAGGCTGGATAGGCGAACCTACTTTTGCAGCATTAATCGAACCTTTACTTGCGCATATCGGCGTTTCTAGTCAAAAGTTAGTTCACAGTATCGCCTTCATTTTTGCTTTTTTTACCATTTCATATCTGCATATCGTACTTGGTGAACTAGTACCAAAATCATTGGCTATTCGCATGTCAGAAAGGATCGGCATTTGGACAGCGCCAGCTTTATATGCATTTTATTGGATAATGTTTCCTGCGATTTGGTTGCTCAATCAAAGCTCAAACATTGTGATTAGTACATTAAAGTTAAAAACCAAAGCAAGTCACGACTCATATTACTCCTCTGAAGAACTTAAATTAATTTTGCGCAGCTCACGTGCCAGTGATGAGTTTAGTAACGATGAATGGAAAGTACTTGCACAGGCCATAGACTTTAGAGAATTAGAAGTATCAGATTTAATGCATCCGTTTAGCGAAGCTGTTGCATTATTCGAAGAAGATTCGTTTAGTGAAAATATGGAGCGCATTTTACAACATCGCTATAGCCGCTATCCATTGGTCAATAGCGATGGAGTCGTAACTGGCATTGTTCATATTAAGGATATTTTTGTTGCTTTGCGTAAGAGTGCTGACTTTACCGAGATTAAAAACCTAGCGCGGCCAGTTGAACAAGTGCCACCAAGCACACATGCTATGACACTATTTAGAAAGCTGCAAAAAGGTGCGCCACATTTCACTGTCGTTGGTTATGAAAATGCAGCGCCTATTGGCTATATCACCTTAGACAACCTATTATCTGCATTAGTCGGTGATATTCGTGATGAGTTCAGGCAATCGCAAAGTGAATGGGCTAAATTGGATGACGGCTCGCTTCTAGGCAAGGGTTCTTTGCCACTTAATACCTTAGAGCGTACTTTGGGTATTGATATCGATTCAGAAGACGCCGACACTATCGCAGGTCTAGTACTTTGGGCGCTTGGCGATATTCCTAAAGAGGGTCAACGTATAGAGTTCACAGCCTTTGATGTGGTAGTAAAAAAAATGATAGGTCCTCGTATTTTGCTCGTTAGAGTTTATCCAAAAAATCAGGTAAGCGAGCACTCTACTCATCACTAAAACACTTAGTCGCTATCAGCAGCGGCTGTCGTCAGTAATTTAAACCAAATAAAGCCTAACAAACCAGCTGAAAGTGAGGCTAATAAAATTGCTATCTTAGTTGCATTAATAGTTTCAATACTCGCAGGAAATGCAAGATTAGTGATAAAAATAGACATCGTAAACCCTATCCCTCCAAGTATGCCAGCCCCTACAATATGTAGCCATTTTAAGTCTACTGGCAGCTGACAAATACCTGCAGTAACAGCCAAGAAGCAAAACAGAACCACGCCTAATGGCTTACCTACTATCAATCCTAACATAACACCCAGACTGTTAGCGCTCAGTAATTCGTTCATCCAACCAGCTTCTATGGTAATACCTGTATTAGCCAAAGCAAATATCGGCAAAATAATGAATGCGACTGGCTTATGTAAAAAATTCTCCAACTTGTGAGATGGTGACTTTTGATCTTCATCTTTCACAGAGAATGGAATGGCAAATGCCAACATAATGCCAGAAACTGTAGCATGAATGCCTGATTTGAGCATCAGGAACCACATGACAGCACCGCCAACAATGTAAGGTAGTAAGGACATTACTCGAAATTGTCGATTGAGAAAAATTAACATTAACCAAACTAATAAAGCAGCTAGCAGATAGTTAAGAGAGAGTTTAGTAGTATAAAAGAGTGCGATGAGTACAATTGCACCTAAATCGTCTATCACGGCAAAAGCTACGACAAACACTTTTAATGAGGCTGGAATTCTGCTTCCAAGAAGCGCTAACACACCGAGGGCGAATGCAATATCTGTTGCCATTGGCACTCCTACACCGCTTTGTGTAGAGCTTGCTTGGTTAAGTGAAAAGTGGATTAGGGCTGGCGTTAGCATACCACCAACTGCGGCAAATATTGGCAGCAAGGCATTTTTGAAATTAGATAACTCGCCAACATAAGTCTCACGCTCCAGCTCTAAACCAATCAGCAGAAAGAAGATAGCCATCAGCCCGTCGTTAATCCAATGTTCTAAACTTAAACCTGCCACATGAGTTTTCCAAACACTCAAATACTCATGCCCTATGGCTGAGTTAGCGAGAAAAATAGAAGCGAGTGTAAATATAATTAACAAAATGCCACTGGCTTTTTCTGAGTCAAAAAACTGATTAAAGGTGTTTGAGAGCTTAATTGGCAGTGTGATTGTAGTTTTACTCATCAGGCATTCTTTAAAATTTTAATGTTTGGAAGCAATCTTTTATAACATCAGTTATCATTCGAGTCGTAGGCAACAGACAACCTTACATGTATTGCGCTATATCAACATACCTATCAGGCTATATCAAACAAAAATGCTTAGAATCACTGAAATCAAATTACCACTTAACCATCAACCTAGCGAAATTAACGCTGCTATTGTTAAAAAGTTGGCGATTAATAAAGCTGATTTAATCGAATATACCATCTTTAAACGTGGTGTCGATGCGCGCAAAGCCAACACAATTTTATTAGTCTATTCACTTGATGTCACTGTAAACGGTGAAACTAAAGTGTTAGCGAAACTTGGTAAAGACCCTCAGGTAAAACTTGCTCCAGATACCTCTTATAAATTTGTCGCGCAAGCACCAAAAACACTGACAGAAAGACCTGTCATTGTCGGCTTAGGTCCTGCTGGCCTTTTTGCTGCGCTTATTTTGGCACAATCTGGCTTTAAACCTATCGTACTAGAGCGTGGCAAAGCCGTGCGTGAACGTACTAAGGACACTTGGAATTTATGGCGTAAATCAAAGCTTAACCCAGAATCTAATGTACAATTTGGCGAAGGCGGCGCTGGAACTTTTTCTGACGGTAAGCTATATAGCCAAATTAAAGACCCTAATCACTATGGTCGCAAAGTGTTGAATGAGTTCGTTAAAGCAGGTGCGCCAGAAGAGATTTTATACGTCAGCCATCCACATATTGGCACGTTTCGATTAGTCGGCATGGTAGAACAAATGCGCAACAACATTATTGCTCTTGGTGGCGAAATTCGTTTTCAAAGCAAGGTCGAAGATATTGAGATTTCAGACAGTCAAGTAGAAGCCGTGGTGTTAACTAGCGGTGAGCGCATTGCTACAAACCATCTGATTTTAGCAATTGGTCATAGCGCTCGCGATACTTTTGAAGTGATACACAAGCGCGGCATTTATATTGAAGCGAAGCCCTTTTCCATTGGCTTTCGTATCGAACACCCACAATCACTCATTGATGCTGCACGCCATGGTCCGAATGCTCAGCATCCAATTTTAGGTTCTGCAGAATACAAGCTTGTTCACCATGCAAGCAATGGTCGTAGTGTTTACAGCTTCTGCATGTGCCCAGGCGGCACAGTGGTAGCTGCTGCGTCTGAAGAAGGGCGCGTAGTCACCAATGGTATGAGCCAGTATTCACGTAACGAACGTAATGCGAATGCAGGTATCGTGGTGGGTATCACGCCCGAAGTCGATTATCCAGGCCATCCGCTCGCAGGTATGGAATTACAACGCAAGTGGGAAAGCCAAGCCTATTTATTAGGTGGAAGCAGTTACCAAGCGCCTGCGCAGCTAGTCGGCGACTTTTTAGTCAACCAAGCTTCAACTCAATTTGGCGAAGTCACACCTTCGTACACGCCTGGTGTGCATCTAACAAATTTAAATACCGCTTTACCTGAATATGTGATTACGGCAATTCGTGAAGCGATACCGCAATTTGCCAAACAAATTAAAGGCTTTGATATGACAGATGCCATACTCACAGGCGTTGAGACTCGCACATCGTCGCCGATTCGTATTAAACGCAATGATGTCGATTTACAAAGCATTAATACCAAAGGCTTATACCCTACTGGCGAAGGCGCTGGCTACGCAGGAGGCATTCTTTCTGCAGCTGTTGACGGCATTAAAGTCGCTGAAGCAGTGGCGTTGAGTATGGCTATCGCTTCGCCCGAATAGACTTACACTTGCAATCAAACTGCCGCTCACGCCAATCAAAGCAGCATTATAGTTAACACCGATTAAGGCACTACTGTAACCTTAGTTATTGTATTAATATATACAGCGTATGCTTAGCATGCAAAGCAGTAATATTGTTAATGACTTTTCAAAAGGAGTGATGATGAAAGCTAATGTTGGAGGTATAGATAAAGTATTACGCATCGCAGTAGGTGCAGCTTTAATTGCATGGGCTATGCTAGGTGGCCCGACGTGGGCTTGGATTGGTGTAGTACCCTTGGCAACAGGGCTGTTTAACTTCTGTGGACTTTACACGCTACTTGGTATTAACACATGCAAAGTTAAGTGATACTTAACACCTAAAAATTTATAACTAGTCATTTCATAACATAAGAATGGCGGTTTAACCGCCATTCTTATGTGCCAAAACTTAAACTACATTATTGCCTAATTAAATAGTCAAAGGCACCCAACGCGGCCTTTGCCCCTTCACCCATGGCAATCACAATCTGTTTATAAGGTGTGGTTGTAACATCACCTGCAGCGAACACGCCAGGTAGTGAAGTAGCATTATGATGACTCACCTCAACTTCACCAAACTTACTTAAATTGACTGTGCCTTTTAGCCAACCACTATTAGGCAACAAACCAATTTGCACAAATACTGCATCGAGTGCTAAATGTTTACTTTCTCCAGTAATACGATCGGTGTAAGTTAAGCCATTCATTTTAGTGCCATCGCCGGTCACTTCAGTGGTTTGCGCACTAGTAGTAATAGTGACATTAGACAAAGAGCGTAACTTTTTCTGTAATACAGCATCAGCTTTTAGCTCAGTATCAAACTGTAATAAAGTAACGTGTGCAACAAAACCTGCTAAATCAATCGCTGCTTCAACACCAGAGTTACCGCCACCCACTACTGCTACAGGCTTGCCTTTAAACAGAGGGCCATCACAGTGCGGACAATATGCCACGCCTTTTCCACGGTACTCTTTTTCACCTGGCACGTTCAGCTCACGCCAACTCGCACCTGTAGCTAGAATCACCGCTTTACTTTTAAGCGTACCTCCGCTTTCTAATTTCAGCTCGATTAAATCGGTATTCTTATTATCATCTTTACCTGGTTCAGATAGACTCACTGCACGTTGCAGGTTCATAATATCAACATCATAGCTTTTCACATGCTCTTCAAGTGCGGCCACTAACTTAGGTCCTTCAGTTGCTTGCACAGAAATAAAATTTTCAATACCTAGTGTATCCATCACTTGACCACCAAAACGCTGTGCAACAATACCAGTCCTAATGCCTTTACGTGCTGCATAAATAGCAGCAGAAGCCCCTGCAGGTCCACCGCCTACGACTAAAACATCATAAGGAGCTTGCGCATCTATTTTTTTAGCCTCGCGTGCTGCTGCACCAGTATCTATTTTCAACAGAATCTCGTCTAGCTCCATACGGCCTGCACCAAAGACTTCACCATTTAGATAGATGGTTGGCACTGACATAATTTCTCTGGTTTTCACTTCATCTTGGTATAACGCACCATCAATCATCACGTGAGTGATGTTGGGATTGAGCACAGCCATCATATTCATGGCTTGGACAACATCTGGGCAATTATGGCAACTTAAAGAAATATAGGTTTCAAAATGGAATGTGCCTTCAATCGCAGCAATTTGCGCAACTTTTTCAGCATCTAATTTTATTGGGTGACTGCCAGTATGAAGCAAGGCTAACACTAGTGAAGTAAACTCATGTCCCATTGGAATACCAGCAAAGCGCACACCAACTGATTGATTAGCATCTTTATGTGAAGCAGCTCGTTTTACCGCAAATGATGGCTTACGTGCATCATCCTCATTGGTCAGCGTGATTTTGTCTGACATGCTAGCAATTTCTTCCAACAACCCACGCATCTCTTGTGCAGCTACGCTGTTATCTAATGAAGCAACAAGCTCGATGGGCTCGCGTAACATGCCTAAATAGGTTTGTAATTGAGTTTTAATATTTACTTCTAGTGCCATGATTATTCCTTATTTATTTCCAAATCCGCTTATTTTTGGCAAATAAAAAGCATTATCTTTTGAATAATGCTTTTGTAAGAGCTACACCTTTAAATGCTGTTATAAAGGCGTAGCGTAGCGCCTAATAGTAAGACTTATCTTTTGAATTAAATTTTCCCTACTAAGTCTAGTGAAGGTGTTATTGTTTTAGCGCCCTCTTGCCATTTTGCAGGGCAAACTTGACCAGGATGAGCTGCTGTAAATTGAGCCGCTTTTAATTTACGTAGCGTTTCTTTTACATCACGTGCAATTTCATTGCTGTGGATTTCTACCGTTTTAATCACGCCCTCTGGATTAATCACAAAAGTACCGCGTAATGCTAGGCCCTCTTCTTCAATATGCACGTCAAATGCACGTGTCAATTGATGTGTAGGATCACCAACTAATGGGAATTGTGCTTTACCTACTGCAGGTGAAGTTTCGTGCCATACTTTGTGTGAGAACTGTGTGTCAGTCGTTACGATATACACTTCTGCTCCAGCTTTTTGGAATTCTGCGTAGTTATCAGCTGCATCCTCAACTTCTGTAGGACAGTTAAATGTAAATGCAGCAGGCATAAAAATCACTACAGACCATTTACCTTTCATGCTCACATCGCTCACTTCAATGAATTTACCATTATGAAACGCTTGTGCTTTAAATGGTTGAACTTGTGTATTAATTAATGACATTGCTTCTTTCCTTATCGTGGGTTAGATAAAATTTACTACTTAATAGATGATATATTGCAAATATTTATTTGAAACTTTATTAATTGCTAAGAGTAATTATAGAGGGTTAATTTTATTAAATCTAGTAAATCATTTTTATGGTTATGATAAGTTTAATTTATCAAAATTCCATATTTAAGCACTTAGCTCATTAGGTGACAATAATGCTTTGTGTTGCAGTTTCGCCTAAATTATCATGCCAAGTGACCGTAATAGTGTCGCCAATTTTTGCGCTAGTTAATCTAAACGTAAGATACGGATTTTTTGAGATACCAGTACCCCACTGTGCCTCCAATACCATTTGACCATTTAAAGTAGCTGTGACCAATTGCACAAAATGCGCAGGAATCAATCTATCAAGATCATCTTTTTTACGCCCAGTTTCCATAGGGTGACTCATTAGTACCTTCACCTCAGTCATCTCGCCTTTTAATTGAGCGCGCATTTTCATATTTTCTGGAGTCATAGGAACCTTTACCCGCAGCCATTCTCTAAAACAATCACATGCTCAGCGTTAGTGAAGTATTGACTGCCAGCCTTCACAACTACTTTTATATCTGAAGTTTCCGCCATTTTGATACGCGTCACCACGAAGGGTTCGGCGCCACCACTAAATTTGAAGTGCGCGATAAGTGGTGTCGGATTATTTTCTACAAAAAGAGAAATGGTTTCAGTGTTCGGGATATTACTTTTTACCTCAATTTGAACAATTGCGCCATTTTCAGCTTTATCTGGTACAGTAATCAAAATATCATGACTAAGCTTTTCGTGATTAATATCTAAGTTTTTTTCAGCTTCATTTATCTTAGTGGTTTCAAACGCAGCCTTATTCCATAATGCGGAAAACGCATTCATTGGTGCAGTAAAAACTAAAGCAAATACACCAGATATTAGTTTTATAAAACTCCTACGTTGCACTTTATCCCTCGTTAAGCTTTTTAACATCGCCTTGCATACGGCGTAATTCAATTAAGCGCGCTTCGACTATAGACTTTTGATAAAAATCACCATCATTAGCTTTGGCGGCTAATTCCATTTGTTCGATTGCGCGTATAAGATCGTACCTTCTAAAATAGGCCTCACTTTGTGCTTGGTAACTCAGTAAAAGCTTACTCTGCATAGAGTAGGCTTTTGCCAGCACATCGTAAAACTGCGCATCATTAGGATACAGGCCCTGCTTATCTTTAATTAGTTTAATTGCATTATCAGCTTGTTTAATCGCTAAAAAATGGTCTGCATAACCATAAATTAATGCCCGATTATCGGGGTACAATTTAAGCGCTTGTACATACTGTTTAGCTGCCTGTTGTGGATTATTCTCTGCGACTTGCAAACGCGCACTTAAGTTTTCTATCATGGCATGCAAAGGTGCATTCTTTTTCAACCAAACGACCTCTTTCTCAGCTTGTGGCAGACTATTTTTGCGTAAATAGGCTATTGCCAACCCGTAATGCTCGGCCGCCTCATTAATATATTTATGTTCACGAATATTTTGCTTAAACACTTCGATATTAGTATCTACAGAGCCATTATTGGCAATGATTTTTGCCCGTACGTATTGAAACTCAACGCTATCAGGCACTTGCCTGTATGTCATTTGCGACACACGATTAACAACATCAGCGATGCGCTCACTAGTCAGTGGATGTGTACGCAAAAAGCTGGGGGCGCTACCCTCAGAAAATCGTGTACCACGCTGTAATGTAGAAAAAAAAGCCGGCATCGCACGCACATCAAAACCACCACCCTCTAAAATTTGCAATCCAACACGATCTGCCTCACGCTCGTGCTCACGTGTGTAATCTAATTGATTTTGTATACCAACAGCTGCAGACGTGGTTAGTGCACCGCTAGCTAAGTCTGGATTAGCCCGTGCGACCAACAAGGCCAGTGCAATACCTGCAATATTTTTAAACGTGTCATATTTTTGCGAAGCTAACATACGCGCCATGTGGTGCTGTGTCACGTGACCGATTTCATGCCCTAATACACTGGCGAGTTCGGATTCATTATGCGTTGCTAGTATTAAGCCTGTATGCACCCCAACCACACCTCCTGGCATAGCAAAAGCGTTAATTGAATTATCTTGAACTACAAAAAAATTAAATTTTTGCTGTTTATCACTGCCTGCAGAAACCAGCCGATTACCTAGACTATTAAGGTAATCGATAATTTCTACGTCTTGCACCACCTCATCACTGGCCGATACATCTCGCATAATCTGCTCGCCAATGCGCTTTTCATCTAACGGTGTTAACACGGTTTGCGAAGCGTCACCAAGCTCCGGTAAACTCAAGTCGAAGCTCCTTTGAGTTTCATAAGGTTTACCAGTTAATACAGCTTCATCATATGCTTGTGCCCACAAATTAGGTGCAAACATACTACTTGTTATTAACAAAGTTACTATTTTAATAGTTTTTAGTTTCATTATTGTTATGATAGCCACTTTATGTAGCTAGTTCAGCAGATATCACAAAAATAATAAATCATAGAAAGCAAAAAATGACCGACTTAGCAAATACCCTTACTCATTTTGATAACAGTGGTCAAGCACACATGGTAGATGTTGGCAGCAAAGCGCACACTAGGCGCATCGCCATTGCCAGTGGTGAAATTACCATGCAAGCTACTACATTAGCACTGATTAAAAGTGGCGACTCAAAAAAAGGTGATGTGCTCGGTATTGCAAGAATTGCCGCGATTCAAGGCTCAAAACGTACCTCTGATTTAATTCCACTCTGCCACCCAATTAGTCTGACAAAAGTAGCTGTTACCTTTGAGATAGACGATAAAAATACATCCATAATCTGTACTGTCACCACCGAAACTACCGGGCAAACTGGCGTAGAAATGGAAGCACTCACCTCTGTAAGCGTAGCCTTGCTGACGATTTATGATATGGTAAAAGCTACTGACCGCGGCATGACGATAAGTAGCATCAAACTACTAGAAAAACATGGTGGCAAATCTGGAGATTGGGTTGCTCTATAGTAAGCGCTAACTTTTAAACACTACAGTTAACTTAACAGCACTCTGCCCAGTAAATGTAAACTCAAAAACCGACCTTGCTAACTACATTGGTAAGGCCTAGCATCTATGATGGGCTTTTCACCTAACATTAACGCTGTCACTAATTTTGCACTGGCAGGTGCCATTGTTAAGCCGTATCTAAAATGCCCTGTATTCAGATAGAGATTTTCTATAGTTGGATGTGCTGAAATTGTCGGTAGGTTTTCTGGGGTACCAGGTCGCAAGCCGCTCCAGTGTTTGAGTATAGCTTGACTTTTTAGTGCAGGCATAATCGCCTCGGCCTTCGCACTAATTTCATTGCGCACCTCTTGCGTAACGGCCGTATCGAAACCTACATCTTCGAGCGTACTGCCTGCTAACAGATGGCCATCACGACGTGGAATCATGTAAAAGCCTTCTCGATAAACAATTTGCTCAAGGTTTTTTTCAGGTTTATACAGCAGGATTTGCCCGCGCATGGGTTTAATATTCAGTTTGGCACTAGTTTCTTTTAACAGCTCATAGCTCCATGCGCCGGATGTGACGACAAACTGGTCTGCTCTGATAGCCCTACCATCAATCGTTTTCCACTCGTTCAACTTCTGCATTTCTTTTAGCGGCACAAGTTCGGTTTGCTCTAACATGGTAACCTTGTTTTTCTCTAGCCACTTGCGCATGGCTTGCATGAAGTATGGCGGGCGTATCTGGCCTATTGTAGGTAACCATAGCGCATCTTCACCATTAAGCGATTGCACACCAAACGCAGATGCTTTCACGGCTTGAGCAGGCAGTTGGTTATTTGCACACCAAGCAGTGGCCGCTTGAATATCAAAGTTTGGTAGCAATAAAAATCCTGATTGCTCGAAATCTGTATCGATACCTGTTTCGTGCAATAAACGTTGGCATATTTCCGGGTAAAACTTCGCACCGTAATTAGTGAGCGTATTTACGGCATCAGAATAAAACCAAGGTAAGAGTGGAAAAACAATGCCACCACCTGCCCAAGAAGATTCACCGGAAGTCTGGCTAGCGATTTGGTTACGCTCAACGAGCGTAACTTTATAGCCGCGACCGACCAACTCCATCGCGGTCATACAGCCAACAATACCACCGCCGACGATTACTACATTTTTTGTCATAGTTTCTGCTTACTTTGTAGCTATGCGCCCTATTAGCAAAGCGTTTTGGGCATTAGTTAAGCCTGTAGGTCGACCGAGCAGGACAATAACATCACCTTCTGCCAGTATGCTTTCTTCACTAGGCTGCGAGCCATTAGAGTTTGGACGGCGGATAGATTTAACTTCAACTTCGAAGTTCTCTAGATGCATATTAGCTAAATTTCTGCCGATCGCATATGTGCCCGCTGAAATAATCACTGAGTGTAACCGTACTTGTTGATTTGCTAGAGCTTCATTTTCAGCATCTGAGATACCGTGGAAGTAGCCTTTAAACAGTTTATAACGCTCCTCGCGGAATATACGGATACGCTTTACCACGCGATTTAATGGCACACCAAGCAGCATAAGCGCATGAGAGGCCAGCATTAAGCTACCCTCTAAAATCTCTGGCACCACTTCAGCTGCGCCTGCCTCACGCAGCGCTTCCATATTAGTATCGTCTACAGTACGGACGATGACAGGTAGTTGTGGGTAACTTTCTTGTACTATATGTAAAATTTTCATAGCCGCGCGATTATCCGCATAACTAATCACTAAGGCTTTAGCCCGTGCACCACCTGCAGCTTCTAGCACTACGCGTCGAGCAGCATCACCAAACATGACATTTTCACCAGCAGTAGCCGCCTCAAGCACCCGCGACGGATCGATATCTAAAGCAATATACGGGATGTTTTCCTCTCTTAAAAAGCGTGCAAGATACTGACCGCTACGCCCATAACCGCAAATAATCACGTGGTTATGTAAGTGCTTACCAACATCATCTATATCTTGTACAACTTGTCCGCTATTACGGCTATAGCTCTGTACTAATTTTCTAGCAATACGGCCATTGTATTGAATAAGGAATGGCGCAATCACCATAGAAAGCAAAGAGGCGGCAAGTATTACTTGCAGTGCTGAGCCACTCACTAGCTTTTGCTCTACACCTAATGCCAAAATCACAAAGCTAAACTCACCTGCCTGCGCCAGAATCAGGCCTGTGCGAATCGCTACGCCGGTTTCGTATTTAACTAGTCTAACAACCAAAGTTACGATAATGGCTTTAAACAATACAAGTGCAACTAGCACCAATAAAATCGCAGCTATATTATTAGCTATTTGCTGTAAATCTAGCAGCATACCAACACTGATAAAAAACAGACCCAAAAAGATGTCACGAAATGCAGAAATGTCAGATTCCACCTGGTATCTAAATTTGGTTTCTGAAATTAACATACCCGCAATAAACGCACCTAGAGCATAAGACAAACCTGCTAACTTGGTTGCATAAGCCAGCAGCAAGGTAACCATTAATACGTTCATGACAAATAACTCGCGTGAGCGCTGGCTAGCAACCAAATTAAACCATGGGTTGATTAGCCACTTACCGAAAGTAAACAAGAACAACAACATGCCCGCCGCCTTTAACATCGCCAAGCCAAGGACGTCTGTTAAATTAGTGCCCGCCACACCTAAAGCAGGAATCAGTACTAAAATTGGTACAACGGCGATGTCTTGAAACAACAGCACACCAATACTCAAGCGGCCATGGCGTGAATTTAAATCAACACGTTCAGCCAGAATCTTTGAAACAATAGCCGTAGAAGACATAGTTAAAGCGGCGCCTATCACAAATGCTGCAGACCAGTCTAAACCTGCTAGTTTGGCTAACCCCATCACAATGCCAAGTGTAAGAAAAACTTGTGAGCCCCCTAAACCAAGTACTTTTTTACGCATGGCATAAAGTTGTGGCAAGCTAAATTCAAGACCTATACTAAACATCAAAAACACAATACCAAATTCTGCAAACTCACGGTTGGCTTCGCTATCTGGTAGTAAGCCAGAAGTATGCGGGCCAAGCACCATACCAACCAAAAAGTAAGCTAACATTGCTGGCAAACGCATTGCGCGGAACAAAGCAACAGCTAACACAGCACTTACTAGTAGAATTAAGATTAAAGGTAAAGGTTCGTTCATAATGAGTTATAAATTGTATCTGGCATCTGTTGTGCTCTTTTGTTTTGTGTCAATTAAGTAGACGCTAAAAATCCACGATAGCAAAATGTGTGCCTAAAGCAACATTATTTTGCTAGTTTTAGCAAAAATGTCATTTTTGAAGCTTATTTAGGCTTTATGTGTAAGGATTTCCCTTTTATACTAACCGATAAATATGTCAGTTTTCAGAAAATACCATTAATAATGCAACTTAAAGATAAATGTCACCGATAAATAATACATCAAAACCCACTGCTGCTAAGCAAGCTACTTTAGAATTAGCACGTGATGTACTACTCTTAGAAGCGAGTGAAATCAATGCACTTGCCACTAGACTAGATAGTCAATTTACCGATGCAGTCGCACTTATTCTAAAATGCAAAGGCCGCGTTGTGGTAAGCGGCATGGGCAAGTCTGGTCATATTGGTGGTAAGATTGCTTCCACATTAGCAAGTACTGGTACGCCTGCATTTTTTATGCATCCTGCAGAAGCTAGTCACGGCGATTTAGGTATGATCACTGCAGGTGATATTGTGATTGCACTATCAAACTCAGGTGAAAGCGATGAAGTTCTCGCCATTGTACCTCCGCTCAAGAGGCTAGGTGCTAGCATTATTGCCATTACTGGGAATGATACATCTACTTTAGCAAAAAATGCTGATATTCATCTAAGTGCGCATGTGGCTAAGGAAGCTTGTCCACTAGGTCTAGCACCAACTTCAAGTACAACCGTAGCGCTGGCTTTAGGCGACGCACTCGCTCTGTGCGTGCTCGATCAGCGTGACTTTACCGCCGAAGATTTCGCACGCTCTCACCCTGGTGGTAGCCTCGGTCGACGCTTATTGATTCATGTAAACGACTTAATGCGCACTGGTGAACAAGTACCGCAAGTCGCAATCGACGCCACGCTATCTGATGGTTTGTTAGAAATGACGCGCAAGGGCTTAGGTCTTACTGCGATTGTCGATAGTAACAATATACCTATTGGCATTTTCACAGATGGCGATTTACGCCGAGCCTTTGAGCAAAAGATAAATGTTTCCACTTCTAGCATTAAAAACGTGATGCATCAAAATCCGTCTACGATTCATCAAAGCAAATTAGCCATCGAAGCCGTGGAAATAATGGAGCAGCGTAAAATCAACGCACTCTTGGTTACCAACGATACCGGTGTTTTAGTCGGTGCATTAAACATGCACGATCTTTTATTAGCGAAAGTAGTTTAAGCTCGATGACCACAAGGAAGTTAAATACTGAGCTGCTAGCTCGGTTTAAAAATATCAAGTTACTTATCCTTGATGTCGATGGCGTGATGACCAATGGCGGTCTGACTATAGGTGATGATGGTCAAGAATATAAGACTTTTCATGTGCACGACGGACTAGGTATGAAGCTACTCAGAGCCTCAGGCGTTGAGATGGCCATTATTACAGGACGTACTTCCAACGTTGTGAAAAAACGTGCTGAAAGTACAGGCGTAGCATATTTCTACCAAGGTGCAGAAGATAAGTTGGCAGCGTTTGATGACTTAATCAGTAAGAGTGGGTTGCAAGCAAGCCAATGCGCATTCATGGGAGATGATGTGGTGGATTTGCCACCTATGCTTAACTGCGGCCTTGCACTTACAGTCCCGGACTCACCAGCCTTGGTGCTAAAGCATGCTCACTATGTCACGGCTAAATCAGGTGGTCAGGGTGCGGTGCGTGAGGTTTGCGAGCTGATTATGCATGCGCAAGGTACATTTGAAACACAAATGGCACAGTTTTTAACGCGAGCAAGAGTTACTAATTAATGAGTTTGAGTAAGCGATCTGCAATTATTTTTCCAATAGCGATACTATCGGTGCTTGCATTGCTCACGGCGTGGATTAATCATATGGTACAACCGCCGCAAGCCAAGCTAGATGGCAGCGGTAGGCATGACCCAGATTATATTATAAGTAACTTTGTGACTTCACAGACGGATATAAACGGCATCCTACGCTATAAATTAGCCGCAGTAGAGATGCGGCATTTTCCTGATGATGACAGTACTGATTTACAGCGCCCTCGTTATACGCAATTTAGTGTAGACAAGCCTTACATACAAGCTGAAGCATTACGAGGCTATATCACCAGCGATGGTGAACAAGTACAGTTAGTCGATAATGTAAAAGTTACTCGCCAAGCATTTGCGGATAAGGGTGAAATGACGATAGAAACGGAGTATCTTAATATTCTGCCAAATCAAGATTTGGTACGTACCGATAGCCCAGTCGTAATTAGACAAGCACCTAAAACTGTCATCTATGCCACAGGAATGACGTATGCAAAGAATACGCGCACCGTTACCTTACTACATAGAGTTCGCGCACACTACGAAAAACCAATGAAAGTAAGCCAAAACACTACTACCGCAACACAATCGACACTGAGCACTAAGCTCGCATCACCTCCCAAGTCAATTAAGAAAACGACTAAAGCAACTAAAACAGCCCCTAAAAAGGCGGTCTTAAAACTACAAAAATCTAACACGAATAATGTGCGCATTCGGAGAAGCCATGAGTAAGCAATCACCCAATATACCGTATCACTTATTAATGACTTACGCTCTTCTAAGCATAGGTTTGCTAGGCTACTCAGGCTTAGCTCTGGCCGAGGCGGCTGATAGAGATAAGCCTATAGATTTAGAGGCTGATACTGTAAAAGTAGATGACGCCAAGCAAATCAGCACTTACTTAGGTAACGTGATACTAACGCAAGGTACTTTAGTTATTCATGCAGATAAACTTATCGTGCGTGAAGATAGCGCGGGCTTTCAGCACAGCACATCATTAGGCAACCCAACGACATTTAAACAAAAGCGTGAAGGTAAAAACGAGTATATGGAAGGTAGCGCACAGCGCATAGAATATGATGGTCGCATGGATAAAGTACAGCTATACACTAAAGCTTGGGTAAAGCGTGGCGAAGATATCGTGCATGGTGATTACATTAGCTATGACGCTAATGCTGAATATGCTGAAGTTATTGGCGGTACAAAAACAATAGATGGTGCAACAACTGATGGTCGAGTACACGCCATCATTCAGCCAAAAAACAAAAAAGCGACTGAGCCTGTCATTGATAACACAAAGCCTGCTCACCAGCCATCTAGTAATAACCAAGGTATTGGTAAAGACGTCCGTTTAAGCAGAACTATAGAAGTCAGCCCATAAGCTCAATAAACCATTTAGAGTTATAAGAACTATAAGGTACAGCTACTGTGAGTAAACAAATGAGTGAACTAGTTGTAGAAAATTTACGTAAATCGTATAAAACGCGCACGGTGGTGCAGGATATTTCCCTGAGCATCAAAAGTGGTGAGGTAGTTGGTTTACTTGGTCCTAACGGTGCAGGTAAAACCACTAGCTTTTACATGATAGTTGGCTTGGTGACGCTAGATGATGGTCGCATCATACTAGACGGTAAGGATTTAAGCCGTATGCCTATTCATATGCGCGCAAGAATGGGCTTATCTTATTTACCACAAGAACCTTCTATTTTTCGTAAACTTACTGTATCTGAAAACATTCTTGCTGTGCTAGAGCTGCAGGATATGTCTGAAGATGCTATGAACGGAAAGTTAGAGTCGCTACTTGAAGAACTACATATTACGCATATTCGGGATAGTGCCGCAGTGAGCTTATCTGGGGGAGAACGCCGCCGTGTTGAGATTGCGCGCTGCTTAGCATCGAACCCTAGCTTTATTTTGTTAGATGAGCCATTTGCAGGAATAGACCCAATTGCTGTTATTGATATTCAAAAAATCATCCACTTTCTAACTGCACGTGATATCGGCGTATTAATCACCGACCATAATGTGCGCGAAACTTTAGGCATTTGCGACCGCGCTTATATCGTTAATCAGGGTCATGTATTCGCATCAGGCCACCCTAACGAAATTGTAGAAAATGAGAGAGTGCGTGAAGTATATTTAGGTAAAGATTTCCGTCTATGAAGCAAGGTTTACAACTTAGATTCTCACAAAACCTCTCGCTTACGCCGCAGTTACAGCAAGCCATTAAGCTCTTGCAGCTATCAACATTAGAGCTTAACCAAGAAATTGACTTACTGATGCAAACTAATCCGCTGCTGGAAAGAGGCGATGATGGTGAAGATGAATATGGTAACTCAATGGATAGCAGTGACGATGAGGTAACAATAAACACGACGAGTAATGATGGCAATGTGGTCGATACTACACAAGAGTACGAAATTAATAGTGATGTCGACTTTGAAAAAACTAGCACAGAGTTTACTGAGGGTAAGTCAGAGTTAAGTCAGACTGAATCAACTGAGTTTGATACTAGTACGCCTGAATTTGAGCAGAGTACCACGGATTTTTCTGCCGAGTTCAATGATGAATACGATGAATACTCCAATGGCAGTCTGTGGGATGAGAACAGTACACCTGCAGATGATGATAGCGACTACAAACAACAAGATACGCTACAAGTAAGCTTACGTGAACATCTGCTTTCACAGCTAAAACTCATGCAGTTATCAGAGCGCGACCAAACACTCACCATGTTATTAGTAGATAGCATTAACGAAGATGGTTATTTAGAAGCATCGCTCGAAGAAATTGTCGAAGAGATGCCTGAAGAGCTTGAAATTGAGGTGTTAGAGCTACAAACGGCTTTACGTCATATTCAAAATTTAGATCCTGCTGGAGTCGGCGCACGTAACTTAAGTGAGTGTCTGCTACTTCAACTTGAGTTACTACCTAAATTTACACCGCATTTAAAGTTAGCCAAATTAATGGCAAAACATTACCTAGTAGCGCTTGGCGCACGCGACTTTGGCAAACTGCGTAAAGAATTAGGTTGTGATGAAGCCACCTTGAAGTGTGTACAACAAATCATTACCAACCTTAATCCTAGACCTGGTAGCGCTTTCAGCATTATTGGTTCTGAGCATTATATTCAGCACGAAGTGATTATCAAAAAAGTAAAAGGTATTTGGATTGCGAGCCTAAACGATGCAGTAATTCCTAAGCTTAAAATCAATCAACTATATGCAGGTATTTTGAAACGTAACCGCGATAGCTCTAGCCAGTATTTGCAAAGTCAGATGCAAGAAGCTAAATGGATGATTAAAAACATTCAACAGCGCTTTTCTACCATTTTGCGTGTATCACAAGCTATTACCGACCGCCAACGCAACTTTTTAGAGTACGGTGAAGTAGCGATGAAACCTTTAGTACTACGCGAAATTGCGGAGGAACTCGAGTTACACGAATCAACCATTTCACGCGTCACCAACAATAAATATATGCTGACGCCACGTGGAATTTTTGAACTTAAATATTTTTTTGGTAGTTCGGTAGCAACTGATACTGGTGGTACCTGCTCTGCCACTGCAATTCGTGCGCTGATTAAGCAATTAGTGGATCAAGAAAACCCCAAAAAACCTTACTCGGATAATCAAATTACCGATTTACTAGCTAAGCAAGGTATCGTTGTTGCACGCCGTACCATTGCAAAATACCGTGAGTCACTCAATATTGCACCCGCTAGCTTAAGAAAATCACTTTAACTTTTACCTTGGCTCGTTCACTGAAAGTATTCACCACAATCCAATTAACAGAAGTATAAAAAATTCTCTATTCGCATGGCACAGACGTGAATTAAAGTAGTAAACTGAAATTGTTCGAAAAGTTTTAAAATCCTCTATCTAAGGTGCTAAATATTTTTCATACACAGTGGACTTTGGGAAATTCAAACTTTGAGAATATCTTAAAAAGGAGCAAGTCATGAATTTACAATTAACTGGTCATCATTTAGAAGTAACTCCAGCATTACGCGATTATGTCACAAGCAAACTAGGGCGAATTAGCAACCACTTTGATCATGTTATTGATGTCAAGGTGACCATGAGTGTAGAAAAGCTTATCCAAAAGGTAGAGGCTACACTGCATGTTCCTGGTAACGATTTACATGCTGCCTGCACAGACGACAATATGTACAGCGCAATTGATATGCTGACTGATAAACTCGATCGTCAAGTCGTAAAACACAAAGAAAAACACGCTGATCATCACAAAACGAATGGCGCAGTTAAGCACCAAAGTATTGAATAATTCCTGTAACTCAACTTGTAGCTTACTATGGCTCAAATAAATGTAGCTGAGCTATTCAAACAAACCCGCCTTAAGCTCAAACTTAATTGGATTGCTGGACTTAGCGGCGGGTTAAACTCTCTCACTAGCGAAACCGCTTCAAAACCCTCTCTGGCACTCATAGGCCATATCAATTTTGTTCATCCTAATCGCGTACAAGTCTTAGGTTGCGCTGAAATGGACTATCTACGCAGCTTAGAGAAGGCAGACGAGGATAACGCAATTGCAAATTTATACTCAACAAACCTAGCCGCTGTGATTGTGGCTAACGGTGAAAAAGTACCGGATACGCTTATCGAGGAAGCTAACAAGCGCAATACACCACTCTTCACTTCTACATTGCGCAGCCCTGAGTTAATGGACATTCTGAACCATTACTTAGCACAAGCGGTTGCAGAATCAGTCAGCGCGCATGGTGTATTTATGGAGGTGCAAGGTTTCGGTGCACTCATTAAAGGTGAAGCTGCCATTGGTAAGAGTGAGTTGGCTTTAGAACTGATTTCTCGTGGGCATCGATTAATTGCTGACGATATTGTTGATTTTTATCGCATTTCGCCAGAGCGTATCGAAGGTCGCTGCCCCGCTTTATTACAAGACTTTTTAGAAGTACGTGGTTTGGGCATTTTAAATATTCGTGCACTATTTGGTGATAACTCAGTCAAACCAACGAAGCCGCTAGATTTGATTATTCAGTTGGTAATGGCGGATAAACAATCACCAGAACAACTTAACCGATTAAGCATTAAAAAGCTACATGAAGAAGTGCTAGGCGTAAAAATTGCTAAGGTGCAAATTCCTATCGCTGCTGGTCGTAATATAGCAGTGTTAGTTGAGGTTGCAATACGTAACCATATGCTATTATTAAGAGGCATCAATGCTACTAAGCAATTTACTCAACGCCAACAGCGTGAAATGAAAAAGCAGCAATTAGTTAAATAGCACTATGAAACAACTCATCATCGTCACTGGCCTTTCAGGTTCAGGCAAAAGTATTGCACTGCATGCGCTTGAAGACAGTGGTTACTACTGTGTCGACAATTTACCCGCGACGATGTTGCCACAACTTGCAGAACATTTGCAATCTGAAAACAATCAATGTAACAATTCAATTACGACTAACTATGATCGTGTAGCCATCAGTATAGATAGTCGTAGTGTGGCTATCGAAACACTACCTGTGCATATTGAACAGTTAAAATCACAGGGTATTACTGCACAAGTATTGTTTTTAGAATCCAACATCGAAACTCTTGTTAAGCGATTTAGCGAGACGCGACGTAAGCATCCACTTAGCAAAGACACTACCACACTTGCTGAAAGCATAGCAATAGAACGAGAATTATTAGGCGACTTAGGTAAGCTAGGGCATGTCATTGATACGAGCTATATTAGCGCCAATAAACTAAGGGCTTGGATAAAAGAGGCTGTAGCCAATGAAAGCTCTGGCTTAACCTTACTATTTACCTCGTTTGGTTTTAAACATGGCATTCCGTTAGATGCTGACTTTGTATTTGATATACGCTGCTTACCCAACCCGCATTACGACCCAAAACTGCGTGACTTAACAGGTTTAGATACTGAGGTACAGACGTTTTTAGAGGGTCAGGAGAACGCGCAAGATATGTTAAGCGACATCAAAGTTTATATAGAAAAATGGCTGCCAAGTTTTATCTTAGATAACCGTAGCTATTTAACTATAGCGATTGGCTGTACAGGTGGACAACATCGTTCTGTTTACTTCGTAGAGCGGTTGGCTAAATATTTTATGTCTAAGCAAAAGGTGTTAACGCGACATCGTGAATTAAAATAATAAATACGAAATGCAATTTAAGATACCGCTTTAAGGCTACGTAATCATTGATTAAAGTTATTAACACATCTAGAAAATTAGCACTGAGTACTTAATTTCTAGATAAATAAGGTTGAGATAAACATGATTGGAATTCTAATTATCGCGCATGGAAGTTTAGGTGAGAGCCTTAAAGAGTGTGCTAAACACGTGATTGGTAACGAGCCTAGGCAGTTAGCCTTCTTAGCCGTTAATAACTCTGATGACCCAAGTGAGTTATTACCAAAAGCACAAGCTTTAGTCACCGAGTTGAATCATGGTGATGGCGTCCTTGTACTATCAGACATGTATGGCGCAACCCCTTGTAATATTGTTAGCAAATTACTTGTTCCAGGTGAAGTTGAAGGTGTAGCTGGAGTCAATATGCCAATGATAGTACGTACTATGACTTACCGACATGAGTCGCTAATGGCCTTAGTAGAAAAAGCTGTTAGTGGCGGGCGCGAAGGCGTTGTACATTTTGATAGAGAGCGTTGTGACAGATTTGTATCATCGTAAGCTATAAGATTGACCATAAAACAACCTCACAATAACAATAACTGACAATATAACTAGGTTTATAAAGCATGATTAGTACTGAAGTAGAAATAATCAATAAATTAGGATTGCATGCACGTGCCTCAACCAAACTAACACAAACTGCGAGTAAGTTTGCATCCGAAATCTGGATAACGCGTAATGGTCGCCGTGTAAATGCAAAAAGTATTATGGGTGTGATGATGCTAGCCGCCGCCAAAGGTTCTTTTGTAACGTTAGAGGCCAATGGTGCTGACGAAAAAGAAGCAATTAATGGCCTAACAACCTTAATCACGGATTATTTTGGTGAAGGTGAATAGTTTCCATGGAGATGCTAAAAGTGATTTCTCGCGAGGTAGATAGCATTGACTAGCTTTAGCATTCATGGCGTAGGCGTATCTAGTGGTATTGCTATTGGGCAAGCACACCTCATCTCTAACGCGCTATTAGAGGTAGTACATTACCGGCTACCTAAGCATCTAATTGGCGAAGAGATAAAACGCTTTACTGACGCAATAGAGACTGTTAAGACGGACTTAGAAACAATTAACGGAAGTTTGCGTAAAAATGCTCCTGCTGAAATAAGTGCTTTCATAGGTACGCATTTATTGATGTTGGCTGATAAGTCTTTATCTGAAGCGCCGATAAAAATTATAGAAAATGAGCGATGCAATGCGGAGTGGGCAATTAAGCTGCAGATGGACGATATTGTAGAGCAGTTTGAGCAAATCGAAGATGAGTATCTGCGCGAGCGTAAGCAAGATGTTATTCAAGTGGTAGAACGTGTAATTAAAGTGTTACTCGGTCATCCCAGCCAGTTAAGTACTGAACAGAAAATCAGCGCCGCTAGTCAAGAACATAAGCTCATTTTAGTCGCGCACGATATTTCACCTGCTGATGCTATTCAATTTAAGCAACACGAATTTGCTGCCTTTATTACCGATGTTGGTGGCGTAACATCGCATACAGCGATCTTAGCGCGTAGCTTAAACATACCCTCTATTGTCGCACTGCAAAAAGCCCACGATCTGATTCGCGATGGCGAATTGATTATTGTAGATGGCAAACAGGGTGTAGTGATTGTTAATCCCGATGCCAGCATTTTAACTGAATATAAGTTACGTCAAGAGCAGTGGGAACTTGAGCAACAAAAACTACAGCGCATTAAATCCACCAAAGCCGTCACTTTAGATGGTGTGAATATTGAATTATTTGCCAACATTGAAGTACCGGAAGATGTAGTTGCAGTTGCAGCATCAGGTGCTACCGGTATAGGCTTATACCGCACCGAGTTCTTATTTATGAATCGGCGTGAAATGCCTGATGAAGAAGAGCAATTTAACGCTTATAAAACTGTTGCCAAAGCTATGAAAGGCGCAACTGTCATTATCCGCACCTTGGATTTGGGTGCAGACAAACAAATGAACCCTGATACGATAATCACATGCGCCAACCCAGCATTAGGGTTACGTGCCATTCGCTATTGCTTATCTGAACCGCAGATTTTTCATACGCAATTACGCGCCTTATTGCGTGCCTCGCACTTTGGCAATATCAAAATATTAGTGCCTATGCTGTGTACGCTATCAGAGTTACGCCAAACTAAACTATTGTTAGAGCGCGCTAAGATCAGCTTACGGAAACAAGATATCCCGTTCAATGAAAATATTCACCTAGGCGGTATGATAGAAATCCCCGCAGCTGCAATCAATGCTGAGGCCTTTGCTAACGAGTTAGACTTTTTATCTATTGGTACTAACGATTTGATTCAATACACATTAGCAATCGACCGTACCGATGATGCTGTTGCACACCTTTACAATCCACTACATCCCTCGGTATTAAAATTGATTTCGATGACTATTAAAGCGGGTGAAAAGTTAGGAAAATCAGTTTCTGTGTGTGGTGAAATGGCTGGTGATGCAAAGCTTACTAAGCTATTAATTGGCATGGGTTTACGCCAACTTTCTATGCACCCTTCGCATATACTTAGCGTCAAGCAACAGATATTGCATAGCCAACTTACCACGCTTAAGGCGGATGTCCGCAAAGTGCTGAATCTAACAGACCTGGAAAAAGTTGAACCACTAGTAGCTAAGCTGAATAGAAATGCAGACTTTAACACGTATCTCAGTTCATAATTAGCAAATAAGCAGCCTTATCTGCTCTCGAAAGAACTTTCGATATCTACCAAGATCAATATTAAATTAACTGTTAACACTCATTAAGTGGATAAAAATAATGTGGCTAGAGATCCTACTAATGACGATAAAAACATCGCCACCATTACGCATTTAGGCGGCACGGTGCTCTCATTCATGCCCGCGCTGATTGTTTGGATTCTGAAAAAAGATGAAAGTGAATATATTGAAGATCAGGCAAAGGCAGCGCTTAATTTTCAAATCACCATGGTACTAGCATATATGCTCGCTGGCGTACTTTCATGGATACTCATCGGTCTAGTATTTTTTCCCGTTATTTGGATGCTGAATATTGTTTTCTGCATTATTGCCGCCATCTCTACTAGCAAGGGCGAAATTTACCGCTATCCGTTTAGTCTGCGTTTAATTAACTAATCTGTTTTAAGGAATATTCTGTGTCAAACCCACTATTGCATCTTGCTGGCTTACCTAAATTTAATGAAGTCAAACCTGAACATGTCAGCCCAGCCATTGACAGTTTGCTTAATGAAGGCCGCGCACTAGTTGAAAGTTTAGCCACTGCGAAAGAAGCGCCAACATGGGAAAACTTTGCACTTAAGTTAGAAGACCATAGCGATAAAATCAGCCGAGCTTGGAGCCAGGTCGGTCATATGAACGCAGTAGTGAATAACCCAGAACTACGTGAAGCTTATAACGAAAATTTAGCTAAGCTAACCGATTTTGGCAGTGACATGTCGCAAGATGAACGCTTATACACCAAGTATAAAGCGATTCAAGTCAGTGCAGCCTTTGCTAGCCTGACAGCGACCCAACAAAAAATCATTAATAATGAAGTCCGTGATTTCAAGCTAGGTGGTGCCGAGTTACCAGAAGCACAAAAAGCACGCTTTAAAGCCGTGAGCGAAGAGCTTTCTAAATTAGGCTCTAAGTTTGAAGAAAATATTCTAGACAACACCAATGACTTTGCGCACTACGTTGAAGATGTTAACGATTTAGCTGGCATACCAGCCGATGCAATTGAGGCTGCTGCTGAAGCTGCAAAAGAAGCTGGAAAAGCAGGTTATAAATTTAGCCTACAATTCCCCTCTTACATGCCCGTATTACAATACGGCGAAAATCGCACGCTACGTGAAACGCTTTACCGTGCTTATGCCACTCGTGCGTCAGAATTTAGTAAAGAAGAGTGGGACAACACCAAACTCATCAGCGATATTTTAAAACTCAAGCAAGAAGAAGCGCAAATGTTAGGCTTTAAAAACTATGCAGAACTCTCGCTCGCGACCAAAATGGCAGATACACCTGCACAAGTCACTGAATTCTTAGATACACTGGCAAAACGCGCTAAACCTTATGCAGAACGCGACATGCAAGAGCTCACCGCCTATGCCAAAAAGCTTGGTATTAACGATATGCAATCATGGGATGTCGGTTTTATAAGTGAAAAGCTGCGGGAAGACAAATACGCATTCTCAGACCAAGAAGTGAAACAATACTTTCCTGAAAGCAAAGTATTGGAAGGCTTATTCAAAGTCACAGAAACTATTTTTGGAGTACAAGTACAAAAGTCCGAGGCACCACTTTGGCATGCAGATGCCGCGTTTTACCAAATTAACGATGCCAAAGGTAAGGTTATCGCCTACTTCTATTTAGACCTCTACGCCCGCAACAACAAACGCGGCGGCGCTTGGATGGATGAGGCAATTACCCGCCGCAAAAAAGCAGATGGCATTGAACTACCCGTTGCCTTTCTAACCTGCAATTTCTCAGCGCCAGTCGGTAATAAGCCAGCACTGTTTACTCATGATGAAGTCATTACCATGTTCCACGAATTTGGCCATGGTCTGCACCACATGCTCACCCAAGTAGATGAGTACGGCGTTTCAGGCATTAAAGGCGTGGAGTGGGATGCAGTTGAGCTGCCAAGCCAGTTTATGGAAAACTTCTGCTGGGAATGGGAAGTGCTACGCCACATGACCGCCCACGTAAACACAGGCGCACAGCTACCGCGTCAACTATTCGACAAAATGGTTGCCGCAAAAAACTTCCAAGCCGGTATGCAAACCATGCGCCAAATTGAATTTTCACTGTTCGATATGCGCCTACATGGTGAGTTTGATCCTAATGGCAAACAAACCGCATTAGACTTAATCGAGCAAATTCGTGATGAAGTGGCAGTGGTTAGACCACCAAAATGGAATCGCTTCCCTAACAGCTTCAGCCATATTTTTGCAGGCGGTTACGCCGCTGGCTATTACAGCTACAAATGGGCGGAGGTTTTAAGCGCGGATGCTTACAGCTTGTTTGAAGAAATGGGCACGCTCTCTGCTGAAGCCGGCAAACTCTTTAAAGACGAAGTACTAGCCAAAGGTGGAAGTCGCCCTGCGATGGAATCATTTGTAGCGTTTAGAGGTAGAGAGCCAAGTATGGATGCGCTATTAAGACACAATGGGATGAGCAACTAATTCATCATGAAAATAGTGGATGTGAATGCTTCCAAAAGTATTTTTTAATTATTGAGATATGGTTATGTTCTACTCTAGAAGGGTAAATCATAAAACGAATAAAGTTGAAGTTTGGGAATGTGAGTGGCTAAATAGAAGCTCCAGTATGAGCAGAAAAAAGTTTGTCCGCAAAGTTGGTGATGAAGAAGAGCTTAAATTTAGCCATGATGATTATTCCACTGCTGATGCAGTGTGTTGGGCTCCGAATGCGACCATAGGCAACACTGCTGTGAGTTCTGCAGAAGTGTTTGGAGTGCTCAAAGAAAAGTCTGGCAATAATACTGTATTACCGTGTCAAATAATTCCATGTGGAAAGTTTAGGCACGGAGCTAAAAGATGGTACTGTAAAACACATCAAACTCATTGGGGAACGAAAGCTGATTTCGTTGCCGCATCAGAGTTTGGTGAGGTAATGTGTAGCAATCGTTTAACAAAAATGAATTATGTAATTAATCCCTTAGAGATTGATTTCAACGAGTTTGAAGAGATTGGAATTTGGTGCTCACTTCCGCCAGCTTTTTCATCGGATACAATTGTTCCAAGACCTCCAAAAATACACGTATACAAAGTGTTTACTGGTTCTGTGACTAAAAAACTAGACATGAATTTTGATGCAATTGTATGCTCATATACTCAATTTAAAAATACAGAGATAACAAAAACTCAAATGACTCCTCCAGCAGCATTTGAGTTTGTAAGATCTATTGAGGAAAGCCGTCCAACATCATGTGTCTCTTGCAAAAAATGTGGATATCTACATTTAGATTTGGGCAGTTTTGCAATAAAACCTCATAAAAAGCACTTTTGTGGAAACTGTGGAAATGACAGCATTTGGAGCAAAGCTACTATGGTATCTACGCCATTAAAGCCTCTTCATGACCAGTTTAACAATAGTAATCAATATATAACGCCTAAACGAGAGTTAAATTTAGATAGTTATAGTAAGTATCGCTTTGAGCTATGGGCTTCTACTCCAGCCGTTGTTTGGACCGCAGATAGACCTCAGGAAAAAGGTATTCACGTACATATCTATGATGGCATGCAAAAAATAGTAGATGAGACCTTTGCAAAGGTTGTATACAGAAATAAATATTTAAGCAGAAAAGTGCTTTGGGATAATATGGTGAAAAACACTATTTACTAAAAGTTAACACTCTTAGATTTTAATAACTATAGGGCATTAGACCATATAAAATATTTTATTCTGGCATATTAGATTGCACTAATACACTCTACAAGTGGATATATATGAAACACGACTTCTGGCACAACAAATGGACAAAAAATGAGATTGGCTTTCATTTAGCTGAAGCCAATCCATTATTTGTTAAGCACTTCCCAGTACTCCAACTAGTAGCAAATAGCCGCGTCTTTTTACCTTTGTGTGGCAAAACCTTAGATATTCATTGGTTGTTAGCGCAGGGTTACCAGGTGGTGGGGGCGGAGTTAAGTAGCATTGCAGTGGAGGCTTTATTTAGCGAGTTAAGCCTGACGCCAACCGTCAATCATGTGGGTAATTTGGTGCAATATAGTGCGCCGCAAATCACGATATGGAATGGTGATATTTTTGAGCTGAACCAAGCCTTACTCGGCAAGGTCGATGCAATATATGACCGCGCCGCCCTAGTAGCACTACCAGAAGAAGTGCGCAAAATGTATACTGAGCATTTAATAGCGCTCACAAACAAAGCACCCCAATTGCTGATTTGCTTTGAATATGACCAAGGCTTATGTGCCGGTCCACCTTTTTCTATTAGCGTTCATGAAATTGAACAGCATTATCAAGCTAACTATGATTTAACCTTACTAGGCAGTACGACCGTTATTGGCGGTTTAAAGGGCTTATGTCCTGCTACTGAGCATGTTTGGTGGTTGAAGCCATTGGAATAACACATGTTCCCGGCAAGTCAGCGAGCTAAGGTCTTATCGATACAAGGCATTAATCACATCCGTTTGAGACAATACTCCCACTAAGCGCTTTTCATCATCCACCACAGGAATGACATGCAGCGCGTGGCTGGTAATCAGTGGAATAATGTGGACAATATGAGCATCATGTTGAATGGTCACAATATGGGTACTCATGATTTGCCCAACCACTTCTGGCTGAGTGCTATGTGTGCGGTGCGAGCGACGAATAAGCTGTTTAAAGCGAGATTCCACGTGCGCAAATGATTCAGGTTTGGCATGTCGCATAAAGTCATCATGACTTAATAGGCCAATCACACGGTTTGCTCTGTTAACTACCGGGATTGCAGGATACGGGCATTGTCGGAGCTTTTCCCAAGCATCTTCTAACCTGTGCCCATAATCTAAGGCAAAGGTCACTGGACTCATGATTTTATAGCATTGAATTTCGCCCAGCTTACGTCGATAGGCATTTAGCTCGGTTTGTTCTAATAGCTGCTTAAGGTTATCACGGTTAATATCAATAATTTGATCAAATTGCTGTAATGCGGCATTAAGGTCTTCTTCACGAAAACCAAATTGGTAATGCATTTGCGCGGGAGTAGCCGTTTTCTCACTAGCGGATACAGGTGGATATGTGCGTCCAGTGAGGTTGTTATAAATCAAAGCCATGCCCAGTAACAAAAGACTATTGATGGCAACTGGCCAAAGTACAAAATGGTATCCCAACGCATGAATCGCCGGCCCACCTAAAACTGCAGTCAGCGCAACAGCGCCACTGGGAGGGTGTAAGCAGCGTAATGCAAACATAAAGATGATGGCAAACATGGCAGCCAAACCAGCGGCTAGCGACGCATCATGCGGAAACAATAACGCAAAACTCACCCCTGTCAATGCGGCGATAATATTGCCGCCAACAATAGACCATGGTTGCGCTAACGGGCTGCTAGGCAGTGCAAATAATAATACTGACGAGGCACCCATAGGCGCTATTAAGAAAAAGCTTGCGACAGGATCATGGTTAACCGCATATTGTGCAATTAAGCCTGTAAATAAAATACCACACAAAGCACCTACAGCAGCGCGGTACCGTTCACTCCAGCCCCCTGTCATGGCTTGTGGCCAGAAACGTTTTGAATATTTGACGAGATTCACTTTGTAGCTTAAGTATGTTTAATCATTATTATTTAGGTCAGCCAAAGCTAGCCAGTCATATAGGTTATTAACCACATGGTAACTATTTTGTATGACAAAGTCGCTAGGTTGTTTTAAATCTGGCACTACAACCACTCTTAAACCAGCAGCTATGGCAGCTTGTGCGCCTAGCTCACTATCTTCAAACACAATACATTCACTTACTTTTAAACCTAGTTTTTCTACGGCTCGTAAATAAATATCTGGGCTGGGTTTACCGCGGGCGACTTCTTGACCGCTGGTCAGATGACTAAAATAATCCAGAACACCAGTGTGTGATAAACGGTGAGTAATGTGTTGCATAGGTGATGAAGATGCCACACTGCAAATTACACCATTGGTTTGGTAGTGGTGCAATAAGGCTTGCACCCCAGTTTTAAGTGGAAACACATGATTAAGCTGATCTAAGTAGGTATTTAAGCCTTGTAGCACGTGATTAAAATTAGTTTCTCCACCTAACTGCTGTGTCATGATACGTGTGGAATCAGACCAAACGCGCCCAACTAACTCAACATACTCAGTTTGCGTGTAGGTAATGCCAATTTGCTCTGCGGCTTGTATACAGCCCTGCATAATAATACGTTCAGAATCAATTAATAGGCCGTCCATATCAAAAATGGCAGCTTTAAAACTAGCTGTACTTATATCTTTTTCCACAGTCAATGCTCTAAAAAAAGCGCAACTTTAACACATTGCTTAAAGCTATATTTGAATTCATTAAGATAGAAATCGTGGTCAGCTTTTAACGCATGTTAGAATAAAGTTTGTCATAACCATTATTGAGAACAATACTGTGAAATCAGGCTTATTTAAATTAGCAACATGGAACGTTAACTCCTTAAATGTCCGTCTTCCACATGTGTTAGATTGGTTACGCGACAACCCGATTGACGTACTTTGCTTGCAAGAAACCAAGCAAGAAGATAACAAGTTCCCTTATGCTGAATTAAAAGAAGCTGGTTACAACGCCATTCATAATGGGCAAAAAACATACAATGGTGTAGCTATTCTAAGCACTCATGAAATGACAGAAGTTGAGCTTGGTATTGCCGATTTTGAAGATGAGCAAAAACGTGTGATTTCGGCTACGATTAACGGCGTGCGAGTGGTGTGTGTGTACATTGTAAATGGCCAAGCGGTTGACTCTGAAAAGTATGAATATAAGATGCGCTGGTTAAATGCGCTCAATGCTTGGTTAGCCAGTGAGCTTAAAAAGTACCCAAAACTAGTTTTGTTAGGCGATTACAATATTGCACCTGAAGACCGTGACTGCCATGATCCAGCAGCTTGGTTAGGTCAAATATTAGTCAGTCCACAGGAGCGTGAGCACTTTCAAAAGCTGTTACAGCTGGGCATGCATGATAGCTTTAGGTTATTTGAGCAAGTGGAAAAAAGCTTTAGCTGGTGGGATTATCGCATGATGGGGTTTAGACGTAATTTGGGCATGCGCATTGATCATATTTTGGTCAGCGACGCGCTTAAATCCGCTTGCGTCGCAGCGACTATAGATAAAACGCCGCGTAAACTGGAAAGGCCTTCTGACCATACACCAGTAATTTTGGAGCTAGATCTTTAAGTTGAGTTATTAGAACTACTTAATTTTAATTCCAAGCTGCTTCAGTTTGCGATACAAATGTGTACGCTCTAAACCCGCAATATCTGCCAGTTTACTCATATTATTAGACGCACCTTTCATATGATATTGAAAATACATGCGTTCAAAATCATCACGAGCTTCGCGCAAAGGCTGATCTAAGAGTTGTGCGATAGTCGCTGTACTCGCTTCCTCAACTTGAGCTGACTTAGACTTCTTAGCTTCTATAGTTTTATCTAGCATATCAGGATCATCAAACTGATGTAATACACGCTTCACATCATCCAAAGTGATCTTTTCACCTAAACTCGTATGTATTAGATTTCTAACTACAGAGTCTAATTGTGCTAAATCACCTGGCCAGTTAGCGTTACGCAAGCCATTCAATGCCGCTATATCAAATTCGCGATACTCCAAACCAGCTAGTTCTAGTTGCAAATTAGCAATCGCCACTACTAAGTCAGGAACATCTTCTTTATGTTCATCTAGTGCTGGCACACGCAAAGATACAGCAGATAAAGCTTGAAATAAATTATGATCAAATAAAGATTCGACCTGCAGTTTTGGTAGGTTTTCGCTAGTACCGCACACTACGCGCACATGATACTTTTCAGATTTTGCAATTAGCAATAACAAACCTTTTTGCTCGGCTTTTTTTAGATCAGCAACCTCAGGAATGTATAATATTCCTCCGCGAATCGCTTCAAGTATGTCTAAAGGTGTATCTATAAGCTTACTGAAGTCAGTCAGTTGCAGCCAAGGACTTCCTACATCCTGTAAATATCGTGCACAAAGCTCTGCCCCGCAACCTTTAGGGCCAATCAACAAAATCGGCGTCAGACTAGCGCCTATAGCAATTTTATCCAACCTATCTTTTAGCGCTGTCACAATTGGGCTTTTACCCAAACTGGTGAGGTTCATTTCAGATTTAGGCAATTGCTCGCTGTGTTTTAATGCAGCACTTACAGTTTTTAATAGCTTTTGTAGTGCAATTGGTTTTTCTAAAAAATCAAACGCACCAATGCGCGTTGCCTCTACAGCGGTATCTATCGTTCCATGACCTGACATCATCACTACAGGCATCGTTAACAAGCTGCCATTTGCCCACTCTTTAAGTAGTGTAATTCCGTCACAATCCGGCATCCAAATATCTAGCAACACAATATCAGGGCGCTCATGCAGACGGGCTGCACGCGCAGCCGCGGCATTTTCTGCCAACTGCACTTGATAGCCCTCATCTTGTAAAATATCGCGTAAAAGCTCGCGTATACCAATTTCATCGTCAACCACTAATATATGTTTTGATGCCATTTTCTATCTTCTTTATGATTCTGTATGACCAAGCGCGTCTAACAACAGTGGAATTTTGATTGCTATGATTGCACCTGTTGTTTGCATGGCTTTTGGTATATTTTCAATTTTAATGCTACCCTTATGTTCTTCAATAATTTTTTTGACTATGGCTAATCCTAAGCCGGTACCGTGTGACTTGGTCGTAATATAAGGCTCAAAAACACGCAATAACATATCTTCAGGGAAGCCTAAACCATTATCTGTAACTGTTAGCGCCAGTACCTCACCTTCAATTTTAGTTTGAACTGCGATTGTGGCATCCGTCTGATTCGCAAGCGCATCCTGCGCATTTTGCAGCAAATTATGTATCACTTGGCGCAGCATTGTACTATCGCCTTTTATCGGGCAAGCTTGCTTTTCTAATACCAAGCTTATCTTGGTACTTGATTGGTCATAGAGCGAAGCAACTTCTTTGATAAGGTTATTTAAGTCTAACTTTTGCAATTGTGGAGCAGGCGAACGTGCGTAATCACTAAACTCATTCACCATACGTTTCATCGCATCAACCTGATTAACAATGGTTTCTGTCGATCGTTTTAACATCTCTGCATCAGCATCGTTAAGTTTACTGAGTAATTTATGCGACATGCGCTCTGCCGACAATTGAATCGGCGTAAGTGGATTTTTAATTTCATGCGCGAGCCGCCTTGCAACCTCACCCCATGCTGCATCTCGCTGCGCTTGTATCATAGTGGTTGCATCATCAAATACTGCAACATAACCACCATCAGGTAAACGCGTACCACGCACAGTGAGTATCTGTTTGCCATGTGCGCTCAACAGCTCTACTTGCGTTTGAACATCCTCTTTATGTGTGCCGGCTTGTTCAACGTTATCTAAACTATTCGTGGTCACGGCAAGTAAAAAATTTTCTAACCGCGGATGCTTAAGGTTAATTTGATCTAGCTTTAAACCTACATAACCTTCTAGCGGTACACCCAATATATTCATAGCAGCTTCATTAAACGTACGCAATTCGCCGCGCTTATTCAGCGCCATGACGCCAGATGATAAATGTGCAAGTATAGTTTCTAAATAACCACGTGCCGCCTCAACACGAGCGCGATTGCTATCAGCAGCTTTAGTCGCATCATCCAACTGTTGTGTCATACTATTAAATGATTGAACCAGCACACCCAGCTCATCCTTACCGTGTGCCGGTAGCATTGTGCTGTAATCACCACTAGCAATCGCCTTAGTGCCTTCTGCTAATACAGTTAAGGGCGCTGATAGCTTACGACTCAACACAAAAGCTACAGCAACTGCACCCAACATTGCTAGCATCATCACCAAAGTCAGTGTAAGGGCAAACACCTCTCTTAATGAAGCACGACTATACGAAAGCTGCTGATAATCTTGATAAACATCTTGCACCGCTTCAGCCGTAGTAGCGAGTGGTTTAGGTACAGGTTGCAGTAATTGCAATATGCGCGTTTCACCAGTTAAGTCTTGACCATTGATTGGTGCTAGCACACGTAAATATAAACCTTTATTGCCAATAGGTTCAATACTTGCCACTACTTGTTTACGCGCCTGCCTTAATTGTGCCACATTCGGTAACTCAGGCAAAAAAGTAGCTGAATCACTACTAGAAACCTCTAAAATTCTGCCTTGCACTGTTAATAAAGTCAGGTCTTGTATACCACTTTTTTCGCGTAAATCATTCAATATCGAGTGAGTATTTAAAGGCTGAAAAGATAGCGTTGTCGCCATGCTCTCGCCTTTTTCTTTCACATCCGCCAGCATAATATCTAAAGCTGTACGCCCTAAATTGAGCCCGCCTTCAAGCGCAGCTTCTACCTTTACGTTAAACCAAGACTCAATAGACCTTGTTAAAAAATTCACTGAAACTAAGTAGACAATTAAACCTGGAATTATCGCCATCATCGCAAAGCTAGCCAGTAAACGTAGCGTAAAACGACTCCCCACCACGCCTTTACGAACTTGCCTATACAAGCGCCAAATCTGATAACCAATCAACACAATTAGAAATGTGGCTAACACACCATTAAGTGTTACCAGTAGGGTGTAGTACTCACCAGACGCAGCAGTATTTGCACTTGTATTTGACAGCAAATAGAGTAAAAAAACGCCTAAGGTAGCGCTTACAAAAACGACATATTTCATTGGCGAAAATTGATCATTTAAATAGGCTGGGCACCCACTCAAAACGTTGAGAACCCATTTTCCAGTCATCTGAGCCCGCAGCATCGCCCTGTAACACCTTTGGTAATTTCTTAGGGTCAAGTCGCATCAGTAGAGCCGCTTTATAATGCTCACCCTTCTCTACTTCAGACTTTTGAAATACTTTTAAATCACTAACTTCAGATAAATCATCAGTCGCTTCATCTAAACGCACAAAGGCTTTTTGCTGATCGCCACGAATGACTAAAAACTGCCTGGACAGCGCGTGATAGCTTAAAGTCACATGGTGAGTCACGGTGATCACTTCATCATCAAACCAATATTTACGAGGTTTTACCAACTGAAATTCAATTAAAAAGTTAAGCTCGAAGCCTTTACTAATAGCCTCTTCCATCCTCTCACTAAACTTCATATCAACATCAGCATTCAGCGCGTAGGAGTCGTCAAGTGCTATGAGCGATGCGCTTCTGATATTCATACTGCTAGCACCTGCCAATGCAGTTGTCGCAAACAGCATAAGCAAACAAATAGATAAGAATAGTTTAATTTTTTTGTAACAATGCATAGAAAAAGCCATCGTGGGCATTAGTAGAGATAAGCTGACCATTGATTCGAGTAATTTCGGTTGGCACATAACTTTCTGGTAGCTCGAGTGAGAGTTGAGTAGCATCTGCATTATTTTGTAAGAAACTATCCACTTGTCCTTGGTTTTCTTCATTAAAAACAGAGCACGTAACATAAAGTAATTTACCACCCTTTGCCAACATCTGCCATAAGTTAGCCAGAATTTTAGCTTGTTGACGTGTAAAGGAAGCAATATCAGCTTCACGCCTCAACCACTTAATATCCACATGACGTCGCACGATACCTGATGCACTGCACGGCACATCGGCCAATATTCTATCGAAAAGCTGCGGTGTAGCTTTTCCGTCGCTCCACCAATCAGTCGTCGATGCATCACCTACCAAGAGGTTCGCTTGCAGCTTCATACGATGCAAATTACTTTGTACGCGTTGCAAACGTGTTTCATCAGTGTCTAAAGCCGTTAAAGCCACATCGGCCAACTCTAGTATATGCCCTGTTTTACCACCTGGCGCACAGCAAGCATCTAGCACGTTCATTCCAGCTTGGGCTTCAAGCAGGTGTGCCGCCAGCTGGGCACCTAAATCTTGCACAGAAACAATACCATCAGTGAAGCCTGGAATTTTTTCTACAGGCACAGGGTTCGTCAAAACTAAAGCCTGCGTCCCGATGTGCTTGGTTTCAATATTCTGGCGAGTCAGTAGCTGGCAATAGTCTTGCATGCTAATTTTTTGCGTATTTACCCGCAAAGTCATAGGTGGATGTTGATTACCCGTTTCTAACATACCTTGCCAGTGGTTTGGATACTGAGTTTTAAGCTTGTTAACCCACCACTGTGGATAAGAATATACCGCCACTTCGCTGGATTTAAGTTTTGCGGCAAGCTGGTCTTTTTGACGTAAAAAATTACGCAAAATCGCATTCACCAAACCCTTAGCCCAGCTCTTAGGCGCAGGTCGTTTTAACTGACTCACCGCATGCACCGCTTGGTTTACCACCGTGAACGAATCTGCTCTATCATGCGACAACTGATAAATTGCGACGAGTAACAAGGCGTTAATACGGTCGTCCGTTAACGGCTTTTCTAGCAATTGCACCAGATAAGCATCAATTTCACCATAAAAGCGCAAAGTACCGTAACTCAAATCCTGCGCTGCTCCACGCTGTTGCGGCGTAGCACTAGGAAACATCGCCAAAGCCGCAGGCAACGCCAAAGTAAGGTTACGACCAGACAGCACTTGATTCACAGCATTAGCAGCGATTTGTTGAGATATATACAAGGAAAACTTTCTTGATGTTAAAACCAATTAATTGAGTATTGATTTTACTTGATAAAAGAGCGCTCAGGTATTAAACCAAGCCGCAAACTTCATAGAGCTCCTCTACTACTGCTGCGCAGTTTATAGGGAGTTCCAGCAAGCTTCCGCTTGGCTCTCATGAAATAAAATAATGATGGAGGCAGAATAGTTAAAATGTACTTGCCATCGCCATCAACCGCGCCACCCGCTCTTCAGTCTTAGGATGCGTGCTAAATAAACTATCAAACGATACGCCAGCGAGTGGGTTAATAATCATCATTTGCCCTGTTTCTGGATGCTCTTCTGCCGTTGGATTATGAATCTGATGCGCATAATCACTTATTTTCTGCAATGCACTCGCCAAAGCTTTTGGATCACGGCTAATTTCCGCCCCTGCTCTATCAGCTTCAAACTCGCGTGAGCGGGAAATTGCCATTTGAATAAGTGATGCAGCCATAGGCGCTAAAAACATCATCAAGATAGCAACCGCTGGGCTTACATTGTGCTCACTATCATCACGATGACCGCCAAACAGCATACCAAATGTACCAATAGATGAAATTGCACCTGCAATCGTCGCAGAAATCGTAGAAATTAGTGTATCTCGATGTTTTACATGAGCTAATTCATGCGCCATGACGCCACGTAACTCACGTTCACTCAACACTTGCATAATGCCTGTAGTGGCTGCAACCGCGGCGTGCTCTGGGTTACGACCTGTAGCAAAAGCATTTGGTTGCGCTTCATTCATCACATACACTTTTGGCATCGGTAATTGCGCATTTTCGGCAAGCTCTTTAACCATTTTATAGTAGTTGCGAAACTGTGCATTATCGCCAAAATTGTTTTCTGGGTTAACTTCTTGCGCACCGTACATCTTAAGCACGGCTTGATCTGAAAACCAATAAGCATACACATTCATACCCGCCGCTAATAGCAACGCGACCATCATGCCACCTTGACCGCCAAGCGCAGCACCAACCGCACCGAATAATGCGACAATGGCTGCCATCAACACGGCTGTTTTTAACCAATTACCAAACATGGTTTCTCCTTTTTTGGCGCACACTAATAGTTAATAGATGATGGCAGATGATAGAAATTCAAGTTTAATTACAGTAGTTAACACTCAGTTAAACAAATCGCCGATTTGCAGATTATGCCCTTGCACAAAAGCTTGGGCGCTAAGTCGCTTGCCACCGGGCGCTTGCAGCTCAGTGATATGCAGCAAGCCATCGCCACAACCAACGGTAACACCATCATGTACACTGATGACCTTACCTACTTCAGCCTTACCCGCTTTTGCGGTGGCCATCCAAATACGGCAAACTCCACCTTTAAGTATGCCTTGCGCAACTGGGAAAGGGTTAAATGCTCGTACTTGGCGCGATATTTCTACTGCATTTTTTTGCCAATCAATGGCTGCTTCAGACTTCTCTAATTTATGTGCATAAGTCACCAGAGCTTCATCTTGGGGGATAGATTGTAGCGACCCCTTTTCCTCCAGATCGGCCATTGCTTGAACCATTAAATCAGCGCCTGTTTTACTTAACGTATCATGTAAAGTTTGAGTAGTATCACTTTCAGTAATTGGTACCGTACCGCTACTAACCATCGCGCCAGCGTCCAGAGCAGGGACAACCTCCATAATAGTCACGCCAGTTTTTGTATCGCCGACTAATAGTGAGCGATGGATAGGTGCAGCTCCGCGCCAGCGAGGTAACAAAGAAGCGTGAATGTTATAGCAACCAAACTTTGGCATATCGAGAACAGCCGTTGGAATAATCAACCCATAGGCAGCAACGACCATCACATCGGCATGCATCGCTTCTATTTGCGCTTGTACGGTTATATCTTTAAGTGTTTCTGGTTGAAGTACAAGCAGGCTATGCTGCTCCGCTAACACCTTAATGGGACTTGCTTTAAGCTTCATTCCACGCCCAGCTGGGCGATCTGGTTGTGTGAGCACCATGACCACTTGATGCCCCGCTGCAACAAGTGCGGCTAAAGCTGGAACGGCGAATTCTGGCGTACCCGCAAATATAATTTTCAAAGTATTTTCCTAAGTGATCGCTGACGAAGTTGACTATTTACTAAGCAACTACTTGTGGCGTATAAGCTTCAGCATTTTATTTTTAATACGACTACGCTTCAGCGCTGATAGGTACTCAACAAAGACTTTACCGAGTAAATGATCCATTTCATGCTGAATACAGATACTAAGCAAACCTTCCGCCTTTAGTGTAAATAGTTTACCGTTGTAATCTAAAGCTTCAACCGTTACTTTTTCAGCGCGAGTGACTGTTTCATAAATCCCCGGCACCGACAAACAGCCCTCTTCAAAGTCTTGCTCGCCACTTTTTTCAATAATTCTTGGATTAATAAACACCTGTAAATGGTCTTTAGTTTCACTAGTATCAATGATTAAAAGTTGAATATGCTGATTCACCTGTGTAGCGGCTAAACCGATGCCGGGTGCATCATACATAGTTTCTCGCATATCATCGATTAAACGACGAATACTTGCATCCACCTCCTTTACTGGCTTAGCAACCTTATGTAAGCGTGGGTCCGGATAATTAAGTATGTCTAAAATTGCCATAAAAGCCTTGTTGTATCCTTAAAAGCTAAATTGTTACTATTAATATAGTTGTTTTTCCATAAAAGCTTGATTGTTTAATGAACTACGTGATAAATTTAACGTAGTTTCGCGGTTAAAGTCCTTATTTAATTCGTACATTTTACAATGCATTTTTGACTGAGGTCATCAATATATGTTTCGTCATATTATAACGCTGCTCATGTTTTGTTGCATAAGCTTCAATGTTAACGCGCAAGTAGTCGCGCTAAAAAGTGACCATCCTGACCGACATGTTGTGGTAAAAGGCGACACTTTATGGGGAATTTCAGCCAAATTCCTAAAAGATCCATGGCAATGGCCTAGCATCTGGAAATTGAACCGCGCTCAAATTAAAAACCCTCACTGGATTTACCCAGGTGATGTTGTAGTCCTCGACATGAGTAGCGGCACACCGCAATTGCGTCTATTACAAGAAACCATTACTCTACAGCCAGGTGCCATTGAAGAGCCCTTGGATAAAACAGCCATTTCTACCATTCAGCTCAGTGTCATTGCGCCATTTTTAAGCCAACCGCTAGTGATTGAGAGCGATCAGTTAGATAAATCGCCTAGAATCATTGCCGGGCAAGATAATCGCGTAGTACTCAGCCCTAGTACACGTGTCTATATTAATAAGCTTGAAGAAGGTGCTAACCTAAATTGGTATATTTATCGCCCTGGTGATAACTTAGTGGATCCCGACACGAAAAAAGTATTAGGCATAGAAGCTACTTATTTAGGTGACGCTAGAATCACTAAGTATGGCGAACCTGCAAGTGCAAACATTACCAAAGCCAAAGAAGAGATTTTTATTAAAGACCGACTAGTGCCAGCCGGCGATGAAGTTATCACCAACTTTGTACCACACGCACCAGAGTCTACAGTATCAGGCCGTATTATTAAGATTTACGGTGGCCTTGCTGAAGCTGGCCCTCAAAGCATAGTATCAATTAGCCGCGGAACTAAAGATGGTATAGAAGTTGGGCATGTTCTTGCAATTAATCGCTATGGAAGCGTAATTAAAGACCCTGAGTACGTTGAAAATAAAGAGAAAAAATCAGCATCTGGGCTTGAACCTGGCATGGTTAAACTACCGGATGAGCGTATTGGCTTATTAATGATATTTCGTGTATTTGAAAACGTATCATATGCTCTAATCATGCAAGCATCACAACCAATCAACACACTTGACTCTGTAACAACACCTTAATACTAAGCGCTTATGCATGAAAACCATAGTGATAGCGCATACAGTGAGGCACTTGTAGAAAAGTCACTATGGATTGCTTTAAGTAGCATTCACGGCATCGGTTCACAAACATTTTGCCAGCTACTTAGAACCTTCGGTAACCCAAACAATATTTTTAACGCTAGCTATAGCCAATTAAAAGCAGTTGTTTCAGACGCCATTGCAGCAGAAATAACAAAAGGCATTAATCATGACGCTCTTTCTGACTCACTACGCTGGATATCACAGCCTAATAATCACCTAGTCACGCTTGCTGACATACAATACCCCCAAGCACTGCTTGAAATTACTGGCCCTCCAGCTTTTTTATACGCTAAAGGTAATCTGGCTTTACTCAATCAACCTAGTATCGCGATTGTTGGTAGCCGTAATGCCTCTGTACAGGGAGAAAAAAATGCTGAGTCGTTTGCGCAAGGCTTATCTGAATACGGGTTATGCATAGTGAGTGGGCTCGCACTTGGCATCGATGGCGCAGCACACAGAGGCGCTTTAAAGGCCAAAGGCTCAACTATCGCCGTAGTAGGCACGGGCTTGGATATCGTCTACCCCGCCAAACATAGGGATTTAGCCCATCAAATTGTCGAGCACGGATTAATTATCTCCGAATTTGCATTAAGCACGCCCTCCAAACCGCAAAACTTCCCAAAACGCAATCGCATCATTAGCGGCTTAAGCTTAGGCTGCTTAGTAGTCGAAGCTAATCTACAGAGTGGTTCGCAAATCACAGCTCGCCTATCTGCAGAGCAAGGTCGTGAAGTATTTGCGATACCTGGTTCGATTCACTCTCCTATGTCTAAAGGCTGTCATCAACTCATTAAGCAAGGTGCTAAATTAGTCGATAGCTTACAAGATATAGTTGAAGAGCTGAACTTAACTAGGCAAAACTCAAAAATTAACGATGCTGTAAATGGACAACTTAAAACTAATCACGCGATACTAACTCTAATGGGTCATGAGTCTATCACATTAGAAAATTTAGTCGATTTAAGTGGCTTGACGGTGGGCGAAGTTTCATCCATGCTAATGTTATTAGAATTAGAAGGGAGTGTCACTAGCCTTGCAGGCGGAAAATATCAAAGAATTGTGTAAGTGATTCATCTATAAGGTTTTAAAAATCAGGAATTTTAAATCCTAAATTATAGAAATTTGATTTATGCATAAACCATCACACTTTACTTAAGAATAACTCTAATTTAAGGATAAACATTATGTTTGAAGTATTGGTTTATATGTTTGAGAATTACATTGACACACACTTTAGACCTGATGAAAGCACGCTTTCAAGAGAGTTGAGTGCTGCGGGCTTTGATGAGCAAGATATTAACAGCGCATTTGATTGGTTTAATCAGCTGGAGCTGATGGCCGACCAAGCTGATATATTTGAAACGCCCAATCACGTTAGTACACGGATATTTACTCACGATGAGCTTAAAAAAATTACAGGTGAAAGTTTAGGCTTTGTGCTGTTTTTAGTTCAAGCTAAAATCCTTAATACCGCACAACGCGAATTAATACTTGAGTTAGCAATGAATCTACCACAGCCTCTAATCAGCATCGAAGAAATGCGCTGGATTGTGCTAATGACGACTTGGAGTGCAAGTAAATCTGGTTCAGATAAAACCAAAGAGTATTTATTTATTGAAGACGCACTGCTCAGCAAACAAAAACCAACTTTGCACTAGCTAGTCGGTTTTTATTTGTTTAAAAAATTAACTAGTCAAATACTTAACTAGCAAATTTAAGCGCTACTTTTCGCTTATATTTTCTATGATTTTACTAATCATTGTAGAGCGATTTAGTGTATAAAAATGCAGGCTTGGCACCCCCCAGTCTTGCAATGTTTCACATAACTCACTAACGACATCTACGCCAAATGCGCGTAATGAATCTATATCATCGCCATATTCTTCTAAGCGCATTTTAAGCCAACGCGGAATATCAGCGCCGCAAACGCTTGAAAACCGAGCTAATTGAGTGATGTTATAAATTGGCATAATACCAGGTACGATAGGCACATTTATTCCAATAATCTGACACTGATCTACAAATCTAAAGTAAGCATCTGCGTTGTAGAAATACTGCGTAATAGCTGAGTTAGCACCCGCATCTACTTTGCGCTTTAAATTCAGCAAATCTGCCTTAGGCGTTCTGGCTTCTGGATGAAATTCTGGATAAGCAGCCACTTCGATATGAAACTGATCACTAGTTTCGGCGCGAATAAACTCAACCAACTCAGCTGCATACTTAAAGTCACCTGCGCTCACCTCACCTGATGGCACATCACCACGCAATGCCACTAAACGCTTGATGCCGCGCTCTTGATAGGTCTTTAGTAAACTACGGATTTCTTCTTTGCTGGATGAAATGCAAGAGATATGTGGTGCAGACTGAAAACCTTCTTGCTGAATTTCCAACACAGTATCCATGGTTCTATCCCGTGTAGAGCCACCTGCACCAAACGTCACCGAAAAGAACTCAGGATTATGCTGAGCTAACTTTGTACGATTTTCACGCAGCTTTTCTATGCCATCACTTGTTTTTGGCGGGAAAAACTCAAAACTAAATGCAGTCTTTTTCATTTATTAATCTTTTTTATAGTCCACTACAATAGCTGCAAACAACCAAGACAGAACGCTATACACTAACGCGCCGATGATACCTGCCATTAACGTTTTAACCTCAAACCCTTGTAACCAATGGCCAACACCGTAGAACAATAATCCATTAATCACTAGAATAAAAAGTCCGAGTGTCAGTATGGTAATAGGTAAGGTTAGTATGACCAGAATTGGCTTAATCAACACATTGACTAAGCCAATCACCAATGCTGCCACTAACGCTGTTGTGAAGTTAGCCACATGAATATCTGGCACAAAATGCGTAACCAATAACAAAGCTAATGCATTTAATACCCAAACAAATATTAGTTTCACAGGCTAACTCCTTTAATAGGCGTCAATTTAGCTTAGTAGCGGTATGTGTCTGACTTATAAGGACCTTGTTTTTGCACACCAATGTAGGCTGCTTGTTGGTCGGTTAATACGGACAATTGTGCATTGAGTTTTTTTAATTGCAAGATCGCCACTTTTTCATCTAAATGCTTAGGCAGAGTATATACACCTACTGGGTAGTTAGCAGTTTGCGTAAATAACTCAATTTGCGCAATAGTTTGATTAGCAAAAGATGAGCTCATCACGTAACTTGGATGGCCTGTACCACAACCTAAATTTACCAAACGACCTTTTGCCAGCAAGATGATTTTTTTACCATTTGGGAAGATTACGTGGTCAACTTGTGGTTTGATTTCATCCCACTCGTATTTTTCCAATGAAGCAACATCAATCTCATTATCAAAGTGGCCAATGTTACATACGATGGCTTGATCTTTCATTTTGGTCATATGGTCATGTGTAATCACATGATAGTTACCTGTTGCTGTGACAAAAATATCGCCATGTTCACAAGCATAATCCATGGTGACTACACGGTAGCCTTCCATTGCTGCCTGCAATGCACAGATGGGATCAATTTCCGTTACCCAAACTTGAGCAGAAAGTGCGCGTAGAGCCTGTGCTGAACCTTTACCCACATCGCCGTAACCCGCAACAACAGCCACTTTACCTGCAACCATCACATCAGTAGCGCGTTTAATGGCATCGACCAATGATTCACGGCAACCGTATAGATTATCGAATTTTGATTTAGTGACTGAGTCATTGACGTTAATTGCCGGAAAAGCTAATTTGCCTTCCTTGTGCATTTGATACAAGCGATGCACACCAGTGGTGGTTTCTTCAGTCACGCCAATAATTTTGTCTAAACGAGCTGAATACCATGTTGGATTAACTTTTAATTTCGCTTTAATCGCATCAAACAGGCAAACTTCCTCTTCCGAAGAGGGTTGCGCAATCACTGATAAGTCTTTTTCTGCGCGCGTACCAAGATGAAGCAGCAATGTTGCATCGCCACCATCATCCAGAATCATATTTGAGAATACGGGTTTACCATCTTGGCCATCAGCCCACTCAAAAATGCGGTGTGTGTAATCCCAGTACTCAGTCAGAGTTTCACCTTTAATGGCAAACACTGGCGTGCCGCCTGCAGCAATTGCCGCTGCTGCGTGGTCTTGGGTAGAGTATATATTACATGATGCCCAACGCACCTCAGCACCAAGGTCTTTTAAAGTTTCAATCAGCACGGCTGTTTGAATTGTCATGTGCAAAGAGCCAGTAATACGCGCACCTTTGAGTGGTTGAGCTTTAGCAAACTCTTCGCGTATTGCCATCAAACCTGGCATTTCGGTTTCGGCAATCGCAATTTCTTTACGGCCAAAAGCAGCTAAGCCAATATCGGCGATGACATAATCTTTACCTGTGTTTTTAACACCAGCAGTCACAGTATCCATTTTCAATTTCCTTGAATGTGTGACCGGGGGGATGGGGAATAATATAGAGATGCTAGCGCGCTTCTCACCCGTATCCCGTGCCCGGCACGGTTAATAATGGTGAGCGCCGTTAAAACATGTTCCGAGCCTGGGAAGCTGTATTAAAAACTACAGCTCTCGCAGCGCTCCTCGGAATTTCTAAATTATACGTGATATTCTTTAGCTTACAAATAGCAAAAAATACCTAAGTAGATAATTTTGTTACAAAATCTCATACTAACTCCATAGCTCATGAGTATTACTAACTCCCCAAAGAGCAGGATCTTCATGGCCAACAATAGAGTCTTGCTCATAAGGTTTTGATAAATCTATCAACTCAACAGTGATGCGCGATTTTGATTTTGTTGAGAAAAATACTTTAATGATAGGTGTTAATAATGACTTAGGACTCTGGTCAATCACTACCGCCAATCGCCCAGACTTAAGTTTAACCATGGAGCCTATTGGATATATACCTACACTCTTAACAAATGCCTTGAACACGTCCTCATCAAAATGTCCATTCCATTGGGCCATGCGCTGCAATGAAACACCTGGCTCCCAACCATCCTTATATGGTCGGTTAGAAGTAACCGCATCATAGACATCACACACCGCACCCATTTTGGCGAAAATACTGATTTCTTCTGCCTTCAATTTTTTAGGGTAGCCTGTACCGTTTACTTTTTCGTGATGGTGTAAACATACATCTAAAGTGACCTCATCTGTGATATTGGCTTTTAATAAAAGCTCATAACCACGCTCTGGATGTAACTTAACCAAAGCAAATTCGGTATCTGTGAGCGCTCCAGGTTTATTAAGCACCTCTAAAGGAATTGCAGCCTTGCCTAAATCATGCAGCAAACCAGCCAAACCAGCTTTTTTAGTGTCAACTTGAGACAAACCTAACTCTTTAGCCAAAGCCACCATCAGTGCACAAACCGCCACCGAATGCATATAAGTATATTCGTCTTTGTTTTTTAAACGCACCAAACTAATCAGTGCGCCTAAATTTCTATCGACTGAAGCGGTTATTTCATCGACCATCTGCATAGCGGCTTCAGCACTCACGGCTTTACCCATGCGCACATCGTGAAACATTGATGCAACAGCTCTTTTTGAAGCGTTAATTACCTTCTTCGCTTGAGCTTGCTCTTGTGAAGCTGAGATTTGTACAGATTTTAGAGGTGTAGTTGGTGCAACTACAGCTTGACCAGAGTTTTCTACAATAAGAGGAGTTGCTGATGCTACCACCTCGCCGAGCTCTTCAACATCTAAGCCTTTGGAGGTGTCAATAACAACTTCTTTGATGACGCTGGCTTGCAGCTTATTTAAATCAGAAGGATCTTCTAATTTGAAGGCTTTTTTCCAAAAGGGATGATCTATCCAAGTGCCTTTGAGCTCTTGGATAAACATACCTAATCGAACTTGTTTTGTAGAAACAACTTTTAACATATGCCGCCACTAAAAACATATTAATAAACACTTAATATTATTTTAACAATAGCCTAGTTATTTCAATTGTTCTAAATAGCAGCCTTTAATGCAGCTGCTTTATCAATCGCTTCCCAAGTAAACTCTGGCTCGTCCCGACCAAAGTGACCATAAGCGGCTGTCTTAGCGTAAATTGGACGTAGTAAATCCAACATTTTTACGATACCTTTAGGACGTAAATCAAAATGCTCGCGTACCAGAGCGGTTAGCACTTCATTGCTGACCTTACCTGTACCATAAGTTTCCACCATCACACTGGTTGGTTGAGCAACACCAATCGCATAAGAAACTTGCACTAGGCAGCGTGATGCCAAACCTGCAGCAACAATGTTTTTAGCCACATAACGACCTGCATATGCTGCACTACGATCAACTTTTGAAGGGTCTTTGCCAGAGAAAGCACCGCCGCCATGAGGTGCAGCACCACCGTATGTATCTACAATGATTTTACGACCAGTTAAACCGCAATCGCCTTGTGGTCCACCAATAACAAAGCGTCCTGTAGGGTTCACTAAATACTTAATGTCGCCTTTGATGAGATTTTTTGGCAATACTGGCTTAATGATTTCTTCAACCACCGCTTCACGAATGGCTTCTAAAGTCATTTCAGGTGCGTGTTGTGTCGACACGACAACTGTATCGATTGCATCCGGTTTACCATCTACATACTTAATCGTCACTTGAGATTTAGCATCTGGGCGTAGCCAAGGTAGGCGACCATCTTTACGCAATTGCGCTTGGCGCTCCATTAAACGATGACTTAGCCAGATAGGTAGTGGCATTAACTGGGGCGTTTCATCTACAGCATAACCGAACATCAAACCTTGGTCACCCGCACCTTGATCTAACGGGTCATCATGTGCGCCATCTACACCTTGCGCGATGTCTGGCGACTGTTTGTCGTAAGCTACTAATACAGCACAACCTTTATAGTCGATACCATATTCTGTATTGTCATAACCGATACGTTTAATCGCATCACGAGCTACTTTAATATAATCCACATTGGCTGTAGTGGAGATTTCACCTGCTAGTACAATCAAACCAGTATTAGCTAGGGTTTCAGCAGCTACACGAGCGGTTGGGTCTTGAGTTAAAATAGCATCTAAAATACGGTCTGATACTTGGTCTGCGAGCTTGTCTGGATGACCTTCAGAAACAGATTCTGAAGTAAAGAGATATTCGTTCATTGATATGCGCCTTGAAAACTAAAAATTTAAAAAATGAAATGAAATTCATACTAAAGGCTAAAGCATGAATCACAGGTCAAAGACTAGTCGCACATTGTACCTAACTATTTAAACAATATAGCAAAAATAAGAAGAATAAATAACGGCCTATTCAATCAATCAATTTATAATATACCTATGAATTTACACTTTACAAAAATGCACGGTGCGGGCAATGACTTTATGGTGGTTAATGGTATTAATCAACCATTTCAGCTCACTACTGAACAAATCCAAACCTTGGCACATCGCCAATTTGGTATTGGCTTTGACCAACTTTTATTAGTCGAAACCTCTAAAGTTGCCGACTTCAAATATCGTATTTTTAACGCAGATGGTAGTGAAGTAGCCCAATGTGGCAACGGTGCGCGCTGTTTTGTGCGCTTTGTGGTAGACCAAGGCCTAAGTAAAAAACATGAAATTAGCGTGGAAACTGCCAGCGGTATCATTATGCCAAAGTTAGAAAATAATGGTTTGGTCACAGTGAATATGGGCGCGCCTAGATTGACACCAAGAGAGGTTCCTTTCATTGCTGATGTTGCTGCCAATAGCTATTCACTAGAAGTTGCAAACCAACAAATCACTATTTCAGCAGTTTCTATGGGTAACCCGCACGCGGTGCAAATCGTAGAAGATGTAGAAACTGCACCAGTAGTAGTTCTCGGCAGCCAGATTGAAGTACACCCTCGCTTTCCCGAACGTGTAAACGCAGGGTTCATGCAAATTGTTAATGAGCGTCATATCAAACTAAGGGTGTTTGAACGTGGTAGCGGCGAGACGCTCGCCTGCGGTACAGGCGCTTGTGCAGCTGTGGTTGCAGGCATTCAACTAGGGTGCTTGCAATCTCCAGTCAAAGTGACGGCTCGTGGCGGTGAACTGTATATTACTTGGCAGGGTGGCAACACGCCAGTGATGATGACAGGCCCCGCCGTAACCGTATTTACAGGTAGCATAGAAATATAATCTAATAAAAACACGTTAACTCACGAGACCACAAGGAAGACCATGCAAGAAGATATTCAAAATACGATTTCAGTAGACGATGTTAAGGGTTATTTGCGCACGCATAAAAACTTTTTTGAAGAGAATGCTAGCTTATTGACTGAAATCTTCTTACCTAGTCCTCATGGTAGCGGTGCAATATCACTAGCTGAACGCCAACAGCTTGCGCAGCGCGACAAAATCCGTGTGCAAGAGGTTATGCTAGCGCAATTAATCGAGTTTGGTGAACAAAATGACGTTACTAGTCATAAAGTACACAGCTTCAGCGTTAAATTACTTGATAATAAATCCCTCAGTAAGCTACAACCGCTCATTGCCGAAAACATGCAGCATGTCTTTGATGTCACAGAGTCTCAAGTGCGCATTTGGCTAAAACCGCGAGATGAGTCACTAGCGCAAGAAGCTATTTTTGTACCTGTCAACGATGCGTTTAGTGATTGGGTTATCACGCTAGAAGCACCGCATTGTGGGACGAAGCCTGAGTCTGCTGAAGGGTTAGTTGGAGAGAGTCTTCAGTCTTTTGCTTTCATTCCACTTTACAAACATGGCGATAAAAAACTTGTATTTGGAGTATTGATACTGGGCTCCGAAGACCAAAAACGCTTCAAAGCCGATATGGGTTTAATGTACTTAAAGCGCATAGGTGATTTAGTGAGCGCTTCTTTCTCGAACTATTTATAACTTATTCACATTTTTTAGATACCCCTATTAAGTGATGCGCCACTTAGACAGCTATCTGCAACACTTAACTTTCGAGCGTGGTCTAAGCACGCTCACGCTAAAGAGCTACACCAGAGACATCCAGCTATTGGAAGCCTTAGCTAACAATATCGCTTTAGATATAGTCACCAATACGCAAATCAGACGCTATATCGCCACATTACATGGGCGTGGCATGAGCGGAAAAACCATTGCACGAGCGCTTTCTGCTTGGCGTGGTTTCTATAATTACCTTGTTAATCACAAAGGTTATAAACACAATCCAGTGACAGGCTTGCGTGCGCCGAAGTCAGCTAAAACCTTGCCACAAGCGCTTTCTACTGACCAAGCGGTTAAATTTGTAGACATTAAAGGTGATGGTTTTCTTGAACGTCGTGATCACGCTATTTTAGAGTTATTTTACTCATCGGGCTTACGTTTGGCTGAGCTAGTGAATTTAGACATAAGTATGCTAGACTTTTCTGAAGGCACCGTCATCGTCACCGGTAAAGGCAACAAAACTCGCATTGTGCCTTTGGGTAGCCACGCCATGAGCGCGATACAATCTTGGCTACAAAGCCGCGCGTTGATTAACATTGCGGAATCCAACCGCAATGCATTATTTGTCACTCAGCAAGGTAAACGCATTACACCGCGTGCAGTGCAGTATCGCGTAAAAGAATGGGCTATCAAGCAAGGCATCAATATTAGTATGCATCCGCATATGCTACGCCACAGTTTTGCAAGTCACGTGTTGCAATCTAGCCAAGACTTGCGTGCAGTGCAAGAAATGCTCGGCCATGCAAACATTAGTACCACACAAGTATACACACACCTTGATTTCCAGCATTTAGCTACCATATACGATAGAGCACATCCTAGAGCTAAAAAGAAATAACAATACCATACCAATTTACTATGCTATGTAATGGTAATGTATGGCAAAATATCGAGTATAAAAATTTTATTGATAAAGGAATACATCGTGGAACACACTCTACCAGCCCTACCATACGCAAAAACAGCCTTAGTACCGCATATATCAGAAGAGACTTTGGAGTTTCATTACGGCAAACATCATCAAACTTACGTGACAAACTTAAATAACTTAATCAAAGGCACCGAGTTTGAAAATGCAAGTTTAGAGGAAATTATCAAAAAATCCTCAGGTGGTGTTTACAATAATTCAGCACAGATTTGGAACCACACTTTCTTTTGGAGCAGTATGAAACCAAACGGCGGCGGTACTCCTACAGGCGCACTGGCTGATGCAATTAACGCAAAATGGGGCTCTTTTGATGACTTCAAAAAAGCATTCCAAGCTTCAGCTGTTGGTAACTTTGGTTCAGGTTGGACATGGCTAGTTAAGAAAGCTGACGGTTCAGTAGATATCGTCAACATGGGTGCAGCTGGCACACCACTCACAACTGGCGATAAAGCACTATTGACCATTGACGTATGGGAGCATGCTTACTACATTGACTATCGCAACGCACGTGCTAAATTCGTTGAAGTGTTTTTAACTTCATTAGCAAACTGGGATTTTGCTACAGCTAACTTTGCTAACTAAAATTGAAAGCTATTGCTCAACAATAAATACATAGCTTTCATAAGCGTAGTATTAATTAAGTGCGCAGCTCTCTTCGAGTGCCTAATTAAGAATTTAATACACGATTTACACAATAAAAAAGCCTTAGAGAAACTCTAAGGCTTTTTTATTGTGTAAATGACTAAAAATACATACTAGCAGTCAGCTAGGGCTATAACATGAGATTTACTGTGTTATAGCCTAAAAATATTTAATTAGCAGTATAGATACGAACCTCAGGATTAGCGTCTAATAAAGGTTTCAATTCACGGACAACATCCTTATTAAACAGGTCACTGCTGAGATAAGCCTCTGCTTGCTTCTCTGTGTTAAAGCCATGTAAAACCTGAACATCTTCCTTACGGATTAAAAGTTCTTTTGATTGAGCACCCTCTATTGTCGTTAAAAATGGTTTCTTGTATTTTGTATAAACGGCCGCAGCAGCTGGCCTATTTTTAGCGTCAACCTTAAGCGTGATTTCAAGAAAGGCTTTCTCTGCAAATGCGAACGTAGGAATCGTTAAAATGCATGTTGCTAGCATTGCAATAGTTGGTTTAATAAGACGTTTGTTAATAATTTTTTTCATTTCAAATTCCTTTATATAAGTAGTAAAAGTTTGCAAACAAACCATTAGTATCAGCTTTATAGTATGTTTTTAAGAAAACTCACCCGTAGTTACAAGCTTAGAAAGTATGATATAGTCATTTCAATTAATATAAAAATTGTTATTTTAAATAAAACTTATTTTTAAAATCTATAAATAATGAATCTACAGCAGCTACATTTTGTTAGTGCTCTTGCCTCAACAAAATCATTCACCGCAGCTGCAGAAAAGTGTCATGTTACGCAGCCAACCCTGTCAAATGGCATAGCACTTTTAGAAGAAGAACTAGGGGGACGCTTATTTTTGCGTTCAACCCGCAAGGTTTCATTAACGCCTTTTGGTATTCATGTACTGCCTAGCATAATGGATACACTCACCGCACAAGCAACCATTCTTCATCAAACGCGTGCGTTTCTACATCCAGATAGACGTTTAATTAGAGTTGGCACTTCGCCATTAATTAGCTCTAGCCTGCTTAGCTTGATCAATGAACCTTTTCTACGAGAGAATCCAGATATCGATATAGTGTTAAGGGAAATGAATATGGCTGATCTCTACTCTATGCTTCAGGGTGGAGGACTTGATTTCGTTGTTGGTGTAGCCGGTGCTTTTAATGCTCAATGGGATACTGCATTTTTATATCAGGAACCATTGCTCTATATGCCACCGTTAGCTGAACAGTTGCATAATCTGCAAGCTCAATCAGTTAAGTTTAGAGATATCGCTGACAATATCTATGTTATGGTACCCGACGCATGTGGCCTAGCTCGCGCAACAAGAACATTATTTCGAAATCATCGTTGCGAACTACAAGAGTATTCTGGAGAGGCGATGGGTTACCATGTATTGGAAGAGTGGGCCATGCTGGGCATAGGCGCTGCAATTCTACCTCAGTCAAAGGTCTCAAGTAAGTCAAAACACTCGTACAACATTATTGATAAAGATGGAGAAATGGTGACTTTATCGTACGAGGCAGTCTGGCTTAACTCAAGTATACAGTCACCACACCTGATTGAGTTCTCTAAGCACCTTCGTAATGTTGTTCCCTCGATAATTGCAGGGTTAAACACGGGCTTACATCAGCTGTAAAATAAATACTTTACTGCGTAGACAAGCTACAACGATACCTATCTTACGAGTCAAGTACTATAGATTACCCCTAGTAAAGGCATCCTTATAAGAGACCGATTTACATTAAACAGAATGATGGTATTAATGATGTACATTTTAAGCGATAACACTTTTACTCAATATACAACTTCCACCTAGCTCAGATCTTAACCAAGCGTAGATGACACTTCTGCGTAGTGAGCACACAACCATGCGGCCATGACAACTGACAGGGATAGCTTAGTTCTAATGAGAGAGGCTAAAATGCCCTTCTAATGTTTTAGCTTATTGAGTGACTATTTCTTCGGATTTGGGTGGATTAGTCGTGCTAATGACCTCCCGAGCTTGTAACCCTGCTGATCTTCGATTTCCTCAGCACGTATTTTAGTAAATTGATTGATCACGGTTGTTGGAAATTGTTTCTTTTCGCTACCAAAACTGATGAGAAGCTGGGAACCTAGTTAATAAGCTAAAGGCTCACACGCTACTTTTGAGAGTGATGCAGCTGTTTCATCCCATTTAGTTAAAGGATATAGCGTTAGGCTCTTGAACTACATAAGATAGAAATGCCTTGATGGGAAAACGTGGCATTCTACGTTAAAACTTCAGAGCTTCATTAGAAAAATCTTGTCTGAAGCACCTACCTAAAAGATACTTATATCTATATCATGATAAATTATCAATTAGAAATTAATATAGGGTAATATGGTAAATCACTTAGATTAACCGTATTTATACGCATAGCAGCCCTTGTGCAAATCAATAAAATACTTACTAGAAGTGGAGTAGCAATAAGGCTGCAAAACTTTACCTAAATAAAGGAATTTATATGAAAGCTCAAGTCTTTAATAAGTCTAAATTAAGATTACCTGTCTTCCTAGCTCTCGCATTATCGGCCTCTCTAGCACTAGCTGAAGCGCCTATGTCAGAACCAGCTGTTAAAGCAAATGTCAAAGATGCAAGCGTTAAATGGGGCGGCTGCCCTGACTTCTTACCAAAAGGTTGTGGCCTAGCTGTGTTACACGGCGATGCTGCAAAACCGAACTCAGACGTATTTTTTAAAGTTCCTGGTAAATCACATATCGCTCACCATTCACATACATCTGCAGAGCGTATGATCCTTGTTTCAGGAAAGCTTGCACTTACATATGATGGTCAAAAAGAAATGATTATTAATGAAGGTGAGTACACATACGGTCCAGCAAAATTAGGTCACGAAGGTACGTGCTTAAGTAAAAAACCTTGTGTTTTATTTATTGCATTTGAAAGTCCGATTGATGCTGAGCCAGATAAGGCTGCTAAGTAATAAGATTAAATTATGCACTAGAATTAGGAAGGGCCTGGTGTTACGTGTCCTTTCTAATTTTATTCGTCCTAATATTTGCATAAATATTTAGAAAGAAACACGTAGCTACTGCCTAATTTAACTCTATCCAAAAGTATCTGCATGAGATTTTTAAATACTTTAGATTCAACATATCTGCTATATATAAATTATCAAAATTAAGGAAGAATAAATGACTAGTACAAATGTTAATCAAAATAGTTACAACGTCCTAATCGTCGGAGGCGGCTCATCAGGGATTGGCGTAGCCGCAAGCTTATTAGCAAGGGATAAGACGTTAAAGATAGCGATAATTGAGCCTAGAGATAAACATTATTATCAGCCAGCGTGGACACTAGTCGGTGGCGGTGCTTTTGATATAAATAAAACTGTAAGATCAATGCACTCAGTGGTACCCAAAGGAGCTGAGTGGATACAGGCTGAAGCAAGCGAGCTCCTACCAGAAAAAAATCAAGTAGTTTTGGCTAATGGTATTACTGTCAATTATGAACAGTTAATAGTGTGTACAGGGCTAAGGATTCGTTGGGATAAGATAGCAGGCCTAGAAGAAACTTTGGGTAAAAACGGTGTTACCTCTAATTATCGCTTTGATCTAGCACCATATACTTGGGAGTTAGTCTCAGGGCTAACGCATGGAAAAGCAATTTTCACACAACCACCCATGCCTATAAAATGTGCTGGTGCACCACAAAAGGCAATTTATTTATCTTGTTACGACTGGTTACAAAGAGGTGTACTTAAAAATATTAATGTGGAGTTTAATAATGCTGGAGCCGTTTTATTCGGCGTAGCTACCTTTGTTCCGCCATTAATGAAATATATAGACAAATATAACGTTAAACTAGCTTTTAATTCAAATCTAGTCAGGGTAGATGGCAACAAAAAATTAGCCTGGTTCGAGGCTAAAGATGCAGAAGGGAATGTTACTGTGCATGAGAAGTCTTTCGATATGTTACATGTAGTTCCACCACAAACAGCACCTTGTCTAGTGCGAAATAGTCCACTCGCTGATGCAGCGGGATGGTGTGAAGTTGATCACAAAACTATGCAGAGCACGAAATTCCCAAATGTTTTCTCGCTGGGTGATGTAGCTTCTACACCAAATGCAAAAACTGCTGCAGCAGCAAGAAAACAAGTAGTTATAGTCGCGGAGAATTTACTTTCCTACCGACTTGGAAATCCATTAACTGCTATGTATGATGGATACGGCTCATGCCCATTAACCGTAGAAAGAGGGAAAGTCATACTTGCAGAGTTTGGCTATGGAGGTAAGTTATTATCAACATTCCCACTAGACCCTACTATCCCACGTAAATCTGCATGGTTCTTGAAAGCAACAATGCTTCCATGGGTATACTGGAACTTAATGCTAAAAGGGCGTGAGTGGTTAGCAAAAACAACACCACAATAACGATATAAACTTTAAGCTTAATTTAAACAAGTATTAATACGTGTATATTAACAGTATTCGTATGTGTATAGTAACAGGCAGAATTGGTTAATTTGTTAATTTATTCATAGACTTAAATAAAAGGAGTACTTAATGAAAGTTACATGGGATGAAAAAGTTTGTATCCATAATGGTAATTGTGTAAAAAGTTTACCTGAGGTATTTAAAGTAGAAAATGGGCAGTTTGTAATTCGCACTGAAAATTCAAGTAGCGAAAAAATTACACAAGTAGTTAACCAATGCCCATCAAAAGCATTGCGAATTGAGTAACTCAAAAGCTCCAAATTGATGGGTTATACGTCCTCCTAGCGCCATCAATCTTTAAGTGGACCTATAATATAGGTCCACTTTTTTTTAATACGACTAATAATACTATCTAATAATAAGCACATACTTTGTAAGTGTACATCTATTAAAAAACAAGCTATATCTTTAACAACCTGACTTCACCCATTTAATACATTAAGTACGTGCATATAACAACTGTACTTACATGATCGAACTTAGTGTATCAAGCTAGCTGATACTACTATTGCTATTATGTAGCACTAGCTATATCCAAACTACTCATACTCGGTGCACTCTCTAATTAAATAGTTTCATGTATTTACGTTCATTCCTAAATTTACTTAAGAATTACAATAGTAATTTATTAGCTATGAAACCTCAAATTAGAGCCTTTGATTGTCTTCTATCAGCTTGCTTCATAAGAATATCAACAACATAATCTCGTTAAAATTGTATCAAATACAATTTATATTTTTATTATGGCCATGGATTACTCACCAAGTACTACAATCAATGAAAACGGTGACTTATAAGCAATATTGATATGTGTAGACATAGGTAATAGCAACAATATGTACATAATATAGTTTATTTGTGATGACCTAGCTTTATAGATAACTTAGTCCTGAAATAGATCTAATCCTAACAGAATTAATGTTGAATTCTTAATTTAGCTAAAGTAGATAGCAGCACAGTCATATCAAAATTATTTAACCTTAGCTACGTCTTGTATAGCCTAAAAGCTGATATAAGAGAGATTTAACTACAGTATAAATAGTTATAGTGACGCCTTGTATACTCAGCTAATAGCCACAACACCTAAAATTTGGTATAGAGTATTCGATAAAATGTAATTTACACTTCCTGACGAGCTAAGTACAAAGTGATATTTTGCATCTAATGCTCTTATCAAACCACTACAGAGAACATGCTTAATCTTTATTTAGCAAAAGCTACTACTATAACTAAACACTTTATTTAGATGTGAATATCTTTTAATGCATAACCAAATAACATATATTATCTACAGTGTTGTTATTTATGCTTAGAAAGTTAATATGATTCGTTAAGCAAGTCTGTAATTATTTTATCGATTTGATCTTTTTCATTAGATGTGACACAGAACATACCAAAATGAGCCCATAGTGTATTCACGACACGGAGTTTACTATTAGGTATCATTTTTTGCTCATACTCGCAGTCTTCTAGTGGGAATAGCATATCGTCTGAGAATGCAATTACGTATGTTATGGCTTTAATTCTTTCTAGCGCTTCCTTAAGATTTCCGCTTGTGTGACGACTTACATCACCGTGCCGCCATTTCCAACTCATGCAATTTAAGTTATTAGGATCCATAGGTAAAAAATAGTTATCCCAGAACCCGTGTTGGAAATCATCTACTGAATTAAAGCCGATACTAGACCAAACATTTTCTCTATAAAATGCATGGCATAAGCCCATTACGCCCCAAAGTTGAGAGTGTCTTCTTATACCAACATGGCAATCATTCGAATTATTATAGAAGCCGTTGTTAAAGTTTGGATCTGACTTAAGGGCATCTTCATGAGATTTCACCCATAGATAGTTATGTGAAGTTACTTTTGCAGTACCACCGAAAGTAGCTGCTCGTTTTAACATGTTTGGGTAGCGCACTGCCCATTCATAGGTTTGTTGGGCACCCATAGACCAACCCAGTACCATCTCTAGTTTAGTTATGCCAAAGTGATCATACACTAAGCTATATTGAGCCACTACGTCATCTCCGATTGTTACGTGTGGGAAGGCGCCTCTATCGTGTGGTGTCGCTGTATTGCTTGGTGAAGATGAGAGTCCGTTACCGAACTGCCCAGGTAAAATGATAAAGTATTTATCAGGGTCTAATGGCCGACCTTTACCTATAAATATCTCCATAGACTTTGATGTACCAGACCACATATGTGGGAACAGGATAGCATTATCTTTTTTTTCATTTAATTTACCATGGGTTTTATAAAGTAGTTTGCAATTAGGTATAGTTTCGCCCATTTCAAGCTTAAAGTTGCCAAGCTCATGAATATGGTGATGACCGTGTACTTCTTCAGTGTAATACTGGTTATCGTGCATCTCTTACTCCCTAATTTAAAGAACTACTTTATAAGCTTAAATTAGAATAATTTTTTCGATTAATCTAATTTAAGCTAGACCTTTATATTTACTTTTAGGATAAATATTATTACTTACTTGTAAACAGGTTTTCTTTATTTCTTTGGCAGATGTGATGAGTCTAAAAATTTATCATAAAATATATTTGTATTTTGTACTCCACCATTTACAAGAGTCTCGATTGAACTATCTATCATTCCAGGTGGGCCGCACAAATATGCGTGTGTGTTTGGTATATCGAAAGCATTGGGTAAGATAAAGTCAGTAATTTGCCCTCTTAATCCACTCCAATCACTACCTTCTGGTTCGCGTGATAGCACTGGGATGAAATTAAAGTTTCCATTTCCCATTTGTACTATTTTTTGCATGTCGTCTATACAGTATAGATCGGCTTGCGTACGAGCGCCAAACAAGTACACGACTTGACGATTAAATCCTTGACTTGAAACTTGCTCTAGTAGCGCCTTAATTGGAGCCATCCCACTTCCACCAGCAATACAAAGCATTGGAGCATTAGATTCACGTAACCAGAATGATCCATATGGCCCCGTAACTTTTACTGGATGAGACTCTCTATTTTGACCATGTAACCAACTAGTAAACTCCCCGCCTGGAACATGTCTAATAAAAAATTTTATACTATCTTGAGATTTAGCATCAGGGGATGTCGCGAATGAGTATGACCTAGGCTTTTCTATAATTCCAGGTATAGATAATTCTGCATACTGTCCTGCCAAATAATTCGGGAATGTTTCGTTGAGCTTTATGCTAACTTCTTGAATATCATGGGTTAACTGTCTGATGCTAGTAATAACACCTTCTATAGTTTTTGGTTGTGATAGCGCTACTGGTGGCGTATCTAGTTTAACTTCTATTTCTACATCGCTACGTAAGCTGGTTTGGCAGGCTAATATCATACCTGCATCGAGCTCTTTACCATCAAGAACATAACTAAAGTCACTTAATGGTTTGATTTTACCTTTTACTAATTTACATCTACATTCACCGCAACTACCTACGCGACAATTATGAGGAAAGGCCAAGCCTTTTGATAAGGCAGCTTGGAGTAAATTTTCTCCAGCTTTTACTTCAACATTATCTCCACTTGGAGATATTTTTGCGCTGAAGGGACCTTTCGGAGCAAATAATCCAAACATGTGTAACTCCTAGATTTACTGTAGGGCAGTCAGAGCTAACTTAACTACCCTATTTTTTACAGATGAACCACTTCTGGTTTTAATGAATACAAAATACAAAGTACTTCGTCTTTTTCTTTCTTTCCAACATTATTTTTATCTAAAGCTTTTAATACATCATCACAGACCGCAATAAATTCAGCATCATTGATATTCATACCTTTATGTGAGGAGATCATATCTTTACCAGTATACGTTTCTGGTCCACCGAACCCAGCACAACACATTTCGGTTACTAGGCGTTTTACGTTTACAGGATCGCTATTTGCATATCTATTTTTAATAATCGGATTAGAAATATGATTTTCCCATATGTCTGCTACAACTTTTTCTATACCAGCTCTTTTTCCTAATCTTTCATAAAGAGTTGCAGTTACTTCTTCACTCATATCAAGCTCCTATATTTACATTAACTAGTATACAACTTACTTATAATGACTAAGCCAATTATTATCTAATTGGCTTAGCTTTTACTAAAATTAATACGTACTACTTGAAAGTTTAGATGTAACTTACCTCAAGCTTTTTACTACGTATTTGTTCTGGAGCTACGTCGTAACCAACTTTACGATTGATCTCTCTAGCAATCTTACGTTCGCCCTCTGTCGCAAAGTCGCGATCCCAGATAGCAAGTTTCTTCTTATAGATTGAGTGCCACAATGGTGGAATCAGTGCAATTACGAACTCTGTATAGTAACCCATTAGTGCGTTTGGTGCACCATTTGGGCTTGATTGAGTACCAACCGTTGACAACTCCCAGAAGTGTGTTTCACCACGATCATGGTGATCTGCTTGGCGACCAATTTCAATAAATGCAATACTTGTGAAGTAGTTATCATTATCCCATGAGTGTCTATACTCGATAGGCTGACCTTTTTCACGGATTAAACCATAGTGTTCCATGTAGTTTAATGCTTCTAATTCAAAAGTTGAGATTACCCACATTACACCGATACAACCCAAACCTACTAGTGCACCGTGTTGACCGCCACCTAAGTATCCACCATAAGTAAATAAAGCTAGTGTAGGAACACTTAATAGGTAACCACGAAGCCAACGATTCGATGGAGACCAGAATGATTTACCCATACGTTTCAAACGACGTACTTCTGTTCTATAGTTAAAGTATGACTGACCCACTGTAGAGATAACCCAGTGTTTATATAGACTACGGCCACGTGGCGCTGTAGCAGGATCAGTATCATCCATCATCTTATTATCTTCTGGGCCACACCAAGCACGTGCTAACTCTAAGTGATGGTTGTATACGTGAGCATAGCAGAATGCAGCACATCCAGATAAACCCATCATCAAACGTGAAATTAAGAAGCCAAAACCTTTTGTATGAGCTAGTTCATGGCCAAACATAATACCTAGACCTTGATGCAAGCCTGCTCCTATCACTGTTGCAAACAAACCCCATGAAGTAATGCCATATTCAAACGCATGACCATTCCATACCATAGCTTCGATAGGTGCACCAGATACGTACTGGTAAATTCTCCACACAACCGCTAATTGTAGAGCAACAAAGCTTGGTAATTGTAGATACATCATTAAGTTAAAAAACGGACCTGTGTTATATGGATTTCCGTTTTTATCAGTTGGAGCACCTTTGGTATGAATACCTTTGGTTAAGGTGTCAATAACAATATTGACTCCGAAAATTGCGATCCCGATCCAGACCCATTGTCCACCGAGCAATATTCCAGCCGTAGTGGCAAGAATACCTATAGGCGTGTACAAATACATAAGACTACGCAGCATGATATATCTCCTTTAAATTTCTAGAATTTTAGTATTTTGATGGCAGGATTATTTGAAACTTACCTACACGTTTTCATTATAACCCTAACTTCGGTATCTATAGTACGATTATCACTCACATTGAATAACCCGGAAGAATACTGATCTATAGGTAAAAATACGCCTTGCCTTATTATTTTATATAATACATGTTAAGGTCAGTCGCATTTTGGTTAACTTGAGCTTTACTCCATAGTTAGTTAGACTTAATGACAAGCTCTATTAGTTGGCCCAATGATTTATCACCCACCTTCTCTGTTATATTTGCCCTATGACCTTCAACAGTTCTTACCGACAGAGATAGCGTTCTTGCAATTAACTTATTCGACTGGCCTTGTCGTAGTAATTCGAGTATTTCACGCTCTCTAGGTGTTAGTGATGCAAGACTCTTGTTTGCTAACTTACGCTTATCTTCTTGCTGCCAAATTAATTCAAACTTATCTAATCCACCTTGAATAGCATCAAGTAAAACCTGATCATTAAATGGTTTTTGTAGGAACTCATATGCTCCAGCTTTCATTGCCCGAACGGTAATTGGTATATCGCCATGACCCGTTACAATGATTACTGGTAAACAGGTACCTACATGTATTAATTTTTCCTGTAGTTCTAATCCACTCATACCTGGCATTCTTATATCTAGTACTAAACACCCTCTTGTTTCAGCATTTAAGTTATTTAAAAACTCTTGTGCAGAACTATATGTTTTTGCACTCAAGCCAACTTGCTGCACTAACCACCGTACTGCATCTCTAACTGCAGCGTTATCGTCAACAATAAAAACTGTTCGTTCGTTTGATTTATTTTTTTCCATTCTCATCCTTTCTTATCTCAGGCAAAATAAAACAGAATGTCGCCCCTATAGAGCTATTTGAATCCAACCAAAGCCTACCCCCGTGTTCATCAATAATGCTTTGACTTATACCTAAGCCTATACCTAAACCATTCGTTTTAGTTGTAAAAAACGGCTCAAATAATCTTTCTGCCACTTCTGGAGAACAGCCGTGTCCACTATCACTTATAGAAACGAGTATAAAGTTACGTTTATACCTTTTCGCCTTTATAACTATTGATCTTTGTTCCTGATCTATATAAGCCATAGCATCTATGCTGTTTCTAACTAAATTCATAAGCACTTGCTCAATTTGAATTGGGTCACCAAATACTTTAGGCAGCTTTAATGGAACTTCGACACTTAACTTTATTTGACTTTGCAGTGCCTCTGCTCGAACAAATCCAATTACTTCATTAATTACATCGGCCATATTAATCTGCTGTTTTTTCAGCTCTTCTTTTCTTGCAAAATTTCTTAAGCGCCTAAATATTGCCCCTCCTAGCTCAGCTTGCCGCACCACCTGCTCTAATCCATAACGAACTTGCTCTGTATCGCAGCTTTCTTTGTCAATTATACGAAGACAGGTTTGTGCATATGTTGTAATTGCACAAAGAGGTTGATTTAACTCGTGCGCTAACCCTGAAGTCATTTCACCTAGAGTACTCAGTCTTGCGACGTGTGCAAGTTCGGCTTTATGTTTTCGATCTCTTTCTTGAGCCTGAATTACTTCGGTTATATCATGTCCAGTTGAGATAAAGTGGGTGATTTGTCCTTGTTCATTTTTTAACGGTGTGATTGTTTTTTGTTCATGGTATGTACTACCGTCTTTCCTTTTATTAACTACTACACCCCTAAACACTACGCCATTACTAATCAGATTCCAAATATGGTTATAAAATTTTTCATCATGTGCATCTGACCTTAAATAATATATTTTATTACCTATAACTTCATCACGGCTGTAGCCGGTCAAAAGTTCAAATGCAGGATTCACGTACTCAATAATTCGCTCTTTATCTGAAATCATGATTGCATTTGCTGTCTGTTCTATAGCGCCCGATAGCTTGAGCATATAAGACTCTGTTTGCTTCCTTTGAAGTTCGCTACCTATCCACTGAGACATAAGCTTAATTGTCTCTAAATCAAAGTCACTAAAGACTGATTGTTTTGGTTCTGGACTTAAAAAGCACAAAGTTCCATATAAAACTTTGTCTACTAAAACACTTATACCTATATATGCTTCCATGTGCGGAGCTTGATAACATGGGTGAGTGTTCCATTGGCTATTCCCAGCATGTTCGAACGCTAATGGTTCATTGCTTAATATTGCTGAGCTACAATACGTTTGAGATAGCTCCATAGTTTCACCTACTTCATATTGGTGAAGACTACTTATTGACTGTTGTATAGAAAATGTCTGCCCTTTTATACGTGATAACACTGCTATAGACATGTTAAACTTTTCGCATCCAAGCTTTAGTACTTCCTGAATTTTTTGATTAAAATTCATTTCGGAGTTAGTACTAATCTTATGAAACTCGCTTAATACCGTAGCGTGTTGTCTTAACTCATCTACGGCTGATTGCCTTTTACGCTCCGCATCAACCCTATCAGTCACATCCTGCAGAATAAACATGGCACCACGTTTACCAGTTCGATAAGCAAGTGGGGCTAATGTTATTTCGACATAACAAAGTCCTCGGTTAATCACGTTGATTTCAAATACTGATGGGCCTTTACGAACTACTTCTGATTGCCCTTTCTGAATAAACTTCTTTAACCTGTGCTGCTCATAGTCCATAAAGTGCTCTTCAAGAGGCTTATCTAAGGCTACTCGCTCACTTACTCCTAATATCCTTAATGATTGAGGATTTATCGTTAATATCATACCTTCTAGATCAATTGTGATTACACCAATAGGTGCATGGTCAAGTAGTTGATCAAAATAGTGCGTGGCCTCAGGTTGGAGCAGAGGTAATTTTTCAAGTGATATTTGCGCATTAGCAATAGCATTTATGTAGGAAGTACGCTGAACTCTACGCCCAACGGCATTTCGGATTACAGCTGATAATTCATCAATCTCTAAGATTGACCAAGTAGACACCTCGTTCCCTAGGAATGGGCTAAACATTAAAGTTCTTTTTAATCGCTCACACTTAGCTGGCGTGCTTAAAATCATGATAGGGATGCGCTTATCGTAGGTATGTAAACGCTGGGATATTTGTATAGGGTCGCTGACACTAAGGCCTAAAATTACAGTGTCGGCCGGACGATAACCCTCATTGAACCTAGAATAGAGCTCTTCTTGATCTGCAAATGCTTCTATCGTTAAGGTATTAGACAGCTCGTCTCCAAGCAAAGCCTGAACCTCTGGATTCACTCCAACCAAGTGTAAAAGTCCAGCTTGTTGTCTGGTTTGCATTGTAATTTTACCTTATAGTCATTTCCAAACTAGTCAGAAAGTAACGCTTGTCCTAAAAGGGCTCTACCTATCCAAACTCTAAGAATTTCAGTAGTAGGAGACATTAAGTGTGCGGCTCTTGAATCACGCAGTGAACGGTCTAAACGAGACCCGTTTCGGTACCCTATACCACCTGTTAATGTCATTACTTCATTTACAATACTAACTACGCAATCAGCAACTTCTACTTTAGCTGCCATTAATGCGATTAGTGCGTCCGGTTCACCTGCATCAAAACTTACGGCTGCATGATATGTTAGTCTTCTTGTTCGCTCAAGTACAGACCACAGTGTTCCAAGCCTATGTTGCAATACAGAAGTCTGCGCTAAGTTGGATCCCGTGTGCGTGTGATAACGTCTAATTAAGTGTTTTTTGGCCTCTTCAAGTGCTGATGTTGCTACGCCTAAAAATGTACCGGCCATAGCGATAAGAAAGTATGGTGTTACAACATTAAATATATACCATATCTGATCACCCTCTTTACCAAGCAAATTTTTACGTGGTACGCGCACAGCTTGAAGCTCCATAGTTCTTGATGAGTTACCGCGCATACCTAGGCCATCCCAGTTATTACCCCATTTAATTCCCTCTGATTCAGCTGGTACAACCACACAAGAGAACTGACCAACTGGAACTTCTGGAGATACCATTACGGCTGATACAACGTAGGAATCTGCATTACCACCGTTTGTTACGAATGCTTTAGCTCCATTAAGTATATACTGCTCGGAGTTTAACTCTTCTAAGGTAGTTTGCGGTAGGTAAAAGTGTACACCGGATCCGGCTTCACTTAGGGAGAGAGATGTGATGTGCTTACCCTCACAGATAGGGGTTATTAACCTCTCTCTTTGATCTGGAGTTGCATTTACTGATATAACTGATGACCCGACGCTATGCATTCCAAAGCATATTGCCGTTGAAGCACATTCCTGGCCAAGGATTTCGCATATCTGTGCTAATGACAGAAGCCCTTGTCCTTGGCCGCCTTGCGATGTTGGAATGACTAAACCACCAAGACCTTCACTTTGTAAAGCTCTAATACCTTTTTCTGGCCATGCTGCTTCTTTATCCGTCCGCTCGACGTTAGGAGCTAATACATCTTTTGCAATCTCCCGTGCTTTTTGTAGAAGCACAGGCATTTCATATACAAGCATTTATCAGCAACCCTATTCAAACGTAGATTTACTTATCATACCCCTAAATATATAGAATATATTCTATATTAAAAGAATCTATAAGAAAGCACTAAGCAGACCTATACTCTACATAAGTAATTAATTCTACACTTTATTAGTGATGGTCTACTAGAGAAAATGACAGAACTTTACTTACACTTTCAATCCGATTTGCACCGGTGCCTACTAAGCACTGCCCCTGTTTGTCACATCCCCACAAGTGATATGCTTTAAATTGAAGCAAATCTTGATGAAGCTGCTCACGGTGTGGCATTGCTCTTGAGTCAAGAGTATCAGTTGAACGTTCTTGTGCTAGCTTTTGTTTGATACGTGCAATTTCCGCCATCAACACTTTAACATCATCACCATTCCATGCGCCTACCACAGCGCCACTAACAGTTTTAATTTCATCCATTTTTAATCCTTTTACTATTTACTATAATTTACTATAAAATTTCACGGGCAATACCTAATACAGCTTTTGGTATCAGCCAGTTTGTACCTGTCTTTTGCTCTTGCACAACTACACGCAACTCATCTTTAGTAAAGTTAATACCTTGCTCAGCTGCTAGGCGACAGTAAGTTGAAAGAAAGTCGTCTGCATCCTTAGTTGTTTCTAATTTTTTAATGATAGATGGATCTGCCATAACGATTTCACCGAACTGCCTTACAGATTTCTCATATGCGCGGTTATTTGTATCTCTTTCTAGTGCCGATTTGATCATTTCTTTACTCCTATACAAATTATTTTTTAAGGGTGTAGTATTGCATTTTGCTTACTTTAATTACCTTGTTTGAAGAGTGACCACATTCAAGGCTTAAAAATAGGATACGCAAAATTAACTTTACAGTTAATCCGGATTAGCACTTAAACAACAAGTATTTATACCTATTTTTTGTTTGTGGTTATTTCAAACAACTATTTCTTTGGTAAAAACAATAGATACTTAACTGTAATTCTTAATAAGAAGGACAGCCAAACTTTTTACAGCTTGACCATCCTTCCAGTTACTGACTTATCGATTAAATCTCAATAGGCTGCTGCGCTGCTTCCCATGCCATGAACCCACCTGCCATAGAGACTACTGATTTGTAGCCTAAAACACCTAAGGTTTGTGCAGCTAATGCACTGCGCGCTCCTGATCTACAATAAAGAATTATTGGTTGTGTTTTATCTAAAAGCTCTTTAATTACTCCAGGGTAATTAGAGTCAATTCTGAACTCTAGCACACCTCTTGGAACATTTAACGCACCTTTAATATGGCCTTTTGCATACTCGTCTGGTTCACGAACATCGACTAGCAATGTAGTGCCGCTTTCAAGAACACTAGCGGTCTTCATCACGTCGAACTCAACAATTTCTTTTTTTGCAGCTTCTACCAATTGTTGAACTGTTGCAGACATACAGCCTCCTATATTTTTATTTAATTATTGGCTTACTTAAATGCCCAAGTAAAACCTAAGCCTGCTTGCCAGTTACTTGCTTTAACCTTGTTAGCTGGTCCAATGTGGTCGCTCTCTTGCGGTGCAAAAGCCGCATGTCCATCTACTCTTAACATAGGAAGTAATTGATAGCCCACACCTGCAGAATAGCTTTGCTCCCAAATGGCAGCTGCATTGGTTGCTTGGAAGTATTCAACAACTGCACCAGTTACTGGAATCTGACCAGTGCCACCAGGAAGACCAATAGTATAGTTATTACCAATACCGATTTGACCTGGGTTTAAGTTTCTTTTAATTGGGTCTCTAGCATAACTATAGCCTAAACGCCATTGCGCCTTACCAGTAGTCAGTTGACCACCGAGTGCAAATACTGTTTGGTCTCTAAAGAAGTCCTTATAGAAACTAGAACCAGAGTAGTCTTTATAAATAACATCTGCGTTTAGTTGTAGATTACCACCCATCAAACTATTATTAGCGATACCAACGGCAAACTCTTGTGGTTGTTGCCAAGCATCTGACCAAAACCCACCTTTACCTGGTGCAGTTGGAATAGGCACATTCACTGCTGAATATCCGTTAGAAATGTAATCTTTATAAGTGATTTTCAATGGGCTTCTATAGTAAGCACCAACACTCGTCGCACCCATATCATAAGTAGCACCCAATGTACCTCTAATACCAAAGTTATGCGCTGATGAGCTGTCACCATTCAAGCTAGCTTGTGCGTAACCATTACCGATAGTTGCCATAGCACCTAGAGATAGGTTATCAGTAAGCTTATAACCAGCACCCACGTTTGCCATAAAGATGATCACTTCACCATTAGGGCCAAGGCTACCTGGAATATCTCTAAAATCTGAACCGGCACCGGTAGCGGTTAAACCCAAACCTAACACTACGTTGTCCAAACCAATTCCGCCTAGACCTTGTGTAACTGCGATCGTTGGAATTAGGTATTTGTTAGCATTTGACTCTCCAGACCAAGCTGAACCAGTAGTTGTACCGTCATGCTGAACCTTAATTGTTGGCTCGAAGAATGTAGCTCCAAATGAAAATGTTGTGCCTTCACGATATTGCGTTAAGTTAGCCGGGTTACCAAATACAGCAGCTGCGCCTTCAACTGTGCGTGCAATACTTGCGCCAGCCATACCACCTGTTGCTGGTAATACTGTGTTATTAACATCTGTTCCGTAAGTTGTTGCTTGTGCCATTGGAACAAACAGTGCTGCTATTGCCATTACTAAGATTTTGTTTTTCATTCCCATCCCCTTAAGACTAAATTTAATATTGCATATTGGAGTTACATCTAAAGACAATGAATACTTACTACTCATCAGCCCATTAAGATGTAACGCTTTCATCTACCCCACTTACTAAACCAAACTTTTGATAAACTAGATACAGCTTAGCTGTCACAAAAGCTTCAAACTACACCTGTATAACTCACCCAATACTCTAAGATCACTTATGCAGGCACTCAACTTCTTAACATTAATACATTAAACACATGGACATTTAATTTTCATGCTCTTAACTCTGCTAATTAAGCCGAATTAAATCAAATTAAGCAAAGTATGAACTTGCTACATATGCGCTAAAAACCATGACTTATTAAGCAATTTTTAGACCATATTAACTAACTAATTGTTTTTTATCTAAATATTTCGAATTTACAAAGATAATACACTCAGTTTAATGTCATCAGTGTCACATAAATAGTTGACATAAACATAGTTTATATGCTTTTTGTCATTTTTGTCATTATATATCAGTAAGCGATCACTGAAGTTTACTCAGTTATACTTCTTGACCTCTCTTAGTTTTCTATAAAAGGTTCTACTAGTTATACCGAGCTTAGACGCCAGAGTCTTTTTGTTTTCATAGCTTTCGCTAATTGCCCATTGCAAGTATTTGGATTCCATAATATGTAAGGGCAGTATCTCACCCTGAAACTCATACCTAGCAAGTTCTGTATTTGGCTTATACATCTCTAATTGAGACTCATCCGCTAAGTGACACAACTCAATAATATCTGAATCTACTAAGAGAACCGCCCTTTCCAACATATTTCTGAGTTCACGTATATTTCCAGGGAATGGGTAACTTTTTAGAAACTCAGCAGCCTCTATCGAGAGACTTATTCTTCTATTGGGGAATAGACGATTCAATAATGATTCCGCGAGTAAACTGATATCCTCTTTGCGCTCCCTTAAGGGTGGCATATAGATTGGAAAGGTATTTATTCTAAAATAAAGATCTTGTCTAAAGGTGCCATTATCTACCATGGACTTTAAATCTCTATGAGTTGCGCAGATCAGCCTAAAATTTGTTCTAAGCAGTTCAATGCCACCGACTTTTCGATAAGTGTTGGTTTCGATTAGCCTTAATAGTTTTACTTGCTGAGTAAGAGGAATTTCTCCTACCTCATCAAGAAACAAAGTACCGCCATGCGCCATTTCAACCAAGCCCTTTTTCTCAGTAAAGGCTCCGGTAAAGGAGCCTTTTTCGTGACCAAACATCTCACTTTCGAATAAAGTTTCTGTGAGGCCGGAGCAGTCAACAACGACAAATGCAGATTTACTTCTATGACTTTTTTTATGGAGGATATCAGCTATCACTTCCTTACCAGTTCCTGACTCTCCAAGTAATAAAGCCGGCGTATCGCTTGGTGCTACCCTTTCAACCATACCTAACATTTTGGTAAAGGCTACACTTTTACCCACTGCATGTTCATGACTAGGTAAAACTGATATATGCTGTTGTTTACGTAGAGTCTCTATATAGAATATAGGATTACCGCTCTCATCTAGTATTGGAGTCAGATCTACTTCAACGTGCTCACGACCTCGTGGAGTGTGGTGAATGTGAAATACTCGATGGGTGGATTTAGTTTCTTTAGCGACTTTAAGTGGACAGGCTTCTCCTTGTTGATCACAAGGCTTTAGATAGCGATGAGATACTTCATAACAGCGTTTACCGTTAATCTGCTTTCCCTCACTAAAAACTTTACGATATGCGCTGTTGGAGGCTATGATTCTATAATCTGTACCCAGAACTAATCTTGGCTCAGGTAATGAGTCCAAGAAATCTAATAAGTCCTTACTTACTGATATATCCTTAATTGCCGATACACAGTCAGGCATGATCAACTCCAATCAAACTTTTTCTTGACTGAATGTTAGTCTTAATTACAAATAATATTGATACGTATTAATACTGAGATAATAGGTGTTGTTGCTAGATTCATGACCCTACAACTTAGTATGTATTGTGTCGGTGTTTAATAGACATCCTCGGTACTTCGAACATCCTAAAATCTTCACCACTTAAATCTACAAGACATTCATACTGAATCAATTAAATCATCTCCTATTTCAGAGTATTACTAGATTCGAGTCTTGTAATAGTAGTTGTCAGCTATATCTTTCATGGCTGATACAAGGCCTTCTATTAACTGTCAAATTAGCGGTTCACATTAACAACTATACGCCCCTTGACTTCACCATTTAATAGCTTAGTAGCAGACGCTACTACCTCACTGAGGCCAATCTCGTGACTAATTACGCTTAACTTCTCTATATCTAGATCACTACTCAGACGCCTCCACGCCTCTAGTCGATCAGGGACTGGACATTTCACACTATCGATACCTATCATTTTTACACCTCGCAGAATAAAGGGAGCTACTGAGGATGGAAAGTCCATGCCGCCAGCTAGCCCGCAAGCAGCAACGACACCGTGGTATTTTGTTGTGGCGCATACATTAGCTAGTGTATGGCTGCCAACTACATCAATAGCACCTGCCCAGCGCTCCTTACCTAGGACTTTACCTAACGACGAAAATATGGCTTGATCGAGTACATCGTTAGCACCAAGCCATTTAAGATAACTTACGTCCTTAGATCGTCTACTCACAGCAACTACTGTGTAGCCAAGTTTTGCAAGTATTGTTATAGCGGCACTACCAACACCACCTGTAGCGCCTGTTACAAGTACCTCCCCATCTAAAGGCGTTACACCTTGGCGCTCAAGCGCTTGTATGCACAACATTGCGGTGTGCCGACGGACATTACTTGCTGCGGCGTTAAGTGCGCTGGCATTGGTATCAGCCAATTTCCGTTTAATCGAGCTTTTTGCGCTAGGCCGCCCCAATGACTTTCGCCGACGCCCCAGCCATTAAGCAGCACCGCATCACCACTTTTATATATAGGAAGCGCAGAATCCTCAACAATGCCGACTAAGTCGATACCAGGAACCATTGGAAATTTACGTACAACGGGACCTTTGCCGGTGATTGCAAGGGCATCCTTATAGTTGAGTGTTGAGTAACTGATACGAATTGTCACGTCACCTTCAGGCAGCTGCGACTCCTCTAAGTCTTTGAGGCTAGCACGATAACCAGACTCGTCATTTTCAATCAAAATACCTTTAAACATATCACTATCCTAGCCGGGTATTAGCCCTGCAGTTGAGAGCCTTTTTCGGCAAGCACTTCTAGGCCTGCACGTAACAGTAAATCAGGTGTTTCAGCCAAACGTACTCGTGGTTTTGTTAGACGGCCGCGACGCTGAGCGTTGGACATTTGACTTCCCATAAAAACCATACTAGATCGAACGTCTTGTTAATTCAAGCAACTTTTTATGTAGCTAGAATCTCCAAGTTTTATCCCGCAATACTAAAGACTGAGGAAGTCTTAAACTTATAATTTTACTTATCATATTGCTTTCTATATCGCCACAAGGTTGTTCGACTAACGCCTAGCTCTATCGATGCATCAGTTAAATTTCCCCCACACTTATTGAGAACCTCTTGGATGCTTTTTTTATCCCTCTTTAGACTTTTATTAACTGGTTTGGAGTTAAAGTGTTTAGTAAGCACATTACTGCTTATTTCGGGAGGTAGATGCCTAGTATCAATTTCATTTCCGTCATACATTATTAGTGCGTATTGAATGGCGTTTTTTAGCTCACGAATGTTCCCAAACCAATCTGCAGAAATAAGCAATCTCATAGCTTCAGCAGAAAATGTAGGTATCGCGTTTGTTCCAAGATACTGCTTAAGTAGATGGCTTGCAAGATAAGGAATATCATTTCTTCTTTCTCTTAATGGGGGCAAGAAGATAGGAACCACTCTTAGCCGGTAAAGCAAATCTTCGCGAAACCTCCCATGTTTAACTTCCTCACGAAGCGCTCTATGTGTAGCAGACACGATTCTCACGTTCGCAGTTAACGGCTTCTCACCTCCAACTGGAGTAAACTCTCCGGTTTCGAGAACTCTCAACAACTTTGCTTGTAGTTCAATTGGAATTTCAGCAATTTCATCTAGAAAGAGTGTTCCTCCTCGGGCGCGCTCAAATACCCCAGCATGCACTTTAATAGCACCAGTAAAGGCCCCTTTTACATGACCAAATAATTCGCTTTCAAGTAAGCTTGCATTTAATGAGGCGCAGTTAACAACAACAAATGGACTACTTTGCCTTGGACTCTCCTGATGAATCGCTTTGGCAATTAATTCTTTTCCTGTTCCAGACTCACCACGAACTAGAACCGGCATATTTGTTGCTGCGACTCGCCGAACAATTTCAAAAACCTTCTGCATTGCAGGGTCGTTACTTAATAACCCTTGAAATACAGAGTTTAAATTGTCTTCTCTATACGAGTAAATCGGATTAGTAGCCTGCGGTAAAAGGACTTCTATACCTCCATCAAACTCTCCATCACTATTAGCAAACGCCATTGCATACTTTTTAAACGATCTTTCTACCCCACTCGCTGTATGTAGCCTTAGTAAATACCCTTCAACCTTACCCTTTTCACTTAAAGAGCAGCCCCTCATGCACTCGGTACAGCGATTACCAGAAAGACAAAGCTCCCCAATTAACTCTGAAGATAAGAAACCTAAATGCTTCTCCGCTCCATGGTTCCAATAGCGTATATGCCTATTCTGATCAACGGTAAAAATTACGGCATCTGGTATTAGAAGATTTAATAAAGTAGCAAACTCGAGCCCCTGCGACTGGTTAAGCACATTGTTTAAACTAAATAGCGTTTCATTTATATGTTTCATAGTATCATTATGAAACAAAAATGAATGTTATTAAATACATATTTGAAACATACTCTTACATGATCGATCGTAGATATTATTATAAATATTTGTTTTATATATATATATTATTTTTGGCATCATTCTTGCATAACTATTCTATTAATTTCTAATGATTGAGAGCAATATGATTTTTAAACAGTTTTTTGATACTGAAACGAGTACTTTTACTTATTTGTTAGGATGCGAGAAAACTAAACAAGCAGTCCTAATCGATACCGTCGATGCGAATATAGAACAGTATATATCTGAGCTAAATAAACACAATCTAGAGCTTCTATATACATTAGAAACACATCTACATGCAGATCATATAACGGCTGCTGACGCACTACGTCAACGCTTAGGGTGTAAGAGTGTAATTCATCGAGATGCTGGTGCAAGCTGTGGTGACCTAAAAATTACAAATGGCGTTCGCATTAAAGTAGGTGAGTTTGATATTGAAGTACTCTACACGCCAGGTCATACCAATGGCTGCGTTAGCTATCTAGTCAATGATATGGTTTTTACTGGTGATGCATTACTTATTAATGGATGCGGTAGAACAGACTTTCAAATGGGGGACTCCAGCCAGTTATTTGATAGCATTCATGAGAAAATTTTTACATTACCTCATGAAACACTGGTATATCCAGGACATGACTATAATGGAAATACCGTTTCGAGCGTTGGTAAAGAGTATTTAACAAACGTCCGTATAAAAAATGGGGTTAGCAAAGAAAGCTTTATCGAGTTAATGTCAAACTTAAAACTATCTTATCCTCTTAAAATTGATGTTGCCCTTCCAGCAAACAAAGAATGTGGGCAATTGCCTACGGTATAGTTTAGTAACCAATAAATAACGTAAAAATCATTCACGCTAACCATGAATATAGTTCACATTTCTCCAGAACTCGCAGTTTCTGATCAACTTATATCAAACGATATAAAGGCGTTAGCGTCTCTTGGGTTTCGTAGCATATTCTACCGAGCACCAGGCGAGAAGGATGAAAATCAAGCACACTATGGTGAGATAATTAAAGAAGCCAAGAGAGCTGGAATTGTTGTTCATAATGTATCTATACTTGATGAAAACTCTGAGCTTATAGACATTAAAACCTATGAAGAAATATACAAGCTAACACCGAGGCCGATATTAGCATTCTGTGAATGTAATATAGATGTAATCAAACAATTGGCCGTAAGTGAAACCAAGATAAATAGTGTGCCTAAAGAAAGGAGTGAGGACAAAGCCTCTGATCAGAAAATACTTAAGTCAGTATTAGGTATACTTTCTAATAGCTTAGCTCCAAAATCTCCTGTTGAAGCACACTATCAAATAGTGGTTATCGGTGGTGGTATAGCTGGAGTCGCCATCACTTCAAATCTCCTGTCGCAGGACTCAAACTTAGATATTGTTGTTATAGACCCATCTGACACTCATTATTATCAGCCAGGCTGGACTATGGTTGGCGGAGGTATTTTCTCAGCTAAATCAACGGCAAAATCTATGTCAGGAATAATCCCAAATGGGGCTAAATGGATAAACTCCTCAGTCGCATCATTCAACCCTGCATCAAACCAAATTACCCTTGAAGATAGTAAAATAATTGGTTACGAAATACTAATAGTTTGTCCTGGTATTAAGCTTAACTGGGAAGGTGTTGAAGGCCTGTTAGAAACGATTGGGAAAAATGGCGTCACTTCGAACTACCTATATAAATTAGCACCATATACATGGGAGTTAGTTAGCACCTTGCAAAAAGGACGTGCAATCTTCACCCAACCCCCTATGCCAATTAAATGCACTGGAGCCCCGCAAAAAGCACTGTATTTATCTGCAGATTATTGGCAACGTAATGATCTGCTAAGTAAAGTTTCGGTTGATTTCTACAGCGCAGAGTCGTCCTTACTTGGCGTTAATGATAATGCCGCTAAATTACTTGAACAGACGAAAAAATATGATGTAGGGGTTTATCTCAGCCATAATCTAACGCGTATTGATGGCCCGAATAAGACTGCATGGTTTACTACAACAGACGCCAATAATAAAGCATCTGAAATAGAAACTAATTTCGACTTAATTCATGTCGTCCCCCCGCAACAAGCTCCTGACTTTATTAGAGAAAGCTGCTTAGCAGACTCGACCGGATGGCTCAATGTAAACCAAGTAACACTACAACATAAGGTATATTCAAATATATACTCGCTTGGTGACGTAATTAATTCGCCAAATCCTAAAACAGCAGCAGCCGCACGCAACCAAGCCTTCGTAGTTGCTAGAAATGTATTATTCAAATTAAATCGCGGCAATCATAGTAAACGCGGTGCAAGGTATCATGGAACGGGGTCACGTCCAATCAAAGTAGCACACGGAAAAGTCGTACTCGCAGAATTTGGTTACGCAGACGAATGTTATCTAAACTTCTTAGACAACCCAGCATTAACTTAATATAAACTATTTAAGCAAGTACCGTAACACTTAGCTAATTTAAGCCGGCGAGTGATTACCGACTCTGCATAATACTATCAAAACAATACAAGTACATCACAAGGATTAAAATGGATAATAAAATAGGTAACAATAAGTACTTATACAACTTTAGTAAGTACATGCCTATACTTGCATGGGGGCGTAACTATAATAGCTCTAAGGGTCTAAATGATGTTATGGCCGCAGTAATAGTTACTTTAATGCTTGTACCACAGGCGCTAGCTTATGCAATGCTTGCTGGGCTACCGCCATATGTTGGACTTTATGCAAGCATGCTTCCATTAGTCGCTTACTCACTTTTTGGTACCAGCAGTACTTTAGCTGTGGGTCCAGTAGCTATCGCTGCATTAATGACTGCAAGTGCAGTTGCGCCATACTCCGCAATCAGCTTAGAAATGGGCATGACAGCAGCTATCGTCATGGCTTCTATATCTGGGTTCATACTTGTCTTAGCCGGAATTCTACGACTTGGTTTTCTAGCAAACTTTTTATCGCATCCAGTCATTACTGGTTTCATATCTGCAGCAAGTATAGTAATAGCGAGTGGTCAATTACCGTCCTTATTAGGCTTTTCAGCTTCAGGAGATAACTTAATTATTTTAGGGGCATCTATCTCTAACCAAATTAACCATATTCATCTACCTACGGTACTACTATCAGCTATTACATTATTAACTCTAGTTTTATCTAGAAAATATGCTACCCGTTGGCTCACCTCAATAGGGCTAAGTACCTTTTTAGCACAAACTTTCACCCGCTCAATCCCTGCTCTTTTAGTTTTAATAGGCACTATACTAATACACTTACACCTAGATTTACTAAGTGGAATAAAAACTGTCGGGCATATACCAAGCGGCTTACCAAGCATACATCTTCCAATTGCAGATTTAACTATGTGGAAAGCACTCTTATTACCAGCATTACTCATTACGATAGTGGGTTATGTAGAGTCAATTTCAGTAGCAGAAAACTTAGCTTTAAAGCGTAAAGAGCATATTGATCCTGATCAGGAACTAATTGCACTAGGTGCGGCTAATTTGGCAGCTTGTGTAAGTTCAGGATTACCTGTAACGGGAGGAGTATCACGCTCAGTAGTTAACTCTGATGCTGGCGCTGTTACTCCTGCAGCCGGTTTTTTTACTGCTATCGGAATGGCGTTTGCTACGGTTATAGTCGCCGGCTTGCTAAGTGAGTTACCTAAGTTTGTACTTGCTGCCACTATTACTGTAGCAGTTTTAAGCCTATTCGATATATCTGCCTTTAGCAAAATTTGGAGGCATAGTCGTTATGACTTTGTAGCCTTTATAATGACATTTCTCCTTACATTATTCGTTAATGTTGAGTCAGGTATAACAGCGGGAGTAGTGCTATCAATAGGTATACACCTATATAGAAGTAGTCGCCCCCATACAGCATTAGTAGGCCAGATTGCCGGTACAGAGCATTTTAAAAATATAGACCGCCATGATGTTTACGTATGCCCAAATGTTGTTACTTTAAGAATTGATGAGAGTCTATACTTTGCAAACGCGCGCTTCCTAGAGAATAGAATAATTAACCTTATAGCGGATAACAAGCAAATTAAACATTTGGTGCTAATGTTCTCTGCGGTTAATACAATTGATACTAGTGCAGTAGAAACACTAAGATCAATAAACGAGCAGCTTAGTGAGTTAAATATAGGTTTTCATTTATCCGAAGTTAAAGGGCCTGTAATGGACCATCTACTGCGAACTGATTTCCTTCAAGATCTTAATGGAGAAGTGTTTATGACTCAGTTTATGGCGTATAAAAAACTATCTTGTTTAAGTTAAGGCTCTTGTTGTGAGCTTATTTTAAATCTTTTACTAATAATGACTCTGAACCATACTTCAATAATATTAAGCCAGAAATAAACATAGAGGCCGATACAAACCAAAAAGCGAAATCTATTGAGTTGCTATATTTTATAGTGATACCAATTCCCAGCGCGCCTATGGAGTAACCTATATCCCTCCAAAAGCGGTATATACCTATGGCAGAAGCGCGCCAGCTTTCATCTGCGATATCTGCAACAGTAGCTGACAAGTTAGGGTAGAGCATCGCCATACCTATGCCAGTAATTGCAGCTGAGATGCAGTAAAATACTTTTCCATAGTTGACTGTTATTAATGCAACCCCTACTGCACAAATCCATATTCCCAATACACATAACCTATGGCGTCCGAACTTATCTGAATAAATGCCGAATATAGGCTGTAATAAACCCCATACCAGACCGTATACAGCTACAATTACACCTATATTTTCTAGGCTTATGCCAGTTTGCTTGAGTAGAATTGGAAACATAATCCATATAACAGCATCCACAAACTTCTCAATTAAACCTGCCTGACAAACCGCCATAAGCCTCTTATCTTTCCAAGACACAATCTTAAAAATCTCAATAATACGTCCATAATTAAGTATAAGTTGTTTCTTATTACTATCAACTATATTTAGTTTTTTAGCCTTTAATGCCCAGGGTAAAGTATCTTTGATAAAACTTACACTAAATAATAAAGCTATTAGCGTTGTTGAAATACCTAGTATCAGCAGACTTAATCTCGAATTAAACAATGAAGCAAAATAAGCAGATATTAATCCACCTAGTGCAAGTCCAATATAGCCAGCTGCCTCATTCATTCCTATTGCAAAGCCACGCTCGTTATACAAGGCAATATCAAGTTTTGATGTTTGGGTTACAGACCAAGTTAGTCCCTGATTAATCCCAAGCAGTAATGTCGCAAAAACAATCGACCACCATGATTGAGCTAGGTAAATTACTAGCGGAATAGGCAGTGCAAAAAGCCAGCCTAGAATAAGGATATATTTTCGCCCAAAGCGCTCTGTTAAGTCACCAGATACAAAATTTAATATAGCTTTAGCTATACCAAATGCAACAACAAATGTAGTTAGAAAAACGTAGGAGTTTTTTTGTAGACCAAATTCAGTAAATGCAAGAGTAGGAACTACGGTACGCATAGTCCCTAGCGTAAAACCTACAAATAATACTTGTAGTAATAATTGTATAAACTGATTTAGATTTGCACGAATACCTAGTGGTGGTGTGCACATAGTTTGAGAGATTATTAGTTTATTTAATTACGTCTGCTACGTACGCACTTCTAGCATCCTTTTCTAACTGCTTAACATTAGATCCAGTTAGTGCTTTTAAGAAAGATACTAGTGACTCTTTTTCTGTACTAGTTAATCCTAGTGGACGCATTAATCGGTCTTTATAGGGGTTATCCTCTCCGCCTACATTATAGAAATCTATAACATCCTCTAATGTTAAGAGCGATCCATCGTGCATATAAGGTCCGGTTATCTCTACATTACGCAAGCTAGGTGTTTTATACGCCCAACTATCTTTAGGATCTTCCGTAATCTCAAACCTGCCCACATCATTTTGAGGCGCTTCACTTGCATCGTCAAAATGATTTTGATCGACGACGACTTCTACACCTGGGGCTAGTCTTACCTTTATTTTCTTCTCTTTAAATATTTTATTATTAACTGCGTTATTTCGGCTCCAACCAATCCCTGTATTATGAAATGATTGATCAGTAAATACTGCAGCTTTACTATCGAGTGTATGACAGCTTACACAGCCTGCCTTCCCAGTAAATAGCTTAAAACCATCAATCTCATTTTGATTTAATGCATTTTTATTTTTACCGTAATACCACTGATCAAACCTAGAGTTTCCTGATACTAGTGTACGTTCATAAGCTGCTAAAGCTTGCGAAAAGCGTTCAAGGCTTACTGGACCATTAAACGCATCTTCAAATAGATTTTTATAATCTGCTAGTGATCGCACCTTATCTATCACATAGCCTATAGATGGATTTCCCATTTCATTAAATGCAGTTAATGGGCTAATGACTTGATTTTCTAAAGACGATTCACGACCATCGTGGAATAGTTTTTCTATATAGCCTGCGTTCAAAATTGTTGGTGAGTTTCTTCTGCCAGTTCTGCCTTCAATTCCTACCGCAGTAGCCAGCTCATTTGATGTAAAACCTTGCTCAGGTACGTGGCACATGGCGCAGGATATCGTATTATTATGAGACAGCCTACGGTCCATAAATATTTTACGTCCTAGAGCAACCTTTTTCTCTGATAATTGATTATCGTTTGGAATACTCATAACTGGTAAGCCTAGCTGTTGCTCACTAAATAGAATTGGCTTTACTGGCTTAGAGTTATGGTAGCCTTGATAGAAGAGTATAAATAGAACGGCTAGTAGTATAGTTATAATGAGGTATGATAATTTAAATTTCATTTAATTACTTTTTACGCTTTGCGTTTTGCTCCATCAGCAAGGTCTTGATATCATTCAATACCATTTCTTTAGATAAATATGCAGTCGAATATATTTCTCTAACAAAACCATCTTGATCAATCAGGTAAACTTTCAGTACATGTTGGTACGTTAACAACTTACTTCCGGTATAGGGGTTAAGATTTATGTCAACATTTTGGCCAAACCCGTCAATTAATGGTATTAGAGCATTAACTGAAGATGTTGTAAGAAAGTCCCATTCAATGCCTTTCTTATTTGAGCTTAACATTCGCTTTTCAAGCCCCTTCAGCATCATAGGAGTATCGCGATCTGGATCAAAGCTTATATGTACAAGCCTAATTAAGTCTTCCATCCCCTTAGTCTTTTCAAGACTACTTTTTACATTATGAAAAACACCTAGCGCATACGGACATCCTTTTGCATCCGAACACCCTTCATAGAAAAATGTAAGAAGTGTAATTTTACCCTTTGTGTACTTGGAAATTGGTTGCAACTTGGAGTTTGTATCTAGAACAGTCTGCTTAGGAACAGCAAATATTTTTTGTAACGTATAGGTACCAGGATAAGGTAAACCTGTTTCTTTATTTATAGAGCTAAATGTTGAGTTACTTGAAAGTAATTCCGCCTGACCCCCAGCTTTTTCGCTTTTGGCTATACTGTTTGGAAACCAGGCAGAAAACATAACCATAGCTAACAACAGTGCCATTCTTTTAGTAGTTAAAATTCTTGGCATATATATTACTCTTCTGTTGTTAGTATGATATTAAAACGTTAAAAACTATTACTTAGAGGCAACCTTAGTAGCTGGATCAATCGATGCTTGAAGAGGTTGTAAAGTCTTCAAATCACGAACCTGGAATTTCATATGATGCGCTCTACCTAGCTTCTCTTTAAAGAAGTCGATTTGAAAAGCTAGTTTAAGTTCTTTACCATCCCAGTTATATGACTTAAGGAATTGCTCATTTGCTTTACCCTTCATATCCCAGTTTCCTAGTAGAGATGTTGTGTAATAAACACGCTTACCGTCAAAACTTGGGGACACCATATTCACTTGTGAGCCAATTTTTTTAGTGTAGGTTTCTTTTGGATGAAGTGGATCTGTCATATCCCAGAAACGACTTGTACCGTCCATAAATGTATTAATCCACAAGCCCTTACCACTAGACTCCAAGCTAATATCTACTGGCAATGGGATTTTAGATGGATCACCGATAGTACCTACATCATGTTGTTGCCACTCACCTTTTTCATCTTGTTTATACACAAATATTTTAGATGTTAGAGCTGTCGTGGTAACGGCCCAATTGTCACCAGGCTTAAATGACCAACGTGCTTCTAGTGGTGCACCTGGAGTATCAAAAACCTTAACAGGTTTCATTGACTTATAATCCCACATTACAGCATGATTACCAAACTGCTTCATAGCTTCTGGATCTTTTACAAGCTTACCTAGGTCAGCCATATAATTATTCCAACCTGTAAAGCCAGTTGTAAGCATTGCATTTTTATTAGGATTAATTGCCACATCGTAGCCAAAGCCATCACCGCCATTAGTAGTCGGCATCATTGTGGTTGATACATACTCACCTGAGTTTGTGTATGTAGCCATACCTGTTTGGCCACCGTGATCTTTAGCATTAGATAACGCAGCAACAATCATTCTTCCAGGAGTTGCATAGAATGTGTGAGGACCAACTAGACCGGTCTTATCAACAAAGTTAGTGATTGTATTAACTAGTTTTGGTTTTGCTGGGTTAGTAGCAATATCAAAAATGAAAATCTTATTACTGTCTAATGCACCAGCCCACATATATTTACGATCATCCGTAAACCCCATGTGATGAGCTTCACCACGACCACCGACAGAAACTTTAGCAATCACCTTACCATATGTTTTCGCTGCTGGATTAACACTTACTGTAACTAGCTTATCTGACTCATCGCCAAGACCCTTAACACCTAGTGTCCAAACGTAAACAAAGTCTTCTTGACCTTTAACTAACGGTGTAAATGGTGAGCAACTTGTCTCATCAGCTAACGCAGTAGGAATTTGCACTAGTAAACTTAATCCAGCTCCCACTACTGCTAACTTTGCCATTTTTTGTATAGATAAAACACTTTTTTTGAGTTTCATTTCATATCTCCTGAATGTCTTTTATAGTTCATATTTAACCAACCTAACTTCTACTAGTTAGCCCTTCTCCCCAACATAAATTCCAATGCTTGGCTTACTTGCTCGCCTAATGGGCACTAATTTGCAGCAAATTTCATGCCAGTAAATTCAACTCATTGATATGTATGGAGTTTAATAAAAAACCTAAACCGCTGGTTATTTATTATAATTTTTTAACACCTTAATGTCACAAATACTCAATACTTTTCTTTTTTTGTGACATTTTTGTCATAAATAACACCACGCGCAATTACTAGCAACCGCCTTACTAATATAACATCCTAAAGCATTTAAAGTAGCTGCTAGCCTACCATGACAATAAGTGCGCATAATCTCTAAATTTAGGTTATTCACCTATAACTCTCATATACTCACTACTCGTCATAAGTTCTGACAGTTCGCCTTGATTTACAAACTTGATTGTAGCAATCCAACCATCTTTATATGGATCCTTATTTACAAGTTCGGGCTGAGTTTTCAGCTCTTCATTTATACAGATAATTACACCACTTAACGGTGAAATCAAATCCGAGGTAGTTTCTCTTGATTCTATACCACCACAAATCACACCTCTAGTTACCTGACCACCTACAGTTGGTAAATTTAACTGAACTATGTCACCCAACGTGTCTTGAGCAAAATAGGTTACACCAAATACCGCCTCGTCATCATTCGTCTGTAACAGCCAAACGTGCTCTCTATGATACAGTAGATCTAGCGGGTAGCAGCTCATACGTACCTTTAATCTATCTACACTTAACCTAAACAACCTTACGAGTTAAGCTACCCACTCAACCAAATTTGCTCTACAACCGCAAACCACCACCATCGACTTGGCAATAACTTGCTGGCAACAAACCTCTAAACTTTAAGATAATAAGCTGAGATCTATAATTAGATACATTAGAAACGTCTATCTTTTGTGCTTATAGATTCAGATTAATGCTGAACATAACCGCTCCCCCTCAAAAATAAGACGCGTGATAGCACCAACCTCATCGCCTTAAATACACAGGATAACGGAAAGACTTGCATCTACACTCAGCATCCACCTTAATTTACTTTTGAGAGAGTCACATTAAACCCACTCAAGCCACTCTAGATAACTAACCTTCAGAGGTAGTCGGGTCAATCATACCTTTAATCTGAGAAACTTTATTTGCAGGGAATCCACCTTGCATTGCATGCTCCCTAATAATAGCTTCATTTGGAGCGATATATACACAATACACCTTATCATCAGTAATATAACTTTCAACCCACTGTATTGATGGTCCTAAATGCTTAAGAATATCGCAAGACTTTACAGAAATCCCTTGAAGCTCATCTGACTTAAGATTACCTGCACCCGATATTTCACGTTCAATAATATATTTAGGCATACTAAATTTCCTTAGAATAATAAGTTTGGAGGATTCTCTTAATAAAGAACCGACTAGTTGGTATAATAATATAGGTTTTAAATAAGTCAATACTCCAAACGCGTCAAGAGATGCATAAAATAAAAATTATGAATTCAGATATCATAGAAAAAGACTCTCGCAAGCTGTCCACCAAGGCTTTAGCTACTCAGAGGGAAATACTATTTTTTGCACGAGAGCTAATATTGACCAAAGGCTTCTCTGCAATGACCATAGACGACATCTGCACTGCCGCTGAGATAAGTAAAGGCGCCTTTTTTTATCACTTCAGTAGCAAAGAGGTGTTAGGTGAAAAAGTTCTTGATCAGTTTTGGCACGACGTACTTCAACGCCAAAGCGAGGCTGAGTACAAAAACAACACGGATGCCACTGAATACCTCATGGGGTATATAGACCACATAATTAAGGTCTATCAAGAGCCAGATATACGCAAAGGGTGCATGCTTGCAATTTTTACTATGGAACTTTCAGAAAGTCATCCTAAACTATTTAAGTATTCTGCAGCTTACTTTAAGCAATGGGGTGAACAGCTAAACACAATGCTTACGCAAACTCCATCAGTAGAGCGTATCGACATACAAGCATGGTCTGAATTATTTATTTCGACCTTAGAAGGAGCTCTATTACTAGCTAAAGCAGATAACGATCCGCAAGTTATAGTGCGAGCGCTGAGTTTATACAAAACTCAGCTATGTCGCACATTACACTATCAACTTAACTAGCAACTACTTATACCCTCATAGTATATTATTTATTTATATATAATACATATGGCTAACCTTACCTCCAATGAACCACTTGATAGAAAGTAGCTAGCTAGAACTCTTTGTCTATAGGTATTTCTTCGCATATCAATTCATCTCGATTTAAGCGATTCTTCGTTATTCAAAGACTGGCACTATACTATCCTTGTCAGCGGCAAATAGGCTCAGGCAATAAATCTTTAATGAGCTTGTAGTATACTAGTAAGTTTTACGAAAACTGAAAAACGAAATATTGAATAATCGTAGGTACTCGAATGTCTATTAGAAACAAACAAGTCGGCCATATTCTTAAGGCCCCAGAAAATTTCCTTAGTGATAGTTTAGTTAGCGAAATAAATACGATGGGGCTTAATAGCAAACGTCGTAGTTTCCTAGTAAACAGCTTTCTAGCGGCCAGTTCCGCGTTAGCTAGCGCACCGTTATTAGCTGCCACCCTAAAAAATGATGCCTTTGTCGGTGATCCAAACATCCTAACGTTACCAGAACATTCGAAGAGTCTGGGAAAGGCCGTTGCGACTAATCCATACGGGGTGCCATCAAAATACGAAACTAACTTACTTCGCCGTGAGTCACCTGGACTGACAAGGGTTTCAGCAGCATCAGTCTCCTTTGCACCGCTGCAAGGCCTTTTTGGAATTATTACGCCAAGTGGCTTACACTTTGAGAGGCACCATCAGGGTTGGCAGGATATAGATCCTACTAAGCATAGATTTATGATTAATGGGCTAGTTAAAAACGCTAAAGTTTACACTATGGATGACTTGATGAGAATGCCCTCCGTTTCACGGATGCATTTTATTGAGTGTGGTGCAAATACCGCCATGGAGTGGGGTAATGTAGCAGTACCAACAGTTCAATACTCTCATGGAATGCTAAGCTGTAGCGAGTTTACAGGTGTACTCTTATCAACGCTTCTGGAAGATTGTGGTTACGACAAAAAAGCCGGTAAGTTTCTTCTTGCTGAAGGTGCGGACGGTTCGGGGATGACACGCACAATTCCAATCGAGAAAGCCCTCGATGATGTTCTGGTAGTATGGGGTATGAATGGCGAAATGCTAAGACCAGAAAATGGTTATCCATTAAGACTTATTGTACCTGGTGTTCAGGGAGTATCTTCAGTAAAGTGGCTACGTAGAATAGAAGTTGGTGATAAGCCGTATGCAACAAAAGATGAAGCGGTACACTATATAGACCTTATGCCAGACGGTATGTATCGACAGTACACATCAGTTCAAGAATGCAAGTCTGTGATAACAACGCCTTCTGGGGGTCAAACTCTATTAAACAAAGGTTTCTATAACATAACAGGGCTCGCATGGTCCGGACGTGGAAAAGTAAAGCGTGTAGATGTTTCAGTTGATGGTGGTAAAAACTGGAAAACAGCCAGACTTGAAACTCCAGTTTTATCAAAATGCTTAACTCGCTTTAACATAGACTGGGTATGGGACGGTTCTCCAGCGATACTGCAATCAAGAGCAATCGATGAAACCGGCTACGTGCAGCCTAAAATAAATGAACTACGAGAAGTTCGTGGTACAAAATCCGTATATCACAACAATGCCATTCAGTCCTGGAAGGTTGCAGAATCTGGAGAACTATCAAATGTTCAAGCGTACTAAGATTACCATTAGTATTTTTACACTCTTACTCGGTAGTAGCATCGCAAATGCTGAGCAATTAGTAAACATAGGTAGAAATGCAACGGAACAAGAAGTTGCAGCATGGGACATCGATGTCCGCCCCGATTTTAAAGGGTTACCTATTGGTTCAGGCAGTGTAGAAGCTGGCCAGAAAGTTTGGGAGGGGCGCTGCTCATCCTGTCACGGCACGTTCGGCGAATCAAATGAAGTATTCACCCCCATCATAGGCGGTGTCAGTAAAGAAGACATTAAAACAGGGCGAGTAGCTGCGCTGGTTGGTAATAAACAACCTCAGAAAACTACGATAATGAAAGTTGCAACCCTGTCAACATTATGGGACTACATTCACAGAGCTATGCCATGGAATGCTCCAAAGTCATTATCTAATGATGATGTTTTCGCGGTAACTGCATATATTTTAAATTTGGCCGAAATCATCCCAGATGACTTTGTTTTGACTGACAAAAATATAGCAGACGTCCAAAAACTAATGCCCAATAGAAATGGTATGACTCTTAATCACGGTTTAAGCAATGAACGTGGTACACCTGATGTAAAAAGTAGTGCGTGTATGGCTAATTGCACTAAAGAAGTAGTAATTAGGTCAAGCTTACCCGAGGTTTCAAGGAATGCTCACGGAAATATACGATTACAAAATCGTAATTTTGGTGCCATACGTGGGGTTGATACAACAAAGCCGCCATCAACAAAGGCTGCAGCAGATACCTCAAATGCACCTAAAATTGAACCTAATGAGCCTCAGACTAGTAAAGTTAGTGCCTTAGACATAGCAAAGCAAAACTCATGTTTAAGCTGTCATGGAGTCAATAACAAAATACTTGGGCCAGGATTTAACGAAGTGGCAAAGAGATATAAATCCGAGGCCTCCGCAGAAAAGCAGCTAATTGCAAAAGTTAAAAATGGCGGAAGTGGTAACTGGGGAAGTGTAGCTATGCCAGCACACGAACAGATGAGCAACGAAGATATTAAGCTAATAGTCAATTGGATTCTAGCTGGCGATAAGTAAATAGCTTAAAATGCTATAAGGTAATGTCGATAAATAGTCTTAAAAATTAAATTGAGCTTAATTTTACTAATTAAGCCATAGATTAGGAGAGTTTCATGAATCAAAGTAGAAGAAATGCTTTACGATCAATATCGTTGGTAGGTTTAGCTTTATCGAGCAGTATGTTCGGTTCATTAAGTGCATTTGGAGCAGAGTGGAAACAAAAAAACTTTGAAGCAAAAACATTAGAAGATACCCTAAAAGAATTAGGGGTAGATAAATACACGATGAGCAGCGAAGTAGCTGTTAATGGAGCTGAGATTGCAGAAAACGGTGCAGTTGTTCCTATTTCAGTAAGTAGCAATCTCCCAAATACTGAGTATATGGCAATATTAGTAGAAAAAAACCCCAACCCACTATGTATCGCCTTCAATATACCAGAAGGTACAGAGGCAGCAATTACCACACGAGTTAAAATGGGTGGCACGTCAAATGTATATGCTATAGCAAAATCTGATGGGAAGTGGTTTGCCGCCAAAAAAGAAATCAAGGTCACTCTCGGTGGCTGCGGTGGTTAATTGAAAAAACTACACATATCAAAATTGAAAAATTAAAGGAATAAAAAATGGCTGATCCAATGCGTATTCGAGCTGTATTAAATGGCGAAAAAGTTGAAGTAAAAATTTTAATTCGTCACGATATGGAAACAGGTAAGCGCAAAGATTCCACAACAGGTCAAGTAATCCCTGCCCACTTCATACAGACGCTTACAGCAAAGTGTAATGACAAAATCGTTCTAGATACCGTTATGGGAATAGCTGTATCCAAAGATCCATTCTTGTCATTTAAATTCAAGGGTGGTGCAAAGGGTGATAAATTAAGCGTTACTTGGGTAGATAATCTAGGTGACACACGAACTGACGTAGCAATGATTTCATAATTAATTTAAGAATTTTTAGTATTTAGGAGTTGTCATGAAACCAAAGCTCGTAATAACAGCACTACTACTTCTCAATGCATTCAGTTATGCGCATGCAGACGGCTCTTCTTCTGACGAAATTGCGAAATATCGCCAAATCCTATCCGAGGGCAATCCAGCGGAGCTATGGGAAATGCGTGGGGAAGAGTTATGGAAAAAAAAAGCTGGTCCTAAAAATGTTTCTTTGGAGCAATGTGATCTAGGTAAAGGCCCAGGAATACTAAAAGGTGCCTATGTCGAACTACCTAAATACTTTATGGATGTAAATAAAGTAATGGACCTAGAACAACGACTCATATACTGCCGCACAACCCTTCAGGGCTTGACGGTTAAACAGGCAACTGCCGTTCCATTCGGCTCAGTAGGACATCCGTCCGATATAGAACCACTAGTGGCTTACATCGCTGCGGAGTCTAGAGGAATGGCCATAAAAATATCAACAAAGCATCCTTTAGAAAAAGAGGCTTATGAGGTAGGTAAAAGATTGTTCTACTATCGCGCAGGTTCTCATGATTTTGCATGTGCCACATGTCACTCACAAGATAATAAGAGAATCCGCTTACAAGATTTATCTAATCTAGTAAATAAGTCAGATGCACAAAAAACTTACACTACCTGGCCAGCGTATAGGGTTTCGCAAGGTGAGGTCCGAACTATGCAGCACCGATTAAGCGACTGTATGCGTCAGCAACGTTTTCCAGAGCCAAAATATGCGTCCGAGTCTATGACATCACTAATAATGTTTATGGCAAAAAATGCAGATGGCGGAATTTATGATGCCCCAGCACTTAAACGATAAGGAACTCTAAAATGAAAAATCTAATCGTCTTATGTTCTCTCACTGCGATAATAGCAGCCTGTGCAACGACTTCAGAGGTAGAAAAAAACTACGATAAAGTTATGCTTAACTTATTGAAAACAGACTTCATATCAAAAGGTCCTGCCACAGTCGAAAGAATATTAACTCAAGATGACGTGCAAAAAGCATGCAGTACTTTTACAAGTGCTAATTCTGATAAGGTTTCAGAAGCAATTCAAAAGAGCCAGCTCAGCACTATAAAATATCCATCAGACTCAAACTATTTAGGTAGTTGGTCAGAGGGTGAGAAAATTGCCCAAAATGGACGAGGAATGCAATCATCAGACGAGGTAGGGGGAGTTAATGGTGGGAATTGTTATGCATGTCATCAAATAACAAAAGCTGAGATATCTTATGGCAATATAGGCCCATCTCTCTACCACTACGGGAAACTGCGTGGATCAAATGAAGCAACACTCAAGTACACTTGGGCGAAAATATATAATTCACAAGCCTTTACTGCCTGTTCAAATATGCCACGATTTGGTCACTCTGGAATATTAAATGAGAAACAGATTAAAGATGTAATGGCACTCCTACTAGACCCAGCATCACCAGTAAATAATTAAATTTAAGGAATTAAATGTCTATAAATCGTCGTGAGTTTATACAGTTACTTGGAGTAGCGGCTGCTAGTGGCATGCTACTAGATTCAAAGTCTATATTAGCTGCTTCTACTCAAGATAAGCTTTATGAAGTACCAAAATTCGGCAATGTGCATATACTTCACTTTACAGACTGTCATGCACAGTTAAAGCCTATATATTTCAGAGAGCCGAGTGTTAATATAGGAGTTGGTCAAGCAAAAGGACACCCTCCTCATTTAGTTGGCGAACAGCTATTAAGCTATATGGGGATTAAAGCAAATACCCCAGAAGCCTATGCATTTTCATATCTAAATTTTGAATCAGCAGCACAATCCTACGGAAAAGTAGGTGGTTTTTCTCACTTAAAAACTTTAGTTGATCGCATGAAAGCGTCTCGTCCTGGAGCATTGCTGCTGGATGGAGGAGATACATGGCAGGGGTCTGCCACTGCGTTATGGACTAACGGCCAGGATATGGTAGATGCGTGCCTAGAGTTAGGGGTCGATGTGATGACAGCACACTGGGAAATGACTCTAGGAGATAAGAGAGTTAAAGAAATTGTAGAAAAAGACTTTAAAGGCAAGATAGATTTTGTAGCTCAAAATATCAAAACTAATGACTTTGGTGACCAAGTATTCAAGCCGTATACATTAAAAGAAATGAATGGTGTATTAGTCGCTATAATCGGGCAAGCATTTCCTTACACCCCAATAGCAAACCCTCGGCACTTTGTGCCAGACTGGACTTTTGGGATTCAAGAGGAAAACCTGCAAAAAATGGTCGATGAGGCACGTAGTAATGGTGCAAAAGTAGTTGTACTATTATCGCATAATGGTATGGATGTTGATCTTAAACTTGCATCTCGTATTCGGGGGCTAGACGCCATAATGGGAGGCCATACGCATGATGCAATTCCTGTTCCCGTGATTGTCGATAATGCAGGCGGTAAGACTTTAGTGACTAATGCGGGTAGTAATAGTAAGTTCCTAGGCGTTTTGGATTTCGATGTGCGCGGTGGAGCGATTCAAGGATTTAGATATAAGCTCTTACCAGTATTCTCTAACTATCTGCCTGCAGATAAGAAAATGGACGCTCTCATCAAAAGAGTTAGATCGCCATTTGAAGATAAATTAAATGAGAAATTAGCGGTTACGCAAGACACGCTCTATCGACGGGGTAATTTCAATGGAACTTTTGACCAGTTAATTGTTGACGCTATGATTGATGTAAAAGGAGCAGAGATCGCATTTTCACCTGGATTCCGCTGGGGTACATCACTATTGCCGAATAGTGACATACTAATGGAGCACCTAATGGATCAAACAGCTACCACGTACTCTCACTCTACTGTGACCGAAATGACCGGTAGCACTATCAAAACGGTAATGGAAGATGTAGCCGATAACTTATTTAATCCTGATCCGTATTATCAACAAGGTGGTGATATGGTAAGGGTCGGAGGTATGACTTATGCTATAGATCCAACCGCCAAAATGGGTGAAAGAATCCAAGATATGCGTCTTAACGGTAACTTAATTGATGCGAATAAGAAATACAAAGTCGCCGGTTGGGCACCTGTAGCCGAGGGAGCCTCCGGGGAGCCTATCTGGGATGTGGTTGCAACTTGGTTAAAATCTAAGAAGTATATAACCCCAAGAAAACTAAATGCACCGCGTATTATAGGGACAACTAATACTCAGTCACATGGAGTCTAATTAGCTTAGTTATAAATTAAAAAAATAAATGGGAAAGTATATGAAGAAGTTTTATAACATATTATTTTTGATTGTACTTTCACTTTCATTGAACGAGTCAGTCATCGCTGCTGATGCTAGTTATTCAATTAAGTTAATGACGCCCGAGACTGCCTTAAAAGCTGCATTGGCAGGTCTTAAGGAGTGCAGAGATAACGGGTTTCAAGTCACAGTAGCTGTAGTTGATCGAACAGGTCAAACGCAGATATTAATACGAGATAGATATGCAGGTATGCATACAGTTGGTGCAGCAACAGACAAGGCTTGGACCGCCGTGAGCTTTAAATTAAACACAAGTCAGTTCTCAGATAACACCCAGTATAACAAAGACTCAAGTGGAGTTAGGCACATACCTAGAGTTCTAGCATTAGGCGGTGGTATAGTAGTCGAAGCCGGAGGAAATTTATTTGGTGCGATTGGAGTATCTGGTGCACCTAGTGGCATTCAGGATGATAAGTGCGCCAAAGCGGCAGTAGCCTCGATCATAGAGGATCTTGAAATGTAACTTTTAGTCATTCAGAGGATCTTTGAGTATGGTTAAGCCATAACAATTAAACTCTAATAGTATTAGATGCCTCTGATGACAACCTAAGAAGCTCTTTAACTCATCGAGCCTCAAAAACTATGAATAGCCAATACCATGGCTAACATTATAGAAAACCAATAGGATATTGATTTACTCCTATTTAAATAAACTACATACTTTATGATGCCTCACCCTGATTATGCAAAATATCACGTGTTAGATCAATGTTAGGCACTTCAACAAAGGAGATTTAATGGCATATTCAGAAAAATTCCAGAAACTATCAGATGCCGCTCGCTCGCGCGTAAAAGAGGTATTACCCGAACAAGTAAACGAGCTACTAACGGCAGGTGCAATCGCATTAGATATTCGCGATAAAGAAGAGTACGATATCGATCATATCGAAGGCTCCTTGAATGTCAGCCGCGGCAAACTCGAGATGAATATTGAGAGTATAATCCCCGATCTCGATACGACGATTCTCTGCTATTGCAACGCCTTCAATCGAGGAGCTCTATCAGCAGATACGTTACGTAACATGGGTTATAAAAATGCCGTCTTTATTGCTGGTGGCTTGAAAGGCTATCGCGCGTTGAGTTGATCTAAGTAATTCATATGACATTTGTGACTAGCTTACTGTATGTTTAAGTCCCTTACGTTAGCGTGCTATTTATAAGAGCAATTCAATAATACTCTTTAAAAAAGACTTTAAATGTTTATAGATGTTTGTTTTAGTAACTACACTTCAGGCCAACCCTGCAGTTAATACATCGATTTGCAAATATAAGCTTTTAAACACACAAGCTTTATATTGGGTTGTCTAAAAACTTAAGATAAGCAAAATTCGTCAAAACTATTTTTCTACCAACGTACGAGTAAGGACAGTGCTCTCACTTGCTTTTACCTGACCAGTAATATGGGTGAAGCCTGTTACTAACTTCACTCATCGCTCAGGATAGAGTTGCTATTTTTAATCCTATGAGTAGCTGATTAAGTAGAGCTATAGAGTACGGGTAAACGATTAATGCTGTAGATAAATACGATATTGATCAAGTATGCTAAACTTTAAAATAAACTATTAAAGGAATCAAATGGTTTCAGACCCAAGGGTTTTTTTTGCTGCAGAACGCACTTTATTGGCTTGGGTGCGATCAGGAATGGCCGTCATGGCACTTGGCTTTGTTGTAGCTAAATTTGGCCTATTTTTATCGTTGCTCTCAGCATCAAGTCATGCAAGCCATGTTTTGCATCCAAATAACGGGCTTTCAAATATTTTTGGCATTACGCTCGTAATTATTGGCGTAGCTATTACATTAGGAGCTCAGTTAAATCATCATTTTTATGTAAAAACCCTTCCGCCTGAAGATGTACCAGCGTTAACAATTTCTTGGTTGGCTTCTTTACTCACTGTTTCCATTGCGGCCGTAGGTATACTACTAGCCTTTTATCTTTTTATTGCGTGAAGTATATCTACTTCAAAACTTAATACTACGATGCCTTAAGGTAAACTATCCCGCTAGTATTAAACACCACACTACTAGCACTATTAAAAGCGCAAAAAGTACCGCCGCACTGCCGATATCTTTAGCTCGCTTTGCAAGTACGTGATGCTCTGTTGAAGTGTGGTCTACGGCTGCTTCAATCGCTGAGTTTAATAACTCCACAATCATGACCAGTAACACGCTGGCAATCATTAAGGCTTTCTCAATGGAAGTTTTACCTAAATAAAATGCTAACGGAATTAATACAATCGCTAAAAACACTTCTTGCCGAAAAGCATCCTCATGCTTAAACGCCGCTCTAAAACCCTCTACTGAATAACCAAACGCGTTAATCAAACGACGTAAACCAGTTTTTCCCTTGAATGGGCTTTCTATACTAGACTTCATGTTTTTCTAGACTTTCTACATTAAATAATCGCGCAATATTAACATGCTTACTCGCAGCACTTAAAGCCTTGCGTTATCATAGTACTTTTTCCATACATAAGGCATTAAAAATGGCACGCACAGTCAATTGTATTAAATTAGGCAAAGAAGCAGATGGTATGGACTTCCCTCCATACCCAGGTGAGCTTGGCAAACGTATTTACTTAAACGTGAGCAAAGAAGCATGGGCAGCATGGCTAAAACAACAAACCATGTTAGTGAATGAAAACCGCTTAAGCTTGGCAGACCCCTCCGCTCGTAAATATTTAACCGAACAAACTGAAAAGTACTTTTTTGGATATGGCGCGGATACAGCTAGTGGGTATGTGCCTGAGAAACAATAGTTCTAATTAATGTCTATTTTACGTTAGGCACTAAATATGTCTCTACCAAACTACTCCAAAAGCCGTCATTTTCTAATGCTCTTTAACTTTGATAATGTCTGCAGAGCTAATACATCAAAAAACCAAGTAGGTTGGGTTCTTGAATCCACGCATCACTCATCTAACCACAGGTGTAGCGCATGGGCCTTATAACCTTGCTCTACAAATACTAAAATCCAAACTCACATAAAACAATACCTCTGTAGGCCGCATGTATATCGACTTGCAGAGGCATTACTTTTAGCCCTAACGGCTTATTTTAATTTACTTTTTATAAGTTTTTACACCATCAGCAGTTGCTAACAGCAGTACATTGGCTGGGCGAGCAGCAAACAAGCCGTTTGTCACCACGCCAACAATTTGATTAATTTTAGCTTCCATCTCCACTGGGTCCGTGATGTTTAAACCATGTACGTCTAAAATCACATTACCGTTATCTGTTGTAAAGTTGCGCAATTCTGGCTGGCCACCCAGTTTTACCAATTCACGTGCTACATAGCTGCGTGCCATTGGAAGCACTTCTACAGGCAGTGGGAATTTACCTAAGGTTGGTACGTATTTAGTTTCATCGCAAATACAAATGAATTGTTTGGCTACTGCTGCCACGATTTTCTCACGTGTTAACGCGCCGCCGCCGCCTTTAAGCATGTGTAGGTGCTCAGTAATTTCATCAGCGCCATCTACGTAAATATCCATGCCATCAATATTGTTTAAATCGAACACTTCAATGCCGTGACCACGTAAACGTTGCGCTGTCGCCTCGCTACTTGCCACCGCACCTTCAATCTTGTGTTTTACTTTTGCTAGCTCTTCAATAAAGAAGTTGGCGGTTGAGCCTGTGCCCACACCAATGATACCTTCTTTTACATACTCAACCGCTGCTTTAGCGACTTGTTGTTTTAATTCGTCTTGGGTGTATGCCATTTTTCGTAAATCCCTAATAAATTCTTTATAATGTAAGTCAATTCAACATAATACACCGCGCAGGTGTTTTTAAAAATACGCAATGACAATCGACTATAGACAAAAAATAGAAAACTCTCACGTTTACGACGTGGCTAAAAAAACCCCATTAGAATTTCAAGCGAGCTTGTCGGCACGTATTGATAACCGCGTGCTGCTTAAACGTGAAGATATGCAGCCAGTATTTTCATTCAAAATCCGTGGCGCTTACAATAAAATGGCAAGCTTACCTGCCGATGTACTAAAGCGTGGAGTGATTGCGGCTAGTGCGGGCAATCATGCACAAGGTGTGGCGATGAGTGCGAAGAAGCTAGGTTGCCGTGCAGTTATTGTGATGCCAACAACAACACCCGCTATTAAGATTAATGCGGTACGTAGCTACGGCGCCGAGATTGTATTATTTGGTGATAGCTATTCAGACTCTTACGTAAAAGCACTCGAATTAGAAAAAACTGAGCGCCTCACCTTTGTACATCCTTATGATGATCCTGATGTCATCGCAGGGCAGGGTACGATTGCGCTAGAAATTTTAGAGAGAAATCCACAACCTATAGAGGCCATATTTTGCTGCGTAGGCGGCGGTGGTTTGCTAGCTGGTGTTGCAGCTTATGTCAAAGCGTTACGTCCAGAAATCAAAGTGATAGGTGTTGAAGCAAAAGATGCTGAAGCAATGACTGAGTCACTTAAAAATGGTGAGCGCGTCATGCTGGAGCAAGTCGGTTTGTTTGCCGATGGTGCTGCGGTTAAACAGGTAGGCGAACATACCTTTGCCCTTGCTCAACAATATGTAGACGAAATGATCGTGGTAGACAACGACGCAATTTGCGCTGCGATTAAAGATGTATTTGAAGATACGCGCAGTATTCTAGAGCCAGCTGGAGCATTAGCAGTAGCTGGGCTAAAAGCCTATGCTGAGCGCGAAAATCTACATGGTAAAACCTTGATCGGCATCGCTTCTGGTGCCAATATGAATTTTGATAGACTACGTTTTGTTGCAGAACGTGCTGAAATCGGAGAAAAGCGTGAAGCAGTATTAGCGGTAACGATTCCAGAGAAGCCAGGTGCATTTAAGACATTCTGTAATTTGCTGGGTAATCGCAATATTACCGAGTTTAATTACCGTTATGCAGATGCCAAAGTCGCGCATATTTTTGTAGGCGTGGCAATTGTCGACCCCACAGAATCTGCAAAACTTGTGGCCGACTTGCAAGTACAAGGACTGCCAGCACTAGATCTAACCGATAATGAGGTTGCTAAATTGCACTTACGCCATTTAGTTGGTGGGCATGCGCCACAAGCTGAAAATGAAGTGGTATTTAGATTTGAGTTTCCCGAGAAGCCAGGCGCACTTATGAAGTTTTTGGAAACCATGGGGCATGATTGGAACATCAGTCTATTTCATTACCGTAATCATGGTGCAGACTTTGGTCGCGTACTCGTTGGTATGCAGGTACCACCGTCAGATAGCGCTGAGTTCAATATCTTTTTAGATAACTTAGGTTACCCATACTGGGATGAAACGCAAAATCCAGCATATAAATTATTCTTAGGTTAATTTATTTTAATCAGTTATTTAAATAAATTAAAGCTATAGCCTGATTCTCTCCTGTTATACATAGTCTAATTTTAATATCCACTTTTTATAGAAATCAGCACATGATCAGTTGAACCTTAGTTCATTTAACATGCCCAAATGACAACATTAATTAAGTAGAATATAAAGTAGCTTGCTAAGGAGGAGTAAAGAATGAAGTTAACGCATGTAGTAGTTGCGGCGGTAGTCAGCCTAAGTGTTGGAGTCAACGCCTGTGCTGCAGATCGCGGCAAAGCCTATGTTTCTAACCAAGATGGCGGCATATCAGTAATTGATTTAAACACGCTCACCACCACAGCAACGATTGATGTTAGAGGCGAAGGTCCACGTGGTTTAGGTGTGACTGATGACGGCAAACTATTAGTGGTGGCTACGCGCGACAATGGTAGTGTTTCCGTTATTGACACTTCAACAAATGAAGTGATCAAGCAAATTCCAGTAGGTCAAAACCCTGAGTTTGTCCGTATTAGAGGCAACTATGCATTTGTATCTTATGAACCAAATTCTAAAGGTGGCCCTCCACCTACACCAGGCTCAGATGCAGCAAAAACAGTGGCAAAAGCAGACGCCGATGATAACAATGAGCCAGCGCGCATTGGCATTATTGATTTAAAACTAGGTAAAAAAGTACGTGAAATCATTGGTGGCCCTGAAACCGAGGGTGTTGAGTTTAGTAAAGATGGTAAACAGCTAATAATTACTAACGAAGCAGATAATACGGTTACCGTAAACGATGCTAAAACAGGCAAACTACTTAAAACCATTAAAACACATCAATACGGCGATAGACCACGCGGTGTTAAAGTGTCACCTGATGGTAAAACCTATTTAGTAACGCTTGAATACGGTAATAAATTTATGGTAATGGACAAAAACTTCAAAGTGCTACGTACCGTAGATACAGGTGCGACACCTTATGGCATTTCATATGACCGTAAAGGCGAACGTATTTTTATTGCGGCAAACAAAGCCAAAACACTAGAGGTCTTTGATGCTAAAACCTATGCGAAAATTAAAGATATTCCTACAGGCAACCGCTGCTGGCATTTCACATTCACCCCAGACGATAAAGAAGTTTTACTAGCATGTGGGAAGTCTGATGCGGTGTTTGTCATTGATGCCGATAAATTAGAAATAAAACAACAAATTGAAGATAAGAAAATGCCGTGGGGCGTAGTAAGCTACCCTAAAAGTATGGGTAGTTTGGATACTGCTATCCAATAACTTAGTAATCATTCTAGCTTAAAAGCCTCGAAGCTCGAGGCTCTTTTACTTGAGTTGATTGATAATAAAGTCCCACTCTTTAGGATCTACAGGCGTAATAGATAGGCGGTTGCCTCGTTGTAAAATCCGCATATTGCTTAACTCTGGATATTCACGCAACTCTTTCAAGCTGAGCAAGCGCGTTTTACGCACAAGTTTTACATCCACATTAAGCCAGCGTGGGTTTTCAGGCGTCGCTTTTGCATCGTAATATTTATGGCCTTTAATAAACTGTAAGCGGTCTGGATACGCTAACTTACACACTTCTGCAATGCCGGCAATACCTGGTACGTCACAATTAGAGTGATAGAAAAATACACCATCTCCCACCTTCATTTGGTCACGCATGAAATTACGTGCTTGATAGTTACGAATACCGTACCAATCTACAGATTGATTTGGAAAGCCAGCCAAATCATCAATCGATACATCAGAAGGTTCAGATTTCATCAACCAATAACGCATATTTTTACCTTAATTAAATTCTAAATTTAGCGATATGATAATCTATAACTAAATTCAATTATAAACTTTTACACGAACACTTAATCTAGCAACTAAACAGAGATAAACAATGGCAAAATCACAAGATAAAAACGTACTTGGTACCGCATTACAAATTTGCAGTTTAGATCCATTAACAGGCTTTACCAGAACAGGCTGTTGCGACACTAACATAGATGATAACGGTAGCCATACAGTATGCGCACAAATGACTAATGAGTTTTTAGCGTTTTCAATTTCTCAAGGCAATGACTTAAGTACACCCCGCCCAGAGCATGGCTTTGAAGGATTAAAAGCTGGAGACCGTTGGTGCGTATGCGCAGCACGCTGGTTAGAAGCTTCAGAGGCGGGCTTCGCACCGCCAGTTATCTTAGAAGCATGTCACGCTAGATGCTTAGAAATTATAAGCTTAGCAGATTTGAAGTATCACGAACTAAGATAGGCTGAGCTGAACCAGCACCTAGCATATTCTTGGTCTGTATTTACTAAAACGCATTATTCAGATGCAAGAGTGAGGGGAGTTCTCCACGGATTAGCCTAAGCCAGCATCCTGAACCAAAAAGGCTCAAGTGGTAACGGCCTAGAGCGCATTAGGTACACCCACCAAGAGGCTCTTAAAAGAACACTCAACTTAAGGCGCGCACACAACACTCGAATAACCAAAACCGATGCTATAGACTAGTTCAAGGAATTATTAGCTTAAACCGCACCGCAGAGAACAAACTTTAAAACTGGAATTTTTGTTTCAGTTAAATGATCCACCGACTAAATACTAAAACGACTAAGGTAATTTTACTATTGTTATGTAGTCATTTTATGACCATTGAAATATTTATTTTATAGCGCAGACTTTATCGATTTGATCTTGCATATTCGTAATTCTGCGTTTGAAATCGCCCACATCCACAGTACCGCTTTTACTATTGAGCAGCTCATGCGCTAAATTTAGCGCCGCCATCATCGCAATTCGTTCTACACCAATTACTTTACCGCTATCGCGTATATCACGCATCTTTTTATCTAAGAAGTTAACCGCGTTAATCAAACCCGGGCGCTCTTCATCGGTACACGATACCGTGAAATCACGCCCCATGATATTAACATCTACGCCTTTTATATCGCTCATTTTACTTACTTAAGCCTGCGTTAAGGCAGGCGCTCCATCAAGGCTTCAATGCGTTCGCTAGCTTGCGCCATGTTTGCTTTCAACAATACGGCATTATTTTGTGTTGCATTTAAATCAAGGCGCAACTGCGCATTCTCACGGCGTAAATCACTACACAATGAAATTAAGCCTGATAATTTTTCTTCTAACGCTTTTAAGTCCGCATCCATACGACCACTATAATTGAGAAAATTGATTATAGTCAATAGGTAACAAGTAATTTTCAAAGTATTACAATATATGTAAATTATTGTGAATGAATTTTTTCGTGCCAGCGAAGCAATTTATCGATATAATCCGCACTTGTTGTTAGGTGCCAAGTTTGTTTTCTACAAACAAGGTGAAACTGGGAAATAGGTGCATTACCGCTTAACGCGTTAATAATTCCTTCGCTGCCCCCGCAACGGTAAGTAAGCTTTTGATTCATTCAAATGATTTTGCAATATGCCACTGAGTTAGTCCTTAGAAAAAAGGCAGACTTGGGAAGGTGCAAATCAGTTGGTTAAGAACTAAATATTAGTTTTAACCAGCGCTTATAAGCCCGGAGACCGGCCTAAAAACACCGCCTTATGTTAAGGCACGCTAGGCAATACCGCGGGGTGACGGTAAACAAAGGCTGCGCTATTCGTGTCGTTATTTCGTGCGCGCGCTCTTTTTATAACCACCCTCCGTATTCCCTAGTTTTAAAAATCCACATGCGGGGTCGCATGTCATTTAGGGAAATATAATGAAAAAATCTACCATTGTCAGCCTTGTTGCGCTGGCATTCACACCTTCTGCTTTTGCAGCAGAGACCGCCATTCAAACTGATGATGTTGTGGTAACAGCTAGTCGCGTTGCTCAACCTCGTGAAAGTGTAATTGCAGATGTTACCGTGATTAATCGCGAAGAAATCGAACGTGCTGGGCAATCTACTTTTATTGAGCTTTTACAAGCTCAACCTGGGGTTGAAATCGCTTCAACTGGTGGCGCAGGAACAACATCTAGTGTGTTTTTACGTGGAACCAACGCCAGCCAAGTGATTGTATTAATTGACGGCATGCGCGTCAGCTCAGCCACTTCTGGCACTACAACATTTGAAAACATTCCTTTAGCTCAAATAGAGAAAATAGAAATACTTCGTGGGCCTGCAACCAGCTTGTATGGGCAAGATGCAATAGGTGGTGTAATTCAAATTTTCACTAAAAAAGGAGAAGGTAAGCCAGAGCTTTATGCAAGCATAGGTTATGGTAGCAACAACACGAGAACTGCTGATGTGGGCATTAGTGGTACGATAAGCGACACTAAATTTTCTCTATCTGTTTCAAGTTCAAACACGGATGGCTTCTCTGCACTTCAAACCAGTTACGATATAGACAAAGATAAAGATGGTTATCGTAACTTGGCTGTTAGTGGGTCAGTTTCTCACCAAATTGCCGAAGGTCATGAAATTGGTATCCAATTATTTAATAGTGAGGGCCATAGCAATTACGATAGCAGCGTGAATACTTTTAGGAACTATGTCGACTTGTCACAATTGAGCTTTGGTTTGTTTAGTAAAAACCAATTCACATCCAACTGGAAATCAACTGTGCGTATTGGCGAAGGTATTGATGATCAATTTAATAAATTTGATGCTAGCTCTAGCGGTAAATTTAAAACCGAGCAAAAACAGTTTTCTTGGCAGAATGATATTGGCTTACCTGTTGGCACATTGACATTGCTATATGACAGACTTGAGCAGAAAATTATTTCAGATACACCATATGAAAAAACTAAACGTAATACCGATGGTTTTTTAGTGGGCTACTTAGCTGACATTGGCAATCATAGTGTACAAACGACATTAAGAACAGACCATAGTGCGCAATTCGGCACCAATACCACAGGAGGTATTGGCTATGGCTATAAAATCAATCCTAAGTGGCGCGTAACTGGCAGCTATGGCAAAGCCTTCAGAGCCCCAACTTTCAACGATTTATACTTTGCGTTTGATGTTAGTGGCATAGCTTTTCCATTTAACAACCCTAACTTAAAAGCCGAAAAGTCTGAAAACCTCGAAGGTAGTTTGCGTTACCAAGATGAAGATAAAGATGCATCTGTAACAATTTATCAAAATAACATTGATAACTTTATTACATTGGACCAGTCTTTTTTACCCACCAACGTAAACGCTAAAATTGAAGGTCTCACTTTTGCCGCTAGCGAGCGCTGGAGTAGCTGGCTGCTAAAAGGTAGTATTGATGTGCAATCTCCTAGAAACCAAGAAAATCACAACTTATTGGTACGTCGTGCAAATCAACACGCCAGCTTAAACCTAAGTAACTCTTGGAATAACTGGCGCTTTTCTACTGAGGTTATCGCCTCCTCTGAACGCTATAACGATGCAGACAATCAAACACGCTTAGCTGGTTATAGCTTAGTCAATCTAATCGCGGACTATAAAATCAATAGCGATTGGAACATTCAAGGGCGAGTTAATAATTTATTTGATAAAGACTATGCACTAGCTTATGGCTCTACTGCTATTGATAGCAACTTTGGCACACCTAGCTTTAGCGCGCCTTACAACACGCCAGGTAGCAATTTATTTGTAAGCGTACGTTACTCACCGAATAAATAACAAATGACGCTCATCAGACAAAATGAGCTGATAAGCGTTACAATACAAGCAAATTTAAATTGGAGTTTTTCATGTCTACATTCAACAACAAAAGTTTTTGGCAAGGTGCTGTTTTAATCGGTTTAATCATACTCACTCGTATGAATCACTTTGGTGACAATGTGTACTTGCCTGATGCAACCTTAGCGGCCTTGTTTTTAGGTGGCTTGCTGATTGCTCGTAGTAGCTGGTTGTCACTTGCAATCGCTGTGGCATTTGGTATGGATTTTTATGCTTTAGGTTTTAAAGGTGTTTCTGATTACTGTATGTCACTTGGCTACTGGGGTTTGATTCCTACTTATGCTGCTGTTTGGGGTGCAGGTCATTGGTTAGCTAAACGTGAGCAGCCGTTTGCGGCTTTACCTTATACGACTATCGCTTGGGCTGCGGTTAGCTTGGCTTTTGTGCTGTCAAATGCATTTTGGTATAGCTTTTCAGACAAGGTAGATACCTTAACCGTGGTTGAGTTTACGCAACGTATAGCAAAATACTACACACCTTATGTAGGATTTGCGTTGATGTATTTGGGCGCGGCCTGGCTAGTAATGAAAGCTATACAAAAACTGAATTTAGGTACAAACACAACAACTGCGTAAGTATTGTGAGATCAATCAAACCGCGTTAGAGCCTAATTCTAGCGCGGTTTTTTTTATGAGAGTTAGTCATGGCACCACCTGAAAATAAGTTTAAGTTAGCAAATGAACGTCATTTAGCGCGCATGCGGCGTAAAAAGGCCGTAGTAGATGCCAGCATCGATGCAGCACAAATCTCTCGCGGTTTGCTATTGCTTAATACCGGGAATGGCAAAGGTAAATCAACCGCTGCCTTTGGTTTACTCGCCCGTTCATTGGGACATGGTATGAAGGCGGTGGTAATTCAATTTATTAAAGGTCGATCTGACACTGGCGAAGAGGCTTTTTTCCGCAACGCTGCGAATTTGACTTGGCATGTGATGGGCGATGGCTTTACTTGGGAAACGCAAGATGCCGAGCAAGATAAGCAATCAGCACGTGCCGCGTGGCAGATAGTATGTGAATATTTGCAAGATGAAACGATAGATTTGGTTATTTTAGATGAGTTTACTTATGCGCTTAAATATCATTGGTTAACTATTGAAGAAGTATCCGAAGCCTTAGAGTCACGCCCTCTCATGCAACATGTGGTTATTACAGGCCGTGCTGCACCTGAAGCTTTAATTGCTATTGCCGATACCGTGAGTGAAATCAACTTGATTAAACATGCATTTAAAGATGGCGTGCAGGCCATGCCTGGCATTGAGTGGTAATCGTGAATAGCATCACTTGCCCTGCCCTTTTAGTTTCTGCGCCCGCTTCTGGGCAAGGTAAAACCTTATCTACCGCTGCCTTAGCGCGCGCTTGGAAAAACCGCGGTTTAAACGTGCGTGCTTTTAAATGCGGGCCTGACTTTCTCGATCCTATGGTGTTAGAAACCGCAACGGGTCAACCTGTCTATAATTTAGATCTAGGCATGTGTGGTGAGCAAGATGGATTGGTTCGCCTATATCAAGCAGCACAAACTGCCGATGTGATCATTGTTGAAGGCGTAATGGGTTTGTTCGATGGCACGCCATCATCCGCAGATGTAGCTATGCGTTATAAGCTACCTGTCATGCTCACTATCGATGCCAGTGGCATGGCACAAACTTTTGGTGCTTTAACTTGTGGTTTGCTGAGCTTTCAACCTGCGTTAATTCCAGCTGGCGTACTTGCCAATAAAGTGGGTAGTACTGGGCACGCTGATATGTTAAAAGACAGTTTACCTGCTCACCTAAACTGGTTAGGTGCATTGCCGCAAGATAAGGCTTATGCCTTGCCTGAACGGCATTTAGGCTTATTTAGAGCGCAAGAAATCATAGATTTAGATGCCAGAATTGAAGCGGCAGCCGTCGCTCTAGCTGTTAGTAGTGCATTACCTTTGCCGCCAATGGTTACTTTTACTGCACCAGAAACAACCGCTTCCTCTATTTTGCCTAAACTATTAGCGGGAAAAACGATTGCCATTGCCCGCGATGCGGCCTTTTGTTTTATTTATCCAGCGAATATCGACTGCCTGCAGGAAATGGGTGCCACCATTATGTTCTTTTCGCCACTGCATGACAAAACGTTGCCAGAAGCTGATGCTTATTGGCTACCAGGCGGTTATCCTGAGTTGCACTTAAAAGAAATTAGCGAAAATACAGCCATGCGTGATGCCTTATTGGCAGCGTTTAAAACCGATAAACCAATACTAGCTGAATGTGGCGGCATGATGGCATTGTCAGAATCCATTAACGGTGAGCCCACTTATGGCTTACTGGCTGGCAACAGCCATATTGAACCGTGTTTGCAGGGTTTAGGTACACAGCATGCCGAGCTGCAATTAGACCTAGGTAGCATTGGGGCGCACACCTTCCATTATGGTAAGTTCGAAACTAAGCTCATGCCTAAGTCTCAGGCGAATAGTCGATACGGTGCTGGCGAAAATATTTATCAGCATGGCAGTATCACGGCGACTTTTTTACATTTTTACTTTTCATCTAACCCACTACTTACAACGCGATTGTTTTCTTATGCAAAACCATAAGTTTTCAGATATTGAAATTGCAGCTGTTTACCGAGCCATTGCTGAACGCCGCGATATGCGGCATTTTCTACCAGCACCTGTCGCGCCTGAAATACTCACTAAAATTTTGCAGGCAGCGCACCACGCCCCCAGCGTAGGCCTGATGCAGCCTTGGCGATTTATTAGAATTACTGATGCAGACACACGCAAAGCCATTCATCAGTTGGTGGATAAAGAACGCATTAAAACCGCACAAGCGATTGGTGAATATGAACATACTATCACTGGGGCTGATGTAACCGGGGGTAACTCTAAAAGCGCAGAGTTTTTACGCTTAAAAGTGGAAGGCATTTTAGAATGCGCTGAATTACTGGTAGTGTCTCTTTGCGATAAGCGTGATGGTCACGTATTTGGTCGCAGAACCTTGCCAGAAATGGACATTGCCTCAGTAAGTTGCGCCATACAAAACATGTGGCTGGCCGCTCGTGCTGAAGGCTTAGGCATGGGTTGGGTATCTATTTTTGATCCTGTTGAATTGGGCGCACTGCTCAACATGCCTGCGGGTGCTAAGCCCATAGCCGTGCTGTGTTTGGGCCATGTGAACAGTTTTTACAAAGAGTCCATGCTGATAGAAGCAGGCTGGACAACCGCTAGACCGCTGACGGATATGGTGATGGAAAACACTTGGGATAAGTCAAAGTGAATGCAATAAAGTAATCTTTCTAAAAAAATGTTTAAAGTAAATAACAATGACTATGAGATATCCTAAACGCATCGTTTGTTTAACCACAGAACCGACCGAAGTGTTGTATTTACTCGGCGAGCAAGACCGTATTGTCGGCATTTCTGGCTATACCACACATCCCGCTATAGCCAGAAAAGAAAAGCTAAAAGTTTCAGCATTCACTAGCGCTAAGATAGATAAAATCTTAGCGCTCAAGCCTGACTTAGTGATTGGCTTCTCAAATCTGCAGGCAGACATTGCGGCCTCGCTTATTCGAGCGGGTGTTGAAGTGCACATTTTTAACCAACGTAGTATTGCGCAAGTGTTAAATATGATTGCAGTGACTGGCGCACTGGTCGGCGCATCTGAAAAGGCGGCTGAACTTATTACTAGCTTAGAAAAAAACTTAGATGAAGCGCAGCAAGCTGCTAGTAAATTCACAATGAAACCTAGAGTTTATTTTGAAGAGTGGGATGACCCCATGATGTGTAGCATTCGCTGGGCAATGGAATTGATCGAGCTCGCAGGTGGCACCGATTGCTTTCCTGAATTATCACATTTCCACAGTGCCAAAGATCGCATAGTGACCCCGCAACAAGTGGTAGAACGCCAACCTGACATTATCATCGGCTCATGGTGCGGTAAAAAATTCCAAGCTGAGCAAGTGATGAGTCGTGAAGGTTGGGCCAATTTACCTGCTGTAAAACACGGTTTCGTACGTGAAATAAAGTCTGCCGATATTTTACAACCCGGGCCATCCTTAATTACGCATGGTTTAAAACAGATTCAAGCGATTATTCAAGAATGGCAGTTATTTCAAGCGTAGCTAGTTTAAGAGCTTAGTCAGACTAAAAATTAGGAGTAAAACTAGTGTCAGTACATTTAATTTTAGGTGGCGCACGTTCAGGAAAAAGCGCCTACGCTGAAAAGTTGGCGAATACCAGTGGACTTGCCGTGACATACATCGCTACCGCACAAATTTACGACGATGAGTTTAAAACCCGCGTGCAGCATCACAAGAGCCGTCGTCCAGAAAAATGGGCATTGGTAGAAGAGCCGCACTACCTCGCACAAGTGTTACGCGATTTAGATGCACCAAATCAATGTTTGATTGTAGATTGTTTAACGTTATGGTTAGCGCAATGGATATGTCCAGACTGCAACTCACCACAAGATTCAAGCTGGCAAGCCGAGCGTGAAGCCTTGCTATCCACCCTACCCACATTGCAAGGCACAGTTATTCTAGTCAGTAATGAAGTTGGCATGGGCATAGTACCGCTGGGTGAAATTAACAGACAATTTCAAGATGAACAAGGTCGCTTGAATCAAGCGGTAGCGAGTATTGCAGATGCAGCGACATTTGTAGCGGCTGGCTTGCCTTTAAAGCTTAAATAGACCAACACTAAAGCTTTATATTTTTAGATATTGATTTAGCTTAGCCCAATCCAAATACTTCTCCAAACAATCGGCTAATCTCTCCAATCCCACCTCACGTACTTGTTCATAATCAAATGATGAGCTTAACTGTTTTAAGCCCGCCCAAGTTAACCATGCTGAGCAAGACTCTGCATGGTCAAATAAGCCATGCAAGTAAGTACCTGCTATTTGGTTATCGTGTGAAATCGCGCCTTCTGGTTGATCATTTAAGATTAGCGCAGGATGGTTCAAAGCTATACCTGTACTCACACCCATGTGAATTTCATAACCTATCACATTAGCATCGGCAAAGCTCAGTTTACCACTGGCTTGAACTAAGCGCTTTTCTTGCGTAAGCGTAGTTTCCATCTCCAACCAGCCCAAACCTACACTACTACCTGCGGTCCCTTCTATTGCATGAGGGTCGTGAATGTATAACCCTAACATTTGAAAGCCACCGCAAATACCTATGACTTTACCGCCGTAGCGCAGATGCTTAGTTAGCGCTTGCTCCCAGCCATAGGTACGCAGATGTTTAAGGTCACCACGCACATTTTTGCTTCCAGGCAATATTACTAAATCAGCAGCAGGAATCGGTTGATTGACTCTTACGAACTGAAAATCTACTTGTGGGTGTAAGCGCAGTGCATCAAAATCGGTGTGGTTAGAAATGTGCGGCAGAATTGGCACAACAATACGCAGCTTACTTTCTAAACCGCCACCTTGTGATGATGCTGTATTTGGTACAGCATCTTCGGCCTCGATATGTAAATCATGCAAATACGGAATCACGCCAATCACAGGCTTGCCAGTTTCTAGCTCTAACCAATCCAGTCCCGGTTGCAGCAATGCAACATCGCCCCTAAATCGGTTGATAACGAAGCCGACCACGCGCGCGCGTTCGCTCTCAGCAAGCAACGCTAGCGTGCCCACAATATGCGCAAACACGCCGCCTCTATCAATATCGGCAATTAAAATCACTGGGCAATCGATCGCTTCAGCAAAGCCCATGTTAGCAATATCGCCTTCACGCAGATTAATTTCTGCGGGGCTGCCAGCACCTTCTACAACTATAAGCTCATATTGCGAACTCAAGCGCGCGTAAGAATCCAGCACCGCGCGCATAGCTGTAGGCTTATAGGCGTGATAGCCTGTAGCTTCCAAATTGCACACAACTTTGCCCTGAATCACCACTTGGCAACCTGTATCAGAATTTGCTTTAAGTAGCACAGGGTTCATATCAGTATGCGGGCTTAACCCACATGCTTGTGCTTGTACGGCTTGCGCGCGACCAATTTCGCCACCATCGCTAGTCACGGCAGAGTTAAGCGCCATATTCTGTGGCTTAAATGGCGCGACTTTGACGCCCTTGCGATACAATACGCGACACAGCCCTGCCACCAGCGTACTTTTGCCAGCATCCGAGGTAGTGCCTTGAATCATTAATGTTTTCATTTCCTGATTATCTCATAATGCTTGTCATTACTATGCCAATGGTTGCTATAGCAGCTGTGGTGTTAGATTCTATTTTCGGCGAACCGCGTCGCTACCACCCATTGATCGGTTTTGGTTTTTTAGCAAGCAAGCTAGAGGCTAGTTTTAATATGCCTATGAAGCAAAACTCAACAGTACAGCGTTTTGTAGGAGCACTCGCATTAGTGTTTTTACTAGCGCCATTTACCTTATTAGCATACTGTCTCTGTCAATATTCAGTCGCTAGTTTTCTAACAAATACCTTGTTACTTTACTTTGCCATTGGTCATAAAAGCTTGCATCAACATGCCCGCGCAGTCAGCTCTGCACTTAATCGTGATGACCAAGACTTAGCAAAAACCGCTGCATCCTATATGGTGAGCCGCGACTCTTCAGCCATTGAACCGATTCCAGCAACGGTAGAGTCTGTATTAGAAAATGGTAATGATGGTGTGTTTGGTGCACTATTTTGGTTCTTTATTGCAGGTGGCACAGGCGCGCTTTTGTTTCGGCTGGCCAATACCATGGATGCCATGTGGGGTTATAAAACACCACGTTTTTACTATTTTGGCTGGGCTGCCGCACGCTTTGACGACGTCCTAAATTACATTCCTGCTCGACTAACTGCTTTAACTTATGCGCTGCTAGGCAACACAAGATTAGCTTTATGTTGTTGGAAAACTCAAGCAGTCACTTGGGATAGCCCAAATGCAGGACCTGTCATGTCGGCCGGAGCTGGCGCTCTGAATGTAAAGCTAGGTGGCGCAGCGCGCTACTTTGGCGAGTGGCATGAACGCCCAGTACTCGGCGCTGGCAACCCTCCTGTACTAAGTGACATAGAACGCGCCTTGGCATTAATTCGGCATGGCGTTATTATGTGGATGATCATATTTTTAATCATTTCATTAATGATAGCGAGTATTACACATGCTTGAACATGGTGGAAACTTAGTTGCTGCAGCCAAGCAATATGATATCCCACTTGAGAATTGGCTGGATTTATCCACAGGTATTAACCCTGATGGCTACCCAATTGCTGATATTCCTGCTGCTATTTGGCAAAAATTACCACTAGAAGATGATGGCTTAACTGAAGCAGCCTGTGCATATTATGATTGCCGATTTGCATTACCTACTGCAGGCTCACAAGCCGCTTTACAAATATTGCCGCAATTACGGACAGATTCAAAAGTGGCCATGCCCAAATTTATGTATCAAGAACACGCCAATGCATGGCAAGGTAATGGGCATGAGGTCATTAAGTTTGATTTTTTTCCTGATGAAAATATTATTCAGCAGGTGGACGTGCTACTGTTGTGTAACCCTAATAACCCAACTGCCACAAAATTCTCAGTGGCTGAATTACTAAGCTGGCATGCTGCACTTGCTGCACGCAGCGGATGGTTGGTTGTAGATGAAGCTTTTATGGATGTTACACCTGAGTATAGTATTTCCAAATATGCGCATTTAGAAGGTTTGTTTGTGTTACGTTCACTAGGGAAATTTTTCGGCTTAGCTGGTGCGAGAGTTGGTTTTATATTGACTGAAGAGCATATGCTAAAACAAATGCAAGAAGTCATTGGCCCATGGTCAATCACCGGGCCAAGCCGCTTGATTGCACAACAAGCTTTACTGGATAAAACATGGCAAGAAAAGATGCGTGTTCAATTAGCAGAAAATAGTCATAAGCTCGCAACACTACTGACAAAATATCATTTAACCCCTATGTCTGGCACAGCATTATTCCAATTTGTGCCAACTAAAAATGCATTAGCTTTACAACAACACCTCGCTCAGCAAGGTATTTGGGTGCGGCTTTTTTCTGATACGCCTGGGCTATCAGCACGATCTGCATTGAGGTTTGGTTTGCCTCCAGAAGATAGCTGGACAAAGCTAGAGGCGGCACTTAAACTTTGGCAGAGTTGACTCGTTGTTTAAGGGACGCAATGTCTAAAGGTTCATTAAAAGTACTTTAGGCACTTCACCATTAAACTCCAACTGCGTCACGCTTACATGATCAATAGTAAGCCTAAAAAGGCGCTTTAGTGGTATTTGCAATACTTCGGCAATCAGTGCGCGAATGAACCCCCCATGCGTTACCACTAAAATGCTTTTACCTTGTGAGTGACTACTCACATCTTCCACAAAGCTTTTAGCACGCATATGTAACTCTGAGAATGTTTCACCATTGGGGGGTGCCAAATTAGCGTAATCATCTGCCCACATATCAAAGCTTTCGCGAGGAATAGCTTCCCAAGGGCTCATTTCCCAATCGCCAAAATGTAACTCTTTTAAGCGTATATCAAGTTTTATACTTTCACTCGTATGCCCAAAAAGTTCATCTGCGCACAAAGCCTGTGCGAGTTGATGGCAACGCTTTAGTGGGCTGGAATAAATCGCATCAAACTCAAGAGCGGCTAGTTTCTTTTGTAAGGCTATACGTTCGTTTTCAAAATTAACCGACACGGAAACATCGCTTTGCCCATAACAAATGCTAGGGGCGATATCTAGTGAGGTATGGCGCACTAAGGTTAGCTTCATCTGTAACTATGCTGGTAATTAAGACTTATAAGTTATGGCGAGGAAAATAAAGCAGTGCTAGCTAATATGCCTACATAAAAAGCAACCTCTGTTAGTTGCTGCATAGCACCTAAACAATCTCCAGTATAGCCGCCTATACGAGATTTAATTTTTGCACTGAACCATAACCAAACAATTGCCACAGGCACGAGCGCAACAAGAAATTTCATTTCCAAAAACGCCAACGGCGCTAAGCCAAAAAAAGTAGCGATAATCAATTCTGTAACGGTCAGTTGCGTCGCAAGTGGTTTAGACTTACCCTCGGCCTTCACATAACTTTGTGTTGACATCACCAGCACCGCACATAAACGGCTAAGTGCATGCCCAGCAATTAATGTTGCAGGAATTAATGCTGCCCATTGGTAAGTAAGCGCTTGATACTTGATCAGCAAAACTAAAAATAAACCTATTGCGCCATAACTACCAATGCGTGAATCTATCATAATAGCGAGCACTTGCTCTCGGCTCCAACCACCACCTAGACCATCTACTGCATCAGCTAAGCCATCTTCATGAAATGCGCCAGTGAGTAAAATGGTGGATGCCATGCTTAGTAAAAGCGCAATTTCTAAAGGTAATAAAATATCACTTATCCAAAAAACTAAGGCCCCTACAGCACCTACTAAAATACCAATTAGAGGAAAATATCTTGTGGCTTTGTTTAGATCCGCGTTATCAAAACTACTAAACTGTACAGGTACGCGCGTGAAAAACATCACTGCTGTTAAAAAGTAATGCCACTGATTTTGTAATGCAAATATCATATTTTTTGCGAAACACTTGCTGATTCAAACGAAGCCATTTGATTTAAAAAGTTAACCGAAGCCTGTACTAAAGGATAAGCCAATGCGGCGCCAGTACCTTCACCCAAGCGTAAATCGATATTGAGCAACGGCTTAACACGTAGGTAATCTAGCATTTTTTTATGTCCAGACTCATCAGAGCAATGCGTAAACACGCAATAATGCAAAATTTCAGGTTGTAATTTAGCTGCAACCAGCAATGCCGCCGTGGTAATAAAGCCGTCAATCAGCAAAGTACATTGCCTAGTCGCAGCTTGCAACATAGCACCAACCATCATCGCGATTTCAAAACCGCCAAAAGTCGCCAATACCTGCATAGCATCATTGCTACTCAAATGGTGATGCGTAATCGCTTGCGCCAAAATATTGGTTTTATGTGCTAAACCCGTATCATCCAAACCCGTACCGCGACCCACGCATTGCTCAATTGGCAAACCGCATAAAACACTCATTAAGCAACTTGCAGATGAAGTGTTACCTATCCCCATTTCACCAAAGCCGAACACATTACAGCCTTCAGCCACTATAGCATTCACAATGCCTACAGCACTTGTGAACGCTTGTTCACATTGAATTAAGGTCATAGCAGGTTCACTCAAAAAGTTACGTGTACCCATTGCCACTTTGGCATGAATTAAATCTAAACTCGGTAAAAACTCATAATTTACACCACTATCAACCACATTCAAATGCATATTGTTTTGCTTAGTAAATACATTAATCGCTGCACCACCTTGCAAAAAGTTCAACACCATTTGCGCTGTAACAGCCTGAGGATAAGGACTAACACCCGCTTCGACAATACCATGATCGCCCGCAAAAACCAGCATAGTGGCATGGCTAAGCTGAGGTGCCAGTGTTTGCTGAATCAACCCTATCTGTAACGCAACGGCTTCCAACATACCTAAAGCCCCTATAGGCTTAGTTTTATGATTAATTTTATGCTCAAACTGACTTCTGAGCGCCTGATTAGGCCGAGTAATATTGAACTTCATCTGAGACACATCAAGCTTCTTGGCAAGTATTTTCTGAGCTAAGATTTTACATGACTACCCAGCCTTAAACATAAATCAAAATCAAGCTTTTATAGATAAATTTGAAAAAGTTTGAATTATTTTTGCAACTCCTAGGAAGTTTGCTATAATGCGCGACTCGCAAACATTTACATGTAAGCAAATGCGTTAAGAAGTAAGGCCGGGTAGCTCAGTCGGTAGAGCAGCGGATTGAAAATCCGCGTGTCACAGGTTCGATTCCCGTCCCGGCCACCAATTAGAATAAGGGTTTAGTTAATAGCTAAGCCCTTTTTTCATGGTGAACGTGACTAAAACGTGACAAATCGATCACGTTATCTGTAGCATAAAAATCAATTCGACTAGCTGCACTTGCGAGATGCTCCGTTGCAAATTTAGCGTATCGATCAACCATAGACCGCGTTTTCCAACCACCCAGCTCTTTCAGTTCATCACAACTCGTTCCAGCTTGGCGATGCCAAGAAGCCCATGTGTGACGTAAGTCATGAAATCTAAAATCTTCTAACCCTGCTTTCTTTAGTGCGGTATTCCAAGCATGATTCGTAATGTTGTATCGAATCGGCTCTCCGTTATAAGTAAAGCAAAACTTAGAATGTTTCCCAACTTGATCCTGAAGAACTGCAACTGCATTTCTATTCAATGGAACCCCTCTCGGTGTACCGTTCTTAGTTTGATTCAGCCAAGCAGTATGACGACTGAGATCGACCCTGCTCCATTCCAAACCAAGAATTTCCCGAGCACGACACCCCGTTGCTAAAGCAAAATTCACAACAGCCGCCAAATGCGGAGGACAAACAGCTAATAGCTCAATTGCCTCTTCTTTAGTTAACCATCGATCACGCTCTACTTCTCCTGACAATAGGCGAATTTTAGGGATATGATCCAACCACTGCCACTCGTCACGCGCTGTTCTTAATAAATTCCGAATAGTCGCTAAATAACGGTTAACCGTTGCTGGTTTATTACCCTTTTTAAGTTCCCCCTGCACCACTGACCAAATAACGTCACCATTGATCTGATTAAGCATCAAAGTGCCTAAATAAGGGTGTAAGTAAAAACATATCCGCTTTACATCACGATAACTTTTGAGCGTTGCTTTAATTTCGAGATACCGAACAACAGCTTCTTGCCATGAGCGATGGGGCTTAACACCAAAATGTACCTCACGATATGCATCTAACTTAATTTTAGCTAAAAATGCCTCCGCTTCGGCTCGGTCTTCAGTCCCAGAACTCTTGCGTACTCTTTTGCCGTTTGCGAGTGTTGCGTTAATCCACCAATAACTTGAATCGTCTCGCTTGTAGATTCCGGTTTCATGGGCCATGTAAACTCCTTTCCGGCCCGCCCTCGTTGCTTATACTCCTCCAACCAAAGATCTAAGTCAACTATGTCATATACCAGACGGCGACCAAACTTCACCGCTGGAATATCAAGCTCACTTAAGAGCGTCACACCTATGCCTAGGTAAGACGCAGCTTCATCTTTGGAAAGACAACGCCTATAAGGCAAAGGCAGGTCGTTATCTTTCATGGTTATTCACCGTTAGAGGCTTTGTTATATGCCTCACGCATAGCGCGTACTTCTTCATTGATATAGGCTTCGTTAATCTCAGCATTGATATCAATCGTATTAAAGGTTTTAGCTTTTAAGCAGACCTTTTCTTTGATGAGTGCCTCAAAGGTCGTGCCTTTATTCATCGATTGATTATTAATGTGATGCCCTAAGTCTTCAAAGAAGGCGTGAATGGCTTGGTCATAGTCGGTGTAACCTTGCACAGCCATCCACGTAGTTAAAGCAGTGAAAGCACGATTCAACGAAGCTTCTTTATTGGGCGCACGTGTGGTGTTAAAACGAGGCTGTAATGCACCACCAAAAGTTTCCCAATCAAGCGATGACAGTGCAGCCCATAGCGGATGAATCGGCCAACGTGAGCGTGTTTTATCTTCAGTATTGGGAATGGTGAGTTTTAACCACTCAGTAGTTGCATATGACCATAGTCCGTTAAGGTTAACTAATACCTCAGTGAGTTTAGATAGATCCTTTTGTACTAAAAATTGACGCTTAAATTCAAACTCTAACCGCCAGATAGGCTCATCTTGTTGCCAGCCTGATTGTTGCCACAAAGGTAATAAGTAATCTTTTTTACTTTTTTCAATCTCAAACAGCTTGTCATACAAACGGCCTGCCACCACTCCCCCGAGACCCATAGACCAGCCTGTGAAGCGACCATCAATAGAATAGGCATTAATTGATTCTGCATGCGTTACCCAAGCTTCACGATGCCATGCTTCCATGTTTTGATAAGATACAAAGTCGACAAATATATCCACTCGACTGACATTAGCAGTTGATTCTAATGCACCAAGAAGTGACAGTATCGTTGATAGACGATGTTCAGCATCTTTAGGGGATAAGTGCGTTAGATATTCACTAGAAAGCTTTACATAGGCCATTGGCACAGCTTTGTTCGGGCGTGATAACTGAATACGAAAGGCGTTATCTTCCAACACATAGCTAAACATGGAAGTGCCTTTGTCTTTAACCTCAAATAGATGATCACCTATTTTAATTTGGGCGGTGGCTTGCTCTTGTGGATTGTCTGATTGCGCTTGTTTCTTTAATTGAATGAGTTGTCCATTGATTTCTGAGTATAAGTTGCCTTGGTAAGACAGATATAAACTATCGATCCCCCATCTTAAAAACTTAACTTCACCATTAATGCTGTTATTAGTAGCTCTGTTAGTAAGCACCGCTACCGATTCTCGGTCTCCGTCCGCCTGCTGCGCAGTGCGGGCGGTATCCCGTGAATCGGTTTGAGTGTTTTGAGTATCGTGGTTTTTCATATCCATTCCTTTGGAATTTACCAGTAAGCCGAAATGGCGATCTGGAATGGATACCTATTATCTACATCATTTTTTTTGAGTCACGGCAGTCAAATTTAATTTGACTGCATTGACATACCACCTGTTTTCTGCCAATTACGATATTCAGTTAATCTTTTAGTTAAGTAATTCACATCTTCAATTCTGTTTTGGTAACGATCTAATTGAGCTTTATCGCATATATCTAGAATTTCGGAATGCTTAAGATCGGACAGCCATGTGTAGGTATCAAGTATGCCAAATAGCATGTATAAGGCAGGGTAACGAATTTTCCCACGCAATATAGAGTTGGATTCTCGATAGCTTATTTTCCCCAAAAAGTCAGTATCCCCTTCATCCTGAGCTCTAAATTTACGCTCTCTAAAGTAGGGGTAATGCAATAAAAGCATACGGTCAATTTGAATTGATTTTAGGTAGGCGGAGTCGTCACCAGAAATGGCTTGTGGTACTAGAGATGTCAGTTTTGAACCATGAACCATGAGCGATAACGTGTTGAAAAAACTGCTGAAAGTAAAGCACCAGAAATATGCTGCTTGCTTTTCCGCTTGCTTACGCTCGTCTTCGGGTAATTTGGAAGCTAAGTCTTTGATCACTTGCCACTCTTCAGGCGTCTCAGGAAGATTAATTGAAGAAAAAGCTTTAATCAGTTCATGATCTTCAGATAGGCTTTCAAGCCATTCTTGCTGCTCTTGGGGAGTGGAATTATTTAGATCGGAATTTAGTTCTTTAAAACCCTCTTCACCTAATACGGTTAATAAATAAGCTCTACCAATCTTAAGTTCATCATCGTACATAAGGACATATCCACCATAGAGATGGTGAGCTTTGGCTAGTTCTTTCTTAAAAAAGCTTCTGCCATTTCCTTGTTGGAGTTCACTTAACCAATTGGCATATTGAGGAGTAAGATCTATTGCTGCCTTAATAGCTTGGTCTTTTGTTGGTCTTATTTTATTCACTCAGTAAAACCTTAATCAAAAACTCATTAAGTTCTTATAAGTATTTTCCCCGATCATAGCCTTAAGCTTAGCAACAAAAACTGGATTAATACTATGAGCAAAGGCTAGATGACCTCTGAGAGTGGCAATCTCTGGCTCAGTCAGCTTACCCTGAGAGTAATTAAATGCTGTAGCACGAAGTATTCTCATTCTTGATCTACCAAGGGAAGGCTGACCGTCATTTGCAAGGATCAGCCCTGTTAAAGATCGACTACTTTTCTTGGAGGTAAAAACCGTTTTCTCTTGGTTTAATTGAAGCTTAGGAGACTCTTGGTTAACGCACAGCTGCCGAACAAACTCTAAAGTAGCATCTAAAGTCTTTGGTGTATTTGTAGATAGCGCAATGTCATCAGCGTAACGCGTATAAGTAATATTGTAATTAGCGCAATAATCAAACAGTGCTTTATCAAACTCAAACATTAATAAATTTGATAAATGTGGCGATGAAGGTGCGCCTATAGATAATCTCTTTTGATTTGTACCTTTAGGTAGCCAAAACATTAAATTCACAAGTAAATTTATGTCCTCTACTGAAAAAAGGTTGGTTTTAATAAGATACTTTTCAAAATCTTGTGAAAGTATAGAGTTAAAAAAATCACTGAAATCTAATTTTAAGAGATATCTGTTTGCAGCATGAGGTGAGGCATGATCCTTTATGCCAAAGCCTCGGACATACGCTTTGGCAACTTGGTGAACAGGCAACCCAGATAAATGTTTATTCAGAACAAATTTCTGTAAAACCTTAATTTCAGCTTTAGGCTGTGCAATTACCCTAGTCCCACGATTATGTCTTTTTAGTATCGTATGTACTTTATAGCGATTTGGTGCAGTGATAATCAACCTTCTGAGGTCAATTTCACCAATAAAAAAAGTAGTTCTTACTTCTGTAAAAATAGTCATTCTACTTTTACAACTTTCTGGAAATGTTCAAAAGCTAGCTTTAAAGAGACATCTTGCGTTATTAGCTGAGTAAGCTTAACTCTAAATGCAGTTTTATCAAAAGTCTTATCATTAGTACCAGTATAGTCAATGAAAGAGTTGGATATGCTCAAGGAAAAAAAATAAGTATTAGTCTTTATTTTCTTGCTCTCAATGAAATTGAAAATTGTTAATTGGTAAAGCATGACTCGGAGTCGTTCTGGGCTTATTTCAATTTCCGAAAATTCAAATAAATCTAAGACTTGATCAAAAGTTAAAAAATAAAACAAGTTTATTAAGTCTATCAGTAAAAGAAATTGATGCCTCAAAAAAGCACCGTTAAACTTTTGTGAGTTAAGATTTAAACTTGGTTTATTAAGCTTGTGACTGAGGGCATTTATTACATCTTTCACTTCAAGCTTAAAAGAAGGAGCTGAGTTTGCTTCGTAATCGCCTGATACATACACAGAGTCTTCGTTGATCAGCTTAATTGGTCCATTAACAATAAACGATGGGCTATGGTAGTGCGTATCGGATAATACAAGAAATAACTTATCTCTAAACTCACGATGCCCTGAAAGTAAACCTAACTCACAGATAGACCCTGCACTTTCTAGAAAAACAATTATTTGTGAGCTAAGACTTGCAGCATCAACCTCAAAGTCGACTAGATTGCCATGCCCCTCAGATTTATTCCACTCTTCCTCATAATACTCAGGCATTTGAAACGAATAATGATTAGCTAACGGATCACTTTGCACAGCATTGACAAACACCGCTCGACAAGACTTTGGAATAGCATCTACTACATTCGAAAGTCCCCCAAAAATAAGAATTATTGGGGGCTCAGCTACAACTTTTGTTTTTTCTGTTAAAACTGTCGATTTGAAATTGATTATTGCAGAAGATATAGTCAAGTTATCAATTACCTAATTTAAGCACCAAAACCATTGGTGCGTTTTTTGCACCAATGGTTTTGGTGCTGTAATTTGAATCCACTTCAACACGGTCTAGCGAAACGCCCGACACAAATAGCTAGAAAAAAATATAGCTACTACGCGTAATTGATATAGACATATTAATTTAAAACTAGAGAAATCCAAAAGCATTTATATAACTTTCATGACCTATCAAAAATCAAGGTATGACTCCTTAACTTATTATCATTTTGTTAAAAATGAATTAGCTTACTAGCGTGAAACAAGCTGCGCCCAAGCTTCCCAGTCATAGACAGCTCAAACAAATAAAAGGATTATCCTATTTATCTACATTAAGTTTGAGTGCTTTAGGATAAGCTCGCCTTCGACTCCAGTAATAACTTGCCCCAATTATCACGTAAGAAACTCCAACTAAAACGACAAAAGTTCGGAATAAATAAGGCATAGGCTTAACTGGACATGCAGTTTGAGTAAGGTTTAACCAAAATTTTAACTTTTGTGTTTGCTCTGGATTAAGAAGACCTAATACGATACTGCTTAGCCCGAAAAGAATAGGAAGCCAAGATCGCATTGCTGGTACAAGCCATTTTTTACTTCCATGATATTTTCTTAGGTAACTTTCTTCACTAACTTTAAATGTATATCCTTTCATTGATCCTTTAATTAATGGTTTAGCATTTATGTCAGTGTGTAGAAGACCTATTACCATCCCATCATTTTGATTTAAATAGTCAAAAGTTACATGTGCGACTGATAGTTGATTATTGTCTATCTCTACATTGCATCTACTAGCTGGATTAGATTCTTTTAGTAACTTTGCAGCAAGAAACTCCCCACCATTTTCAAGAGTAAATCTCAAATTATCATGTTCTGAAATGAGTTCTTTTGTTAGACAACCTGTGCCGTTATTCCAAATTCTAACAACTGATCTTGCGACACGTGGTACATTTTTATCATTAAATGATACTTTCACACCAGCAGGCAGCTCCTGACTTTCAGCCCAAGTTATAGCATGATCGGATTTAAATGTAATTCTCGGTTCTGGCAGTCTTAATGATTTTCGGTAAAAATAATAAGCTAAAAATATTCCGATCAAACCTGTAATTGTTCCGATCCAACCCTTACCCAAAATATCTAACATTTGAACCCTCAATATTTTTTTATTTATTGTATTGGCTTCACTCTACTTCTTAATCTAACAAGATAGCCAAAATAGTGCTATAAGCACATTAACAGCCAAGTAGAATGTAATCAATAATTTTGAAAAAAATTGTGAATTAATCAGAAAGTGCAGTCTACTCCAAGTGTCGGTTTGATTCAGAAAGTAAGACTAGACCTATTTGAGTTGAGTGTGTGTTTCGGTCTAATAGAGCTGAAGGTACGTGACAATTTTGACAAATTCCAGCGAGTTTTAGCGACTGAGAGCGAGCCTAAAACATAATATAACCAACAATTTTTAAAGTTGAAAATCCGCGTGTCACAGGTTCGATTCCCGTCCCGGCCACCAAATACAGCAAAGCTCACAGCGATGTGAGCTTTTTTGCTTTCTAGGCAGCCGTAACTAAATCGTAACCATTAAAAACTGCGTTCATTCGTGAAGCCGCATGTGCAAGATTATCTGGTGCCACATGTGCATAGCGCTCTACCATCGCAACGGTCTTCCAACCACCTAATCTCTGAAGCTCATGCCAAGTTGCCCAATTATGCCATCTAAAACTCTCAACTCCAGCGAGTATCAATACTCTCTTCCAAGTCTTAGTATTTGCAGCAGTAAATGCTCTACCCAAGTAAGTAAATACCCTTTCAGGATGGTTACCTAACAGTTGCTGTAATGCATCGACTGCCACCTTGTTTAAAGGCAACACTATTAGTTTGCGATTTTTAGATTGATTACCTTTTACCCAAGCATCCTTTAAGTCGAGGTTAACTGCCCACTCCAACTTAACAACGTTACTCAACCTTAAACCTGTTGTTAAGGCAAAAAGTACTGTTGAGCGCTGGTGCGGTGGCAATTCATTTAACAAAAGTTTAGCCTCTTCAATAGCCAACGAACATTTACGGACATTATTTTCTTTAAAGAGCCTAATTTTAAGTGCTTTTTCTATCCACTCTCACTCGTCACGTGCACGAATCAAAATAGAACAAATCAACGCCAAATAACGGTTAACCGTGGCTTTTGACACTTCTTTTAATTTAACACCACATTGAATTCTATTAGGTGATGCTGAGCGACGTGTATTACAGAATGGCGCCAAAAATAGCCCGTTAATTCAAGTACAATATAACAATTGTTATAGTGTAGGTATTGCTTACGAATATTAAGGTATGTTCAATACGTGCGGCATGCATCTTAAAGCTTTTAAGTTAGTTAGACATCGAATACTAGTGGTCAACTCCATCATCTAGAACGTTATATAAAACAAGTAATTGATTTTTATAAATTTAAAAAATGACTTCCATTTTTAATGGCCACGTGTCGCAGGCTCGATTCTCGTCCCGGCCACCAGTATTTAGAAAGCTCACAGCAATGTGGGCTTTTTTGTTTTCTAGCTAGCTACAACTAAGTGCTACACTCAATATCTAGCCTTATTATGAGTCGGGTAATAATAAAATGGGATATTAAACTGATTAGAGTTAGTTCAGACTCTAGTCATAAAGCCATTAGGATATAGTAAAGCGTAGAATACTAACGACTCTGTTTTAAGATGAGCCTCACTAACTATCTGAATCTTTACGTAATTCGGCTAAAACAGTGTGAAGATGCTAAAGAAATTATGATTAGCTTAATACCAAAGATAATAGCAAAGAGTAGAGGCCATCACTTTAACTTTTACTACTCTTACCCTCAACAGCGCAATATACCACCTAAACCCCACTACCTAGACTATCTCACCTCAATTAAAAACTTTAATTAAGAGTTTTCTTCATTATCCACCTTAAGATAATGCAACTTGACTCAATATATCACTGCTATATATTGATAAACCCAATTCTTATACAATAAAATTAACCAAAATAGCTTTTGTATTGATATCTTTGCAATGACTTTAAAAGGTATTAGACTTTAATAAGCTAAGTTTATTGATTATCTGTTTTTTTACTTGAATAGCTCACACTAGATGCCTATCCAGTTAACAATTAGCAATCAGAAAAAATGTACAGCCATATAAATATGTATTAATTATCAATTAGCTATACTATTTTAAATTCAATAGCTAACTCAGATTCCCAGCAGTATTTATTTTTAAACTCTATACTTTTATATTTTCTATTCACTTTAGCTGCAGCCTTGCTATATTTTTACCTTAGCTAATCGTTCTGCTTAAAAATAATTAAGAGCAATTCACTAAATTGTCATATATACTTATTAATACAAAAATATTGTATGTTATTAAAATATTAAAGTTGTTGTTGTTAAGCAACCACAATTCAAATCTAGGAGGCCTAAACCACATAAAACAAAGGGCCATGCAATGGAGAAATTATTACTTGCCAATAAATATAAATTGGCTCGATGGAAAGCATTTAACCTTATTAGTAAGAGCTTAAGTTGTAACAGTTTTAAAGTTAAGAAAAACAAAGCTAAACATACCGTGCTAATGACGGGTACTTTGTTTACAATACTTTCAAGTCATATTCACTCTGTAAGTGCTGCCGTAGTTAGCCCTTGCTCCGGTGTCAGCCTTCCTCCTTCTATTATTACTAACATAGTTGGATCTGCAGTTTCTCCACTGGCCACAACTCTAGACGGTAGCTTAGCCTTTTTATTAGGGCCACTCGGGCTGAACTCAAACTTAAATACAACTTTAAGTGGAATTGCCGCAGGTGCTCCCATAAACTTAAATGTACTTGATACGGATGGCAATATTGTTTCACCTGCAACGGAATGTGATGTAACGGCGAACTCTTACTCCTTAGATACACCTAAAGGTGTATCGATTGGCGGAAACCAAATTACCGGCTTAGGTGACGGCTCTGTTGCAGACGCAGGTGAAATAAACTCTATTGCCTTTGGTAATAACTCTATTACCAATGCTGCGGCGGCTAACTCAATCGCCATTGGGCCTAATTCTTCAATTGGTGCGGGTGGTACAAACTCTGTAGTAATTGGCAGTGGTGCCACAACAAACGTGGCTAATAGTGTTGTATTAGGTGCTGGCTCTACGGCAAATACTGGGGCTGAGAGTAACTACGTTGCTTATGGCTTAACTGCACCGCAATCAAGTGTTGGTGAAGTATCTGTCGGCTCTACAGGAGCTGAAAGAAAAATTACTAACGTTGCTGCTGGCAGTAATGCTACAGATGCGGTTAATGTTTCTCAATTACAGGCAGTAGATGATGGCGCGGTTAAATACGACCCTTTGAGCTTAAAAATGACGGTTACTTTGGGAGGTCCACTATCCATAGATGGTGGCGCCACAGGAGGCACAAAGATTAGCAACCTTTCTCAAGGTACAGTTAATGCAACAAGCACAGACGCCATTAACGGAGCACAGCTATTTGAAGCTACTTTAGGGTTTTCTACCAACATAGATGCATTAGGCCTGAGCGCGGCTAACAACCTAGGAGGGGGTGCTGTCTACAATCCTGCAACAGGTGTTATTTCTGCGCCTCTTTACAATGTATATGGAACAACACAAAACAATGTAGGGTCTGCGATTAATGCTTTACAAACAAATGCACCAGTACAATATTCCGATATAAATGGTGTAGCGACTCCTAATACCATTTCTAATGACGTAACATTAGTTGGCGCCACTACAAACCCAGTTAGGATTCACAATGTCGCTGATGGTATTGACCCTAATGATGCTGTGAATAAGAGTCAGTTAGATGCCGTAGCTACTAACGTTGGAAGTTTGGATGCATTAGCTGTTAAGTATGATGATATCTCAAAAAATACTATTAGTTTAGCAGGCCCAAACTCCCTGGATGGCGGTCAAACAGGAGGGTCTACTATTTCAAATGTACATCAGGGCGAACTGAGTGCAACCAGTACAGATGCTGTAAATGGCTCTCAACTTTATGCTACAAATTTGGCAATTACTAATATTCAGAATGGAACCGGAATCAAGTATTTTCATGTCAACTCAAGCCTAGCTGACTCTACAGCCAGCGGCAACGAAAGTATTGCGGTCGGATCTATGGCAGTTTCAAATGGTGAGGCGAGTATCGCAATAGGTCATAACAGCCAAGCAACAAATGATGGTGCTATTGCAATTGGGCAGAACTCCAGCTCTACTGGGATAAACTCTATCGCCATAGGAACTGGAGCACTAGCAACCGGATCTGTAGCAGTTGGCGTGAATGCCCAAGCCGGCAACGGTGGTGCAGCATTTGGCGACAATGCAATTGCACTAACTCCCCAACAGGGCACAGCAATTGGTAATGCTGCTATTGTTAGCGCAAATAGAGGTGTAGCAATAGGTGCTGGCTCCTCAGCTTCTAGAATCGGGATGAACGGCGCAACCGAGAAGTATAGCAATGTTTCTGTTACCTCTACAGAAGGCGCTGTTTCTGTAGGTTCGGCCGGTAATGAACGCCAAATTACTAACGTTGCAGGTGGAACTGCGGCAACAGATGCAGTTAATGTGCGCCAGCTTGATGCGGCAATTAATCAGGTTTCTAATAACTCTAATGTCCAATTTGATGCGCTATGGTCCAAAATATCAAGCCTAAGAAATGATGCAAATGCAGGTACTGCTTCAGCTATGGCAATGGCGAGCATGCCTCAATCCTCGATTCCTGGAAAAGTTTTGCTGGCTGCTGGTACTGCATATTATGAGGGTGAGTCTTCATTAGCGGTGGGCATATCAAACTTCTCGGAAAATGGACGGTTAATAATTAATTTTAATGGTACTGCTAACTCAAGAGGTAAAACTGGCGCCGCAGTCGGTGTCGGAATTTACTGGTAAGCACTTTTAAATATAATTAAGAGATATAAAAATGAATAACACTAAACCATCAACTAACCGCATTTCATTTACTTTAATCACTATATTAATGATGGTTACTCAAGGCTGCACAACCTCTGTCAGCCGACTGTCAGCAGATGGGAGTTATGACGAGATAGTTTTTCCTGATATCAAAAGAGATGCCTGGGTTAAAGAAGGTATATATCCAAACTTAGATAATCTTCGCAATGTAGCTATTGGCATGACTAAAGACCAGATCTACGCACTACTCGGGCACCCGCATTTCAAAGAGGGATTTGGCAAAGTGCGAGAGTGGGATTACGTATTAAATTTCCGCAGTGATGACGGTAAGTTGTCTGAAACATGTCAATATAAAATTATTTATTCGACTAATATGACACTACAAAGTACGTACTGGAAACCAGAAGCATGTTCAAGCTGGATAAAGCCAAAACCACAAATAATCCAAACTCAATCACCTTCTATAACAAGTCCAATTATTGAAAAACATCAAATACAAACACAGGTGACCAAAGTACAATTAAGTGCAGATGGGATGTTTGACTTTGATAAATACACTATCACGAATTTACGGCCAGGGGGAGTAGAAAAGCTAGATCGACTAATTGAAAGCATTAACTCAAATGGTAAGATTGTTCAATTGAAAATTGTCGGTCACACAGATCGTTTAGGAGATAACGCCTATAATCTAAAACTTTCTGAGCTTCGCGCAGATACTATCCGTCAATATTTAATTAAAAAAGGCATTCCACCTGAGCGTATTTCCATAACAGGGGTTGGAAAGTCTATGCCATTAGTTGAGTGTAAGCAAAACATCAAAGATGAAGCGCTCATCCGCTGTTTAGAACCTAACCGTCGATTTGAGATTGAAGCTTGGACTTCAGCAGAAAGAATGCTGGGAGAGTTTTAGCTATCCACATTAATAATCATACTTTTATGATATTTAGAAGACCCGCAGAAATGTGGGCTTCTATTTACTATCGCTATAACCTCAGCCCAAAGTTAGCAGCCACCCTCTTTCTCTTTAGATGATGTAAATCGGAGTTGTTATTTTCTAAGAGAAATAATTTTCTAATTATCTCTCTTAAAGTGGGTAAGCTAGGATTAAAGAGTTTTAGAGAGCTGAGGCCCCAACGACGCGATTACGCCCTGCTTGCTTAGCCTGATATAGCGCAGCGTCAGCTCGAGGCAGCACAGCATCGATCCCTTCCCCAGGTATGCGCTCAGTGACACCAGCACTAAACGTGATCAATACTCGTTCACTGTTATGCATAAAAAAGTTTTTGGTCAAATCTCGTTGTACTCCAGTAATCACACTGACAGCAGCATCCTGCTTGGAACCTGGAAGTAAGATAACAAACTCCTCCCCTCCATAGCGCGCTAAAACATCAGTACTACGTAGTATGCTTTTTACTACTTTAGCTAAGTGTGCTAATGCTACGTCACCCGTGGAGTGACCCATAGTGTCGTTAATTTTTTTAAAGTGATCAATATCTATCATTGCTAATGATAATACCGTGTTATGTCTATCAGCGCGCTCAAACTCTCGCTCTATTGCTTCGTCCATACCGCGCCTATTTAGTGCGCCTGTTAAGAAGTCCTCATGTGCAGCCTCACTAATGTAATCTAACTTAGCCGTCAGCTCGTTGATTTTATTTTCAGCCTCTTCTACCTTTTTTTGCGTTTCTAAAAAGGTAGACTGCGACTGTAGTGCATCGGCATTCATAATATGAATATCGCCAACCAAACTCTTTAGTATTTCATTAAGTTGTGTAATGTCTTCAGTTTCTAGGATTTGCTTTTGATATTCTGCAATCTTAACTTGATAAGTACTTGTACTCTCAGTGATGTCTGCTAAGCCTCTGACAAAGGTACTCATCATACCTTTAAGTGTTTCTTTTGCTGCGATAAGCCCTGGTTTGAGGCTAGACTGCTTGAATACTAGCTCTTTTAGGCTACTTTCAGCGCTATAAACACTATCCAAATTAAGTGGTTTAGAAATAATCTCTTGAACAATAGCAATCTGCCCATGTAGCCATTTGTCTTCAACGGTCAGTTCACTCATACTGGAAACCAATAAACGCATCATTTGCACCAAGGCGTCTTGCATTCGGTGTTGAGCATCTGCTTGCATTTCTGCCCTCAACAAAGTCGATTTTAAAGCTTCGCTAACATCATTGACCTCCTCAATTGTACTAGACTGTTGAGCACGAGCTATGAGTGCCTCTACCCGGCTAGTTGCTGCTGCAATATCAGTAAACTGCGGTAGCACCACAAGTGAAATCGTTCTAATCAACAGATCACGCCATGCTATAGCCACTTTAAGCTGCACACTCTCATCAACCGTATGCTCAGTGTGTACTTCTAGCGCACTTTTATGAGTGATAGGTGGCGTAAGTTCCTCTTTCACAGACCCAGCTACATTATCCTCATTAACAATCATGATAGCTTGACCATCGCCCCATGAAGTCACTAACGCTTGAATTTTTTGTCCTAGCTGACCTGGGTCATTGGCAAAGTTATTCAAGACGCGATTCAATCCTTCTTTTTTTCGGCTAAGTGTGATGCCACTATGATTTAAATCTAACTGCTTTAATAAGAAACGTAAAAGTGTAGACCAATTCACACTATCGGTATCACTAGCACTGACAGGCAGTAAACTGCGTATTTGGCTTTCTAGATTAGCGGAATCATGCTTCTTTACTAGAGTGGGAATTTTTTTTGCTGCAGCCAAATATTTAGGCTTATCTTTGCCTAAATCATGTAGTACCTTATCCAGCACTTTACTGAGAATAGCGCTATTATCCTCTGCCTCTAGTCCGGCAATCTCGTTATAGACAAGACGATAGTTATCTGGAGTCGGAGGGCTCTGGCTTTTTGAGAGCTGTATTAGTGTTTGGCGAGCCAACTCTAAAGGCGTCATTTAGGGTTCCATTCGGTTAAAGTCAGTATGTTTCTCGATCATACTCACAAATATTAACCCAACACAGCAATTTTATATATTTAAATATCCATAAAATATCGATGCTCTTCATAGAATTGTATTTTGATTAATTAGAGATAGTTATTTGTGTTACGCCTGCTACTAACCTTGTACTACATAGTTAGTGCGGTTGCTCGTCAAAATTGTTATCATTTGTTTTAGTTAATTTTGGTGTAAGCTAATGAGCACATTTAGCGAAATTCAAGCAAACGACTTATGCAATACTATGGCAATAGAATCCATACTATTAATTGACGTGCGTAATGATGATGAAATTGCACATGGTATGATTGAAGGCGCAATACATGTTCCTCTAGCGTTGTTACCAATAAAGTATGAGTTTCTGCCAAAGTTAGAAAACATCGTTTTTTACTGTCACAGCGGTATTCGCTCGGCGCATGCCGCAGCTTTTGCCTCCAGTAAAGGTGACAAAAATGTGTATAGCCTAATAGGTGGTGTTTTGGCATGGGTCAAAGCAGGCTACTCCTTTGTAGCAAAAGATGAAGAGAAAGGGAAATAATGGAATTCAATAAAGAAGTGGATGCCACAGGCTTAAACTGCCCATTACCAATTTTGCGCTGCAAAAAAGGTTTGAGTGAAGTTGAACCAGCACAAGTATTAAAAGTCATTTCAACCGATCCTGGCTCAGTGAAAGACTTTAATGCATTCTGCGTTCAAACTGGCCACGAATTGTTACAGCTTGATCAGAATGATACGACTTTTACTTTTTATATAAAAAAGCGTAGCGACTAATAGTTAATTAAAAAGGCGCTTAACCGCGCCTTTTTAATTGCACCATTTACTTACTTGATATTTAAGATTAGTGCTTATCCCAACTTAGCTAACTGATTTTGCAACTTCACTAAGTTAGAGCCAAACTCTGCTACTCGTGCCTTTTCTTGCTCGACCACAACTGCTGGCGCACGTGCTACAAAACTTTCGTTATTCAATTTGCCATTGGCTTTTGCGACTTCGCCCTCTAACCTTGCAATTTCTTTGCCTAAACGCTCTTTTTCTAGCGCAACGTCAATTTCAACTTTTAACATGAGTTTAAAGTCATTCACCAACATCACTGGCGCATCAGCTTCAGGCAAATCAGCCACAATTGATACGTCTTCTAACTTAGCTAACGCTTTTAGATATGGCGCATAAACGGCCAATTTCTCAGCGTCACCCGCCGCAATCAATGGCACACGAGCCGCTGGCGAAATACTCATTTCACCACGCAAGCTACGACATGCGTCTACCATCTGTTTAAGTTGCGCTACCCAAGCCTCTGAAGCCTCATCCAACTTATCTGGCTGTGCTTTTGGATACACCTCTAGCATAATACTTGCGCCGTGTTTCTCAGTCATTGGCGCAATCGTTTGCCAAATTTCTTCAGTGATAAACGGCATAATTGGGTGTGCTAAACGTAAAGTTGTCTCTAGTACACGTAGCAAAGTACGGCGCGTTGCAACTTTCTCAGCTTCATCTCCATGTTGAATTTGCACTTTGGCTAACTCTAAATACCAGTCGCAGTACTCGTCCCACACAAACTCGTAAATTGCCTTTGCTGCTAAGTCAAAGCGATAGTCTTCAAAAGCCTTCTCAACTTCCGCTTCGGTGCGTTGCAGAATACTCACAATCCAACGGTCAGCTTGTGAGAACTTACGTCCACCTACATGACAACTTATAGAGTCAAATCCATTAGCTTGACCCTCTGTATTCATCAACACAAAGCGCGTCGCATTCCACAATTTATTACAGAAATTACGGTAGCCATCGCAGCGTTGCAAATCAAATTTAATATCACGACCTGGGCTAGCGAGCGCGGCAAAAGTAAAGCGCAAGGCATCGGTACCGTAAGCGGCAATGCCTTCTGGAAACTCTTTACGCGTACGTTTTTCAATTTTTTCCGCATCTTTGGGGTTCATCAAACCTGTAGTGCGTTTTTTAATTAAATCATCTAAACCAATACCATCAATCAAATCAATCGGGTCAAGCACGTTACCCTTTGATTTCGACATTTTTTGGCCTTCCGCATCGCGGATCAAACCATGCACATAGACATGCTTGAATGGAATTTGACCGGTGATATGTTTGGTCATCATCACCATACGCGCCACCCAGAAAAAAATGATGTCAAAGCCTGTCACCAGCACGCTAGAAGGCAAATACTGCTGCAGTGCTTGGTTTTGTGAGTCAATCGCAGCATCACCGGTCCAATCTAAGGTAGAGAATGGCCACAGTGCAGACGAATACCAAGTATCGAGTACATCTGCATCACGTTGCAGGTTACCGGTATAACCATCTTTAGCTGCAATTGCTTTCGCTTCCGCTTCATCATGCGCCACATACACTTTGCCGCTATCGCTATACCAAGCGGGAATTTGATGTCCCCACCATAACTGGCGCGAGATACACCAATCCTGAATATTATTCAGCCATTGGTTGTAAGTGTTCACCCAGTTTTCCGGGTAGAACTTGATTTCACCGTTAGCCACCACTTCCAGCGCTTTCTCGGTAATACTTTTACCATCGGCTGCCGGTTTGCTCATAGCCACAAACCATTGATCAGTCAACATAGGCTCAATCACCACATTAGTGCGATCACCACGCGGCACTTTGAGTTTATGTTTTTCGGTTTTGACTAAATAACCTTGCGTATCTAAATCAGCAACGACTTGTTTGCGTGCTGCAAATCGCTCTAGACCTTGGTAGATTGAAGGAACTAAATCTATAGTCCACTTTCCTGAAAGGGGGCCATTGTCAGCCAGTATTGAGCCATCATCAGCTTCAGCAGAGTAAGAAAAAGACAAGTCATGACTACGCTTGCTTTTTACATGTCCATCTAATGTCAGCACACTTATCATTGGTAGCTTATGTCGCTGCCCAACCGCATAGTCATTAAAATCATGCGCAGGCGTTACTTTCACCACACCAGTACCAAACTCTAGATCCACATAGTCATCGGCAATAATTGGAATTTCACGGTCGCACAGTGGTAATTTTACGTTTTTACCAATAAGTTGTTTATAACGCTCATCTTCTGGATGCACCATCACAGCCACGTCACCCAACATGGTTTCTGGACGGGTAGTCGCAACGGTTAAGTTGCCTGAACCATCCGCTAGCGGATAGTTAATGTGCCACATAAAGCCTTCTTCTTCTTCCTGCACCACTTCGAGGTCAGAAACGGCTGTACCCAACTTCACATCCCAGTTCACTAAACGTTTACCGCGATAAATCAAGCCTTCGTTATATAAGCGCACAAAGGTTTCAGTCACTACCTTATTAAGGCCTGCATCCATGGTGAAACGCTCACGTGACCAATCTGGTGAAGTACCTAAGCGGCGCATTTGTTTAGTGATGGTACCACCAGAGTATTCTTTCCACTCCCATACTTTTGCTAGGAATTTTTCACGACCTAAATCATGGCGACTCACGCCTTGGGCATCGAGCTGACGCTCCACCACAATTTGCGTGGCAATACCTGCATGGTCGGTACCTGGTTGCCAAAGCGTATTATCACCTTTCATGCGGTGGTAACGTGTGAGCGCATCCATCAAAGTTTGATTAAAGCCGTGCCCCATGTGCAGCGTGCCTGTGACGTTTGGTGGGGGTAGTAAGATGCAGAAGTTGTCTTGAACTTCTGCATCCAAGCCTGCAACGTAATAGCCTTTGCTCTCCCAAAACTCATACCATTTGCTTTCAATGGTCTTAGGGTCAAAGGATTTATTCAGTGAATTTTCAGTGGTTTGCGTGGTATTTGTCATAGCCGCAATTTTAACACAGCCTATTGCAGCTTTTGTTGAACTGGCTACGCAGTCAGACCAAATTACACCAGTAAACTAGAGTTTGTTTAATTTAGGGTAGCAAAAACGACTACGGCTAAAAGCATGACTGCTATGCAAAAACTCCAAAGCCGATAAAGCTGCCTAAGCTTTGTAGAGACGTATTAGGAGTTAAAGATAACTCTGTCCCATGGGATATAAATAACATAAACACTAATTTCCTTTGCGAACCCCTCAACGCTGGTTTTCAACTTCGTGCATAGCCTCGTGGCTAGCTGTCTCCCATACCTACAGATCAATCTCTCCATCGCCATCAAAATCAAAACGTTTTTTAAGTTGATTAAAATCTTTTCCCGCACTACCTAAATATCATCAAGCTCTACTTATTTTTATTAATATGGCTTTATTGTTATGATTGCTTATCACTTGCTACACCGCTTAACACCAAAGACCCTACTTTTTCCCAATATCGTGAAAAACGTTTTAAGCGCTTCTCGCTGATTTCAATATTGACAAGTTTAGCGACTGGCTGCCAGTCTGGCACGAACGGTGATAATAAGCCTTTCACTTTGAGATTCGGCGTATCTTGTGTAATAAGCTGACCGACTCCTTTTTGCATCAAAATTTCATATGTATCACCCAGCCAAACTTCTACACTATCCATCTCACTCAAACAGTCTGCTACAAACTGCAAACGATTAAGTGACCACGTACCATGTAAATGCGGGTCAAACACGAAAACCTTAGGAAAAGGCTTTTCTAACAAAGCATGCGCTGAAGATAACATTTCATCATGCACAAATATTGCTTTAGCTGGATAATGAGAAATTGTGTTTTTGGGTAGCGGCGATAATACGTATTTTTTTGCAATAGGCTCTAGTGTTTGATTAAACAACCTGTCGTTCAAAGCCTCATAACTGCTGTCGAATGGGCATTGCACGTGACAATTAGCACAATACTTTCCACCAGTATAACGACTGAGATTTTCTTTATTAAAAAAATAAGGTTTAGAGCTAAACGTTGAGGTGATCCACTGCCATGAGAGATGGTTGCTCGCAATATCACCATCAATTAAATGTGCTTCAAACCAATCGGCTGCAGACCGCCAATCTACTTTTCTGTGATGCACAATATAGCTAGCAAGCCACATACGAGGATGGTTATGTACATATCCTGTAGCTAATAAATCTTCATTGATAAAGCCATCCATACAAGGTAGACCTGTTTTACCTTGACGAATATCATCACTTAATGGCGTGCGACCAATAGCTACTTTGGCTGGCTCCATATCGCTATAAATAGCATTACCTTCGCTAAACCACACCTGTCGCCAGTAATCACGCCACGCAAGCCCATATACAAGCCTATCTGCGCTTGCACCAAACCGCCTTTTTACGAACTCATAAGCTTCATTCAGCGTGACACAACCATGCCGTAAATATGGTGATAAATGTGTCACAGTGCCATTTAAAAAATTACGGTTTCTATCATAAGCCACTGCATCAATACTATTAAGCCTTCTCAACGCAGCAAAACGACCCCCTACCCAATCAACCCCTAAATCAGCGCCTTTAGCCTGCGAAAATATCCGTCTAATATAATGTAGGCGCTCGCTTCGGTCTTTAGGAATGATCAACTTTTGTGCGGACTTCATTGAATAATTTCCATCTAATTTATGTTAGTGTACTATTTATTAGCAATATTAATATATGCCATCTTTTCACAAAGGTGCAACAAAATGCTATGTTAAGAGTCATTAACTGTTAATGTAAACGCGCCAAGGAAAATCATCATGGACCCAATGTGGATGTGGGCTGCTATAGGAATCATACTACTTGCAGTTGAAATGGCAACCGGCACTTTTTATGTACTGTGGTTTGGTGTTTCTGCCTTATGTGTCGCGATAATCATGTGGTTATTTCCCAATACACCTGAAGCCATGCAATATGCTGCCTTTGCGGTTGTATCTTTAAGCTCTCTAACGATATGGCGCATCAACTACAAAAAAACCTCTACTAATACACGTGTTGGCCAATCACAAGGTGAAGAAATTGGGCGCGTAGGCACTGTGATAGAAACGGCCAGTCTAAAGCAGAATGGTAAGATTCGTTTCGCTCAAGGTTTAATGGGCAGCCGTGAATGGACCGCAATTGCCGACGAAACAATTGAGTCTGGCAGTGATGCAAGTGTAGTAGCCGTTGTTGGCAATGCATTAAAAATCTCAAAGAAGTAATTTCATTTCATCTTAAATAGATTAACCTTAAAACCTCGTGTTAGGAAAATACTATGACCACGTTTAGTTTTGTACTGATTTTTTTAGTAATTGTCGCCATTATTAAGGGCGTACGTATTGTTCCTCAAGGTGAGGAATGGGTGGTAGAGCGCCTAGGTAAGTTTGCAGGTGTGCTTAATCCAGGCTTACATGTGATTAACCCTGTATTCACCAAAGTAAGTTATAAGGTCACCACTAAAGACATTATTTTAGACGTGCCTGAGCAAGAGGTGATTACGCGCGACAATGCTGTAATTCTTGCAAACGCAATTGCTTTTATTCGTGTGTCTGACGTAGAGCGTGCGGTGTATGGCATTGAAAATTTTAGAGAGGCGATGCGTAATATGGTACAAACTAGCTTACGTTCAATCATCGGCGGCATGGATTTGAATCAAGCGCTCACCTCACGTGATCGCATTAAGGCTGAGCTAAAAGAAGCGATTGCCGATGAAGCACAAGATTGGGGTTTGACAGTTAAATCTGTTGAGATTCAAGATATTAAACCCTCTTCAAATATGCAAGATGCCATGGAAAGACAAGCCGCCGCAGAGCGTGAACGTGTTGCTGTGGTAACAGAGGCTGAAGGCGCAAAACAATCTCTTATCTTAAACGCAGAAGCTCGATTAGAGGCAGCGCGTAAAGATGCTGAAGCGCAAATGGTCGCTGCAAAAGCTTCTGCCGAGTCAATCAAATTCATAACTGAAGCCATTAAAGAAAATAATACCTCAGCTATGTTCTTATTGGGTGACCGTTATATTCACACTTTAGAGAAAATGTCGACTTCTGTGAACAGTAAGATTGTCGTTATGCCAGGGGACTTAGTCAGTGCCGTTAAAAGTTTAGTCGGCAGCAAGTAACTTTAAGCTGAACATACAATACAAGCTGGGTCTTTACTCAGCTTGATTGTTCGCCACTCCATAGCAAGCACATCCAACAACAACAAGCGCCCTTGCAGGCTTTCACCAATGCCCATCAATAACTTCAAAGCTTCAGCAGCTTGTGCGGTGCCTATCATACCCACTAGCGGTGCAAAAACGCCATTAGTAGCACAACGCAAATCCGTATCCTCACCATTATCAGGGAATAAACAGTGGTAGCATGGGCTGCTCGTTGAGCGCATATCGTAAACGGTGATTTGCCCCTCAAAACCAAGTGCAGCACCTGAAATCAGCGGCCTCTTCAGCTTCACACAAAGTCTGTTTAAGGTATAGCGTGTGGCAAAGTTATCACTACAATCAATCACCACATTCGCCTGTGTCACCAACGCAGCAAAGTCATCTTCAGTGGATTTTTGCTGTATAGCTTTAACCGTGACTTCAGGGTTAATTTCATAAATAGCTTGCTGTGCAGAAACAGCCTTATTGATGCCCACACTTGGCGTGGTATGAATGATCTGGCGTTGCAAATTAGTCAAATCCACCACATCAAAATCGCAAATAGTCAGCGTGCCAACACCGCTAGCAGCTAGATACAAAGCGACTGGTGAACCCAAACCGCCTGCGCCAACAATCAGCGCGTGGCTATTTACCAGTTTTTCTTGGCCTTCATAATTAATTTGCGAAAGAAGTATGTGACGACTGTAGCGTAAAAGTTGGTTATCGTTCATAAGGATTAATGTAATTGACCTGCTTCAATCATGGCGTTGTAGAGCACGTAGGGAGAAATCCAAACCATCATATGGTCGAATTCGTTTCCTGCAGTTGCACTAGGCTCATGACTAACAAATACAGTTTCTGAAGTTGTCGGTATTTTTGGATTAGCGTTTTCATCTGCCCCGCCTGATACTTGAGAACCTGTAGGGCCGAGAGAGTAAATAACGACAACCGCATTATTAATTAAGTAATTACTTTCTACTCCTCCAGAACAAGCGGAGGCTGTGATACCTGTTGCACTTTTACATACTCGCAATTCCGGCGTTAAATTTGTAATACCCACAACATTCATTCCATCCGTTGAGGAGTTAATTGTAAAGTCAGGCGTTGCTGGATTTACAGGAGTAGCCGCACTGTTTTGTGCAACTGCATACATAATTGGGTTATTCCAAGCATCAATCGCGAATCCATTGGCATCCGTCGGCTGAATACCTAAGGTTGCAGCGGGCAAATATCCAAGTTGTTTAGTACATGCGGTAGTTCCGCCAATTGGATCTTCAAGTCCATTAGTCGTTGCCGGGCAGGGTAAGCGTCCTTTAGATTGAGCAAAACCTAACAGTGCTTTTTTTGCAGTGTCTAAGGTATTTTCAGTTTGTGATTGTGCTAACTGCTGGCGCTGCGCCTGCAACGGCATGAGCAATGCCCCAAGAACAAAAGCAAGGATTATAAGCACGATGGCCATTTCTACGAGAGAAAAGCCCGCCTCATGTCTTTTCGGCAATAATATATTTAGTTTCATGGTGATATCACAAAAATTTGGTCATTATAATTAGGGCTACGTGGCTTATTTAATGACTCATATATTCCAGTTGCATTACCAGTTACATTAATGTTTGTATCTAAATTATCACTTAAATTGCAAGATAATCGAACCTGAGCGGCACCTTTTTCGGTAAATGGTGTTGTTGAAACGGGATAACCAGTTGTAATCGCCAGCGCTGTAATTCCACTCCGCCCTCCCGCGCTAAGTGTTGATGAAGCACCTCGTTGGGCTGCATAGTAAATATAGTTCTGCCATAGATTAGCAGTAAACCAAACTGGTAACTTAGAATTTGTTGTTGCATCATTAAAAGGGCTATCAGTACAACTACTATGTGCAAATGCCCCGCCACCAATACCAGAGCAAGTAATATCAGTACCGCAGCTTGATGTACACTGACTCGTGACGCTATCAAACGCCCCCCCAGAAAATTGATATGTTCCAGACATATTAGCCGAACAAAGCCCAGCAGAATCGCAAGTAAACAATTGTGTTGATAGAGTACAAGTGCCAGCCCCACTGCAAGTACAAGCTTTTGTATTAAACTGACAAGCTCCACTGCTGCCGTCGAAATCCGCTCCTGTTTTGGTAAAAATAACCGAATCTACCTCAGTAAAGCTGCAGTTTGAGGTGCTGGACGTTGAAGTAAGCCCTGTATATGTGCATGATGAAGTACGAGGTGCTGCAATCGGCAAAGCACCTGCAAGCGCCCCAACAACACAACTGTAGTTTTTATTACCGCCTAAAATTGCAGCATAAGGATTATAACCCGTTGATAGTTTATAGTTCTTTATTGCTGTTTTAACTTCTGCTGCTGCTCGCTTCTCTAAAGCCATCATCAACTCGTCAATCGTAATGTAAACAAGTTTATCGTTAAAATAATAAGGTTTAACAAAAGTGGTATCGCTAGCTGGAACATTTCGACTGTCTTCGCCCATGATGAAATTTTCATTCGCCTGAGTTGAGTCACTATTTTTATAATTTGCTGCACCAATCATAAATCCATCTAAAAACTCACTAGCATTCGGTGCTGATGTTGATCGATTTTGATTTTCTAAGGGGCTACCAGGTGCAATAATCACGGCTGCAACTCTATCTGAGACTAAATTCCCATTCCGATCAAGCACTGTTAGCCAAGGATATGATTGAGTTCCACCTTGTCGCATATATGGCGTAATTGCATGTGGAGCGTTAATCATTCCAGGGTTAATTATTGGGTTCTCAGAATGCTCATAGTCATAAATCATATTTCTTGACACTGCGTACCAAAGCCGATTTCCCTGCGCATCGGTAAATACTTGATTCAGCCCTGGGTAAGTGCTAAATCCTGTGTATATGTTAAAACCAGTTTTAGGATCTAAACAAGGGCTTGTTGTAGGCTGGCTTGGTAGCTGCCCAAGAAGGTAGCCATAATCAAAAGTACCTATCTCACAATCACTGCTTCCGTCGTAATTAACATCGAGATTTCTATCAGGCCATGGCATTTGACCAGGTGAACTTGAGTAATTAACCGCCCAAGCAATTAACGCAACTTTTGCATCATTCAAGGCTTTATAGGTTTTTTCATCTTGCCTAGCCCTTGCGGCATCTGCATTGTATGTTTTTAGCACGTAAACTGCCGCACCTAGCCCGAGAATAAACGCAATAAAAATTAATGCGGTGCCTTTTTGTTTAGTCCACATTTTATTGCAGATAAATCTTCGTGATTTTGATGAGGAACTGGGTTGATGTGCCATAGCAATTAAGCACTATTCTGCGGAGCTATATGACGAGTTTCTGCTAGAGTTATCGCCTTCGTCTATCACGCCACTTTGCTCTAAATTTAATCTCTTCGCTTTTTCTACAACTTGCATTTCGTAAATTTTATTATTTTCAGGCTCATACATTTGCCCCGCTTTTAGGCGCACTTGTTTACCATTTGCGGGTATTTTTACATCAACGCCTTCAGTACTTGCACCTTTTTTTGAAAAGCCTTTTTGGTTAAGCTTACCAATTCTTACATGGTCTATACTGCTATTTTCTTGAACGGCTTGGCCGTTAATCCATAGCGTATTTGCTGCGCCATCATTGCGTTTAACATAGCCTTGTAGCGTAACAGGGTCTGGTAGCTCAGCTGGAGTAGGCGCTGACATTGTGGCTGCTTGTTGCGCATCTATAGCAGTGATGGTTTTTAGTTTTTGATTTTGCCTAATCACATTGAGGTTACTACGCTCATTAGGTTTACTAAATAGCCTACCGAGCAGTTGACTACTCTCAGTTGTAATTTCAGCATGTGACTGCAACGGCAATAAGATAATGCACAAGCTTGCTAGTAAGCTTGTGAGCATTTTGTGTGATGGCTGTTGAGTGTGCATTAAGGTGTCGTCGTTTGAATCGGTGCTGGCTCGCGCAGTGTAAGCCAATCTAACTCACACTTCGCGTGTAGGTTCGGGATGAGCTGGTTACTTAATGCTCCGCCTGCGTTTAATCGGGTAATTTCACAATCACGAAGCATAAAAACCTCTTCATTTTTCTTACTTAATGCTTCGGTTAACTGAAGTATATCCTCCTCATGCAGCAGATCAAGGTCTAAGGTCATGACTGATCGGTTTAATACAAGTTTGCCAAGATTACTTACAAAGCTTGGTTTATAGGGTTCTTGTAACCCTATATTATATTTAATACTAAATAGTTTATTCAATTGATGCTGCTTACGTAGCTCATCCACCCATTCTAATCTGCGCTCTTCGCCAACCAGACCTTTATTAATCAGCGCCTGATATTGTGGTAAATACTCAGTCATTATTTGCTTTTCTATACCCGATGATTGATAACGTTGTCGTGCAGAGTTGAGCAAGCTTTGTTGTTGCTGCATAGTTTTTTCTTGCTCACCTGTAAATTTCTGCGCTAATACAATCAATGCGATCACTACTACCACCACTATTACTAGCAATGTAATGGTGACTTGTAACCTTTGCCAATCTTGCTTTTCTAATTTCATGGCTATTTCATCCTAGCCGTATCTTTGTCTATATTTGAGGCTGTTTCAGGTGCTTTTAATATCACCTTTAGTTTGAATAAAGCAGGTTGTGTTTGTGCAGTTTGCTCATCAGTAGTACTGCCCTGCAGGTTAACAAAAGAACTCACGTTCACTGGTTCTTGTAGTATTTCTACTACAGCTACATTTTGGTCAAGATTGAGTTTTTCTACGAACCTATGCACACTATTTAACGCACTGCGATAGTCACCCATAAAACCAGAGATTTCTGCCGTCACGTAGGCAAGTTCATATAATTTTGTAGCATCTATTGTAAACGCAGGATTAACAGGGCTGTTAGAGGCTGGTAAATTAATGAATTTATCGTCATCTTTGCTATTCATATCGTTAGTCAACGCCCAGTGCAATCGGTTTAACTGCACCTCTGGCACTTGTTCTAGTGCATTACTAACCACTTGCATCATGCGTCTTGGCGACTTTGGATAAATTGAAATAACCTTATCCAGCTCTACTGCGGCTTTTAAGTCTTCCGCGCTTATTGTAGTGACTGGGAAGTTTTTAGCGGCTTCGTCATAACGGCGCTGTTGTAAAGCCGTGTCTTGCATCGCCTCCTTTACTGCCGATTGATAACTCAAACCCTGCATCAACACTCCACTTGCAGCAAATAGACCAAGTACACCTAGCAGCAAGGTCGTTAACTTAATCCTCTGCTTTAGTTTACTAAAGTCATATTCTTTAGTGAGCGCTTCAGACGCAAGATTATCGACCACATGCCCACTAGCCAACAAATGCATATGTAATAACTCTGGCATTTGCGCTACTAACTTTATGGGTAGATTTAAGCTTGTGGTGAATTGACTTAAGTTTATATCAGAGCATTCAATACTCTGCTCTTGGCTAATGCCTTGACTGATATGTTGTGTAGATCCATCTAGGCTTGCTAAGACTAAGTTCAAGGGCGTTTCACGAGCAATAAAACGTTGGCTGATTAAATAAAGTCGTGTTTTTTCTGTTTCTTGTAGATAGAAATAACCTAATTGACTTTCTTCGGTTGGTACATTTGGTACAAGCCTACTCATACGGAGTCGCCCATTATGCAAGTAAGTTTGCCGTAAGCCTGAAGACAGCTTTTCGCATAGCAAAATATGCGGCGCCATCAACTTTAACTGTCTCACTAATACTTGGCTAATCATAGGCAACAGATAAATACCGACCAACGGCACTTTAGCGGCTTGGATGAGGTTAACCCAGGCTTGTAAAAAGTCAGCATTATTTAATGCAACAAATAGATACCTATCATCTTTACGTTTAGTAGTCTCTCGATTAACAAAATGCGCCGTACGATAATCTAAACCACGATAGAACTGGTTAAGCTTACGATTCGCCAGTTCTTTTTTTGCGGCACCAGTTGTATGTGGCACGCTTTCTAAGCGGTAGTCTTCTTCTACTGCATCTGCCATTAAGTACACTGGAGTATTAGTGTACTGTTTCAAAAACTCGGCAAAGGCTTCGTGCCCAGCATCATCGTTATTAAAAACTTGACTACCTTGTAACTTATCCGCACGCCAAAGCCCAACTAGCAAGCTATGCGATGTGGCGCACAAGACTAATTTATGAGGGCGGCTAATCATTCGTTGAAAGGTATTCTTTAAAGTCATACCCATAGATGCAGGTTTCTAAACGAAACAAGACATATGTAGCAAGCTGTGACTCCACGTATTCCTGATACGTAAAGAATAAATTTTTGCGCACAACACAATGTGGGAAAGTGGGTTCCATTTATATTTTTAACTTACTAAACGAATCGTAAACAGGCCCTAATACAGAGTACATAATGAAACCTAAGATTAATCCCAGAAATACTGTAAGCGCAGGCTCTATCATTTTGAGTAGCTTATCCATAGAGTCGCTCACATCTCGATCATAAAAATAGCTAATATTGAGTAATGACTTATCCAATGCACCGGTATTTTCACCCACTTTAATCATACGCACCACTAACTGCGGAAATAGCCCTGCATTTCGAAAGCTTTCAGACATGGACTCGCCTGAGCTAATTTGCACATGTACACGATTAAGCGCATCTGCCACCACTCGGTTGCCTACAATTTTTTCACAAATTTTAATCGCGTCTAAAATTGGAATGCCCGTTTGATACATTAAAGCAAAATAGCGCGCAAATCGCGCCATAATAATTTTGTTTAAAATTGACCCGGTATATGGCAATTGTAGTTTAATCATATCAAACCGATAGCGCGCTATTGGGTTAGTTTTAATAATGCTTGCAAGAGCAATCACAACTAACACCGGTAGTCCAATTATCAGCCACCAATAGTTAACAAGAGCATCTGATAGCGCGATTAAAAACTTGGTATTCATGGGCAGCTCTTGCCCCATATTTTTAAGAAAAGACGCCATCTGCGGCACTAAGTAACTCATTAAAAAAGCTACCGCGCCAAATACTACCACCGCAACAAAAGCTGGATAAGCTAATAGTTTTTTAGTTTGCGACATTAACTCATCTTGCCAACGCAAGGTATTGAACAAGTTATTGAATACCACTGGCAGTTGACCAGTTTGCTCACCAGCACTTACTAAGCTCACAAACACTTCAGTAAAGACATTCGGATGTTCAGCCAATGCTTGTGAAAGCATTTTTCCACCTTCGACCTCTGCACTAATTGCCCCTAAAACTTTTTGAAAATACGGATTATTACTACTTTCTCGTAGGTCTATTAAACACTCTAGCAACGGAACACCTGCGCTGCTTAACTGCTCAATTTGAAAACAAAACATCACTAAATCTTGATTACTGACTTTGCTACGATTCAATAAACTTGTCGATTTCGCGACTGCTCGATAAGTAATTAAATCCAAACCCATACGCTCAAGACGAATTTCTAAATCCACTTCATTGAGCGCATCTATTTGTCCCATCGCGGGACGACCAACTTGATCTATCGCTTTGTAATTAAATGAAGGCATTAAAGTTATGAATTTAAACGGCTGGTTAAATCAATCACGCGCATGACTTCAGCTAAGCTAGTGTAACCTTCTATAATGCGACGCACACCATCTTCTGCTAAGGTGACAAAACCTTTATCCATCGCCATTTTTTGCAGCTCATCTAAATGCGCGCGGCGTGAAATTAACGAGTCCATATCGCTATCGATACGTAATAGCTCAATAATTGCCATACGTCCGCGATAGCCTGTTTGATTACATTGCTTACAGCCTTTTGGCTGGAATACTTTTGGTTTGTCACTTGGTTTTAGTCGCATGATTTTGCGTTGAAGACCATCTAACTCATGCGGCTCCTTGCAGTGTGGGCAAAGCACGCGCACCAAACGCTGCGCAACCACGCCGATGATATTGCCGGCCATGATGTCAGGCAAAATACCAATATCTGAAAGCCGTGGGAAAACGCCTAATGCTGAATTAGTATGCAAAGTGGTAAATACTTGGTGACCAGTCATTGCGGCTCGAAAAGCCATCGTTGCGGTGTCTTCATCACGCACTTCACCTACGAGAATAATATCTGGATCTTGACGCATAATGGAGCGAATACCATTAGCGAAATCAACTTTGTTGACTTCAGCAACCGAGGTTTGGCGCATCATAGAAACGGGATACTCTACTGGATCTTCCAAGGTCATAATATTTACGGCCTCAGTATTGCGATATGACAACAGTGAATAAAGCGTAGTCGTTTTACCGCTACCTGTAGGCCCGGTGACAATGACAATACCCTCAGGACGCGTCATCATAATACGCAGCTCCTCTAAGGTATTAGGGCGTAACCCCATACGCTCCATTGGTATGATAGACTTTTCTCTATCCAACACACGCAGTACAATATTTTCACCGTTAATGGTAGGGTGACTTGATACCCGAAAATCAATTGGGCGACCACATAAATTCATGCTCAAACGGCCATCTTGTGGCGCACGAGTTTCTGCAATATCTAAGCCACTGAGTACTTTTAACCTAACGACCACTCCACCCCAGTAGCTTTTATGCAAACTACGCACTTGGTGAAGCACGCCGTCGATCCTGTAACGTATGCGTAAAAATGCATATTCGGGTTCAAAGTGAATATCTGATGCGCTACGCTTAACCGCATCCATCAGCAATGCGCCAACTAAACGTACTACGGGTTGCGTGTATTCATCGCCACCTGCACTTAAGCTATTATAATCAATCTCGCCCGTTTCAATTTCATGCAGAATGCCATCAACGGATAATTCATAACCGTAAAAATGGTCGATATACTCTTCCAACTGTGCTTCAGCTGCAAGTAGTGGGCGAATTTGAATGCGTCCACCAAGCATAGCACGCAGTTGATCCAATGCTACCACATTAAACATATCAGCCATGGCCACGACCAAGGTTTTAGTAGCGGCTTCATAAGCAATAGGTAGTAGATGATAACGACGGGAAAAGTCTTGTGGTACTAAGTTAAGCGCATCTACATCCGCCACTATGGTAGACAAATCGACACTCTCGAAACCTATGGTGTCAGCCACAACATCACGCACCATAATCTCTGTGACAAAGCCTAATAGCACTAATTGCCGACCTAATGGCAAGTCACTATGCTCTTGTTCAGTAAGCGCAATACGCAGCTGATCCGGACTGATCAAGCCTTGCTGAACCATCAACTCACCTAAGCGAGGTTTGCGTCTTTGTTCAGCCATTGTTTAAACCTGATGTCGTGTATGCTAAAAATTCCATATGTATATTAATTTTCATTATTGAAGTTCGCGAATTCTCGCTACTAACTGTGCCCTATCAGGACTGGTGCCTCCTACTTTATTCAGTAAATCTAAGGCGCGTTGGTACTGCTTTAACGCTAAACTATACTTACCCATTTGGTCTAAACTAATCGCTAAATTAAAGGCATAGTCAGCATTATTTGATGCTAGTCGACTAGCATTAAAATAAGCGTCTTGTGCAGAAGGCCACTGGTTTTGCTCAGCATATAAATTACCTAAAGCTGCATATAAATTTGCGCCTTCAGGCTGCTGAGCAATCATGCTTTTAATACGGCTTTCTGCGCCAACAAAATCCGTATTCACGCTATCTGTAATCATTGGTCGGCTAGTAATAATGGCTGTTTGCGCTACACTATTTCTAGGCTCTATTTCCAAAACTTTTTGATACCAGCCTTGCGCATCTGCGTCACGCCCTTGTCGCTGAGCAATCGCCGCCATGCCAAGTAGTGCATCTACATTACGCACATCGCGCTGTAACACCAGTCGATACTGTCTTAGTGCATTTGCATCCTCACCTCGTGTATAAGCTTGGTAAGCAGCAAGAAGTGTCGGGTCTACGCCTTGCGGCTGCACCTTACTAATCAGTGTGAGTGACTTTTGTTTATCATTGCTGATCGACTCTGCAGAACTCGTATCTGCTCCATCTGAGTCGACATCATTACTCTTATTTGCTTTCTTAATGAATGACCTTTTTGGCTCAGTTTCAATCACATCCTCAACAACTTTAGGCCTTTCTAATGTTTTATTGCTAAACGCTGCAATAACAGCTTTATTATCAAGATTACCTATATCACCCGCTTGATTTATAGTTTGGCTTTCCTGTACGGAAACCTCTGGAGCGGACGTTGCGACTCCAGCCGGTGTTATAGTACCTAGCAACGGCGATGCAACTTGTGGTTGCATAGGCACACTAGGTTTTAACGCTAAAACATCTGGTGTGGCTAGACGCTTTATGTACTCATACCCCTGCAATCCTAACAGAACCAATAATGCGCCTACGACACCCAAACTAATTAACGCAAATTTTGAGCTAGGTGCTTTGGCCTCTTTATTCGCAACAAATACCTTTGCGGCAGCCTTTTGATTCAACTCATCATCCACCATTTGCAGGGCCGCGCTTGAACTAACAACTGAGGCTTTACTTTTAACACGAGTAGTCTGTAAAGTTTCTGGGATAGAGGTTTGTAATGGTTTTGTTTCTATCGCAGATTTATTGGAGGTTTTAGCTGCGGGTTTAGGCTTAGTATACTGCTTGACTACAAATGGTGTACCGGTTAACCCTGCCTCCTCTTCCAGAGAAAGATTTTGATCTAGCGGTACACTCACTGTCTTTACACTTGTCTCTAAAACATCCGTCACGAGAACTTGCTGAGCCGCAGCAAACCCTGTTACTTGCGCTTTGGCATCGAGAGGCACCAACTCAAGCGGTAAAGACTCATCGGCCATGTTTGCATCCGCTTGCTCTTTATCTTTATTCGCCTGCTTATTTTTTTCTAAATGACTTAATGCTTTAATGAGTAAACTCATATAAAAGTTTACCTTTCATTTTCAGCTTCAGTTTCTGAAGCTCTTTCAAGCGCTTGAGTCGGCAGATACTGTTTGTAGCTAGCAAGTTCGTCACTTTCTAGGCTTGCATTTGGAATGACCGTAGGGCGTAAAAAAATCACTAACTCAGTTTTTTGATTAGAGTCGTTTTTACCTTGAAAAACCTTACCTACACCAGGAACCTTACTCAAACCTGGTACGGCATCTGTGCTGTTTTTAATTTCATCTTGCATGAGCCCCCCAAGCACAGCAATACTACCACTGTTAACTTGGAGTAAAGACTCCATCTCACGAGTTCTTATTTCAGGAATCCCTTGGAAATCTGGACTCTTTTGAATTTGAGGGTTTGGATCTGGAACATATCTAATAAGACTAGTAATTGTCGGCCTTACATTAATATTCACATTGCCAGTATCATTAATTTGTGGAGTAACACTCATTACAACTCCAACAGGCACCGTATTTGGTGTAGTAGTAACAGACTGCAAATTTGTACCTGCAACTCCGCTGGCTGACTGCGATATCTGTGACTGTACTGTAAAGTAAACTAAATTATCAACCACTTTAAGAACAGCAGTTTGATTATTAAGAACCATTAGTTTTGGACTAGACAAAACTTTAGTGTTTCCAAACTGCTCCAGTAACTGAACCGAACTTAAAATTCCACGACTTCCGTTTGTATATCCAGCGATGATTCCAGAAGAGCTAAGCGTCACATTAGCCGCACTATTAACCGCTCCTAGCTGAGGCCCTAGCGCTTGTTTAAATACAAAGCCCGCACTACCCAAGCTACCTAAACGACTCCAGTCAACTCCCGCCTTGTATCCATCGTTTAATGTAACCTCAACAATCGTTGCCTCAATAAGCACTTGTTTTTTAGCACTCCCCATGACCTTATCAATAAACTCTTGAATTTTCTCGTGTTGCTTATTAGTTGCTCTTACGTTAATAATTCCAGCCTCACGATTTACAATTACAGTACCAGCAAACAATGTTTTGTATTCGTTTCTATCTTCTTCTTTTTCACGCTTTGCCTCAGCAGTATTAACTGCATCGGTAGCTGAGGACTTACCAGCGGCTCCTGCTTTCGCCTTCTCATTTGACTTACCTGTATTATCAGTTCGGGCAATCAATACCTCTTTATCTGTTTCAGCTAGTATATCTTTTAGATTTCTCTCTAACGTTTCCCAAAAATGGCTCTTAGACTCACTACTCACCGAAGTCCGAGAGCTATTATTTGCACCATTACCTGCGCTAGTACTCGCTGTCCCACCAGCCCCTGAGATTTGTGATGTACTAGATATTTGACCATCTGCTCCAATAAAGCCTGTCGTATCACGTGACATATTCACATAATCAATTTTGTAGGAACGTAATATTGGCTGATCTGGTGTAATTGTTAGTACATCCTTCTGGATTTTATAAGTCAAATCCACCTGTTTTGATAAACGTTCCAATATCGCTGGTAGTGTTTGATCCACAGCATTCAGAGTCACCCGCCCTTGAATTGAAGGGTGAATATCAACGTTAAGCTTGCTATCTCGCGCAATGGCGAATAGCACCTCTTTAACGGGCGTATCGTAAACTACAATACTATAGAGTTGTGTTCTTGCAGCAGGTTTTGGTGGAGGTAGATAAGTATTATTAGTAACAGGCTTAGGAATATTAGCTATTACTGGCTTACTGTCATTTGCAATATTCGCACCCACTTGTACTTGAGCTTGACTCTTAACGGCATTTTTTCCATCAATATGGCCAGCAGATGGTGTGATTTTAGATTGGTGCGCGCACGCTGACATGCCTAAAACAAGCATCATGCATAAATGCCCTAATATTTGTTTATTGTTTAGCACAGTCCCACCCCCAGCTTATTGCTTAAATTACACACTTTTGTACATTTTGCATAATAACTCAAAAAAAGCAAGATATATGAAAATAATATCAAATGTTTACAATAAGTTACGGGCTTTATTTATTGCGTTTGATCAATATCTTTGTTAATTCCTGCGAAAGTGCGTAAGTAAGGCTTATTATTTTTAATTGGCACCGGCAGGTTTTTAAGTGCAACTAGTGCGGTGCGGCGCTCAGCAAACTCACCATACAAAATCACGGTATATGTTTCACCATTTTGGATTTTTCGATATAAGTAAATATTATCTATCTCTAGTAATTGGCTAATCCTATTCAGCTCTGCTTTTAATTGATCGTCTTTTTTTTGTTCGCCGTTTGTTCTAGCGTCCGTTGATAGCGACTTAATTTGTAATGTAATGGTATTAGGAGAAGCGCTTAATAAATGCTTTTTAGTGACCTCCAAACGTTGGTCTACTAGAGTTTTAATTTCAGCTTTATTTATAAGCGTCGCTGACACTCGTGTTGATGTAGCGGGTGCGCGCATCGCAGCATTTAAGTCCGGTGCCGTTATATTGCTTACTTTTGGCGTGCTAAAGGTAGCCGCTATATTATTAACTGCTACTGTTTTTGGCTGATGTTGCCACCATCGATAGCCAATAGCTATCGCCAAAATGGCTAACAGCAAACTCACAGCTAAGGAGTATTGTTTGTAATTAATTGCTTTACGACCAAACTCACTATCTTGAATAGCCGCTTTCACGTGTTTTGGTGTAACCTGATAGACATTATCCGCGTAAGCAGCTAACAGCGACTTATCTGCTAAAATATTCACGCGCCGCACCAAACCTTCGGCTGCTACTGAAAGCTTTTTAATCGCAGTCTCTGAAAATAAATGCGGTCCATGATACCCAGCGGTTCGTAGGCGCAAAATCAGGTACTCTTTAATATCCTTAGTACCTAGTGGCTCTAAATGAAAGCTGTGCGTAATGCGCTCACGCAATTGACGAATATGCGTCTCACTCAAGTTAGCGTCAAGCTCAGGCTGGCCAAATAACACAATTTGCAGCAGCTTATCTTGTTTGGTTTCCAAGTTAGACAACAGTCGAATTTCTTCTAGCGTTGCCAGCGGCATGCCTTGTGCCTCTTCGACAAAAATCACCACTTGCCGACCCTCGGCATGACGATTCAGTAAGTGCGTTTGCAGTAACTGCATCACTTTTAAGCGATCTGCATTTTTTGGCACTTTGAGCTGCAGTTCAAAAGCTATCGCGTATAACACCTCCTCTGGCGCTACGTTTGGATTAGCCAAGTAAATACTCTCTATTTTCTCTGGCAGTATTGTTTGTAACATGCGACAAAGCATTGTTTTTCCACTGCCGACCTCACCAACTACCTTGATAATGCCTTCACCGTTGGTGATAGCGTAAACTAGCGCATCTAATACGGCACCACGATTGCCGCCCGAGAAGAAGAAGTCCGTATTCGGAGTGATTTTGAATGGTGGCTCTTTTAAGCCAAAGTACGGGTAATACAAATGTTTTCCGTTGGTCTGTTCTAGTTTTGGTCAGTTGTACTCATGCGGCTATATAACGTTGTGCGATTCACATTAAGTAATTTCGCCGCTTGGCTTAGATTACCGTGTGTCATTTGCATTGCTGCTTCAATATAAGCACGCTCCCAGCTTTTAAGTACTGAGTCTAGACTTACGTTGGCTTGGCGCTGCAAATGGCGTTGTGCTTGCGTTGCCATGCCTGCGGCATCATTAATATTGAATGGCTCTGAACCAGACATTGACGATTCTGGTTCGGATAAGTCAAACTCTGCAACTAACTGAGCCGCATTAAGCGTTTTACCAGAATACTTGGCGATTAAGCGAATCACTATGTTTCTAAGCTCGCGGACATTCCCTGGAAACTTATAGTCTAGCCAACGTGCTTGCGCAGACTCATCTAGTACAAATGGCGCCTGATTTATCTGTTGAGCGTAAAATTTAGTAAAGTGCTCACGTAGTAAATGCTTATCATCGCCCAGATCCCTTACCGGCGGTACGTGTACTGCAAAAACACTCAATCGATGATATAAATCAGACCTGAATTTACCTGCGCGCACTTCGGCACGCAAATCACGGTTAGTTGCGGCAACAATACGTGCCAGACTCTTGCGTGTTTGCGTTTCGCCTATACGTTGATACTCGCCATTTTCAAGCACTCTTAGCAGTTTAGCCTGCAGCTCTAAAGGCAACTCACCAATTTCATCTAAGAAAAGCGTACCTTCACTAGCATCTTCAAAGTAACCAGCATGTGCAGCAATGGCTCCAGTAAACGCACCTTTAGTATGTCCAAATAATATGGATTCGGCCAATAATGGCGAAATTGCAGCGCAATTAACTGACAAATATGGCTGCAATACACGCTTGCTTGCATGATGAAAACTACCGGCAACCAGCTCTTTACCACTACCAGACTCACCTTCAATCAATACTGGGAAAGGCGAGTCAGCAAACTGCGTAATTTGCATACGCAATGCTTGCATAGGTAAACTATCGCCCAGCAGGCCGTCGAACTCTAGCTCAGCTTTAACTTCATTGAGCTCAACATCTTGCACTTTGAGCGACTGTAGCAACATGTCTTTGAGTTTTTCAACATCGCAAGGTTTTGCGATGAAGTCTACGGCACCTAAAGTTAATGCACGCTTAACGTTGACATCATCGCTTTGACCGGAAAGCACATGAATTTTAATAGTAGGAGAGTGCGCTAACAATGCGCCAATAACTTTAAACCCCTCTTCTGGGGTATGTGGCGAAGGTGGTAACCCCAAATCCACTAACGCCAAAGCCGGCACACTATCTTGTTGCTGAAGTAAACTTTTTAATTGTGTATACGACTCTGCGACACACACTTCAAAGTGCTTACTCAATACAAAGTGCAACGTATCCGTAATTAAAGGATCATCATCAATAATCATTAACACTGGACGAAGTGCTGCCATCAACCTAGACCCTTATGTAAAATTTAACATCTTCAACAATCGATATCACTATAGCCTGAAAGGCTATATGTATCAATTATTTTGCCATATGAATTTTAACATTTTAGTTGGTAGCGCTAGATTCAAAGAAGTTATTAAGTAAGCTGTCTTTAGCAATATGGTGATAGGCAAAATAGAACCAAATCTCTAAATTAAATACTTAACACCTAAAGCTCAGGTTAAAAAATCTCTATATCACCTTCTATTTTATTTTCCTGTAAGGCTCCATCAGCTATTAACTGCTCGTAAAAGCAAACCTTATTTCGACCATTATTTTTTGCGAAATAAAGTGCTAAGTCTGCACGGTCAATTAACTGGCTCGGGAGTGCATATGCAAAAACCTCAGTATAACCAGTACTTACCGTCACCTTTCCGACCTGAGGGAAGTTAAACTGACCTACTTTCTCTCTAAATCGATCGAGAATATTAGGAATATCATCACGACTTGAGCATTCGAATACACCTACGAACTCCTCGCCTCCAAAGCGAAAAATTAGATCGCTACTTCTGAAAGCTTGTGTCATTAACTGGGAAAATAAAAGCAACACCTCATCACCAATCAAATGACCAAACTCATCATTCACTCTCTTAAAATGATCTATATCAAAAATCGCTAAAAAATGCACTTGATCAGCTAGATCGTTATTAAGCTTAGCTACTTCTTGCGCCTTTCCTAACAGCTTATTAATTTTATGGTCAAAAGTTTTACGGTTAAGTAGACCTGTTAAGGTGTCACGCTCATTATCACTAATCAGCCCTGTAAAGTTTTGATATATCTTCAAGAGCAAAGTAATGACATCATGTAACTGGGAGTCACATACCATTGCCTCTATCGCAATAATTGCTACGGTGTAGTTTTTTGCATTCTTAACTGGATATAGCCTGACTAGAGATTCACCCACTTGCTCATACGCGCCATATCTACCCAGTTTAAAACAATCAATCAGCAACTCTCTAAACGATAGAGAGAAGTTACATTGCTCAGCACTCTTACCGATAATAACGGATGAGACAAATTGCTTTCTTGTATCGTCAGGGTGATAGATCACAACAGATTTAGTGTTATCGGTTGCATCCATTAACTCAAACAGCGCTTCTGCCAAGGACTGTTCAAGTGCCAAAGTGTCACGCTCATTTGTGAGAGCAATAAGCTTATTTAAAACTGAATGCGTATTAACTGTATTCAAAATGAGCGATAAATTCAATTAGATTTAATTTATAAAATATCTAAGCTGAACTTTTGAGTGATTAAGGATTTTTGAATACTACAGTAAATTTGGCAATGCAATTAAGTAGATACACATTGAAACTCCACTTAATTCGCTATTTTAATCATATCTACGGCTAGAATAACTCTAGCTATATGCCTTTTACCTTATATTAAAGACACACGCTCTAATAAAAAAATCTGGCCATAAGCTTATCTACCTATGTCTAGGTTTTTGTAAGCTTTGTATAAATCGGAGGTATTCGGATGATGACTGAGCTAAGATAAGGAGTATAAAGTAGAACAGTACGTTGAGTTTTACAATCGGCTGCGTTAAACGATATTAAGCAGCTATTTAATAAGATTTACTAATATGAAGTTTGAGAGTAACCGAGTACTTAAATTAATGGGGTGGCTGATGGGGCTCGAACCCACGACAACAGGAATCACAATCCTGGACTCTACCAACTGAGCTACAGCCACCATAGAGTATTTAACTACTGGTCTACCCGACAGGAATCGAACCTGTAACCCCCAGCTTAGAAGGCTGGTGCTCTATCCGGTTGAGCTACGGGCAGGTTGTGGTTACTAGGCTTTACATTTACACATAAAGTTTTCGGGCTGACTTTCATCTTAACTTACTAACATCTTCAACAAGTTAAAATGTGGTCGGCGTGGAGAGATTCGAACTCCCGACATCCTGCTCCCAAAGCAGGCGCGCTACCAGGCTACGCTACACGCCGAAGGGCAGAAATATACTGCAAACCGAGCTGAAGGTCAAATCTATTATGATAAAATGTTATTTTATTTTCGATTTCGCTTAAAAGTAAGCAAAACAAACTCTAATGACCGCACAAATAATTGATGGCAAAGCCATTGCTGAAAATCTTCTAAACTCGATTAAAATACGCATCAATAATCGCTTACAAGCAAACAAGCGTGCGCCAGGCTTGGCTGTAATAGTTCTTGGTACAGACCCTGCATCTGGCATCTATGTTCGTAACAAACGCTTAGCCTGCGAAAAGGTAGGCATTCGCTCTATCGCTTATGATCTACCCGACTCTACGTCTGAAGCTGAGCTACTTAAACTAATTGAACAGCTGAATCAAGACGATACCATTGATGGTATTCTTGTACAGTCGCCATTACCATCTCAAATTAAAGATGAGCATATTATTGAATGCATTAGTCCCAATAAAGATGTTGATGGCTTTCATCCCTACAACATCGGCAGGCTAGCTGTTCGTCAACCCACCTTACGTTCCTGTACCCCTTTTGGGGTTATTAAGATGCTACAAGCTAGCAATATTGAGCTAATGGGCTTAGATGCGTTAGTCGTAGGCGTGTCGAACCACGTGGGCCGCCCAATGGCACTAGAGCTTTTGCTGGCGGGCTGTACGGTCACTAGCTGCCATCGGCATACCAAAGATTTAGCTAAGATGATTCAGCAAGCCGATTTGATTGTAGCCGCCGCAGGGAAACCGGGGTTAGTACAAGGTGATTGGATTAAACCTGGTGCAATCGTCATTGATATTGGTATTAATCGACTGGCCGATGGCAGTATTTCTGGTGACGTTGACTTTAAATCTGCAAAACAGCGTGCAGGTTATATCTCACCGGTGCCGGGCGGTGTTGGTCCAATGACAGTTGCTACTTTGATGGAAAACACATTACAAGCACTAGAATTAAGTGAAGCAAAATTTTAAGTGTTTATAGTAGGCTATTTTACAAATAATTCAATGAATTAGACTGGCTTTGCATCGAAGCAAGTTTCGGTGTACACTCACGCGCTTAATTTTATAAAGCATAATTCTTAGGTAGTTTTCTTAAGCAACTCTTTTAAGTTTTTTGAGGCACACTATGGCAGAAGTTATTACTAAACATTTTACCCCCTACCAGCCCAAGGCTGACGAACAGTATATGAGCAAACCACAGCTCAATCACTTTCGTAAGATTTTAAACGACTGGAAAGCAGAACTAAGCCAAGAGCTTGATCGCACTGTGCATACGATGCAAGATGAAGTCACTATGTTTGCAGACCCTAACGACCGCGCAAGCCAAGAGTCAGACATGACTTTAGAGCTGCGTAACCGCGATCGCGAACGTAAGCTTATCAAGAAAATTGACGAGACTCTACGTAATATCGATAGTGATGAGTATGGCTACTGCGAAGGTTGTGGCATTGAAATTGGTCTAAAACGCCTCGAAGCGCGCCCTACTGCAACACTTTGCATTGATTGCAAAACTTTAGATGAGATGCGTGAAAAGCAGGTTGCCAAATAATCAGCAACTAGATTATTACGTTAAATAAAAGCCCGATTAGTCGGGCTTTTATTATTTTAAACACATATTTAATTTAAACCATTACCCTCTAAACAGTACTCATACAATTTTCAGTTGTTTTTCACATAAAAAAACCCGCTTCCGCGGGCTTATTTTTTAAATGTTAACCTACTTACTCGTCAGCATCTGCCTCAGATTTAGCTTCAGTAGCTGGCGCCTCAATCAAAGCTTTCATACTTAAACGTACGCGGCCTTTTTCATCAGCTTCTACTACTTTAACTTTTACAACATCGCCCTCTTTTAAGAAGTCACTTACCGCATTTACACGTTGATGCGCAATTTGTGAAATATGTAATAAGCCATCTTTACCAGGAATTAGTGACACGATAGCACCAAAATCAAGTAACTTAAGCACAGTACCTTCGTACACATTACCTATTTCAACTTCAGCAGTAATTTCAGCAATACGACGTTGTGCTTCAGCACCTTGCTCTGAACTTGTACATGCAATTTTCACAGTCCCGTCTTCAGTAATATCAATACTGGTACCTGTTTCTTCAGTTAAGGCACGAATCACCGCGCCGCCTTTACCAATAACATCACGGATTTTTTCAGGGTTAATTTTCATGGTGATAATACGTGGCGCGAACTGTGACATTTCCGTATTCGCGCTACTCATTGCCGCTTTCATGATACCTAAAATATGCGCACGACCTTCTTTGGCTTGTGCTAAAGCCACCTGCATAATTTGTGCAGTGATACCTGTGATTTTGATGTCCATTTGAAGCGCAGTAATACCGTCTTCGGTACCTGCAACTTTAAAGTCCATATCACCTAAGTGATCCTCATCACCTAGAATATCTGTTAACACCGCAACGCGGTTACCTTCTTTAATCAAGCCCATAGCGATACCTGCTACAAGTGATTTCATTGGCACACCAGCGTCCATTAATGCTAAACAACCACCGCAAACAGACGCCATTGAGCTAGAACCATTAGACTCTGTAATTTCAGACACTACACGCATGGTGTAATCAAATTCAGTTTGATCTGGCAATGCTGCCACGAGTGAGCGTTTTGCTAAACGGCCGTGGCCAATTTCGCGACGTTTTGGTGTACCTACGCGGCCTGTCTCACCAGTTGCGTACGGAGGCATGTTGTAATGTAACATAAAGCGATCTTTAAACTCACCCTGCAACGCATCTATCACTTGCTCATCACGGCCTGTGCCTAACGTAGCAACCACTAGCGCTTGCGTTTCACCACGCGTGAATAACGCAGAACCATGTGTACGTGGCAGTACACCAGTACGAATGCTGATTGGACGCACTGTACGCGTATCGCGACCATCAATACGCGGCTCGCCATTTAAGATTTGGCTACGCACTGTTTTAGCTTCTAGATTAAAGATTTCATTTTTGATTTTGTTAGCCTCTGCTGTTGAAGTTTCTTCAGCAATTAACTCGCCTAATACGCGGTTAGTAATTTCTGACAACTTGGCTGAGCGCGCACCTTTTGCTTTAATTTGGAATGCAGCATTAATATCAGCAGCAGCTAAGCCCGCTACTTTTTCGATTAATGCAGTATCTGGTTCTGGAGCAACCCAATCCCAAGCGTCTTTACCCGCTTCAGAAGCTAATTCAGTAACCATTTTAATCACCGCTTGCATTTGCTCGTGACCATATACAACCGCACCAAGCATCACTTCTTCTGAAAGCTCTTTCGCTTCAGACTCAACCATCATTACTGCTGTTTCAGTAGCAGCAACGACCAAGTCTAATTCCGTTTCTTCTAATTGTGATTTGGTTGGGTTTAATACGTATTCGTTATTAATATAACCAACACGCGCTGCACCTAGTGGACCAAAAAATGGAATACCAGATAATGACATTGCCGCAGAAGCACCGATAATTGCAGGAATATCTGCGTCGATTTCAGGGTCAGATGACAATACAGTCGCCACTACTTGCACTTCGTTGTAGAACGCCTCTGGAAATAATGGACGCAATGGGCGATCGATTAAACGGCTTGTCAATGTTTCTTTTTCTGAAGGGCGGCCTTCACGCTTGAAAAAGCCACCTGGGATTTTACCTGCCGCATAAGTTTTTTCCATGTAATCCACTGTGAGTGGGAAGAAATCCTGACCTGCTTTTACTTCTGATTTACTAGTAACTGCTACCAATACCACTGTATCACCATAGCTCACCATTACCGCCGCATCGGCTTGACGTGAGATTTCACCTGTTTCAAGAGTGAGCGTATGCGCACCGTATTGAATACTTTTTGTTACTTTATTAAACATTATTTTTCCTTTGTCTTATCAATAGGCGCTTATTCACTACCCAATAAGCGCTGGTTTTCATACTCAATTTTAAAGTTTACAGTGATATTTCTCAGCTGAAAACTTACAGCCATTAAAAAAGCCGACGCATATCACCATGCAATCGGCTTTCTTTATAATTACAAAAGCGAGCTAAATATTAACAAAAAGTCACTTTTATAAAAATTACTTACGTAGACTTAAACGCGCAATCAAATCTTGATAGCGGGCAGCGTCTTTACGTTTTAAATAATCCAATAAGCTACGACGTTGACTTACTAAAGCCAATAAACCGCGACGTGAGTGGTTATCTTTTTTGTTAGATTTAAAATGTTCTGTCAGGTATGTAATACGGCTAGTTAAAAGCGCAACTTGCACTTCTGGGCTAGCAGTATCATTTGGAGCACGTTGATATTCTTTAACGATTTTTGCAGTATCTAAAGCTGTAGTTGCCATTTTTTTTCCTAATAATTAGCGTCAATGCAAAAGTAGAAAACCCACTAAAGCATTCATTTACAAAATGAACGAGCATTCTAAAGATAAATCTATGATTTATCAAGTAGTTTTGTATATTGGCGGACTTCCAACTTAATTTTCGAGGTGTCTTATTAAACGTTTAGGCGCGATTTTTCCGTCGTCAGACAACTCACCCAGCCCTAAAAAATCTTGCCGCTCACTATATAGCCGCAGCAAACCTTTAGACACTACACCACTCTTCCAAACGCTTTGGCCTTGTTGCAAGTAATACACGCTATCATCGTCTAAGGAAATTGCTGGTAAATGCTGCACTGCACTATCTTCTGGCAGTAGCTCGGCTTCTCTTTGCTCTGGTGTCATAGCTTCTAACTGCGCTAAGCTAATGGTTTGGGCTATTTTGTAGTCAGCTGTGGTGGTTCTGCGCAGACCAATTAAATGCGCACCACAGCCCAACTGTTTACCTATATCTTCTGCCAAGGTACGAATATAAGTGCCTTTTGTACAAATCACCGTAATAATTGCCTCATCCTGCTTGAAGTCCTCAACAATAATACTATGAATATTAACCAAGCGAGCTCTACGCTCAATTTGAATACCAGCACGGGCGTATTCGTACATAGCTTTGCCTTCATGCTTTAAAGCTGAAAACATCGGAGGCACTTGGCTGATTTCACCAATGAACTGTTGGCAGGCTTGCTCAAATTGCATTTGGCTGACATTCACAGCTTGTATTGTTAGCACTTCACCTTCGGCATCGCCAGTATTGGTAGTAACACCTAGCTTTAAAGTCGCCACATAGGTTTTATCTGCATCAGTAAGATAATGAGCAAATTTTGTGGCTTCGCCGAAGCAAAGTGGTAACAAGCCCGTCGCTAAGGGATCAAGCGTACCGGTATGTCCAGCTTTTGTGGCCTGATATAACCATTTAGCTTTTTGTAAGGCCTGGTTACTAGAATAACCGATGGGCTTATCCAGCAACAATACGCCATTTACATTTCGTTTTGTTCTTTTAAACTGCAAGAGTCTGGCCTCTGCTGGCTAGAGTGTTTAGAATTATTTGTTGTCTTTAGCTGAGATGTTATCTGGATTGGTCGCAAGCGCCTCATCAATCAACTTTGACATCATCATGCCGTTATCAATTGAAGCATCATAGAAAAAATGTAGTTGCGGAACCGTACGCAATAACATGCGTTTAGCTACTTGCGTTCTTAAGAAACCTGCGGATTTTTCTAGACCTTGCTGTAAGCTATCACTGGGTTTACTCGCACTGTAAAAAATCTTAGCATGCGCCATGTCACCAGTGACTTCAACAGCCGTAATCGTGACCATTTTCACACGCGGATCTTTTACTTCAAATTGTAGCAGATCAGCGAGTTCACGCTGCATCTGCTCAGCAACTCGATGGCTTCTTGAGAAGTCCTTCGCCATTATAGAGTTCTAGCCACTTCAACGATTTCATACACTTCTAAGATATCGCCAATTTCAATATCATTAAAATTCTTTAATGACAGGCCGCATTCAAAGTTATTTTTAACTTCTTTAACATCATCTTTAAAGCGTTTGAGTGAATCTAGTTCGCCAGTATGAACAATTACGTTATTACGCAGTACGCGCACTCTTGAAGTACGTTTAATCATACCGTCCTGAACGTAACAACCTGCGATAGCACCCACTTTAGAAATGCGGAATACTTCACGGATCTCCACAGTACCTATCATGCTTTCTCTTTGCTCTGGTGCTAACATACCGCCCAAAGCAGCTTTAATCTCGTCTACAGCTTCATAAATAATGTTGTAGTAACGCACATCTATACCTAGCGTTTCTATCAATTTACGTGCGCCAGAATCTGCACGAACGCTAAAGCCTATCAATACCGCTTTTGATGCTGCCGCCAAGTTAACATCAGACTCACTAATTGCACCTACGCCAGTATGAATGACATTAACACGCACTTCAGAAGTTGAAAGCTTTTGTAAGCTAGCCGCTAAAGCTTCGTATGAGCCTTGTACATCGGATTTAATAATCAGGCCTAATGTTTGCATGTTGCCATCGCTCATTTGCTCGAACATATTTTCGAGTTTAGCCGCTTGTTGTTTAGCTAATTTAACATCACGGAATTTACCCTGACGGAAGTTTGCGATTTCACGTGCTTTACGTTCATCGTTAAGCACAATCATCTCTTCACCAGCGCTTGGCACGTCTGACAAACCTTGAATCTCTACTGGCATTGATGGGCCAGCCTCCTGAATATCATTGCCGGACTCATCCAGCATCGCACGTACTTTACCAAACGTAGTACCAGCTAATACCATATCACCACGTCTAAGTGTACCTGAGGTTACTAAGATAGTCGCGACTGAACCGCGTCCTTTGTCTAAACGACCTTCTATCACCAAGCCTTTTGCTGGGGTGTTTTTAGGTGCTTGTAACTCTAGAACCTCAGCTTGAAGAAGTACCGCCTCTAATAGCTCATCAATTCCTTTACCCGTTTTGGCTGAAACCTCTCTAAACATCACTTCACCACCAAAATCTTCCGGTACTACCTCTTGTGCAACTAACTCCATTTTTACACGCTCTGGCTCTGCACCAGGCTTATCGATTTTGTTAATCGCAACAACTAATGGCACACCAGCTGCTTTAGCATGATTAATCGCTTCTATGGTTTGTGGCATCACACCATCATCGGCAGAAACAACTAAAATTACTACATCGGTCGCTTTTGCACCGCGAGCACGCATGGCTGTGAATGCTTCATGGCCTGGTGTGTCTAGAAAGGTCACCATACCACGCGGCGTTTCAACGTGGTAAGCACCTATATGTTGCGTAATACCACCTGCCTCGCCTGAAGCTACGCGGCTACGACGAATATAGTCGAGCAATGAAGTTTTACCATGGTCAACATGACCCATCACAGTAACCACTGGCGGGCGTGTTTCCATAACTGCTGCGGCATGCTCTGCCTCTTCTACAAAAGCATCTGGATCATTTGGCGCTGCCGCTGCTGCCTTATGACCCATTTCCTCGACAATAATAATCGCAGTTTCTTGATCTAGCACTTGGTTAATGGTTACCATCATGCCCATACCCATCAGCGTTTTAATCACCTCGCCGGATTTAACCGCCATTTTGTGCGCTAATTCGGCAACAGTAATGGTTTCCGGCACTAATACCTCGTAAACAATTGCTTCAGTTGGCGCAGTAAATCCATGCTGCGCATCATCATCTTGATGTCTATTTTTGCCCTTAGGTGCGCGCCAACCTGGTTTGCCAGCGGTAATATCACCACGTGTTTTTAGACCACGTTTTTTATTCTCAGCTTCTGTCCATTCTTTGTTATTGCTCTTGCCTTTCTTCGCCTCTTTTGTCGCTACCGGTTTAGCTACGCCATCTTTAGCTACCGGCTTATGCAGAGTGCCTTCTGATAATTTTGTAGCTTTTACTTTAGCCGCCTCAGCTTCGGCTAACTTTCTAGCCTCCTCATCTAAGCGACGCTGTACCATTTCTGCCTTTTTCCGTTTATCTTCAGCTTGAATAGCAGCTAACGCAGAATGACGTCTTGCCTCATTCTCACGCAAAGCAATTTCATCTGCTCCCAACAGGTCTTTACGACTAATAATCTTAATAACAGGCTCTGCGACTGCTGGATTTTCGATCATAGGCTCTGGGGTGGATTCGACAATAGCGACTTCTTCAACAATCACTTCTAGGACTGGAGCCGTTTCTTCAACAACAGGCACATCAACCTCTTCAACAGCGGTGATTACTTCAACTACGGCTTCAGGCACTTGCTCTTCGATGGCAACCACTTCTGTATGTGCGACCAACCCAGCCTCATCTTGTTGTTCTATCACACGTTTTTTACGCACTTCAACTTGAATCGTACGTGCTTTACCTGTGTTATCAGTTTTTTTGATTTCCGTATTGGACTTACGTGTCAAGGTAATTTTATTTTTTGGCGCAAGCGTACCGTGTTCCTTACGCAGGTGATCTAACAGCGCTGTTTTATCATCTTCGCTTAGGTAATCTTCAGCCGCAGATTTTTTTACACCTGCGCTATTGAGCTGCTCTAATAACAACGCTGTTGGCAGCTTTAATTCGCCAGCAAATTGTTCTACGGTTGTTTGTGCCATCTTGTTACTCCAGTATTCTTACCTAAGCTTTATTGCCTAGTTTTATTGCTATTACTTTTATTAATTGCTATGTTTAAATAAACTCAAAGGTTTACTTAAACCAGGGAGCGCGTGCTGTCATGATTAAAGCTTTTGCACGTTCCGCATCCATGCCTGTTAGCTCCTCTAACTCATCTATCGCCAATTCAGCCAAATCATCCATTGTTGCTATGCCTTTAGATGCTAATAAATGCGCAGTTTCAGTGTCCATGCCATCCATTGCCAACAAATCTTCAGAAGCCTCTTCAACTTTCTCTTCTTTAGCTATCGCTTCTGTCAGCAAGGCTGCGCGAGCACGTTTACGTAATTCTTCAATCGTATCTTCATCAAATGCTTCAATTTCGTTCATTTCAGCTAATGGTACATAAGCAATTTCCTCTAAAGTACTAAAGCCTTCTTGCACTAAAATTTCCGCCACCTCAGCATCCACATCCAACTTATCCATAAACAGCTGGCTTACACCAGCGAATTCATCTTGATTTTTTTGTGCGGCTTGATCGACCGTCAGAATATTCAATGTCCAGCCAGTTAACTCTGAAGCCAAACGCACGTTTTGACCATTACGGCCAATCGCCAAGGCTAACTGCTCTTCATCCACTACCACATCCATACTGTGCGCATCTTCATCTACCACAATGCTAGAAACTTCAGCAGGTGACATGGCGTTAATCACGAATTGAGCTGGCTCCATAGACCACAGCACGATATCTACGCGTTCGCCAGCTAGCTCGCCAGTCACGGCTTGTACACGTGAGCCTCGCATACCTACGCAAGTACCTACTGGGTCGATGCGCTGGTCATTACTCTTCACCGCGATTTTTGAACGCAAGCCAGGGTCACGCGCAGCAGCACGAATCTCGAGTAAGCCCTCTTCAATTTCAGGCACCTCTAATTCAAACAAGCGTACTAAGAAGTCAGGTGTAATTCTTGAAAGAATTAGCTGGGGCCCGCGACCACTACGCTCAATGCGTGAAAGGAATGCGCGAACACGATCGCCTACACGCAGATTCTCTTTAGGAATCATCTGTTCGCGCGGCAGTAATGATTCAATACGACCCACCTCAATAATCGCATTGCCTTTTTCCATGCGCTTAATCACACCTGTGACTAACTTTTCATCGCGCGCCAAGAAGTCCTCTAGAATTTGCTCTCGTTCAGCCTCACGTACTTTTTGCAAGATCACTTGTTTAGCAGCCTGTGCGCCAATACGACCAAACTCAATGCTTTCTAATGGTTCTTCGTAATAGTCGCCGATGTTCAAATCTTTAGCGTGCTCACTCTCCTCATCGATTTGATAAGCGGAGTTTTCTAGCAAGTCATAATCGACATATTGCCAACGTCTGAACGTTTCATAGTCACCAGTTTCGCGATCGATAGATACGCGAATATCAGCATCATCATGATGTTTTTTCTTAGTGGCAGAAGCTAAAGCCAACTCCAGCGCAGTAAAGATTACTTCTTTGGTCACATTTTTCTCATGTGCCAAGGCATCTACCAATAATAAAATTTCACGACTCATCATCTATCTCCGACTATAAATTGCAGATTAACTGCTTTATTTTATTAAACACTTAACTACTGTACTGTTAAAATCTGCGATTAAAACACTGGGCTTAAACGTGCCTTATCAATATTACTTAAAGCCATTTTGTATACAACGCCATTAAACTCAATTAAGACTAGACCATCTTGCACACCTTTAATAAAACCTAAGAAAGCCTTACGTGGTAAGGCTGTATCTGCCACGTCTACACTTTCATCTTTAATACCTACACGCAATTTAATTTGGGCACGCTCTCCAGTAAACCTAAGAAAGTCGACTTCTTTTTTCAGTACGCGATCCATGCCTGGCGATGAGACTTCCAAACGATCATAATCAATATCATTTTCTACTGCTAGTAGATTACCCAGCTGATTACTCACCAAACTGCAGTCATCGATATTGACACTATCTTTATTATCCACAGGGCTTAACTTATCTATAAAAACGCGTAATAATTTACCTCGATTAGAAACTTCCAAATCAACTAGCTCGTAGCCTAATTGGTTTACTGACTTCTCTATCAACGTATGCAGATCTTGCATGCTTATTACACCCCTGTCGTCTATCGCAACGCTACAAATTAATGTGTAAGTTGCAGAAACAAAAAATGGGCACTAAGCCCATCGAAAAATTTCCTTACATTATACCTATTAATTCAGCGAATTGGAATCAGAACTCATAAATACAATATCTAAAGTAACTTTCATTCTAAATACACTGATCTATGTTTTGTGCAACTTTAGAGTTAAATTCTGTTTATTATCATAAGTAACGCCTTAAAATGCCAATACTTCTCACCTGAAGATTATTCATACAATATATTTACATAGAAAGAAAGACTCTGTCGACACTACTAAGCACCATAATAATCTTAATTAAAGCTTATGTATGCCCCAATATAATAGTTAATCTAGTCTAGCTAGGCTGGGCTGAGAGAGCCGTCACCATGGATAGACGGATCAAACATTTCTTATTTATTATTAACCGTATAACATAAAGCAAAAAGCCCTCTTAGGAGGGCTTTAGCTTGACTCCGGTGAGAGAGTCTAAATAAATAGCTTGGCAGTGACCTACTTTCGCATGCAA